>Ga0256841_1003880_pt1 | contig 11024 bp, 12 predicted proteins | sample 356308metaG_FD_185971 | JGI IMG/M metagenome (GOLD analysis project Ga0256841, IMG submission 185971) | Hydrothermal vent microbial communities from Mid Atlantic Ridge, Atlantic Ocean - 356-308 | ecosystem: Environmental > Aquatic > Marine > Hydrothermal vents | place: Atlantic Ocean: Mid...
TGTTTCACCAGGTACTGTATTTCTATTTACAGTAATTCCGGCATTTCCAAGAGCGATATCCGCATCTTTTCCACTAAAGTTTTTATTTAAAAATGAAACAAGGACCAGATGATTATCTGTCCCACCACTGACAATATCATATCCTCTTTTTATCATGACTTCGGATAGAATTTTCATATTTGCTTTTACACTTTTTGCATATTCTTTCCACTCAGGTTTTAAATTATAGGCAAATCCGACAGCTTTTGCGGCTATGACATGAACTAAAGGTCCACCTTGGATTCCAGGAAATATTGCACTATTTATTTTTTTAGCTATATCCTCATCATTTGTCATAATCAACCCACCTCTAGGACCTCTTAATGTTTTATGAGTTGTTGTAGTAACAACATGACAATGAGGAAATGGACTAGGGTGTTCGCCAGCTGCCACCAAACCTGCGATATGTGCGATATCAGCAAAAAGATAGGCTCCTACCTCGTCTGCGATTTCTCTAAATTTTTCAAAATCTATGGTTCTTGGGTATGCACTTGCGCCACAAACTATAATCTTTGGTTTTACAATTAGCGCTGTTTCTCTGACTTTTTCATAATCAATTCTTCCACTTTCATCTACACCATAAACAAAACTAGAATAAGTTTTGCCGGAACTGCTTACTTTTGATCCATGAGTTAAGTGTCCGCCTTGACTTAAATCCATACCTAATAATTTATCATAAGGTTTCAAAAGCGCTTGATAAACACCTTGATTTGCTTGACTTCCTGAGTTTGGCTGTACATTTGCAAATTTACAACCAAAAAGTTCACACGCCCTGTCTATTGCAAGCTGTTCAACGATGTCTGCAAATTCACACCCGCCATAATATCTTTTATTTGGATATCCTTCTGCGTATTTATTTGTAAAAACACTTCCCATAGCTTCCATAACTGCAGGATAAGTAAAATTTTCACTAGCAATCATCTCTAGATTATCTGTTTGTCTTTCTAATTCTTTTTGGGCTAATTCATAAACTACCGGGTCAACATCTTTTAATATACTCATTTTGTCTCTTCCTTATCTGTTTTGTTTTTAGTTTCACATAGTGGCTTCATAGCTGGAAATAAAATAACATCTCGTATGGATTGTTCATTTGCCAAAAGCATAACAAGTCTGTCTATTCCTAAACCCTCGCCAGCTGTTGGAGGCAATCCATAACCTAAAGCCTTTACATAATCTTCATCCATTTCACAAGCTTCATCATCACCTGCATTTTTTGCTTCTATCTGTTTCAAAAATCTCTCATATTGATCTAGCGGGTCATTTAGCTCATTGAATCCATTTGCTACTTCTCGACCGGCAATAAAAAGTTCAAATCTTTCTGCAATATTTGGATTCTCTTCATTTCTTCTAGCAAGAGGACTGATTTCTATGGGATAATCAATGATATATGTAGGATCTATTAATTTTTTTTCAACAAACAGATCAAATAACTCTTCATATAGTTTTCCAAGAGTTAAATTCTTATCTGCTTCTTCACCACTGTTTGTTAGAAATTCTAAAATCTTATTTTTATCATCCAATATAGCTTCTGGCACTTCGCCTATCTCTATCAAAGACTCTTTAAAAGAAATCTTCCTAAAAGGTTTTGAAAAGTCAATCTCCAAGTCACCAAATGCAAGTTTTTTTGGAAGATTCAATGTATCTAGCAAGCTATCAAATAACTCTTGTGTTAAGTTCATTAAATCGTGGTAATTGTGATATGCCCAATAAAATTCTATCATTGTAAATTCCGGATTATGTGTAAGATCCATACCTTCGTTTCTAAAGTTTCTATTGATTTCAAAAACTGATTCAAAACCACCGACCACTAGTCTTTTTAGATAAAGTTCGGGTGCAATCCTAAGAAATCTCTCAACTCCAAGAGCATTGTGGTAAGTAACAAAAGGCTTGGCGTTTGCCCCTCCTGCTATTGGGTGCATCATCGGTGTTTCAACTTCTAAAAAACCTTTATCTTCAAAAAAGTGTCTAATTGAGCTTACAATCTTGCTTCTTAATTTAAAAGTTTCCCTTACTTCTTTATTCATTATCATGTCAAGATATCTTTTTCTATATCTTGTCTCTATATCTTGAAGTCCATGGAATTTTTCAGGAAGTGGTGTGATAGATTTTGTTGCAAGTTCTAGAGTCTTTACATGTAGAGATAATTCACCAGTTTTTGTTACAAAAGGAAATCCGCTTACATGGATAATATCCCCGACTTCAATCAGTTTTTTAACTTCTTTAAACCAGTCAGTTCCAATTTCATCTCTATTAAAATATAACTGCAATAATCCATTTTCATCTTCAATCTTAGCAAAAGCGGCTTTCCCCATATGTCTTAAAAATTTTATTCTTCCGGCTAATTTATGTGTTTTTGTTTCATCTCTTTTTATATCTTTTTCTTTGAGATAATCATAGGTATCAAGAAACTCTTGTGTTGTGGTATCTTTACTTACATTATGTTTATAAGGATTTTTTCCTAACTTTTTTAAATCATTAGATTTTTCTATTCTTTGTTGTTCATATTGATTTTCAAATATCAATTTTTTACCTTTTTTTTGAGTTGTTTTTATGTTATTTTTTTTGACAACTAGGGCATATTCCATACAGTTGCATAATATGATTAGTTAGTATAAAACCATTTTCATCAGCTATTTTTTTCTGTTTCTTTTCTATCTCTTTGTCTTCAAATTCGATAATTAAACCGCAGTTTTTGCAAATTAAATGATCATGATGAGGTTTATTTGCTAGTTCATATTTCTTACCATTTTTACCAAAAGATATTGTTGTTACCATATCGGATTCTTCTAAAAGATTTAGTGTTCTATATATGGTTGCAATTCCAATATTTGATTTTGGATTATTTTCTTTTATTAGAAGATAAAGGTCTTCAGGTAAAAAATGTTCTTGAAAATTATATAGAGTTTGCAGTATAATTTCTCTTTGTTTAGTAAATTTTAGTGTATTTTTTTTTAGTACACTTTTAAACTCTTCTATAAGATGGTCATACTCGATATTCTCTAAAAAAGGCATTTACTTTAATTCCCAAGTCATAGTTTTGATGAATTTATATCTTTGCTTTGGACAGTTTTTTTGATAATATTACTTGTGTCAAGCTTAACAATATACCTACCAACCTCTATAAATATTGGATACATAAAACTTTTACTCATATATTTATCAGTTCTAGATTTTATGAAAGCAATGTTCGAAAGAGCAATTGCAAGAATTGAAAAAACTAAAAATATTTTTAAACTACCAACAAAAAAACCAGCAAGTTTATCTAATGCACCTAAGCCGCTCATTTTTAAAAGATGTGCGATAATAAATCCCAAAAAGATACACAAAAGCCAAAAAAGAATCAAAACAGATATGAAACCTATAAGGTATAAAGATGCCTTGTTTTCAAAGTTGTAAAAGTTATTTTGGACTATTTCACCGGCATTTTGTGCATATCTAGAAGCTAAAAATATACCACCAACTATGCCTATTAATCCAAAAGCTTCTTTTATGAAGCCATTTATTATTCCTTTTATTCCAAGAATCAGTATTAATGCAAGAGAAATAATGTCAAAAAGAGATATATTTTCCATATAACTATCCTACTTTTTGGCAATTTTTACCAGCTTTTTTTGCCAAATACAGAGCATTATCAGCCCTGTCTATAATTGTTTCGGCACTGTCCCCTTTTAAATGGTTGGTGACACCTGCACTAAGTGTTAGATGTATCGTATTGCCTTTGTATAATAGCTTACTTTCATCAGCATTTTTTATAATTCTTTCTGCTACTTTTATGCCAGCATCTAATTCTGTTCTATTTAAGATAATTATAAATTCTTCACCACCATATCTATATATTCTTATCCCTTTTCGTATGGAGTTTTGTATCAACCTTGTTATATATATAAGTGTCTTGTCACCTGCGATATGCCCAAAAGTGTCATTGATATTTTTGAAATCATCTGCATCAAACAAAATTACTTGCATGTCTAGTGTTCTCTCTTTTCCAACTTCAAGTATATCTTCTAAATCTTTTATTAAAACTCTTCTATTGTAAGTTTTTGTCAGAGGATCAATATTTGATTCTCTCTCTAGTTTTTCAATCTCTAGTTTTAGTCTGGTGATTGTCTTATCAGCATTGCCAAGTTCTTTAGTAATATTTTTTTGAAAATTATCAAAACTATAAAGAACTTTTTTTGCATCTATGTTGTTTGGCTCTTTTTTGATATTGTCTATGTCAATAATGTTTTCATTAGATAAGTTTTTTAATGTTATATTTGAATTTTCAAATTCTTGTACACTCTCTTTAGTGATATGAAAGCAACTATCTTCCACGCTTGGATTTATTTCATTTGTTGAAAAAAGATAATTGTATTTTTTCGACAAATCCAAAATATCTTTGTTATTAGGGTCGCTCAATATATCCATAAAAGTATCATGATAATATTTTGGGTAAGGTGGAATTTGTAAATTTACCAACTTTTTAAATGTTTCGTTTCCGATTTCTTCTATCTTCCCAGCAATCTGTTCGTTTTTATTCATTGTGCGTATCCTAAAAAAATATCATAGATTATATCTTTTTTTTACTGTGATGCAGTTAAAAAGATCTTTTATTTAATAGCCATTTATCAAAAAAGATAAATATCCTATATTCCTATGCCATTCATAAGTTCTTGCGGTTGCGTAGAATATCTTATGGCATTTTCTTTTGAAATTGTTTTTGCATTTAAATTTTTTATCATAGATTGAGTTTGAGTTATCATTCCTGTTTTTTGTTGATTTAATTGCATTTGAGAATAAATTTGATGAAGTTTATTTTCTCTTATAAGGTTTGCAATTGCCGAATTATTAATTAATATTTCATGAATAGCAACTCTACCATTTCCAATTCTAGGTAGCAAGGCTTGTGAAATTACCGCGTAAAGCGAAGTTGATAGCATATTTCTCACCTGCACTTGTTCGGCTCCTTCAAAACTATCCACTATTCTGTTTATAGTTTGGACAGCAGAATTTGTATGCAGTGTAGCAAAAACAAGATGCCCTGTTTCGGCCGCAGTTATAGCTGTGCTAATTGTTTCCGTATCTCTAAGCTCACCCACAAGAATAATATCTGGGTCTTCACGAAGTGAAAATTTAAGTCCATTGGCAAAACTTTTAGTATCTGTGCCGACATTTCTATGAGAAAAAAGAGATTTTTTATTTGTATGCACAAACTCTACCGGGTCTTCAACTGTGATGATATGCTTACTTTCGCTGATATTTATCTCATTTAAAAGAGCGGCAAGTGTAGTAGATTTTCCACTACCTGTTGGACCAGTTACCAGGATTAGTCCTTTTTCTCTTAAAATTAAATCTTTGAAGATAGGAGGGCACTTTAATTCATCTAAAGAAGGGATTTCTATAGGAATAATTCTAAAAGCAGCAGCTAATTCACCATTCATTGTATAATAATAATTTGCACGAAATCTTCCAACATCAGGAAATTCCAAAGCGAAGTCGAGTTCTCTTGCCTCTTCCAATGCCTTTTTTTGTTTATCGCTTAATAGAGTATAGCACATCTCTTCGATTGCGACGCCATCAAGTTTATCCATATCTAAGGGAACTAGTGTCCCATCGATTCTTATTTGTGGTTCACTTCGACTCACTATATGTAAATCAGAAGCTTTGTAATTAACAACATTTTTTAATAGAGCTTTTATATTCATAAGTTCTTTTCCTATTCTATTATTTTTGGTACTATAAAATACATATTTTCACTTTTTGGAGCATGTTCTAATATGGTTTTTATAATTTCTTCATTTACGCCAGGAGTATCTTCTCTAAAAGGAGTGCCCCCTTTTAGTGTTGTAAAAGTGGCTTTTTCATGATCTAAATCTAACTCATTTAAAATTTCAACAAAACCCACAATTTTACTTAACTCAGCAATAGCTTCTTCCCTTTTGTTATCATCAATTTTTAAAGCTGATAATTTTTCTAGTTTGGATAAAAGTTTATCATTTATTTGCATGTTAAAAATCCTTAATAATATTAATTCGCCTTACACATTATAAGCATATCCAAGTGACAATGTATAAGGTTAATTATAACTTTATGTTTTCGGTATTATATCCAAAAATCGTACAAAGAGATAATTTATATATAATATGATAAAATATCAAGCTAAAAAGTACTACAAAGGAATAAATTTGAGTTTAAAAGAAAATATAGAAAGTGTTAAAGAAGAAATTGGCGCAGAAGAGCAGTTTTTAGAAAGCATTATAAAAGGTGAAAGATTTTATAAAAAATACAAGAGACAGATTCAGGTTCTAGTAGTCGTAGCTGTTTTGGCCGCTCTTGGATATGTTGGCTTTGATTTTATTAAAAATAGAAATTTGAGATTATCTAATGAGGCATATGAACAACTATCAAAAAATTCAAATAATCAAAAAGCTCTAGCTGTTCTTAAAGATAAAAATATTAATCTATACAATGTTTATATATTTAAAGAGGCTATAAAGACAAATAATGTTGAAAAATTAAAAGAGATATCAAATAATAGTAATAAGATATTGGCAGATATTTCAAAGTATCAAGTAGAACAAATTGAAAATTCAAAAACTGTAAATAGTGAATTATTAAAAGGCTTTTCCCTTCTTGAAGAGGGCTTTGATTTGCTAAAAGAAAATAAAATAACTGAAGCAAAATTAAAGTTTGCACAAATTGATCCGAATTCACCATTGTTTAAAATAGCAAAAAATCTTGAGCATTACCAAGGTAAATTAAAATGAAAATTTTTAATATAGCTCTTTTATTACTAATTTCTTTTGTCCTGTTTTCTGGTTGTAGTTCAAAAAGACAGTATTTTGAACCTAAAAATATTAAATATGAAGTAAGATATGATGGAAGTTTGCCAGCTGATATTGTTGATGTTACAAAAGGAGGCGCAACTCTAAGAAATGGTCAAATAATTACAAGTGCTGGTTTGCAAAATATAAAAGTACCAAAAGGTTTTACATTTTTAGGAAATGATGATGGAAAATATCTTGCTACTTCAAAATGTGGAGAACTAGTGGTGCTGAACAATAAATCTGAAGTAATATATAGGAGAAAATTTGACAATGCTATTGCATCCGCAGCTATTAAAAAATCAAAAATTGCGATAGTTTTTTCTTCAAATAGAGAGATTCTTTTAAATATTGATACAAATAAAATATTATTTGATTTGCAGGGAGATAGCGTATATGCACTTGATTCCAGGATGGCAGCACCTTATTTTCTTAATAGCTTGATAATCTACCCAACACTTGATGGAAAGCTATTGATAATAGATGAAAAAAGTGGAAAAGTTATAAGAGATGTGGTTGTGGGTAGTGAAAAGTTTTTTGGAAATATTATATATTTAGGTGTATTGGGTAATCGCTTGGTAGCCGCTACAAATAAAAGAGTAATTTCAATAAATCCAAAATCAATGGGTATATTTGATGAAGACATAAAAGATGTGATAGTCTTGAAAAACAGGGTATTTATCTTTACAAAAGATGGGTCAGTTATATTGTGTGATGCGGACTTGAAAGAGTTAAAAAGGAGAAAATTTCCTTTTGCTGTTTTTGCCGGTACTATTTATGGAAATTTTATTTATATGATTGAAAGAGGGGGTTATTTGATAGCAACGGATATTGATTTAATTTCAACAAATATATATAGAATGCCAGATAATATAGATTCATTTTTGTATTTTACTAAAGATGCTCTCTATTATAAAGATAAATATTTTAAGCTCTCCAAAAAGAAGTAATTTGAAAAAAGTTGTTGATTTGCTATGTACAAAAGGAGTTATATTAAAATCTTTAAATGAGATAGATTTAGCAACTTTGAATAGCAGAAAAAAAATAAAAATATTTTCTGGAGTCACAGATAAAAAATATTTTATTGTTATAATATTTATACAACAAAAAAGTAGATTTGTTGTAAAGAATGCAAAAGAAATTATAGATTTAGAAAAAAAACTTGAAACAGTTAAAAACCATATATACAAAAAAAAAAATATAGTTTTGACTTCTCCTTTGTGTTCTCGTGCAAAAAGTTATTTAGTAGAAGATAATTGGAAGATTTTGGAGTGATAATTTGATACTTTGCGATATAGGAAATCATAATGCTGATTTTTTTCATGATGGAAAGATTTGGAGTATTAATTTAACAGAATTTCAAAATTATAGACCGGAAGAAAAAGTATTTTACATAAGTGTGAACGAATACTTTTTAAAGAAGTTAAAAGATTCGCCTAATTTTATAAATATTGAGCATTTATTTGATTTTGATACTATCTATCAAGGCATGGGAATCGATAGAATAGCAGCTTGCACAGCCGTAAATGATGGTATGGTGGTAGATGCAGGAAGTGCAATTACTGTTGATATTATGTCAAACTCTATTCATTTAGGTGGATTTATTATGCCGGGTCTCTCCTCTTATGAAAAATGTTTTGCAGGGATATCAGATAGATTAAGATTTAGATTAAATCCAAATATAGACCTTGAGGCCTTGCCTCAAAAGACGACAAATGCTTTATCATATGGCACAATAAAACCAATCTTGATGATTTTAGGAGATTCCTGCAAAGATAAAAAAATTTATTTTACAGGAGGAGACGGAAAGTTTTTTTCTAAATATTTTAAAAATTCAATTTACGATAGGATGTTAATATTTAGAGGAATGAAGTCAACTATAGAAAAAAATTATAAAAATTTAGCGGAGTAGTAAATATGTGGGAGAATTTATGTTAAGTATAGCATTACCAAAAGGAAGAATTGCAAAAGAAACTCTAGAAATATTTGAAGAAATATTTGATAGAAAATTTCTATTTGATGATAGAAAATTAATTTTAGAAACAGATGGATTTAGATTTTTACTTGTTAGAAACCAAGATGTACCTTCATATGTATTGCATCAAGCTGCCGATATAGGTGTTGTAGGATTAGATGTTCTTGAAGAAAAAGATGAGGATTTAGTAAGATTGTTAGATTTGGGCATAGGAAAATGCAAAGTTTGTGTTGGTATTATGGAAAATAAAGAGATAGACTATTCATTGCCAGAAATAAAAATAGCAACTAAAATGTCAAATATAGCTCAAAAATATTTTTCCAACAAAGCAATGGGCGTTAAAATAATAAAATTATACGGCTCCATTGAATTGGCTCCATTGGTTGGATTGAGTGATGCAATTGTTGATATAGTTGAAACCGGTACTACTATGAAGCAAAATGGATTAAAAGCCGTAGAAACGATTATGGACTCTTCTGCATATCTTATATCAAATAAAAATAGTTTTATTGAAAAAAAAGAGGAAATAATGTCACTATATGAAAAAATAGAAAGGGTTATCCACTAACCTTACATGCTTTTGTAAATTAAAGCAAATTTTTTATTTTTAAAATCTTTTCATTTAATTCATGTTCTCTGATAGGCTTGACTAGAAAATCGAACGCACCACTGTCGTAAGCTTTGTGTTTCATGGTTTCATCTGTTGTAAGTATGATAACAGGAACATTTTTTTTCTCCGGAATTGAGAAAAGGTTTTCCATAAATTCTATCCCATTCATAATTGGCATTTTAATATCTAATAAAACTATATCTATGTCATCTATTTGTTTTATTTTATTGAGAGCATCTAGGCCGTCTTTTGCCTCAATCACTTCTGTGATATTTGGATTTTTTTTCAACATTGTATGGATAAGTTTTAAGTTTATAAAATCATCATCAACAGCTAATAGCTTAAGTCCTCTATCCATTGTGTTTTCCCTCTACCTCTTTAGATGTATTATTGTAGCTTTTCATCTATATGTTGTCCCTGATTAGTTTATCAAGATCATTTTTGTTTATGGTGTTTGAAACAACTGTATCAAATAGTAGTTTTTCTTCATCAAGTATATTGGTAGTTGAATCTATGAATAATATGGTTTTTGTAAAACCTATCTGCTGTTTTAAATTTGCGTCCTTAATCAATTTTGATATATCAGAAGTTTTCAAATTATCTATCTCTTTGTCAAATATTATCAATTTGTAAAAATCTTTTTGTATTTTTTCTTTAAAATCGTCTATACTTTTTGCTGTATCGACATTTTTATATAATTTAGAAATGATACTTGAGAAAATTTTGGTTTCAATTGGGCTTTTCTTAAAAACAAGTATATTGTTGTTTGTTGTATCTGTTACAGCCATCTTGTTTTCGTTTTCGTTCTCGTTTGTTGTGTGTTGCTCATCCGTGTTTGGAACTATTGTGATATCATCTGGTTCATCAAGTTGTTGGTCTATTTTATCTTGGATAAAAATATTTAAAACATTTAAAATACTATCTTTTTTAATTGGTTTGGTTATGTATTCATCGAGACCCTCTTTCATAAATCTCTCACGATCGCCTTTTAAGGCATTTGCAGTTATTGCGATTATAGGAACATGAGGAATGCTCATTTCGCTTTCATATTTTAGGATTTCTTGGGTTGATATAACACCATCCATCACAGGCATAGCAATATCCATAAAAATTAAATCATAATCATTTTGTTTTCTTTTTTCTAGTGCCTCTAGTCCATCGGCAGCTATTGTGACATTTAATCCTAAGTCTTGTAAAGTTCTTGTGATTAATTTTTGATTTATCTCGTTATCTTCAGCCACCAATACATTTGCATTAAATTTTTTACCATAAGAAGATGCAGTTCTTGCTTTAGCTTTTGGTATCTCTTTTGTAGGTAGAAATTCTCTGCCTGCTTTTAAAATTCTTATAATTTTTGACATATTGATTGGTTCATATATAGGTGTTATATATTTTGTTTTTAAAGTCTCAAATTTTGATTGTTGCGTTGCTTTAAGTATAATTATAATAGGTAATTTAATTTTTGCATATTCATCTATTTCATCTTTGCTTAAATCTTCATAGTCGGCAACTATTATATTGCATCCTGATCTATAAATAAGATTTTTCAGATTATTAAAATCACTATAAAATTTTACATTAGCCCCAAAATAATTAA
>Ga0256841_1003881_pt1 | contig 11022 bp, 7 predicted proteins | sample 356308metaG_FD_185971 | JGI IMG/M metagenome (GOLD analysis project Ga0256841, IMG submission 185971) | Hydrothermal vent microbial communities from Mid Atlantic Ridge, Atlantic Ocean - 356-308 | ecosystem: Environmental > Aquatic > Marine > Hydrothermal vents | place: Atlantic Ocean: Mid...
CAGGCGCGCTCATCTTCCGTCGGAAACGCGGACCGTACCACGAAGGCGTCGTCCCGCCGTTCACCGCCTTCACGCCTCTGCTTTTCCGCGCCTCGCCGGGCGAAGCGGCGATTCACGCCCGAAGCTCCGCATTCGAGGCGATTCTCGGCGCGCTGGAGGCCCGCCTCGACGTCGCGCGCCTGCACCTTCCCCCGACGCTGCCGGACGTGCGCCCGGCCCAGTGGCGCGGATGGAGCGCCGCCCCGTTGTACACCTACCGCCTCGCGCTCGCCGAAGAGCCGGCGCTCACGGCCCGATGGTCGGGCGGGGCGCGGCGCACCTTTCGGAAAGCGCGGGGGCGCTACCGCGTGCTGGCCGATGCGCCCGAAGCGAGTTCCGTGGTCGAGCTGCTGGCCGAACGGTATGCGGAGCGGGGGCGCGCCCTCCCCCTGCCGCCCGACAACCTCGTTCCTTTCATCGAGCGGATGCGCGAAGAGAAGCTGGTTCGTATCTTCACGGCCACACCCACCGGCGGCGCCTCCCCCGAAGCGGCCGTCGCCATCCTCCACGACGGACACACCGCGCATTACTGGGTCGCCGGCAGCCGGCCCGGCCCCGCCATGACCGTCCTCCTCGGCGAGATGCTGCCCCGCCTCCATGCCGACGGCCTCACGACGTTCGACTTCGTGGGCGCGAACACCCCGTCTATTGCCGAATTCAAACGTCGCTTCAGCCCCACGCTCACCCCGTATTTTCGCCTGGAGAAGATCCGCCCCAGGGCGTTGCGCGTGCTTTATTCATTGAAACGAGTTTAAGCGCGAGGCCGGTCGTTCGAAGGAAAAAGGAGTTGCCCTCGAACCCGTGCCCGGTTTCCGGCCCTCTGCGCCTCTCCGCCCGAAAGGCGACTCCCCCGAGAGGCGAAAGGAGACGCGCCGATCCTCGCCGGCAGGTGCCGCCATGCGTTCCGACACGCCCCGTTCTTATGCCGAGCCGCTCTTCGCCACGTTGGCGGCGTCGCTCCTCTACTTTCTTCGCTTCGGCTATGACTTCGGCCAGAGCGATCAGGACGAGTTTCTGCCGAACCTGCTCGGGCGGCTCCATCCCGGTCTCTTCGAGCACGACTGGTTCGTACGGACGCAGACGTCGGGCTTTCACGTGCGGACGTATTTTGTCGGGTTGCTGGAGGGGCTGGCGTCGATGGTTCCGGTGTGGATGGCGGTGTTGCTGGTCTATACGGCGGCGTGGCTGCTCCTGACCTCGGCGGTCTATGCGCTGGCCCACGCCTTCACGCGCGACCGGCTGGCCGCCGCGCTGTCGGTGATCGTCGCGCTGGTGCTGACGCCGCAGTGGACGCTCGGGGGGAACGACCTCGCGCACCGGATGCTCGTGCCCAGCATGCTGGGCTGGGGGCTGGGGCTATGGGGCGTCTACGCCTTGATGCACGCCCGCCCGGTGCGGGCTGCCGCGCTGCTCGGCCTCGCCGCATGGATGCAACCCCTCGTCGCGCTTCAGCTGGCGGGCCTTTTCGGGCTGGTCCTCCTCCTCCAGAGCCTCGAGCCGGAGAACCGTGAGACAATGTTTCGGAGAGCGGCGCTCTTCGGAGGGCTTTTCGTCGTCTTCGCCGCCCCCGTCTTGCTTCCGCTCCTCTACCAGCAATTCACCGGAACCGTCCCCCCTCCGGAGGACGCGCCGTCGCTCTTCTACATCCTGGCCGCCTTCCGCGCCCCGCACCACTATCTCCCGGACTCCTTCCCCACCCATGCCGCGATCCGGTTCGGCGCGCTCGCGGCCGTCGCCCTGTTCGCCCTCGCCTTCCCTGCCGTCCGCAAAAAGCTCGCACACCTGCCCCTGCTCGTGGGCGCGCTTTTGATGATTGCCGTGCTGTGCGGCGTCGGATACGTCTTCACCGAGGTCCGCCCCGCGCTTTTCATCACCAAACTTCAGCTCTTCAAGTTAACCGTGATGGCGAAGGTGCTCTTTGTCATCGTCGCGTCGGGCGCCGTCTCGTTGTGGTTGCCCAACCGTCCGTGGCAGCGGCTGCGCCGGACGATGATGAAACCGTGGCCCGCGCTGCTGATGCTGGCCGGCTGGACCGTCGTCTTCGTCGGTTTGATTACGGGGAAAGACTTCGTGACGGAGCGCATCTACCCGCTGGCGCGGCAGGGCGCCCCCGTCGAGCGGCTGGAGCGGTGGGTGCGCACGCAGACGCCGACGGACGTGATTTTTGCCGTGCCGCCTTCGTTCTCCGGCTTCCGGAGCCAGGCCCAGCGCGCCATCGTGGTTAACTTCAAGGCCTTTCCTTTTCAGGACCGCTATATGTACGAGTGGCGCCGACGGCTGGCCGACCTCGCGCCTGCGCCGTCTCCCGAGCGCGGCGGGGCGTCGCTTCTTCCCGTCCTCGACGCGGCATATGAGGCGCTGAGCGCGGAAGACCTCCGCCGCCTCTCCGAACGCTACGGTTTCGGGTACGTCGTCCGGCACGCCCCGCTCCCCTCGCGCGCGGGGTTTCGCGCCGTCTACCGCAACGATGCATGGACCGTGTACCGTGTCCCCCCGGCCGGAGGCTGACAACGCATGACGAAGGGTCCCCTTGCGTGGCACAAACGTCTGATCGCGCCCGGCGGCTTCCGCGCCTCGGTGCTCACGCTCCTCTCCGGCGCTGCGACGGCGCTCCTCCTTGCCTACCTCGCCAAACCCGTCCTCACGCGCCTGTACACCCCCGGGGCGTTCGGGCTGGCGGACGTCTTCGTGGCGCTCCTCGGCGTGCTCATCCCAATCTCTTCCCTCCGGTATGAAGACGCGCTGATGCTGCCCGAATCCGACCGTGAGGCGGCGTCGGTGCTCGGCCTCGCGGCGGTGCTCGTCGCCGCCTTCGTGGCGCTCACGGGCCTTCTTCTCCCCTGGCGCGAGGCCTTCGCGGGCTTCCTCGGCGCGCCGGCGCTGGCCTCCTGGCTCTGGCTCCTCCCGCCGGCGTTGCTCATCATGCGCGCGGCCCGGCTCTCCGAGCTCTGGCTCACCCGGGCGAAACGCTTCCGTCCCATCTCGGCGGCGCAGGCCACACAGGCGGGGGCCATGGTCACGGCGCGCATCGGGGCGGGACTGCCGCCGATCCAGGCGGGCGCCGGCGGGCTGATCGGCGGCTTCGTCTTCGGGAACATGGTCGCGGCCGCGCTCCTTCTGTGGGCCGCCCTCCGCCGAAGCGGCGCCCTCTTCCGGGAAGCGTTTCGCGGGTTCCACCTGCGTGATCTCGCCCGGCGCTACCGGCGCTTCCCGCTCTTCTCGATGCCCTCCACGCTCCTGAGCGCCCTCCTCACCCGGATGCCGTTCTTTCTGCTGCTCCCCTTCTTCGGACAGTCCGTCGTCGGGCTCTTCGGGCTGGCCTTCAACGCGATGCTCATTCCGCTGAGCCTCGTCGGGGCCGCCGTCGCGCAGGTCTTCTTCGTCCATGCCGCCGAGGCCCACCGCGACGGAACACTCGCCGGGCTGACCGCCACGGTGCACCGGCGGCTCGTGATGATCGGCCTCTTTCCAACCCTCGCGCTTCTGCTGGCCGGACCCGACGTGTTCGACTTCGTCTTCAGCGCCGCGTGGCGAACGAGCGGGCGGTACGTGCAGTACCTCGGCCCGTGGCTCTTCCTCTCGGCCGTCGCCTCCCCGCTGACCCGCCTGTTCGACGTGCTCGAACGTCAGCGTCTCGACCTGGCCGTGAGCCTCGGTATGTTCGTCGTCCTGGCCGCCGCGCTCTACGCGGGCGCACGCACCGGCGACGCCGACGTGTGCCTGGCCGCGCTGGGTCTGGCCGGAGGCGCCGCGCGCGCCGCGCAGATCGTGATCCTGACGCGCCTCTCCGGCGTCTCCTGGGGCGCCCTCGCGCGACCCTATCTCCGGTATCTCATCTTCGGCCTCCCCGGACTGCTCCTTCTCGGCGTTTCCCTCACCTTCCATCGGCCGGTCCTCACCACGGCGGCCTTCGCCGGAGCCGGTGCGACGTACGTGCTGCTCGTGCTCCGGCGCGACCGGCTCCTCGAGGCTCGGCCCGGCTGAACGGCGCCCCAACGGCTCGTCACTCCCCAGGAGGGCGGAAGCATGGGAGCGCTCCCGGAGGAGGGCGCGTCCCGGAGGAGGGCGCATCCCGGAGGCAGTCAAGACGTCGCCGTACGCTTGGACAGAGAAAGACGAGCCTTGAGCGCGCGGATCGCCGTCGCCTCTCCGATGATGATGAGCCGGTCGCCCTCCATCAACTGGGTGTACCCGCTCGGGGTGAACTGCTTGCCGTGCCGCTGCACGAGCGCCACGAAAGACCCGGGAGGCAGTTCCAGGTCCTCGACGTCGCGCCCTATGAAGACGGCCGTCTCGTCGTCGGAGCGCAGCGTGAAGGCCACGTAATGGTCCCGGTCGAGCAGGGTCTCCTTGAGTTCGACCTCGTCCCGGGCATTGCGCCAGCGATCCATGAAATCGGGTTCGTCGATGCGGGAGGCCAGATTGGCCAGCGTGCGCAGGTGCTTCCCGGGTTTCTCTTCCGGACTGACCAGGAAGAAGATCGCATAGACCGGCTCGGACTCGTGCTCGCCGTCTTCATCCTGCAGCGTGATGCATATGCCGTCCCGGCAGCGGACCAGCACCAGTTCGGGTTCGTCGATCTCCGGCACCCGGAGGTGAGGCAACGCCACCCCGTGCGTCACCGGCATCGCGCCATAGCGGGCGCCGTCGAGGAACCCTTTCTCCAGACGTGCCGCCGTCACGGGGAGACGCTGAGCCAGCTGCGCCGAAACCTCCTCCACAATGGCCTCGAAAGGCAACGGCTCGACCAGATCCACCACAAAAGCGTGCGTCGTCAGTTCCTCGAAAGATACTTCTTCCGCTTCGGCTTTCTCTCTGGCCTGGGGCGGGAGGAAAACGATCACTTTGTCTCCCGGCTGCGGCGTCAGCTGGCTCTCCTCCGCATGGACGATCAGTTCGCCGTTCCGCACCACGAAAAGCAACACCACGTCTCCATCATATGCATCGACCAGCGCTTCATAGGGCACGTCCTCGGTGACGTCTATGACCGAGATCTCGCCTCCTTTGTTAAAGCGATCGTTAAGCATCGAGAAGGTGACCTTTCCGCCAAAGAGTGGACGTCCCCGCAGATGCGCCGGCAGCGCGCTGCGCTCAGCGTTGCCCTCCTCCGTCCGGCCGGCCAGTTGAAATACCGACGTGCTTTCAAAGATTTCCGCAAAGTGCAGCGCGGCCAGGGCATTCACCTCGTCATTGGGCGTCAGCGCGAGAAACCGTCCGATGCCGCTCAGGTCGAGTTCATCGAGCACGGACTCCGAGAGGGCATTGACGACCGAGGCGGGAAGGTGGCTGCGGCGGGCCCGTTCGATGTTGTCGGCATTCGAGTCGATCAGGTAGACCTTGAAGCCGAGATCCTGGAGCACCTGCGCGATGCGTCGCGCCCACAGGTGCGCGCCGAGGATGAGCACCCCCTGCGGGTTGGGCTCGGCCAGTTTGAGATAGCGGGCCAGCGGAGAGATGGTCAGGCCGTACACCGTCACCGTCCCCACGATCACCAGGAAGACCGTCGGCACCAGCCCTTCCACTTCGCTCGGATAAATGGATTCGAGACGGAACGCGAAGAGCGAGGCCACCGCCGCCGCCACGATACCCCGGGGCGCCATCCAGGAAAGGAAGACCTTCTCCCGCCAGTTCAGATTCGTCCCCAGCGTAGAGAGAAAGACCGCCGCCGGCCGCACGAAAAGAATCAGCACCCCCAGAAAAATCAGCGTGCCCTCATTGATATAGTTGAGCGCATCGAGTTCGAGCCGCGCGCTCAGAACGATGAAAAGACAGGCGATGAGCAGGACCTGCAAATCTTCCTTGAACTCGGTGATCCGACGGACGGGCACGTACTTTTGATTGGCCATCATGATGCCCATCAACGTCACTTCCAGCAGCCCCGATTCCTCCTGCAACACGTTCGAGAGGGCGAACGTCCCCACGACCACCATCAGCGCGATGGGGCTCTGGAGATAATCCGGAACGAGGCGGCGGTGCAAAAGCAGGATCAGCAGCGCCGCGCCGATGACGCTGATGCCCACGCTGATCGAGATGGTCAGGAGCAGGCCTTCCACGGCATGAAACACCGCGTTCCCGATGTCTCCGCTCTCCCCCACCACCGGCACGGACTGGCTCAGCAGCAGGATCGCTTCGAGGACGAGCACGGCCAGGATCGCGCCGACCGGATCGACGGTGATGCCCTCCCACTTCGCGATGGCGCCCACCCGTCCGGCCGGCCGCACGTGCCGCAAGAGCGGAATCACCACCGTCGGCCCGGTGACGGTCAGGATGGCCCCGATCTGTACGGACAGGCCCACATTGAACCCGCCGAAGTAGTGCACGGCCCATCCGGCAAACACCCACGTGACCAGCACGCCCACCGTGATCAGGTTGAAGACCACCTTGCCTACCTCCCGCAATTCGGACAGGCGCAGGCTCAGGCCCCCCTCGAAGAGGATGATCCCGATCGACAGCGAGACGAACGCAAACAGCCAGTCGCCCTGGAGCGAGGCGGGCGGAAGCAATCCCGTAACCGGCCCGGCCAGGAACCCGAAGATCAGGAGCAGGAGGATAGAGGGCATACGAAACCGCCATGCGATCCACTGCGCGCTGATCCCGAGCACGATGACGCTGACGATGCCGATGACGATTTGCTCGGTCAAGATCTTCTCCTTCAAGGTTGCGGGAAGGGCCGGAGGTATCCCCTCAATGCCCGGCTACGTACTTCGACCTCAGGTCTCTCAGAGCGTCGGGGGTTCCGATGATAATGATCCGATCGTTTTCTTGAAGGGTTGCCTCTCCTCGCGGGACGATCATGTCATCTCCCCGTCGGATGATAACGACGAGCGAGTTTCGGGGCAACGACAACTCCTTCAGCGCCTTGCCGATGAGTTCCCGCGTAGGCTCGGTCGAGCGCAGCCTCAGGGTGAGGTGCCGCGCGTCTCCGAGGAGCAGCTCTTTCAGATGCGCCGCATTGCGCGCCCGGAGCCAGTTTTCCAAAAAGTCCGGTTCGTCGATCCGGTTGGCGAGCTGCGCCAGCATCCGAAGGTGTTGGCCGGGGTTGTCTTCGGGGCTGACGAGCATGAATACGGCGTGGACCTCGTGGATGGCTTCCTCGCCTCCGAGGGCATCCACAACCCCAACGCTCAGACCAGTCCCGGCTCGGGCCAGCACCATTTCGGGGCGAAAGATGCCGGGCACGCGCAGGTGTGGAAGCGCCGCTCCTCCGGCGACCGGCGTGGCCCCGGTTCGCGTGCCGTGCAAGAACCCCTCGACCAGCTTTTCGGAGGGCGCCGGGAGACGTTCCGAGAGCAAGGAAGCCGCCTTCCGGATCAGGTCCTCGAACGTCTCGCCGGCCTCCAAGTCGAGCACCTGTGCCCGGGCGACCACCTCGTCGAAGGGATCGTCGGCCCGCAGCCCCTTCTCTTTCAAAATGGTCCGAAACTCCCGGTCGAGGTCCTCATATTGCCGTTCTCCCAGCCGCTTGAACCAGTGGTAGACGGCGCCGTCCCGCACAACCCTCGGCCGGGCATACCTGAAATACCAGACCAGGCACAGCAACACGATCCCCAGCGTGAAGAAGATCGCCATCCATCCCATATACGCGATCAGCACGATCGATATGAGGATCCCGCCCACCTGCATCCAGGGATAGAGGGGCGAGCGATAACCGGGATCATACGACGGAATCCGGCTCTCTCGCATGACGATGACGGCCAGACTGACGAGCATGAAGATGAACAACTGGAAAGCGCTGGCCAGTTTGGCGATCCCTTCTTCATCCAGCGCGAGGATGAAAAAAACCATCAGCGCGCCCGTGGCGAGGATGGCGAACGTTGGGGTATGAAAGCGACCGAGCCGCGCGAAGACGTCCGGCAGGAGCCGATCCCGCGCCATGGCCAGCGGATACCGCGAGGCCGAGAGCACCCCGGCATTGCCCGTGGAGGCAAACGCCGCCAGCGCCGCCGCCACGATGAGCACGAGCCCGAAGGGATGGGGCAGCCAGTCGAAGAAGGCTTCCGCCGCCGTCGCCACAGGGGTGAGGTCGGAGTGAAAAGATACCGGATCGAGCACGGCTGCCATGATGAACACCCCCGCCACGTAGACCAGCGACGTCGAGGCCAGCGACAGGATCATGCCCAGCGGGATGTTCCGCTCCGGATCCTTCACCTCTTCGGCCACGCTGGCCACCTTGGTCAACCCCGCATACGAGACAAAGACGAACCCTACGGTGCCCAGCAACCCCTCCATACCAAACGCCAGGAACGGCGTGAAACGGCTGCGCGTCACCGCGCGAGGCTGCTCGAAGATGATCTCGTGAAAGCCCTGAAGCAGGAAAAGAGCCAGCACCGAGATCAGGATCACGACCAGCCAGCGTTGCAGCCCGCTCGTCTCTTTCGCCCCGAGGATATTGATCCCGACAAACAGCGCCGTCAGAACGATGGCCACGGGTTTGATGGGCAGTTCAATGAACAGCGACGCATAGGCCCCGATCCCGACGAGCGCGAAGGCCGTTTTGAGCGTAAGCGCCAGGTAGGTCCCCAGCCCCCCGATGGTTCCGAGCATGGGCCCCAGGCTCCGGTCGAGGAAGTAATACGTGCCTCCGGCCCGGGGCAAGGCCGTGCTCAGTTCGGCCTTGCTGAACATGGCCGGCAGGATCAGCACGCCCGCAATGAGATAGGCCAGCACGACCGAAGCGCCCGTCCTGGCTGCAGCCAGACCGGGAAGAAGAAAAAAACCCGAACTAAACATCGCCCCCGTGCTGATGGCGTAGACGTCGAATAGCCCCAGTTCCTTCTTCAGTCGTCCGGATTTTTTCAGAAGAGACATGATCTCCCGAGGTTCGATGAACGAAGGGCCGACAACATAAGAAAAAAAGCCGACCTCCCGAGGAAAGTCGGCTTCTTAGGAGATGAATTCGCCGGGCAAGGCTCAGAGGATCGACCGGAAGGTGGGCGGCAGATGCGTCTCGGCGGACGGCGCTTCAGACTCTACGGGAGGCGCGGGCGCCTCACCTTCGTCTTCTCCGCAGAACGCCTGATACGCTTTCACGAGGTCCATTGCGATGGCGCTGGCCGAACGCCCCTCGATGTGCCTGCGCTCGAGCACAAACACCGGGTCGCCCGCCTTGAAGAGCGCGATGAACGGCGAGGAGGGCGGGATGCCGGCGAGGTACTGCCGCGCCTGCGCCGTCGCGTCGAGGTCCTGCCCGGCGAAAACCGTGGCGAGGCGATCCGGACGGACGGGGCTCTGCAGCGAGAGGGCCACCGCCGGGCGCGCATTGGCCGCCGCGCAGCCGCACACGGAGTTGATGACGAGCAACATCGTCTGATCCTCGGCGGCTTCGAAGGCGGCGTCCACGGCTGCGGCGTCGCGTAATTCTTCCACGCCGAGGCGCGTCAGTTCGGCCCGCATCGGGGCTACGAGAGATTCGGGATAGGGCATATTGCGTACGTGGGTTTCCGGTGAGTGGGTTGCCGGTGATCGGGCGGGCCATGCTTTCGGATGGCTGTCTTCAACCGGGGAAGGCGGCGCTTTGATCCACCGTGCGCCACAGGGCCGTCAACGGCGCGGCATCCGGCGCAGATCGCGCGTGAGCTCCTCGTCTTTCACACGCCACGCTTCCGGATCATCGGCCAGCGAGGGCGTCACCTGATCCACCACCCGCTCGGCAGTCTCCCGCACCTTCTCGCTCACCTCGCGGCCGGTCTCCGCCACCTGCGCTTCGAGCGCGGCCAGCTGCTCCTCCATCGCGCGGAGCTGTTGCTCGAGGCGGCGGCCCTCGGCCCGAACCCGCCCGGCAATGATCTCACGCGACTTGCGCCCGGAGTGCGGAGCGCACAACAATCCGGCGGTGAAGCCGCCCGCAAAGGCGAACAGCGCCGTCCAAAAGAGGTCTCTTCGGGTATGCATCGTCGGCGGGGCTGATGAAATGGAAACAATGGATTTAAACGACCCGGTCCGGCTCGGTTCCCCGCCCGCCGCATCGAATCGCCCGGCGAACCCTTTGCCGGACGAACGGGGTGTTTCCCCGCGCGGCGGTGGTATGTATCTTGCGAGAACCTCCCGGACCGCAACCGAAGACGCCGCCCGCCGGCCCCGCCCCTCATGCGCCCTCGCACCCGCCTTTCCCGCACGCTCCGCGCCGCCGTCCCCCTCGCCCTCGCCGCGACGGTCGCCGCCGGGTGCGCCACCTCGGCGAAGCTCCGCCCCGAACCGCGCGCGGATGCGCTGCCCGAGGCCGAAGTGGAGACACTCCTCCGCACCGAAGCGCGGTCGTGGATGGGCGCGCCGCACGTGTGGGGCGGCGTCACACGGGAGGGCGTGGACTGCTCCGGCCTCACCTTACGCATGTACGCCGACGTCTTCGGTCTCCGCCTCCCCCGCACCACCGCCGAGCAGGTGCGAGCGGGAACGGCTATCGGGAAGGAGAACCTCCGCCCCGGCGACCTCGTCTTTTTCCACACCGAAGGGAAACGCACCCGGCACGTCGGCATCTATCTGTGTTGCGGCGAGTTCGTCCACGCGTCGAGCAGCGGGGGCGTTATGATCTCGCGGCTCGACGAACCGTACTGGCGCGCCGCCTACTGGACCGCCCGTCGCCTGCTCCCGTCCTCGGGCGCAGAAACGCCCGCTCCCCGAGACGCCTCGAAAACGCGCGGATGGTAGGAGCCCCCCCGAAACCCTTTTTTTTCTACCTGACGGGATCCCGGCGCGGGACATGCGCGTGCAAGCTTGTCCCGGATGAAGGGTGGTCTGCCCCGAATCCGCACATATATGCCGACATCGCTCGCCGCAGCCGCTCTTCAGGCCGTGGCGTTCTCTTTTTTATTGGCTTCGCCTTCGGGCCAGCGATCTCTCGTCAGCAACCCGGGTCTTTATGGAAAAGCAAAAAACCGTCTATCTCACCGAGGAAGGGCTTCAGAAGCTCAAAGAGGATCTCCAGTTTATGCGCACCAAAGAGCGCGCCCGCATCGCCAAAGCCATCGCCGAGGCGCGGGCCCA
>Ga0256841_1003882_pt1 | contig 11021 bp, 6 predicted proteins | sample 356308metaG_FD_185971 | JGI IMG/M metagenome (GOLD analysis project Ga0256841, IMG submission 185971) | Hydrothermal vent microbial communities from Mid Atlantic Ridge, Atlantic Ocean - 356-308 | ecosystem: Environmental > Aquatic > Marine > Hydrothermal vents | place: Atlantic Ocean: Mid...
AATTTTTAACAAAACTAAAAAAAAAAAAAACGATTTAGCCAAATTTTTGGCAGATTATTTTAAAAATTTAACATTTTTTAATATTTGTAACGTTTTATATACCCAGTGGTAGGTAGGTTTTATTAAAAAAATGATAAATTTTGTATAGTTATGGAAATATTTTAAAAAAAAAATAATAAGTTTGAAAAAAAATTATCTTGCAAAACAGTTTTAAAATAATCATTACATTTTTAATTTTATCGATAATTGGCGTATTTTTAGTACCTAAACTTTCGGTAAAATTAAATCCTAAAAATAACGATACCAATATTACGGTTAGTTATTCTTGGCGTAATGCAAATAGTTTTACTCTTGAAAGACAAGTTACCAACAAATTAGAAACTGCATTTTCTACTATTAAAGGTATTCAGAAAATAAGTTCTAAGTCTTCAAAAGGCTATGGTTATATTACTTTAGAAGTAGATAAATACACCAATACCGATGCATTGCGTTTTGAAATTGCGTCGGTTATTAGACGAATTTACAAAAAATTACCCGAAAATGTTTCGTATCCGGTTATCCAATTAAATAAACCTGATGAAGAGGTAAGTCCTTTTTTAACTTACGCTATAACAGCACCTATTGTACCTCATAAAATTCAAGAAATTGTTAAAACACAAATAGCTCCGCAATTAAACAGCGTAAAAGATATTAACAATACTACGGTTTATGGTGCTAATCCGTTGGAATATGTAATTACATACACTATGGATAATTTGTCTGCTTTACATATTTCAAAAGAGGATATTTTAAATGCGATAGAAGCACATTTTACTTCCAAAAATTTAGGAATGGTCTATGATAATCAATCCTTCATTTCTGTGAATGTCTATCAAAATTCAGAGGATATTTCAAGTATTCCTATTAAAAAAATAGGCAATCGAATTGTATATCTTTCCAATATTGCTACGGTAAAAAAACATGAACAGGAAGCAAATAGATATTATCGTATTAACGGTAAAAATTCGGTTTACATTTCCTTAACGGCAAATAAAAACGCTAATACCATAGTGCTTTCCAAACAAGTTGAAAGAAAAATTAAAGAAATACAGAATGCTTTACCAAAAGATTTTAACATTATTAAAACCTATGATGATACGATTTTTGTAAAAAAGGAATTAAATAAAATATACAAACGTTCGTTTTATACCATTTTAATTTTATTACTCTTTATATTGGTTATTAGTCGCAGTTTTTCTTATTTGCTCATTACCATTTTAAGTTTAATCGCTAATTTAAGTATTGCATTTATCTTGTTTTGGTTATTTAAGGTAGAAATTCAGTTATACTCTCTTGCCGGAATAACCATTTCTTTGGGTTTAATATTAGATAACTCCATTGTAATGATAGATCATCTTAAAAATGTTGGTAATAAAAAGGTATTTATTCCTATTTTTGCGTCAACACTCACTACAATAGGAGCTTTAAGTATCATTTATTTTTTAGATAATAAACTTAAATTAAATCTCATCGATTTTGCTTTGGTAATTGTTATTAACCTAACTGTTTCCTTATTTATCGCTTTGCTTTTAATCCCTTCGTTACTTGATAAAATAAAGATAAAAAAGTATAAAAAAGAAAAAAAAGTCATTGTTTGGTATGCTTGGTATAAAGACCTTATCGGAATGTTGTTACGATACAAAAAAATAAGTCTTACCTTTATTATTTTATTATTTGGATTGCCGTTTTTTATGTTACCACAGCATTTAGACGAAAACAAAACTTGGTATCAAAAAGTCTATAACAACACTTTAGGGAACGATTGGTACTTAGAAAATATAAGACCCGTACTAGATCGATATACCGGTGGTTCGTTGCGTTTGTTTAATTATTATGTTTTTGAACAAGCACAATATAATCGTAACAAACAAACTAAATTATACGTTTCAGCATCTATGGAAAAAGGTGCAACCGTGCATCAAATGAATGAAGTTTTTTTACAAATAGAAAATTATTTAACTCAATTTTCTGAAATTAAGAGATTTACAACAAATGTGTATAGTGGTGATTATGCTAATTTGGAAATTACTTTTAAATCAAAATACGAAAATTCTTCTTTTCCGTATGTATTAAAGAGCAAATTAATACGTAAAGCATTAGATTTAGGAGGTTTGCATTGGAATATCTACGGTGTCGGTAACGGATTTAACAACGGAAACGGAGCAAATATGCCGGTAAATTTTAGCGTTAGAGCTTCCGGTTATAATTATGATGAGTTAAATAAATGGGCAGACACGCTTAAACAAAAATTGCTTAAACATCCAAGAATTCAGCAAGTAGATATTAGAGATAACAGTAGATGGAGAAAAAAACCGTCTTACCGTTATGCTGTTAATCTCAATACGCAAAAGTTGGCATTGTTCAATAACACGCCATTATCTTTATACAAAAGTTTAAAAAATTATACACTATCCAAATATCCGGAACTTAATTTAATGCTTAACGAACATTACTTTCCTATACGATTTCAATCAGAAGAATCGAGTGATTTTGATTTTTGGCATCTAAAAAATAACTTTTTAAATGAAAAAAATCCGATTAAATTAAACAGTATTGCAAACATTAAAAAAGAAAAAGAAGAAGAAAATATTTTTAAGGAAAATCAAGAATACCTTAGAAAAATTGAATTTCAATATACCGGTTCTACAAAATTCGGTAGTAAATACCTTAATAAAGTTTTAAAGGAATTGAAAACTCAATTGCCAATAGGTTATAAATTTAAAAGAATCGAAAACAACTGGTTTTTTAGTGGAGATGCACAAAATAATTATTTTGTTTTAATCGGTTTTATTTTTTTAATCATCTATTTTATTACGGCTGTTTTGTTTGAAAGTTTAAAACAACCCTTTGTTATTTTAAGTACAATTCCCATATCGTTTATTGGTGTGTTTTTAACCTTTTACTTATTTGATTTTAATTTTGATCAAGGAGGAATGGCAAGTTTCGTTTTATTAAGTGGTATAACGGTAAATGCCGCAATATATATTGTTAATGCCTATAACCAATTGAAAAAGAATACCTGTAAAAGTGATTTAGATAATTACATTTTAGCATTTAAAGATAAATTTTTTCCAATTATTTTAACGGTTTTATCTACTGTTTTCGGGTTTATTCCATTTGTAGTAAATGGTCAAAAAGAAGTTTTTTGGTTTGCACTTGCCGTTGGTACTATCGGTGGATTATTATTTTCGTTGGTAGCAATTGTATTTTATTTACCTGTTTTGCTGTTAAAAAGAGAAAATTGATTTATTTTGTAACAACTTTACACTCCAAACGTCATACAACTATAAAAAGTCAACTTATGAAATTACAATTTACTTTAATCTTATTTCTTTTTGGAATTATTTTTTCAAACGCACAAAAGAAATGGTCTTTACAAGAGTGTGTAGATTACGCTTTAAAAAACAATATTTCCATTAAAAAGGCCAAGTTAAACGAGACTTTTACAACCGAAGATGTTACCATTGCTAAAGCGAAGTTATTGCCTTTTGTTTCTGCTGATGCTTCACAAAATTTTGCAGTAAATTCAAGGTATAAACGTGTAAATCCTAATACAAATTTTGGTATTTCGGCATCGGTAGATTTGTATAATGGAGGCAGAAATAAAATTAATGTTACACAGGCAGAAAATCGTATTTTTTTAAGCAAACTCGATTCTGAAATTTTGCAAAATAATATTAGTTTACAAATAGCCAATAGTTTTTTAAATGCACTACTAAATAAAGAAAATATTAAAATTGCAAAAGAACAGATAACCATAACCACTATTCAGCTAAATAAAATGCAAGAATTAATTGATGCAGGCGTAAATCCAAGAGCCGATTTATTAGACATTCAAGCAACTTTGGCACAAAACAAACAGCAGCTCGTGCAAGCCGAAAACGCATTGGATTTGGCATTGCTTAATTTAGCACAGTTAATTCAGGTTTCACCTGATGGATTTGATATTCAAGATGTAGATATTACACTGGACAAAGCAATTTTATTATATGATGATTCTAAGTTAATTTATGAAACAGCTCTTAAAACACGTCCGGAAATTAATAAAGCAGAAATACAAATAGAAAATGCCGAATTAGGTATTAAATCCGCTAAAACCAATTTATTGCCTTCTGTGAGTTTAAATTATCGTTTAAACACTTCGTATGCTTACCGCTTTTCGGGAGATGGTGAATTAAGTAAAATTTTTGATCAATACAATGATAATCACGGACATAATATCGGTATTTCAGCCAGATATACTATTTTTAACGGTAAATCGAACAGAGCTCAAATAAATAAAGCCAAAATTAATAGAGAAATTATAGCTCAAAATTTAGAAGACGAAAAATTACGCCTTCGCGAAGCTATTCAACGTGCTTTTTTAGATACCAAATCTTCATTAAAACAATACGAATCTTCCGTAAGCTCTTTAAAAGCACAAGAAGAAGCATTTAAAATTGCCGAAGAACGCTATAAATTAGGAGCGATGAACTCTTTTGATTTTGATCTGGTAAAGAGCAGATTGTTTAACGCAAAAGTTGCCGTTATAAATGCCAAATACAATTTTGTGTTTAAAACCAAGGTATTGGATTTCTACAACAACAAACCAATTGTTATTGAGTAGTTTTAGTTTTGAAAAAAGATTTTTAGCTTTAACTTAAATAGATTATTTTTGCAAAATGCAAAAGGATACCTATATTTTAAATCTCGAAACATCTACCAAAAACTGTTCGGTTAGTATTGGCAAAAACGGTAAAATTATTGCTTTACACGAATTATGTGAAGCCAATTTTTCGCACGCCGAGAAATTACCCGAGTTTATTAAAAAATCCATCGCAGATGCCAAAATTACTTTTTCTGATTTAGATGCAATAGCCGTAGGAAAAGGTCCCGGTTCTTACACCGGTTTGCGTATTGGTGTGTCTTCGGCTAAAGGATTGAGTTTCGGATTGGATATACCGCTTTTAGCGATAGAATCCTTAGAAATTCTAGCAAATGCAGTTTTTAATCCTAAAGGATATATTATTCCGTTATTAGATGCCAGAAGACAAGAAGTTTACACCTCAGTTTTTGATGCTAATTACAAGCAAATAAAACCTACTTTTAGCCATATTTTGGAGGAAAATTCTTTTGCGGAATACCTACAAAACACAGTATTTTTTTTAGGCGACGGAACACCTAAAACAAAGGAAATACTCTCTCATAAAAATGCGATTTTTTTAGAAAATTACCATCCTTCAGCAAAGGAAATGTCGAATATATCTTATCAGAAATTCTTAAAAAAGCAATTTGAAGATGTTGCTTATTTTGAGCCTTTTTACTTAAAAGATTTTTATGTAACGCCTGCAAAAAGCGTTAAGATTTGAGATTGCAGATTACAGATTTGAGATTGCAGATTTGAGATTGCGTATTTCATAGTGTCTTTGTGGCTAAAAAAACTCCGTGCACCTCTGTGTAATAATCTTATTTTTCACCTAAAACAAGAATTTCAAACAAAAAAATAATGTACATTTGTACCAAATTCAAATTAAATATGATTGCACTTGGTATAGATTGGAATCCGTCTCCTGAAATCTTTAAAATTTTTGGTTTTCCTATTCGTTATTACGGATTAATGTTTGTAATTGCTTTTACATTAGGGATTTATTTACTCAAAAAAATATACAGAAACGAAGGTGTTAACGAAGAACATGTAGATTCCATTTTTTTATGGGTTGTTATAGGAACAATCTTAGGTGCCAGATTAGGTGAAGTTTTCTTTTACAGTTGGGATTCGTTTAAAGATAGACCTTTTGTAGAAATATTTTTACCCATACAATTACATCCGTTTAAAATTGTTGGTTTTCAAGGTCTTGCAAGTCACGGTGCGGCGATTGGTGTCATTTTGTCGATGTATTTATATAGTAGAAAATACAAATACAAACCATTAATATGGATTTTAGATCGTATTGTAATTCCTGTTGCTATTGGTGGAGCATTTGTTAGAATTGGAAATTTGATGAATTCCGAAATCGTAGGGAAACCAACCGGAACCAATTTTGGCTTTAAATTTTTTAGACATCATTATCGAAATAGTGATGCACTGCGAATTACCGGTAAAAATGATGTAAATGAGGCATTTAATCTTATTCAAAATGGTGCTAATTTTCAAAAATTTAGAGATTTAGTGCCGTATCGTTATCCAACTCAAATATTTGAAGCTCTTGGTTATGTTATGGTCTTTTTAATACTTTGGTATGTGTACTGGAAAACCGATAAAAGAAAAAAACCGGGATATATCTTTGGATTGTTTATGGTTTTACTTTGGACTGTTAGATTTATAATCGAATTTTTTAAAGCTTCACAAGGTGGTATCGAATCTGATTTCAATCTCGGCCTTACAACCGGACAATTACTTTCCATACCGATGGTGCTAATCGGATTTTATTTTATGTTTAGACCAACAAAAGAAATGGAGATTTAAGATTGTAGATTTATGAATGATGAGTTTTGAATGATGAGTTTTGAATGATGAGTTTTGAATGATGAGTTTTGAATGATGAGTTTTGAATGATGAGTTTTGAATGATGAGTTTTGAATGATGAGTTTTGAATTTTGGCTGTTAAAAACCTCCATAGATTTCTATTTTCATCTCTAAAACACATTAAAGTTTGATTTTTTTTGTAATTTAGCATTGTAAAAATTACTGATAGTCAAACAAATAATGTATTATAAAGTGAAAAAAACAATATTTATAGCAATGGTTTTTCTGTTTCTTTTTTCCTGTAAAAGTGACGATTCTCCAACCGAAATAACAGTTACTTATCCAACACCTGAATTACTCGCTAATTTATCCGAATTAAATTTATTTAAAGGAGATTTAAAAGATTTAACACCAACAGATGTTGTTGCTGTTTATGATTTACAAACACCTCTTTTTACCGATTATTGCCATAAAAAGCGTTTTATTTCTATCCCAAAAGGACAGGCAATGGAATATAATGGCGAAGGATTTCCGGTTTTTCCGGATAATACCATTTTAGCAAAAACTTTTTACTATAATATAGATGAAAGAAATCCGGATTTAGGAAAAAAAATTATCGAAACCAGAGTTTTGATTAAAAAAGCCGGAATTTGGGAAATAGGAAATTATATTTGGAACGAAGATCAAACCGAAGCTATACGTGATGAAGCCGGAGCAACGCAAAATATTTCGTGGATTGATATGCAAGGAAATACAAAAACAGTTGATTATAAAATTCCGGATTACGCAACTTGCATAATGTGTCATACCAACCGTGGTGTACGTGTTCCTATTGGTCCAAAAATCCGTAATATGCATAAAAATAACCAATTGCAAAATTTTATAGATAAAGGTATTTTAACCGGAATAGACAATGTAAATGCTGTGACAAAACTCCCAAATTGGGAAGATACTTCTTACACTGAAGAACAACGTTCCAGAGCATATTTAGATGTAAATTGTGCACACTGTCACCAACCAGGAGGTTATTATAGCGTGAACTTTAATGATTCGTTTGAATTCCGTTACGAAACTCGTTTTTCAGACACACATATCTATGAAAAACGTGATCCTATTATGACAAGAATTGAAAGTAATATCGAAAATTATAAAATGCCTTTTGTAGGAACGACCTTAAATCATACCGAAGCAATTGATTTGTTAAATAGTTACCTTAACTCACTATAATTAATCGATTTTTGATTTCAGATTTATGAATTATGATTGATGAATGATGAATTTTGATTGATGAGTTATGATTGATGAGTTATGAATGATGAATTTTGATTGATGAATTTTGATTGATGAATTTTGATTGATGAATTTTGATTGATGAATTTTGATTGATGAATTTTGATTGATGAATTTTGAATTTTTAATATGAAATTTATAGGAAAGAATAAAAATTTCTTTGTTTTCCTTGTGCAATTCTAACGTTTTTGCGGTTAAAAAATTCTTTGCAACTCTGTAAAACAACCTTAAAAAATATCGACAAACAATTTTTTAACCTTATACTATCTACGTATCTTTGTCATTTCCTAAAATTTAAGCATTAAAAATGACCAAGAAGATAGATCAATTAAATCCCATAGATTACATCTTGATTAAAGGAGCAGCTCTTCATAATCTAAAAGGATTAGATATGGCGATTCCGCGTAATAAATTGGTTGTAATTACCGGTTTAAGCGGTTCCGGAAAATCCAGTTTGGCATTTGATACTCTGTATGCCGAAGGGCAACGCAGATACGTAGAAAGCCTATCGAGTTATGCCAGACAATTTTTAGGAAAATTAAACAAGCCTAAGGTAGATTATATCAAAGGGATTTCGCCGGCAATAGCCATAGAACAGAAAGTTAACTCTACCAATCCGCGTTCTACCGTAGGAACAACAACCGAAATATACGATTATCTAAAACTGTTGTATGCCAGAATCGGTAAAACTTATTCGCCCGTTAGCGGAAAATTAGTTAAGAAAGACCGAATAACAGATGTGGTAAATTTTGTAAAAGAATTACAAGAGAAAACCAAATTACTACTTTTAGCAAAAATCAATTTAAATAAAGACACCGAAAAACATCTAAACGTACTTTTACAACAAGGTTACGTTCGGTTTATGGTAGATGATGAGGTGTTGCGATTAAAAACACCAATTGATAAAGAAACTCTTCAAAAAGTTAAAAATGCCAAGGACTTTTATATTGTCGTTGACCGAATTGTGGTTGCTCATAATGAAGATTTTTACAATAGATTGGCAGATTCGGTGCAAACCGCTTTTTTTGAGGGAAAAGGAAGTTGTAAAATCAGCAATCTAAATGAAAATACGGCAACAGAATTCAACAATAAATTTGAAGCCGACGGCATTACTTTTTTAGAACCGAATTTGCATTTTTTTAGTTTTAACAATCCGTATGGAGCTTGTCCTACTTGCGAAGGCTACGGAAATATTATCGGTATTGATCGCGATTTGGTAATCCCAAACACTTCACTTTCTATTTTTGAAGATGCCATTGTTCCTTGGAAAACAGAGCGTTTTAAAGAATATAAAGATGCCTTAATCAATAATGCTTATAAATTCGATTTTCCTATCCATAAACCGTATTTTGAACTCACCGAAGAACAAAAAGAGTTGTTATGGACAGGTAACCAATATTTTAAAGGATTAAATGCTTTTTTTAAATACATCGAAAAAAAGAGTTATAAAATTCAGTTTCGCGTTTTGTTGTCGCGTTACCGCGGAAAGACTGTTTGTACAGATTGTAACGGAAATCGCCTCCGCAAAGAAACCGAATACGTAAAAGTAGGAGGGAAGCCGTTATCGGAACTGATAAACCTTCCGCTTGACGAGTTACAAGTATTTTTTAACAACTTAAAACTCGATAAATACGACGCCGAAATCGCCAAGAGATTATTGGTGGAAATTAAAAATCGTATTCGTTTTTTAAACGATGTAGGTTTGGCATATTTAACTTTAAATAGAGCATCAAATACCCTTTCGGGAGGTGAATCACAACGTATAAATTTAGCAACGTCATTAGGTAGCTCGCTTGTAGGTTCGATGTATATTTTAGATGAACCAAGCATTGGCTTACATCCAAAAGACACCCAAAGATTAATCGGTGTGCTTAAAAATTTACGTGATTTAGGCAATACCGTAATTGTGGTTGAACACGATGAAGATATTATGAAAGCTTCGGATTATATTTTTGATATTGGTCCCGAAGCCGGATTTTTTGGAGGTGAATTAATAGCCGAAGGAAATTACAAAAAAATATTAAAAGCCAATACCTTAACCGGAAAATATCTAAGCGGAAAACTTAAAATTGAAGTACCTGAAAAACGCCGAAAAAGTAAAGATTTTATTGAGATTACCGGAGCAAGAGAAAACAATTTAAAAAATATCGACGTACGATTTCCATTACACAATTTAGTGGTGGTAACCGGTGTTTCCGGAAGTGGGAAAAGCACTTTGGTAAAGCGAATTTTATATCCGGCAATACACAAACACCTTTTTAAATACAGCGATAAAATTGGCGACCACACAACCATAAAAGGCGATTTAAATCTTATTGAAGCAATCGAATTTGTAGATCAAAATCCTATTGGAAGGAGCAGTAGGTCTAATCCTGTAACCTATGTTAAGGCATATGATGAAATTCGTGCTATTTTCGCAAAGCAAAAACTGGCTAAAATTCGCAATTTTCAACCCAAGCACTTTTCGTTTAATGTTGATGGAGGAAGGTGTGATACGTGCAAAGGAGAAGGGCAAGTAACCGTTGAAATGCAATTTATGGCAGATGTGCATTTAACTTGCGAAACCTGTAAAGGAAAACGCTTTAAAAAAGAGGTTTTGGAAATTACATACAACAAAAAATCAATTGCCGACATTTTAGCATTGTCTATTGACGAAGCCATTTCTTTTTTTACCGAAACCGAAGATTTTAAATTGGTAAAAAAGTTACAACCTTTGCAAGATGTTGGTTTAGGATATGTGCAATTAGGGCAATCCTCTTCTACTTTGTCCGGAGGCGAAGCACAACGCATAAAATTGGCATCTTTTTTAATGAAAGGAGGCAATGTTAAAAAAACACTTTTTATTTTTGATGAGCCAACCACAGGATTGCATTTTCACGACATAAAAAAACTAATAAAATCGTTTAACGCATTAATCGACAAAGGGCATTCGGTTATCGTTGTAGAGCATAATATTGATTTAATAAAAAACGCCGATTACATCATAGATTTAGGGTTGGAAGGTGGTAAAAAAGGAGGTAACCTGCTTTTTCAAGGAAAACCCGAAGATTTTGTAAACAACAAACAATCATATACCGCTTTGTTTTTAAAGGAGAAGATTTGAGTTTTTTAAAAATAATTCTTTGTTTACATAAAATTTTAATAGTTTTGTAAAAAACTAACCTACCATACTATGAATAAATTTTTTTTTGCCTCTATTATTTTTGTGTTGTTCAGTGTTATAGTTGTATTTGCAAAACCTTATCCT
>Ga0256841_1003883_pt1 | contig 11020 bp, 9 predicted proteins | sample 356308metaG_FD_185971 | JGI IMG/M metagenome (GOLD analysis project Ga0256841, IMG submission 185971) | Hydrothermal vent microbial communities from Mid Atlantic Ridge, Atlantic Ocean - 356-308 | ecosystem: Environmental > Aquatic > Marine > Hydrothermal vents | place: Atlantic Ocean: Mid...
GACGCGGCTTTACTCCGAGCGGGACATCGAGCGGCTCCGGGAGATCCGGCGGCTGACCCAGGAGCTGGGGGTGAACCTGGCCGGGGTGGAGGAGATCATGCGGCTCAAGGAGGAGCTCGAGCGCCTGGAGGCGCGCTACCGGCTGGAGATCGAGTACCTCGCCGAGCTGCTGGCCCGCCAGGAGGCCTGATAGGCTGGGGGTATGAGCCCCCACCTCGACGAACTCCTGGAGTTTTTGGCGATCCCTTCGGTCTCCACCGATCCCGCCTACCGGTCCGAGGTCGAGCGGGCCGCCGGCTGGCTCGCCGGCCGCCTCGAGGCCGCCGGCTTTTCCGCCGAGTTGGTCCCCACCCCCGGTCACCCGATCGTCTACGCCGAGCGGCGGGTCGACCCCGCCGCCCCCACCGCGCTGGTCTACGGGCACTACGACGTCCAGCCCCCCGATCCTTTGGAGCTCTGGGAAACCCCGCCGTTCGAGCCCACCGTCCGCGACCGGCGGGTCTACGCCCGCGGCGCCTCCGACGACAAGGGGCAGGTGATGATCCACCTGGCGGCGGTCGAGGACCTGGGCGAGGGGCTCCCGGTCAACCTCAAGTTCGTGATCGAGGGCGAGGAGGAGGTGGGCTCGGTCCACCTCTTTGACTTCGTGCGGGAGCAAAGGGCGCGCCTGGCGGCCGACGCGGTGGTGGTCTCCGACACCGCGATGTTCGCCAAGGGGCTGCCCACCCTGACCTACGGGCTAAGGGGCCTGGCCTACCTCGAGGTCTTCGTCGAGGGAGCCGCCTCCGACCTCCACTCCGGGGTCCACGGGGGCGCCGCCCCCAACGCCGCCCTCGCCGCCGCCCGCCTCGCCGCCGCTCTCAAGACCGAGGAGGGCTGGGTCCGGATTCCCGGCTTTTACGACCGGGTCCGCCCCCTGGAGCCCGCCGAGCGGGCCGAGTGGCAGCGCCTCCCCTTTGACGAGGAGGCCTACCGCCGCATGCTGGGCGCCGAGCGGCTGGAGGGGGAGCCCGGCTACGGGGTCCTCGAGCGCCGCTGGGCCCGGCCCACCCTCGACGTCAACGGCTTCGTCTCCGGCTGGACCGGCCCCGGCTCCAAGACCGTGATCCCCGCCCGGGCCTCCTTCAAGTTCTCGATGCGCCTGGTCCCCGACCAGGACCCCGACGAGATCGCCGCCCTCGCCGAGGCCTACCTCCAGCGGGCCGCCCCCGAGGGCTACCGGGTCCGGGTCGAGGTCCACCAGGGGGCGCGCCCGGTGCTGGTGCCCCGCGACGCCCCCCCGGTGCGGGCCGCCGCCCGGGCGCTCAAGGCCGCCTTCGGCCGCGATCCGGTCTTCGTTCGCGAAGGCGGCAGCATCCCCATCGTCACCGCCTTCGCCGAGGAGCTCGGGGCCCCGGTGGTGCTGATGGGCTTCGGGCTCCCCGACGACAACCTCCACGCCCCCAACGAGAAGTTCGACCTCGACAACTTCGAAAAGGGAATCGAGGCGGCCAAGGCCTTCTACCGCCTGCTGCCCGAGGAGGTGGCCCGGTGATCCTCACCACCACCCCCACCGTCGAGGGCAAGACGATCGTCGAGTACAAGGGCATCGTCCACGGCGAGACGATCGTCGGGGCCAACGTCCTCCGCGACCTCATGGCCTCGGTGCGGGACATCCTCGGCGGCCGTGCTGGGGCCTACGAGGCCGAGCTCAAGAAGGCCCGCGAGATCGCCCTGTCGGAGCTCGCCGAGGAGGCCAGGAGGCTGGGCGCCGACGCGGTGGTGGGCATCGACATCGACTACGAGGTGGTGGGCCAGAGCATGCTGATGGTCACCGCCAGCGGCACCGCGGTGAGGCTGGGTTAGAGGGCTTGGCCCCTTGGTCCCGAGGTTCCCTCGGGCCCCCGCCCGTCCCTCGCTCTTTTGGGGGGCTTCGCAGCGTAGGATGATCGCGAAGGAGGTGGCCGTGAAAACCCAGCCTTCCAAGTACGGCAACGCGGTGGTCGCCGGGCACCTGATCGGCGGCGAGGAGGTGTATGAGGGCCCCGAGTTCGAGGACCGAAACCCCTCGGACCACGAGGACCTGGTCGGGATCTTTCCCGAGGGCGACGCGGCGACGTTGCGGAAGGCGATCGCCGCCGCCCGGGCGGCCTTCCCGGAGTGGTCGGCGACGCCGGCGCCGGTTCGGGGCGGGGTGCTCTTCAACCTGGCCAAGATCCTGGAGCGGGAAAAGGAGACCCTGGCCCGGCTGATGGTCCGCGAGGTGGGGAAGACCCTGAAGGAGGCCCGGGGCGACGTGCAGGAGGCGATCGACACCGCGGTCTTCTTCGCCAGCGAGGGCCGGCGGCTCTACGGCCAGACGGTCCCCAGCGAGATGAGGAACAAGGACCTCTTCACCTTCCGCCGCCCCCTTGGGGTGGTGGGGATGATCACCGCCGGCAACTTTCCCATCGCGGTACCCAGCTGGAAGCTGATCCCCGCCGTCCTGACCGGTAACACCGTGGTCTGGAAGCCCTCCGACGACTCCCCGGTGCTCTCCTTCGTGTTCGTCAAGCTCTTCGAGGAGGCCGGGCTGCCCCCGGGGGTGATCAACGTCGTCTTCGGCGGCGGCAAGGACTCGACCGGGGAGGCCCTCGTGAACCTGATCGACGAGGGGCTCTTCGACAAGTTCGCCTTCACCGGCAGCACCAAGGTGGGCCGGATCATCGGCGAGAAGGCGGGCCGGGCCCTGATCAAGGCGACCCTGGAGCTCGGCGGTAAGAACCCCCTGGTGGTGATGCGGGACGCCGACCTCGAAAACGCTCTGCACGGCGCCTGGTGGAGCACCTTCGCCACCGGCGGCCAGCGCTGCACCTCGGCGGGAAACCTCATCGTCGACGCGCCGATCTACGACGAATTCAAGAAGCGTTTTTTGGAGATGGCCGCCGCGACCCGGATCGGCAACCCGCTGCTTTTTGAGGACGTCACCTACGGCCCCTTCATCAACGAGCGGCTCTACCGCCGCTGGCTGGAGCACTACGACTGGGGGGCGCGCGAGGGGGCGACGCTCCTCCTTGGTAAGAAACGGATCACCTCGGACAACCCCTACCCCCACTTCCAGGGCGACCCCGACGCCGGGCTCTTCGGCTGGCCCACGGTTTGGGAGGCGCGACGCGGCATGACCCAGACCCGCGAGGAGATCTTCGGCCCCACCATCAACCTGATCAAGGTGGACGGCATCGAGGAGGCGATCGAGGCGGCGAACGACCACCCCTACGGCCTCTCCTCGGCGATCTACACTCAAAACCGCCTCTGGGCCTATCGCTTTCGCACCGGGATCCAGGCGGGCATGGTGAACATCAACAACACCACCGTGGGGGCCGAGGCCCACATGCCCTTCGGCGGGGTGCGGGCCAGCGGCAACGGCGCCCGCGAGTCGGGGATCTGGGTGATCGAGGAGTACACCGTGTGGCAGGCGGTGAACGACGAGTACTCCGGAAGGCTCCAGCTCGCCCAGATGGACACCGAGTACGCGGCCCCCAAGGCCGCCCTCGACTGGAAGGGGACGTTGGGCCTTGACCTTTGACGCCGTCGTCGTCGGCGCCGGCATCGTCGGCGCCAGCGTGGCCTACTACCTGGCCGAGGCGGGGCTTCGGGTGGGGGTCCTCGAGGCCGCCCCCGCCCCCGCCACCGGCGCCACCGCGAGGAGCGCGGGCGGCATCCGGGTGCAGTTTTCGAACCCCGCCAACGCCCGGCTCTCCCGCGAGAGCATCGAGATCCTGAAGGGCTTTTCCGACGCCTTCGGGGTGGACCCCGGCTACCGCCCCCGGGGCTACCTCTTCCTCCTGCCCGAGGGGGCGTGGGAGCGCTGGAAGGGGGCGATGGCCGACCTCGCCGCTCAGGGCTACCCGGTCGAGCTTTGGGACCTCGGCCAGGCCCGGGACCGGATCGAGTTCGACCCCGCCGGCCTGGCCGGGGCGAGCTTCGGGCCCGAGGACGGGGTCTTCGACCCCCCCACGGTGGCCCTCGCCTACCTCAAGGCCGCCCGGGAGCGGGGGGCTCGGGTCCTGTTCGAGGCCCCGTTGATCGAGGCCGAGCGGCGCCCCGGCGGCTGGCGGCTTCGGACCCCGAGGGAGGTGATCGAGGCGCCCCTCTGGGTCAACGCCGCCGGGGCCTGGGCCGGCGAGGTGGCCGGCCGCGCCGGCTACGCCCTCCCGGTCACCCCCTACCGGCGCTCGATCTACCTCACCGCCCCCGCCGGCGCCCGGCCGGGGCCCCTGGTGGTCGACGCTGCCAGCGGGGTCTACTTCCGCCCCGAGGGAGCGCGGTTCCTCTTCGGAGCCTCCAACCCCGACGAGCCCCCCGGCTTTCGCGAGGGGGTGGACCCCGACTGGATGGTCGAGGTGCTGGTCCGGGCGGCGGAGCGGTTTCCCTGGTTCGCCGAGCTGGGGATCGACCGGCGCTCGGCCTGGTGGGGGTACTACGCCGAGACCCCCGACAAGAACGCGGTGATCGGTCCGGTGCCCGGCCTCGAGGGCGCCTGGGTGGCGGCCGGCTTCTCCGGCCACGGGGCCCAGCAGGCCCCGGCGGTGGGGCGCCGCCTGGCCGACTGGATCGTGTCCGGTCGCCCCGGACCCCTGGCCCCCTTCGGGTTCTCCCGCCTGGCGCGGGGCGCGGGCCTCCGGGAGGCGGGCATCGTTTAGAATCCAAGGTCATGGACCCGGTCTTCTACGTCACCACCCCGATCTACTACGTCAACGCCGCGCCCCACATCGGCCACGCCTACACCACCATCGTGGCCGACTTCCTGGCCCGGTTTCATCGCCAGGACGGCTTCGACGTCTTCTTCCTCACCGGCACCGACGAGCACGGCGAGAAGATCGCCCAGGCCGCCGAGCGGGCCGGTCTCAGCCCGAAGGCCTTCGTGGACCGGATGTCGGCCCGGTTCCAGGAGGCCTGGGAACTTCTGGAGATCTCCTACGACGACTTCATCCGCACCACCGAGGCGCGCCACAAGAAGGTGGTGCAGCAGGTTTTGCAAAAGGTCTACGACGCCGGCGACATCTACTACGGCGAGTACGAGGGGCTCTACTGCGTGGGGTGCGAGCGTTTCCTGACCGAAAAGGAGCTCGTCGACGGCAAGTGCCCCGACCACGGCATCGAACCCGAGCGGCGCCGGGAGGGGAACTACTTCTTCAAGATGGAGAAGTACCGCCCCTGGCTCCGCGACTTCGTCGAGCAAAACCCCGAGTTCATCCGCCCCGAGGGCTACCGCCACGAGGTGCTGGCGATGCTGGCCGAGCCGATCGGCGACCTCTCGATCAGCCGCCCCAAGCGCCGGGTGCCCTGGGGGATCGAGCTCCCCTGGGATCCCGATCACGTTACCTACGTCTGGTTCGACGCCCTGCTCAACTACGTCTCGGCCCTTGGCTACCCCGAGGGGGAGCGCTACCGCCGCTACTGGCCGGCGGCCAGCCACATGATCGGCAAGGACATCCTAAAGCCCCACGCGGTCTTCTGGCCGACGATGCTGAAGGCGGCGGGGATCCCGCTCTACAAGCACCTGAACGTCGGCGGTTACCTGCTCGGGCCCGACGGGCGCAAGATGTCGAAGACCCTCGGCAACGTCGTCGACCCCTTCGCACTGGCCCGGAAGTACGGCCCCGACGCCGTGCGCTACTACCTCCTCCGGGAGATCCCCTACGGCCAGGACGGGCCGGTGGGGGAGGAGGGCCTCCGGGAGCGCTACCAGGCCGAACTCGCTAACGACCTCGGCAACCTCGTCCAGCGGGTGCGGGCGATGGTCTGGAAGTTCGGCGGCGGCCGGGTCGAGCGCACCGGGGTGGACGAGGAGCTGGCCCGCGAGGCCGCCCGGGTGGTGGGGCGGGTACGGGCCTACGTCTTCGAGCTCCGGTTCCACCAGGCGCTGGAGGAGGCGATCGAGTGGGTCCGCCGCCTGAACCAGCTGGTTAACCAGGAAAGGCCCTGGGAGCTTGCCAAGAAAAACGACCGGGAGCGGCTTTCCCGGGTGCTCTACCAGCTCGTCGAGGGGTTGAGGGTGGCGAGCGCCCTCTTGGAGCCGGCGATGCCCGCCAAGATGGCCGAGCTCCGGAGCGCCCTCGGCCTGCCCAAGACCACCCTGGCCGAGGCCGAGCGGTTCGGGACCCTGGCCGCCGCCGAGCTGCCCCGGGAGGCCCCGGTGCTCTTTCCAAGGATCGAGGCGAACGAGGAGGAAAAACCGCCGGTGGAGAAGAAACCGACCGTCGAGTACGACGATTTCGCCAAGCTCGACCTTAGGATCGCCGAGGTCGTCGCCGCCGAGAAGCACCCCAACGCCGACCGCCTCTTGGTCCTAAGGCTCCGCCTCGGCGACGAGGAGCGCACGGTGGTGGGGGGGCTGGCGGAGCACTACCGGCCCGAGGAGCTGGTGGGCCGGCGGGTGGTGCTGCTCGCCAACCTCAAGCCCCGGAAGCTCCGGGGGGTCGTTTCCGAGGGGATGATCCTCGCCGCCGAGGACGACCAGGGCCGCCTCGCCCTCCTTGCCCCGTCGGGCGAGGTGGCCCCGGGGGCGAAGGTACGATAAAGGCCTGTGGCCTGTGGAAAAACTTTCTAAATCCCACAAGCCACAAGCTACAAGCCACAAGCCCTCTAATACCACCCCACCGTCCCCGCCCCCACCGCGGACAAGGTTTCGACCTCGGGGGAGAGGCGGTAGGCGAGGATCCGCCCCTCGCCTTCGATCACCCGGCTCGCTGCCAGGGCCGCCCCCAGGGCGTCGATGTAGGTAGGGTTTTGTTCCTCGGCGAGGCGGCGGTAGGCGCCCAGGAAGTCGCCCCCGGCCAGGGCCTCGAGGTAGCCGCGGTCGGTGGCCTCGGCCCGCGCCTTGAGCCCGGGCTCGATGCCGCCGTGGCCGAACCGTCCGCCGACGTGGGAGAGGTCGACCGCCAGCAGGGGGAAGAAGGGGCGGTCGCGCCGGAGGAGGGCCAGTGCCTCGGCGAGCTCGCCCAGGGCGGCCTCGTCCTCGCTGGCCACGATCAGGGGGAGGATGCGGGCGTTCGGCCAGAACGCCTTTACGAACACGGCGGGGAACTCCACCGAGTGTTCCTCCCTGAAGGCCAGGGGGGTGTTGAACAGCTCGAAGCCGAGCAGGGCGTCCAGGGCGGTGAGGGCCTCGACGTCGGCCTCCAGCCGCCCCAGCGGGGTCTCGAACGGCAGGGCCAGGGCCGCCGCCGGGGCCGCGATCGGGCGGTGGGCGACGCCGAGGACCAGCACCCGCTCGGGGGCCGGGGTGCCGGCCATCGCCTGGAAGGCGGCGCCGTAGACCTCGGGCACCCGGCGGGGCTCGAGGTGGGGCAGGAGCAGGGCCCTAAGCGGGGCCGCGGGCACCTTGGGGGCGAAGGCCTCGAAGGCCTTGAGGAAGGCCCGGAAGCCCGCCTCCTCGCCGGGGTAGCTGACCCCCGCCAGGGCCATCGGGCGGGGGCCCTTGAGAAAGGCCCGCTCGGCCTCGGCGAGCTTTTTCTGGGTGGCCTCGGTCTCCAGAAAACCGGCCCGATCGAGGGTCTGGATCAGCTCCTCGAGCGTTTCCCGGGGCACCACGCTCCCCGAGCTCTTGAGCAGGAACGCCTGGAGGTCGGCGGCGTCGCGGGTGCCGTCGAGCAGGCTGGCCAGGTACATCGCCTCGGGGGAGAGGACGAGCACCTGGTCGCTGACCCCGTAGGGGTCGCGGAGCAGGTAGCCCTCAGGGCTCGGTTGGACGTCGAGGGTCCGGAGCTTGGGCTTCATACCACCATAGTACAAAAACCTTAGCTTCTTCTTGTGAGGAAACGCGCCCCTCCGCCTGGGCCCGGAGCAGCGCCCGGAGCAGGGGGCCGAGCCAGGGGCCGGGCGGGCGTCCCACCAGGGCGGCGACCTCGGAGCCGGTGAGGAGGGGCCGTTCGGGGAGCTCCTTTAAGAGCCTTCGGATCCGGGGTTCGAGGGCGGCGAGCCGCCGCCAGGCGTCGGGCCGGGCGCGGGGTCCCCGGGTGGCGGCCAGGTCGGCGACCTGGAGCCAGAGCAGCTCGGGCAGCCAGGCCCGGTGCTCGAGGACCCAGCGCCGGAGCCCCCTCGGGGTCTCGGGGGGGCGCCGCATGTGGCGGCGGATCCAGGCCTCGACCCGCCGGAGCTCCTCCCGCGGGCTCGCCAGCCGCTGGAGGATCGCACGGGCCAGGGCGGCGCCGTCCTCGTCGTGGTAGAAAAACCGCCAGTAGCCGCGTTCCCGGTCCCATTGCCGGACCAACGGCTTGGCCACGTCGTGGAGGAGCACCGCCAGCCGCAGGGCGAGCCCGGCCTCGGGGTAGCGGCGGACCAGGAAGTCGAGGGCCTCGAGGGTGTGCCGCCAGAGGTCGGCGTGGTGGTAGCCCCCCTGGGGGAGCCCCACCCCGGCCTGGAGCTCGGGAAGGTAGGCGGCGAGGAGGCCGCTTTCCTCCAGGGCCGCCATCCCGAAGGCGGCGCGGGGGCTTTGGAGGATCTCGGCGAGCTCCTTTCGGACCCGTTCCCGGGCGGGCTTTCGGCCGAAGCGGAGGGCGGCGGCGTGGGCCCGGATCCAGCCCCAGGTGCGGGGCTCGGGGCGGAGGCCGCGGGTGGTCCAGAGCCGCACCGCCCGCAAGGAGCGCAAGGGGTCCTCGCGAAAGACCCCCGGGCCCTGGGCCCGGAGCCGCCTCGCCTTGAGGTCGTACCCCGCCACCCCCGGCCCCCAGACCACCCCCCGCCGGTTCATCGCCAGCGCGTTGGCGGTGAAGTCGCGGCGGGCGAGGTCGGCGGCGAGCCCCCCTTCCGGAAGGGGGACGAAGTCGAGGGTCTGCCCGCCGGCGACGGCCCGGAAGACCCCGCCCTTCAAGGGGAAAGCGCTCCCCCCCAGGATCCGGGCGGCCCGGGCCGCCTCGGCGGCGGGGTCGGGCACCAGGAAGTCGTAGTCCTGGGGGGTGAGGCCGAGCCAGAGGTCGCGCACCGCCCCGCCGACCAAAAGGCCCTCCTCCGGCCAGTAGGGGAGGCGAACCCGGAGGCGGACAAGGGGGCGCACGCCTCGGATTATAGTGGCGGGCGTGAAGCGGATCGGCCTGACCGGGCCCATCGGCGGCGGTAAGAGCACGGTGGCGGCGATCCTCCGGGAGGCCGGGGTGCCGGTCCTGGACGCCGACCGCCTGGCCCACGAGGGGCTTTTGGCGCGCGCCGCCGAGGTCTGCCGGGCCTTCCCCGAGGCCTGCCCCGACGGCCGGCCCGATCGGGGCCGCCTGGCCGAGCGGGTCTTCCGGAACCCGGGGGCCCGGCGGCGCCTCGAGGCCCTGATCCACCCCTACGTGCGGGAACGGATCGCCGCCGAGCTGGCCCGGTTGGAGCGGGCCGGCGCCCCCCTCGCGGTGGTCGAGATCCCGCTCCTTTTCGAGACCGGCTGGGACCGCCGCCTCGACGGCGTGCTGGTGGTCACCGCCCCGGCCGAGCTCCGCTACCGGCGCCTGGCCGGGCGGGGGCTGGCCGAGGACGAGGTCCGCCGGCGCGAGGCTGCCCAGCTTCCCGCGGCGGAGAAGGCCCGCCGAGCCGACTGGGTGATCGAGAACGACGGCGACCTCGAGGCCCTCCGCCGGCGGGTGCGGGCCTGGCTTAGGGAGGTGGACCCGTGAGAATCCGACACGACTGGCTTGGCGAGCTTACCCTGCCCGACCGCCCCACCCGGGTGGTCTCGCTGGCCCCCAGCGTCACCGACACCCTCTTCTTCCTGGGGCTCGGCGATCGGGTGGTGGGCCGGAGCGCGTTCTGCTGGCGCCCGCCGGAGGCGGAGGGGCTCCCGGTGGTGGCCAGCTACACCAAGGTGCGCTGGGAGCTTTTGGAGGGGCTCGCCCCCGAGCTCGTCTTCACCACCACCGGGGTGCAGCGCGACCTCACCGAGGAGCTCCGCCGGCGGGGCTACCCGGTGTGGCCGGTGCCCCTGCCCCAGACCCCCTGGGGGATCGTCGAGAACCTGGGGCTGGTGGCGGCGCTCATGGGGGTCGGGGCGGCGGACCGCCAGGCCGAGCTGGCGGCCCGCTACCAGCGGCTTTTCCACCGGTTTTCCGGATTGCGGGTGTACCTCGAGTTCGATCTCGGCGGCCCCATCACCATCGGCCGGGGCAGCTACCTGAACGCGGCCCTCGCCCACCTCGGCCTGGTGCCCGTCTTCGCCGACCGCCCGGAGGCCTACTTCCCCCCGCCGATCGCCGAGGTCCCCGGGCTTCGCCCCGACCTGGTGGTGCTGGAGCCCAAGCGAATCCGAAACCGGGCCCGCCAGCTCGAGGCCGCCCGCCGGCTCCTGGCCGAGCGGGGCTGGGACTACCCCCTGGTGGTCACCCGGGGGGACGAGCTCGCCCACTTCGGGCCGATGTTCTTCGAGTACCTCGCCGCCTTCGCCGAGGAGGCCGCCGGCGTCCTGGCGGCAGAAACATAGGGGGCCCTGGGCCCCCTGGCTGGCGGAGAGGGCGGGATTCGAACCCGCGGTACCCCGGTGGGGGTACACACGCTCTCCAGGCGTGCCCCTTCAACCACTCGGGCACCTCTCCCTGCCGCCCCCAGGCTAGCAAAAACCGCCGCGAAGGAAAAGGCCTTTAAGCTTAGGGCGTGCGGCTGGAAGGCTTTTACCTGGTCTACGGGGAGGGGATCGACGAGGGCGCCAACCGCCGGGTTCACGCCCAGATGCGGGCGCTCCTCGCCGACCCCCTCCCCGGGGTCACCGACCTGATCCCCGGCTACGCCAACCTCTACGTCGAGTACGACGCCGACCGGGTGGGCGAGTCGGCGGTGCGGGCCTGGATCGTCGCCCGCCCCCCGGCGTCCGAGGAGACCGGCCGCGAGGTCCAGGTGCCGGCGGTCTACGACGGGCCGGACCTCGAGGAACTGGCGGGCTGGGCCGGCCTTCCCCCCGAGGAGGTGGTGCGGCGCCACGCCGGCCGGAGCTACCGGGTCTACGCGGTGGGGTTCACCCCGGGGTTCCCCTTCATGGCCGCGGTCGACCCCCGGATCGCCAAGCCCCGCCGCCCCGAGCCGCGGCCCCGGG
>Ga0256841_1003884_pt1 | contig 11020 bp, 10 predicted proteins | sample 356308metaG_FD_185971 | JGI IMG/M metagenome (GOLD analysis project Ga0256841, IMG submission 185971) | Hydrothermal vent microbial communities from Mid Atlantic Ridge, Atlantic Ocean - 356-308 | ecosystem: Environmental > Aquatic > Marine > Hydrothermal vents | place: Atlantic Ocean: Mid...
TTTCTAATACATTGTTTGGCAAGGAAGAAACTATCAAAAATCCATCTAAAAAACTTTGATGATTGGACACCAGTATAAACTGAGAATCAGGGATGTTTTCTAGTCCTTTTACATCTAATCTAAAATAGATTTTAAATATAGGTTTTGTTATGTATTTAACTAATATAAGGGAATATTTGTTTTCGAAAATATCTACTTTTACATCTTCTTTTAATACTTTAGACCAATCTATTTTTACTGTTTCTAACTTTGTTTTCTTTTTTCTGACTAATTGTGCCAAATCCTTTACTGTTCCATACTTTACAAGCTTTTCTTCTGAAATATTAAGTCCGAATGTCTTCTCTAAAAATACAAGAAATTCAACCTTCTCTAAGGAATCTAAGCCTAAGTCTATCTCTATGTGGTCTGTAGGATTAATATCTTTTTTAACAATACCTTTCAAGTATTCTTTTATAACTTTATATTCTTCAAATTCTGGTTCTGGTGATACGATTTTTTCTTTCTTTTCTTCTTTTAAAAATTCAGGAAGCATAAATCTTCTTATTTTTCCAAGTCTTGTTTTAGGAAGTTCTTTTTTAACTATCTTTATAGAAGAGATTTTCTTATAGTCTTGAACTTTTCTGTTATATATATCTATAACTTCCCACTTTATAGTCTCTTCTATATTCAATATGTTTCTTTCTTTTATTTTTTCGAAATCTGGATATATCACTGCAATAAGTTTACCATTTTGCTCTATAACAGCAACTTCTTTAATTAGATTTGAGATTTTTAAGAGCTTTTGTTCTATTTCTTCAGGGTTTATGTTTTTACCATTTGGTAGAACAATAATTTCTTTTTTTCTACCTGTTATATATAAATATCCTTCATCATCTAAATAACCTAAATCTCCTGTGTAAAACCAGCCATCTTTAATAGCTTTTTTAGTTTCTTCTGGTTTATTGTAGTAGCCTTTCATTACATTTCTTCCTTTTACAACTATTTCATTATCCTCTATTCTTACCTGTACATCTTTTATAGGTTTTCCTACAGACCCAAGTTTTATTTTGTCAGGCGGATTAAATGTTATTATTGGTGATGTTTCAGTAAGACCATAACCTTCTATAATCTTAAATCCAAGTGCCCATAAGTCAGTGGCTATATCCTTGTCTAGTTTAGCTCCGCCAGAGACGAAATATTTTATATTTCCACCAAATGTTTCATGTACTTTCTTAAATATCAATTTTGATAGTTTTTGACTGTTTATTAGTTTTGCTATTTTAAACAGGTATTTTGTAAAAATATTTTTATTTATTCTTTCAAAAATTTTTCTATGAAATAAAGTATAAAGACGAGGAACACCAATTAAAATAGAAACTTTATATTTTTTCATTTTCTCTAAAATATCATCTGCAGAGAGCCTATCTAAAAACACAATACATGCACCTAAATATATAGGGATTAAAAGAGAAACCATTAACGGATAAGAATGATGAAAAGGTAGTATGGCTATAGTTTTGTCTTTTTTTGATGCTATGTTTACATTGACTATTCCTTCTATGTTAGACATTAGATTATCAAAAGAGAGCATAACTCCTTTTGGCTGGCCAGTTGTCCCTGATGTGTATAATATTAATGCTGTATCATCTTTATCTCTTTTAACCTCAGCAGTATCTATAATATTTGTGTTATTAATCTTTTCAAATACTAAAATATCTATATTCTGCTTTATAAGAGATATTGCTTTGTTTAAAGTGTCTTTTGTATTTTCAGAACAAAACACTACTGAGGGTTTACAATCTGTTAGAACATAAGCCACTTCTTCATGAGTAGACATAAAATCTATAGGAACTGCTATTCCACCTTTTTTCCATATAGAGAAAAGAGAAATCGCCCACTCTGGGCGATTTTCAGAAAATATACAGACTTTATCTTCTGGACTTATATCAAGTAAAGAAGAAAATACTGATATTCTTTTTTTTAATTCTTTATAAGTTATACCTTTATCCTTATAGATAAAAACATATCCATCGTGCTCTTTTAGAAACATTACTCAGCAGGAGCTTTCCTTATATGAGTAATATTGTCTTTAAATTTTTCCCATTCTATTGCTGGCCATGTTTCTGTAGTAGCATGACCAAAAGACCTTACAATCATAGCAACTTTGGCAGCCTCTTCATCACTTGAAGCTTGAAAAATGTCTAAATAGTCGTAAGGTCCAAAAACTGCAAGATTTTTAATCCATTTAACTCCCGGACAATTTTTTTCAATACTTGCTTTTACTTCTTTTTCTAATTCAACAAGGTCTGAAGGGTTTTTTGTTGCATCTGGAGAGACTTTTGTTAGCATAACATAAATAGGCATTTTTACGCCCTCCATTTATGATTTTATATTTGGTGATATTTAATATATGTTCTGTTAATTTTGAGTCAATTTATTGATTTTTTGTCTTTCTTGAAACTTCTTTTGTAAAAAGTTATAAAGGAAAATACCTATAAATACACCAAGAGCCATAAAACCAAGATAAAAACTCATCTTAACAAAGGCGATAAGTGCAAGAAGGATAAGAAGTAAATAAAGTAGCTTCATAAAACAGCTCCATTTAATTTATAAAAATTATTCTACACTTATTTGTCCACAAGTGCTATTATTTAATAATAATTTTATAAAAGGGGATGCAATGGAGAATGTCTTTTATGTAGAACATCCTTTATTGAAAAATTTAATAACAAAGTTAAGAGATATTAACACAGAAGGCTATTTTTTCAGGAAATTTTTAAGTGAAGTTGGAAGAGTTCTTTTAATAGAGGCTCTAAAATATGAAAAAACTATAGAAATTGAGATAAATACATGGATAGGAAACAGCAAGTTTCCTGCCTTAGATGAAGAAAAATATGTGTTTATACCTATCCTTAGGGCTGGATTGCCTATGTTAGAAGGTGTGTCAGAAATGCTCCCAAAATCCAAAGCTGGATTTATCGCATTAAAAAGAGATGAAGAAACGTTAGAAAGTCATCTTTACTATGATAGAGTTCCAGACCTTAAAGGTCATACAGCTATTATATTAGACCCTATGGTTGCTACTGGAGGCTCTTTAGATTATGCAATAAAAGTTGTAAAGCACAAAAATCCAGAGAGGATAATATCTTTAAATGTAATAGGAGCTCCAGAAGGATTAGAAAGAGTTTCGAAAAATCACCCTGATGTGAAAATTTATATAGCCCAGATAGATAAAGGTCTGAATGATAAAGGTTATATTGTTCCTGGAATAGGCGATGCTGGAGATAGAGCTTATAATACTGACTGATGCAGTTTGTAGAGGCTTTTACTTATGGATTACTTCTTGGAGTTGCCACAGCAATATCTCCAGGACCTTTCATAGCTCTTATAATTGCTGAAGCTTTAGATGGAAAACTAAAAAATGCAATTATTATAAGTTTTACTCCTATTTTAACAGATATCCCTATCATATTTTTATCTTTTAGTTTATTAAAGAATTTCCTTAACAAAAAAGAGTTTTTAGCTGTTATTTCATTTTTAGGCTCTATTTTCCTGTTTTACTATGGAATATATCACACAAGAACTAAAAGATTTTCATATATAAAAGCAACAGGAAAAATTGAAGAACCTGAAGATATAATAAGCAGTTTATGGAAAGGGATTATAGTTAATTTACTTAGTCCCTATACATATATATTCTGGGTAGTTATAGCTACAAGTTTCCTTATAAAACTTGATGTTTTATCTAGGTTTGTTTTTATTTTTTCCTTTTTTTCTGGTCTTATTGGTTCTTCTATTTTACTTGCCTTTTTGATTTATAAAGGAAGAATATTTTTAAGTAGCAAATATCTGGTATACATAACAAAGATTTTAGGTATTATTTTAATACTATTTGGGTTTAGACTTTTATATGAAGGTCTAAAATACATAGGCTTAATATGATTGAGTTTTTTATTGCAGGTTTGTTGCTTGGTATATCTGCTGGAATATCTCCAGGTCCTTTAATGGCAGTTCTTATAAGTGAAACAATAAAAGGAAATTTTAAAAATGGTTTTATTATTTCTATTGTTCCTGTTTTAACTGATATTCCTCTTATAATTGTGCTTGTATTTTTCTTGAAAAATGTTCAAAACCATGAGTTTATTATAAAAACTTTATACTTTTTAGGTTTTATTGTCTTAACGTATTATGGCTTAAAGGACATTTTAGCATCTAAAGTAGATATAAACATAAATTCATACACAGTAGCTTCTTTAAAAAGAGGACTTTTAACTAATATACTAAACCCACATCCATATATATTCTGGGGTCTTGTTGGTGTTCCTTTTATTATAGAAGAAAATATTTTCAACATGATTTCATTTATTGCTGGCTTTTTTATAGGTATTGTTGGTTCAAAAATATCAATTGCTCTTATTGTAGAGAAAAGTAAAAAATTTCTTCAAAGCAGGTATTATATATATATGATTAAACTCTCTGGTTTAATCTTAGTTCTTTTTGGGGTTGTTCTTTTTTCTAAGATTTTTTAGACTTTTCCCAGCTTTTTAAGGCTAAACTATCATACAAGTTTGGAAATAAATTTCCAAAAAATATAAAAAATTTATACCAGAAGGGAAATGTAATTTCTCTTTTTCTTTTTTTATAGGCTTTATAAACAGCTTTTGCAAAGTTTTCAGGAGATTGACTAAAAGGTGTTGAAGGAGGTTTTAAAGAGCCTAAAGCTCTTGTTGAAAATCCTGTATTTATTCTTCCAACTATCAGATTTAAAACATGAACACCATAAGGTTTTAGCTCTGCTCTTAGAGAATCAGAAAAAGCATTTAAAGCATATTTAGAAGAGCAGTAAGCACCCATATATGGAACATATAATTTTCCAGCTACAGAAGAAACGTTTATTATAGTTCCTTTTGTTTTTATAAGATTATCTAAAAATTTTTGAGTTAGAAAAACATATGAGAAAAAGTTTAATTCATACACCTTTCTTAAATCTTCTTCTTTTATATCTTTCCAGCTTTCGTATATACCTATTCCTGCATTATTTATGAGAATATCAATTCTACTAAAATTTTCAAAAAATCTGTTGTAAACTCTATTTATATCTTCTTTTTGTGTCAAATCTGCCTGTAGATAAAGGTCTATATTTATATCAGGCTTTGTCCTTGATACTCCACATATTTTAAAGCCATGTTTTTTAAACTCTAATGCAAGAGATTTTCCAAGTCCTTTAGATACACCTGTAATTAGAGCAACTCTATCCATTTTTTATTTTTCCATTTTTATAGATTAAGAGAAAAAAGCCAGTAAGTGATATAAGTACAATTATGATAACCGTTCCAGAAATTCCAATATACTTAATCAACATATCAAGATTTTTTCCAAAGATATATCCAGCAGTGGAAAATACAGAAGCCCATAAAACAGCACCTAATATGTTATAAAATAAAAATTTCTTATAGCTCATCTCAGAGATACCTGCTACAACAGGAACAAATGTTCTTATTAGTGATGTAAATCTACCAAGGACTATGGCCATTCCTCCAAACTTTTCAAAAAACTCATGAGATTTATCAAGATACTCTTTTTTGAAACCAAATTTTTTTCCATACTTTAGCAAAAAAGGTTCACCAAATTTTTTCCCTATAAAATATCCTATATTATCACCTATTACAGCGCCTACAGTAGATACTAATATAACAAAAAGTAAGTTTAAAATATCTCTAGAAGCTAAAAACCCTGATAATAGTACAACAGTATCACCAGGAACAAACATACCTAAAAAAACAGAAGTTTCCAGTGTGGTGATAACAAATATAGCCAAATATCCATATAAGCTAAGATAGTTGTATATAGTATCAAGTAATTCTTTTTCCACTAAACTTCCTTTGGTAGTAGTTTTCAAAAATTAAAGGATATTATAATATAAGAATTTTATTTATGATAGAAACTATGTATATATTTTTCAAATTCGTCTGAAGGAAGAGGTTTAGAAAATAGAAATCCTTGAACTATATTACAACCTAAGAATTTAAGAACATTGAGTTGTGCTTTTGTTTCTACACCTTCAGCAATTGTGGTTAGTCCAAAGTTTTTGGCAAGGTTTATTATAGTTTTAACTATCTGAAAATCGTCTTGATTTTCAACGATTCCTTTTATGAATTCTTTATCTATTTTTAGAGCAAAAACTGGAAGTTTTTTTAGATAAAGTAAAGATGAATATCCTGTTCCAAAATCATCTATTATAGTCTTTACACCATTTATTTTTAGTTGTTTTAATACTTTTGAAATATTTTCAATGTTTTGCATTAGTGTAGTTTCTGTAATTTCAATTTCTATATTTTTTATATAATCCTTATTTTCGTCTATTATTTTATAAAAGCTGTTTATAAATGTTTTATCTTCAATCTCTAATGGAGATATATTTATAGAAACTGGTATGTTAAAATTATTTTTCCATCTTTTAATATCTAAAAGTACTTGTTTTATAACATAAATCCCTAATTTTTTTATCATACCTGTTTTTTCTAAAATGGGAATGAATTTTGCAGGTGAAATGACTTTCCCATTCTTTTTCCATCTAACTAAAGCTTCTGCACCAATTACCTGATAGTTTTCTATATCTATTTTTGGCTGATAAAAAATTACAAATTCCTTTTTCTCAATAGCAGTTTTAAGTTGACTTTCTAACTTTATTATCTCAAAAGTTTTTTTAGATAATGTTTCTTTATAAAAAGAAAAAGTATTTCCCTGATTTTTTGCTTTTTCTAAAGCTAATTCTGCACAAAGCATTATTTTTTCTATACTTCTTCCATCATCAGGGAAAATTCCTATCCCAGTAGAAACAGAAATAAAGAATTTTTCTTTCCCAACTACAAAAGGTGTATTAAATGCTCTATATAATTTGGGAAGAAAAACTGTAATACTATCTTCACTTATGATTTCTCTTAATATTATCCCAAATTCATCTTTACTAATTCTACATAAAAAATCCTCACTTTTTAAAACAGATTTTATCCTACCTGCAATACTTCTAAGTAGAACATCACCTATTCCATATCCAAACTTTTCATTTATCAATTTGAAATTATCAATATCTATAACCAGTAGAGCAAACTTTTTTTCTTTTATTGTGTAGTCTCTAATAGTTCTTTGTAGTTCTTCTATTAAAACTTCTCTTGTTGGTAGAAGAGTTATTTTGTCTATTCTACTTGCGTAATCTTTTGTTGATATTCTCTCATAAGCAAAACTTAAATCTAATGATAAATCTCTAAAGAAGTTAAGTTCTTTATCTGAAGGTTTATAAGCTGAATATACAGCAAGAACCATACTTATGTTTTCTTTTGAAGGATTTAATCCCTTAAATATAGGGATAAATACTATGCTTTTGATATTTTCTTTTTGTAAAGCTTTGTAAAAGGCAGGATGTTTTTTGAAAAAATCAGTAGATTTTGATGTAATTTTTGTAATATCAAAAGTATCTTTAATTTCTCTTGGTATATTTCTTAAAATTTCATTTGTACCTGATATATATACAGGTTTTAGACTGTTTTTTTCTTTTATATAATTAAACACATTAGCTGCAAGGAAATTTCCTTTCTCAGTTAATATTTTTATAGCTTCAGAAAATAATCTATCTAAGGTATCTACTTTTATAGCCAGCATGTTTATATCACTTAAGAGACTGTAGTATATGTATAAGCTATAAATTTCTTTTTCTTTTTTTAATAAATAGCTATCTATTAGATAAGAAAGGTTTAAAAGTATTCTTTTAAAGATTGCTATATATATTTCTCTTTTCTCTGTATTAAGGTTTTTTAAAAAATTTTCTGTAATAATACTTAAAAGTCCTATAATCTCTTTTACTTGAATGTCTTTTTCTTCTAAAGTTTTACCTAATTTTATAATACTTTTGATTTCATCATCTGTTATATTTTTGTCTATAAAGCAGGTTATAAAACGCTTTAGGAAATCTTTATCTATTAAAACAGATTTTAACTTTGAGTTTTCTATGTTTATATCATGAAAAAATTTTTTGAACCTGCTTTTATCTATAGTGTTTGATAGATAACTTAATTCCTCTTCAGAAAGATTTAGTAATCTAAGTCTTAGTTTTAAATCCTTATCATTTATATCGAAATTAAACATACTGTATCCTTAATATGTATTAATACAGAAATAATTAAATTATTTTATCGTAATTTTAAACAAGAACTTTAAATTAAAAAGTCTATTTACAAACTAAGAAAATTGTAATATTTTAATAGATTGTTATTAATTATCAGGAGGATAGATGGATTGTTAGGATTTGGTCCACATCTTATGGTAGATGGGTACGAAGCGGACTATAATACTCTCGCTAGCGTAGAAAAAATAGTAGAATTTTTGGATGTTTTACCAAAGGAAATAGGCATGACAAAAATAATGCCTCCGTATGTTTTTAAGTACGATGGTGGTGATAAGCCTGAAGACTGGGGTGTATCAGGTTTTGTTATTATAGCTGAAAGTCATATTAGTATTCATACTTTTCCAGAAAAACAGTATTTTTCAATAGATATATTTTCCTGTAAAGAGTTTGACCAGGATAAGGCAGTTGAATTTATAAAAGATTTTTTCCAGACTGAGAAATTAGAGATACAAAAAACAAGTAGAGGTTCTGAATTTCCAAGAGATATTACCCTTGCTACAAGTATAACAAACGCTCAAAGAAATAGATTAACTTAAAAATTTTTGAGGGAGGTTAATCCCTCCTTTTCTTAAGATATGGGGGAGAAAAATTTAAAACTTATTACTTTTCTTATATTTATATTTTCCATAGCTGGACTGTCTATAAACATGAACCATCCAGAACTGCGAGGTGAAGAGCCTCTTAGAATTATGGTTTCTTATGAAATGGACTATTTTAATAATTTTTTAAAGCCTACGTTATTTGGAGAACCTTACACTCATAAACCACCTTTATACAACTGGTTTATTATTTTGTCTTCAAAGATTTTTGGATGGAATGAGGCAACAGTTCGCTTTTTATCTGTATTTTTTACAGCTGTTACAGGTTTGTCTATAACTTTTTTCTCTTATTTATTGTTTAGAAATTTTGTCTTGGCTCTTTTGTCTGGTGTTATATATCTGACTTTTCTTGACGTTATTGCCTACTATGGCTGGATTGGAGAAATGGATTCTATATTTACTTTCTTTGTTTTTGTTTTATTTATATTGGTATTTTATGGATTTTACATAAAAAAAGATATGCTGTTTTATATAGCAGGTATATATACAGGTTTTATTTTTCTGTTTAAAGGTTTTAATGCCTTTCCTTTTTTTGCTTTAAGCTATATAGCAGGTGTTCTTTTTTTTAGGAGAATTGATTTAAAGCATATTTTAAATTTTGCAGTATCTATGTTTTTATCTTTAATTATTCCTCTTGTATGGTTTTTTAGTCTTGGCAATTTTGGAAACTATTTTACAGACCTTTCAGGTGAAGTTGTTAATAGGGTAGAGAATAATTTTAATCTTATTAAATCTATAAAGCATATAGTTACTTATCCTATATTGAACTTCAAACAGCTTCTTTTAAGTAGTTTGTTTATTCTTATAGGTTTTTTGTTTTATAGAAAAAAAATGTTAAAAGATACAGATAGATTAATCTGGTTTTTAGTTATTATAGCAGGTCTTAATTATATACCTTATATTTTACTTGCTGGCGGAAGTGGAATGTATACAATTCATGGAAGACATATAATGCCAATATTCCCACTATTGGCTATAGTTTTTGGTTATTTCCTCTATAAGCTAAAAGAGTTTAAGTTATTTTATGTTTTTGTTTTTTCTATGCTTTTACTGGCTTTAATAAGAATACCTTACGGCACAGAAGTGTTATATAACTTAGGAAAACCTTCAAGAAAAAATATTGCTGTAGATATGGCAAAAACTACAAAATATAATAAAAATGTTTCCTGTGATAAAAGCTGTAAAAATGAGAAAGCTGTATGTTTTTATTATAGTGTAATAACAAATAGTATAACTTTATCTCCAAATGTTAATAAAAACTGGGATTATATTATTTCGTGTGAGTATAAAAAGAATTTTTCAGTTATAAAAAAGTATAAAGGTAAGTTTAAAACTATCTATCTTTATAAAAAAGGAGAAGACCAGTTTAGCAAATCTTCTCCTGTGGTCTTCCAATAGGATAGTACTCAAAACCTTTTTCTCTTACTTCTTTTGGTTCATATATATTTCTTCCATCTATAATAATTGGAAGTCTCATTAAACTTTTAACCTTTTCAAGGTCTGCTTCTTTAAACTCATCCCAATCTGTAATGATGATAAGTGCATCTGCATCTTTCACAGCTTCATATTTATCCTGTACATATTTTATATTTTCCTTTTCAGGAAATAGTTTTTTGAAATTTTCTTCTGCTTTTGGGTCGTAAAGTCTAAGGTTTGCCCCTGACTCATCAAGTTGTTTTACTATATCTATAGCAGGAGATTCTCTTATATCATCTGTATTTGGTTTGAATGCTAATCCCCATATAGCAAGATTTTTATCTTTGTTAACCCATAAAACACTTTCTATTTTTTCTACAAACTTATCCCTTCTTTCTTTGTTTATTTTTTCTGTTTCTCTTAAAAGACCAAAATCTACTCCATGGTCTTCAGCAATTTTTATGAAAGCTTTAACATCTTTTGGAAAACAACTACCACCATATCCTATGCCTGCATTTAAAAATGCTCTTCCTATTCTCTTATCATATCCCATTCCGTCAGCTACTTCTTTTACATCAGCTCCTACTTTTTCACACAGGTCAGCAATCATATTTATGTATGATATCTTCATTGCTAAGAAGGAGTTTGAAGCGTGTTTTATAAGTTCTGCTGTTGCTGGAGTGGTTATCATTAGAGGAAAACCTTTGTCTGTAAAAGGTTTATATAACTCTTTGAAAATTTCTTCTGCTTTTTTGCTTTCTACTCCTACTACTATTCTGTCAGGATTCATAAAATCATAAATCGCTGAGCCTTCTCTTAAGAACTCTGGATTTGAAGCAACATC
>Ga0256841_1003885_pt1 | contig 11020 bp, 11 predicted proteins | sample 356308metaG_FD_185971 | JGI IMG/M metagenome (GOLD analysis project Ga0256841, IMG submission 185971) | Hydrothermal vent microbial communities from Mid Atlantic Ridge, Atlantic Ocean - 356-308 | ecosystem: Environmental > Aquatic > Marine > Hydrothermal vents | place: Atlantic Ocean: Mid...
AATTTCAGTATTAATTTACTGCATTGATGCAATTATTTTATACTATTTTCCCATACCTTTTTTAATACATAACAGAGGAGCTTTGACAGGATTTCAGGGAACTTTTTGGGAAACGGTTTGGTTGGCAAAAGCTGTTATGCTATTGCTTTTAACCTCTATCTCACTAAGATTTGATTTTAATATTTTTCCAAGAAAAAAATACCTTTTACTTATTTTTTATATCTTTTTAATAATAATAGAAATTATTACAAGAAGCAAAGCAGTATGGGTAGCATTAGGATTGATTAGTCTTTACCTTATTTTATCTAAATTTATTTTTAACTTCATATCATATAAAAAATTAGGATACAATTTCTACATAAAAGAAAAAATAATTTCTAAAATTCAAAATTTAAATATCGCTTTTTTAATACCTTTAATCTTAATTATTGGTATTACATTATATATAGCTAACAATTATATTTTGGAAAAACCAATAGTAACCACAGAAATGATTCAAGAAAAAATGCAAGAAGAAAGAGGTAAAGCATTTAGAATTGCTTTAGAATTACTAAAAAATAGTAACTGGTTAGGAGGATACGGATTTGGTTATATAGAAAGCTTTTTTTCCAGTTTTTATGATAGAGTTATAGGATTAGGAGCTGGAGTTAATATGTTATTTAACTCTTATCTGGATGTATGGATATCTGTGGGTGTTATAGGTTTAATTTATGTACTGGCATTACTTATAATATCTTTTAATCCAAAATATTTTTTTACAACAGTAATCCCTATCTATTTATTTACTACTGCAAATATTAGCCCATATATAGGGTCAGAATACTACTGGCTATTTTTAGGACTTTCCTTCGGATTGGCAAAATTATATAAAACAGAGGATACAACATAGTGGAAAAAAATAAATTAGCTTTTATTGCAACATCTTATATAAAAAAATACGATGGTGTTTCTGTTTATACAGAAAATCTGCTTCAAGAAATTATTAATCTTGTTAACAAAAAAAGAAAATATTTACGTATTGATGTTTATGTAAAGAAGGAGAGTTTAAATTTATTAAAATCAAGAATTAGTATTCCTGAAAATTTAGATAAGGGTATTTTAAACTTAAATTTTATTCCAGTTCAAGGTAATAATATAATTATAAGAACTTTTAATTTAACCAAACTTCTATATAAAAATGGCAAATATAACTTAGTATATATGGCAAATCCTATGCCTGTAATTTTCACTCCCGGACCTAAAATTAAAACAATACACGATTTTTCATTCAAAATAGTGCCTGAGTATTATTCTATTGTCAGTAAGCTATATTCTGATTTCCTAAGGAAAATAACTATAAAATTTGATGATGCAATAGGGTATATATCTGAATCTTCCAAAAAAGATTTTGAAAAATTTTACAATATATCTGAAAAAGATAAAAGATTTATATATCTTCCAAATGGTATACCATTTAAAATCCAAAAAATTGAAAGACCATCTGTTTTAGATATTGAAAAAAAATTCTCTGACAAAAATTTAAAAATTGTAGTTGTTGGAAGAATTAATAGACATAAAGGTTTCGATAGGATATTAGAATTTGTAAAATATGTTGATGAAAATTTTAATCAAAATACTTTCAAAAGCATACAAATCAATATAGTTGGAAAAAAGACAAAAGAAACTGAAAGTCTTATAAAGGATTATAAACCCCAAAATATACAGCTAAATTTTCTTGGTTTTTTACCGGATGAAGAACTAAATCAAATGTATCTCAATTCACATTTCTGTTTCTTTCTCTCAAGGAATGAAGGTTATGGATTACCTCTTATAGAAAGCCTATGGATGAGGACTATACCAATACTTTCTGATATCCCTATATTTAGAGAAATAATGGGTAAAGATTACAGATTTTTCTCAGACGAAACTGGATATGATAAAGCTATTTACGAATTTATTGAAGAAGTCTTTAAAGACAAAGAATATAGGAAGAAAATTCTTAATAAAATTGATAAAATTATAGAAAAAGAAAAAGAAGGATATAAACTGGCAGCTAAAAATCTACTTGATTTCATGGGGTACTTATGAAAGATGTCTTTATTGGTATCGTATCACACGGACATGATAATATAATAGAAAATAATTTTACAAAATTTCCAAAAATTATAGGAAAATATAAAATAAATATTGGCATTATTGATAATATTAATTCTGAAAATTTAAAAAATTTCTGTCAGAGAGAAGGAATCTTTTATTATGCAGACACAAAAAATAGAGGATATGGAGAAAACGTTAATAAAATTTTTTCGTTATTAAATCCAAAAGATGATGATATTTTTATAGTTTGTAATCCAGATATTTTAATTCCAATAGACCAGTTAGAAAAAGCATTATTATTTTTTGAAGAAAAAAATCCTGATATCTTGGCTCTTAAAGTTTATAGAGACAAAAATTTAGCATCTGTGAGCTCACAAAACAGAAGATTTCCTTGTATATTAGATTTTATTTACTCCTTCTTAACATCAAAAAGACCTTATATGAAAAATCCAGATGTACAGGCTGAACCAGATTGGATTTCTGGAGCTTTTATGATATGGAAATCTTCTTCCTTTAGAAAAATAAAAGGCTTTGATGAATCATACTTTATGTATTGTGAAGATATAGATATATGTTATAGAGCAAAAAAAGTCGGAATGAAAATAATCTATAATCCTAATTTTTATATAATTCATGAGTCCCAACTTGAAAGCAGAAATTTACTTTCAAGACAATTTTTCTGGCATGTTAATTCAGTTTTAAAGTTTATAATAAAAAATAAAATATTTTGTTTAAAAGGTGAATAATATGTCAGAGAAAAAGTTAAGTATTCTATTGAAAATAATAAGAGCTTTTTTTTCGTTTCAATTGATTAAAGATATAATTTATACCTTTTTATTTTACCTTCTAAACAGAATCTACGGATTAATCAAAATTCAAAAAGGAAAAAACGTCAAAATTCGCCCCCATGTTTTACTTAGAGATCCAGAAAGAATTTATATTGGGGATAACTCCACATTGGGAGCCTATAATGTTCTTTGGGCAGGTAAAAACAAAGCTGTTATAAAAATTGGAAAGAATGTTATGACAGGTCCTTACGTTAAAATATTTGCATTTAACCATGGAACAGAATATTCAGATATCCCCATGATTGAACAGGATGTTGTAGAAAAAGATGTTATAATCGGCGATGATGTATGGATTGGAGCAGGAGTAATAATTCTACCTGGTTGTAAAATAGGAAATGGTGTAGTAATTGCTGCTGGTGCTGTTGTAACAAAAGATATTCCAGATAATGTTATAGTTGGTGGAATACCAGCAAAAGTTATAAAAAAAAGAAAATAAAAAGTTTTATTAATTATGGAAAAAAAGATTAACGTTATATTTTTAGGAGCTGGTCCTACTGCACTTGCAGGAATAAGGGAATTAGGGGAAAACAATATTCAAACTTACACTATTGGTTTGAATCCATATGAAACTGCATTATTTTCAAAGTACACAAAAAAACTTGGAAATGCAAATCCAGAAAAAAATCCTGAAAAAGTTATAAAGATATTAAATTCTTTCCCCAGTGAAAAAAATTCAATTAATATCATTATCCCAACAGGGGATGAATCTGTTGAATTTTTATCAAAATATAAAGAAAAATTAAAAAATAAATTTGTATTTAGTTTGTTAGAAAATGATATAAGTGATTTGTTTTTAAATAAAGCAAAGTTTGCAAGTATTGTTGAAAGAGTTGGAATACCACATCCTAAAACATGGACAAGTTCTTCTTCAGAATTACTAAAAGATTGGGGAAAAAAAGTCATGTATCCCTGTATAATAAAACCTGTATATTACCATAAATGGGCAAAAATCTATGGCCTAAAAAAGGGTTTTATTGTTCATTCATTAGGAGAGTTGATTCAGGTATATAAAGAAATTTCAAAAAATTTCAATAAACTTATTGTACAAGAAATTATACCAGGAGACGATTCTAACATTGTTGTATTCACAGCAAATTTTGAAAAAAATAAAGTAAAACAAATATTTACAGGTAGGAAAATAAGACAATATCCTATTAATTTTGGAACAACAACCTGTGCAGTATCTGAAAATATAGAAGAAATCAAAGAATATTCAATTAAATTACTAAATTATATAGGATATAATGGAGTTTGTGATGTAGAATTTAAATACGATGCCCGTGATAAAGAATACAAGATAATAGAAGTTAACGTCAGAATAGGCAGATGGTATAGATTAGTTACAAAATCAAATAAAAAACCGCTACTATCTTCAATATATTCTATGGCAAAATTGAATAAAAATTTAGAAGAAGTTCCTGAAAAAGAAAATATTATATGGCTTTTTCCAATAAGAGATATTCCTGCGATTTTAAAAAATAGGAAATTTGGAGCATTGAAAGATTATTTTAGAAAAAATAAAGTATGGTGTATATTTGATAAAAAAGATCCTATACCATTTTTTATGTACTTTATAGAAATGATGTATAAATTTTACAAATATAAAAAAGGGAAAAGTTAACATGTCTGGTAAATATCAAGATTCTCCTAACGTCAACTGGTTTAAATTTAAAAGGAAGAAGGATTCAAATCCAAATTTTCCGGATGTAATAAAGACTTTTATGGGTAGAGATGCACTTAATATTTACTTGTGGAATATAAGAAATAAAAAGAAAAAACAAAAAGCTCTACTTCCAGCTTATATATGTTCAGAAGTTCCTGACCAATTTAAAAGTAATAAAATTGATATTACTTATTATGATGTAAAGAACTTTATTCTTAATGAAAAAGATATAGAACCTTTTCTAAATGAAAAATTTGACATATTTTATTTCGTACATTATTTTGGTTTTTATCAAAAAAATATAGAGACTATTATAAAAAGATTAAAGGAAAAAAATCCAAACATTATTATAATAGAAGATAGAGCACATTATTTATCTAACAAACTAATGTTAAAAGATGTAGATGCTACAATATACAGTTTCAGGAAACTTCTTCCTATACCTGAAGGTGGTGGAATATATACCAAACAAAATATATCTTATAAGAAAAAACCAAGAATATACTCAAATTTACTTTCAATTCTGATTGTTGCAAAAAAGAAATTTATTGGACATAATCCAAAATTTTCTCGTTCCAACGTATTAAAAGATGTACAAAAATCATCCAATTTATTGCTATTACCTTCAAGTTTTTCCGAAGAAGTTATAGATTTTTATGATATAGAGTGGAATATAAAGTTTAGAAAAAATTTATTTAAAATGTGGTTAGAAGAATCAAAAAAAATTGGTATTGAACCTGTATTTTCAAATATAGAAAAAGAAGATATACCGCAAGGATTTCCAATCTATGTTCAAGATGCAGAAAATGTTTTTAGAGCTATGTTAGAAAAAGGAATATATTTAAAAAGACATTGGGTATTACCCGAATATATGAAAAAAATTGCACCAACTTCCTACAATCTATCAAAAAAAATTATAACTCTTCCAATTTATGAGAATATCGGAAAAGAAGATATAGATTTTATTCTAAAAAAACTGTAAAAAAATTTTACACTGTAAAAGAAATTTACAATCTAAAAATACTTATAAATCAAAGACTTACATTTATACAGAAACCTAAATGTAAAAAAGTTTTACACTTTATAAAACCCTATGGTTTTATGTAAACTATAATTTTACTTATTTTTCAAAAACATATAAAAATTGGCATGGTTTTTGCTATATAGTAAAGTATAAAAACATTTGGAGGTTTTTGCGATGAGAAAAAATTTTGTTAAATCATCTGTAATTGGGGGATTGGTAGCTACTACTGCTTTGACAGGCTATGCAATGGCAGGAGCTATAGTTAGTGTAGACCCTGGAACAACCCAATTTGGAGATGTGCTCGTAGGTCAAACTGCAGGACCAGAAACAATTACAATCACAAACACAGGTGATGCAGATTTAAACATTTCGGGTATCTATTTAAGAGGAAGAGATGTAGATGATTATTCCGTAGCTGCTGGAACTACATGCCCAATGAGTGGAGGAGTACTTGCAGTTGGTAATTCTTGTGAAATTAAAGTTACATTTACACCTTCAAGTATTGGATTAAAAAAAGCTTTATTTAAAATTATTTCGGATGGAGATCCTTCACCAGCATATGCTTATCTTAGAGGAACTGGTACATCTCCTGATGCTGAATTAACACCACCATCTCACGATTTTGGCCATGTATGGATGGAAGGTCCTTATTCTACAGAAACTTTTACATTACAAAACACTGGAAATGCAGAACTTACAGTTAATGGAATCCATCTTAGAGGTGCAGATGCTCCAAACTTCCAGTTTAAAAGTGGTTCAGATGTATGCCCTTATGGAACTAAATTTACATTAGCTGCAGGGGATGAATGTAAAATATATGTAGAATATCATCCTATAGCAGTAGGAGAGCAAAAAGCTGTTATAAAAGTTTATACTGATGACACAGATTCTCCAAAACTATATTCAAAGCTTACAGGAGTTGGTAGAAGTGTAAATGAACCTGATATTGATATATGTGAATTTTCAGAAGAAGCCGATTTTGGAGAAGTTCCGGTATGTGATGAACCAATAGTTCATAAAATAGAATACAAAAATAATGGAAATATGGATTTACAAATTGAAAGTGTTTATTTAAGAGGAAGAGATAAAGTTAACTTCTCAATTGTAAATGACCAATGTAGCGGGCAAACATTATCAGCATCTGGAATATGTGATGTATATGTTCAATTTGACCCTTCCGTAAACGGAACTGGATTCAAAAAAGCCGCTTTAAAAGTTTATTCTAATGATCCTGATGAAAATCCTTACATTATACATTTAAGAGCTACTGTTATTGATTGTTTTGGTGAGTAATTAGTTTCATTGTTAAAAGGGGAGTACTTCCTATTGTACTCCCCCTTTTTTTCCTGTATACTTTTTCAAAAATTGCAAATTCCTTATAAAAAAATAATGAACATACTAACTTTTGATATTGAAGAATGGTTCCATATAATAGATGTACCATCAGCTAAAGACGAAAATCAATGGGATAAATTTGAGGTTAGAATTCACAAAAATGTGGATAGAATTTTAGATTTGTTAAAAAAGAAAAATCAAAAAGCAACATTTTTTTGTTTAGGATGGGTAGGTAAAAAACATCCAGAAATTATTAAAAAAATAGATAAAAATGGACATGAAATAGCCTCACACTCAAATTTACACAAGCCTGTATATAGGATGAATAAGAAAGAATTCAAAAAAGATACTGAAATATCAATAAAGTTATTGGAAGACATAACAGGAAAAAAAATTAGAATATATAGAGCACCAAGTTTTTCATTTAAAGAAGAAAACAAATGGGCTTTTGAAATTCTTATAGAATTAGGGATAACCATAGATGCTTCTGTATTTCCTGCTAAAAGGTCTCACGGTGGGTTTGAAAATTTCGGCGAAGCAAATCCATGCAGAATAGATATAAATGGTCATAGGATAAAAGAATTTCCTATAAATGTAATATCTATTCTTGGAAAAAATATAATTTTTTCAGGAGGAGGTTATTTTAGGCTACTCCCTTATCCATTAATAAAAATTTTCATGCAAAAATCTAATTATGTTATGACTTATTTCCATCCAAGAGATTTTGACCCAAACCAACCGATATTAGATGGTTGTTCAAGGATAAGAAAGTTTAAATCTTATTATGGACTGGATAAATCTTTTCAAAAATTAGAAAAATTGTTAAATGATTTTGAGTTTATAGATATTAATCAAGCAGACAAAAATATAAATTGGAATTTAACGAATGTAAAATATTTATAAATAAATGAATAAGAAGTGTTAAGGTAATGAAAGTAAATCAATATAGATGTATAATAGAATTATATTTTCAATTTTAAAGGTAGTAAGGGTTAACTAAAGTTTCTATTAAGGAAAAAATAATGAAAATAAAAGCAGTTATTTTTGATATGGATGGTGTTTTAATCGATGCTAAAGATTGGCATTATGAAGCACTAAACAAAGCCCTTTCTCTCTTTGGAATGGAAATCAGTAGATACGACCATCTTGTAACTTATGACGGACTACCTACAAGAAAAAAATTAGAAATGCTTACTTTGGAAAAAGGTCTTCCAGTTGGACTTCATTCTTTTATAAACGAACTAAAGCAGATGTATACGATGGAACAAATATTCCTAAAATGTAAACCAAACTTTTTGCATGAATATGCACTATCAAAACTTAAAGCAGAAGGTTATAAATTAGCTGTATGTTCTAATTCAATAAGAAGAACTGTTGAAATAATGTTAGAGAAAGCAAATATAATACACTACTTTGATTTTTACTTATCCAATCAGGATGTAAAAGAACCAAAACCTGACCCAGAAATGTATATAACTGCTATAAAAAGGCTAAACCTAAAACCAGAAGAATGTCTTATTTTAGAAGATAATGAGAAAGGAATAAAGGCAGCACTGGCAAGTGGTGCACATCTTTTAAAAATCAACACTATTGAAGACGTAAATTACTTTAATATTAAAGAAAGAATTAAAGAGATAGAAAAGGAATTGAAAAATGATTAATGTACTGATACCAATGGCAAGTAAATCAATATTCTTTAAAGAAGAAGAGTATTACTATCCAAAGGTTTTATTTGATATAAAAGGAAAAACTATGATTCAACACTGTATTGAAAATCTATCAAAAATAAAGAAACAGAAAAACTTTATCTTTATCATAAGAGAAGAAGATGCAACTAAATTCCATTTAGACAGTATTATTAGACTTTTACAACCAGAATCTAAAATACTTGTATTAAGAAAAGAGACAAAAGGGGCTATCTGCTCGGCATTAATGGCAATTGATGAAATTGAAAAAGATAAAGAGTTAATAATTGCAAACGTAGACCAGATTATAGATTTTGATATTGATGAAATTTTAGACAATTTCAGAAAAAGAGATTTAGACGCTGGAGTAATAACATTTGAAGAAATACACCCAAGATGGTCTTTTGTAAGACACGATGAAAATGGAAATATTATAGAAGTATCAGAAAAAAGACCTATTTCAAAAGATGCAATTGCTGGATTCTTCTATTTTAAAACAGGTCAAACATTTATAGATATTGCTTTTAAATATTTAAAAAGAGGGCAGGATATAAATGGAAAATTTTACTTAGCACCTGCACTTAATGAACTTGTACTTGAAAATAAAAAAGTTGGAAGCTATAAAATTCCAAATGAAAAATACTTTACATTTTTTTCTCCAAAAAGAATTAAGGAATTTGAGGAGAAGTGTAAAGAATGATAAATATTGTTATACCTATGGCAGGTAGAGGAAGCAGATTTCAAAAAGCTGGTTATAAAACACCTAAACCATTTATTGATGTTGCTGGAAAACCAATGATAGTCAGAGTATTAGAAAATTTAAAATACCCTGATGCTAAATACATATTAATTGCTCAAGAATCACATTTGAAAGATTTTAAAAATGTATTTGATGAAATGAAAAAAAATTTTGATATAGAAACAATTCCTATCAACATGATAACAGAAGGAACTGCCTGTACTGCCTTATTTGCAAGGAAATATATAAACAACGACACTCCATTGATGATTGCCAATTCTGACCAGATTGTGGACATAGATATAGCAGACTTTATAAATGATATGTTTGATAGGCAGTTAGACGGCTCAATTTTAACATTTAAAGATAAATACAAAGACCCAAAATGGTCTTTTGCTAAAGTTGATGAAAATGGGTTTGTTATAGAGGTAAAAGAAAAAGTTCCTATTTCTGATATTGCAACAGTTGGTATATACTTATGGAATAAAGGAAAGTATTTTGTAAATTCAGCCATTGATATGATAGCAAGAAATGATAGGGTTAATAATGAATTTTATGTATGTCCTACTTACAATTACTGTATAAAAGAAGGATTAAAAATAGGAATTTATAATATAAACTTTGAGCAAATGCACGGGACAGGAACTCCAGAAGATTTAAATGAGTATTTAGAATTTTTAAGGAGGAAAGAATAAATGGCTACCAGTCAAAAGAAAGTCAGTATTTTAATGTTAACTTACAATTTAGAAAATTATGTAGAGAGAGCAATAGAAAGCTGTTTAGAACAGACATACCAAAATTTTGAAATATGCATAGTTGATGATAATTCTACAGATAAAACATTTGATATAGTAAAGAAATACCACAAAAAATATCCAGAAAAAATAAAAATATACCAGTTTCCAATGAACGTAGGAAAATATTCCATTCAAATAAACTACAATAAAGGCTTAGATATGTGTGAAGGCGAGTATATAGCCATTTTAGATGGTGATGAATATATGAAGCCTGATAGATTAAAAAAGCAAGTTGAATTTTTAGAAAAGAACAAAGATTTTTATGCTGTATCAAATGAAAAGGAAGTGGTAGACAAGAATTTTAAGCCTATTAATGCCCCTGTTAATTGTTTTAAAAATCAAAAATATTTAACTCCAAAAAATCTTATACTGTATGGAAATACATTTTCAAACTGCTGGATGAAAAGAAATGATGATTTGAGACTTGATACGTCTTTAAAAACTATGGGAGATTGGCATTTTATCATAAAAATGGCTATTAGAGGAAAATTAGGATTTCTTGATGAAAAACTAACTACAAAAGTAATACACGACATTAATGTTAGCCACACAAGAGTTAAATCAATAGAGGAAGATTATTTACTTACTCTTGCTTCTTTAGAATATGAATTTCCCCAGTTTGTAAAGTATACAAAAATTAGAAGAGCTAATTTCTTTGTAGATAAAGTTTTAAAAGGTAGAGATTTCAGATATTTAAATGGAATAGCCAGTGTTGGATTGATAACACTAACAAAAGTTTTTTACTATAAAATAAAAGGGAAAATTATTAAAGGATAAAAATAATGAAAAAGAAATTAGGACTATTTTTTAAAAATATGTATCTATTTTTTAAATATATATATGAGGATTTTCT
>Ga0256841_1003886_pt1 | contig 11014 bp, 8 predicted proteins | sample 356308metaG_FD_185971 | JGI IMG/M metagenome (GOLD analysis project Ga0256841, IMG submission 185971) | Hydrothermal vent microbial communities from Mid Atlantic Ridge, Atlantic Ocean - 356-308 | ecosystem: Environmental > Aquatic > Marine > Hydrothermal vents | place: Atlantic Ocean: Mid...
GGTTATTGCCGGTAGACCCGCATGAAACCATAAACGCGACGAGAGCAAAGCTCATCAGCAACGCCAACATCCGCAGTATTTTCATGTTTCACCTCTTATTAGATAATACTACTTTTCTATAGGTATCTTTGCCCCTTAAAGATATTGATTTAGATTTGCGAAGATCCTTGCAATTTCAACCTTTGCTTACATATTTTATATATAGTCCCTCTACACGTTACGTTTTTGTAATAATCGACTATACGGACATAAAGTTACCATACGAGAGCCCGCACTATGAGTTCTACTGTTGCTGTAGTTAAACATGCGCCCTCGCGCTTCAGCGGTATCGGCCATTCACTCACCTGTTGACTATATGGGAGATTTCTCAACCTGCGCACCCGTTCCATGCGTTATGCTCTTTCGGTATGCAGGAGGACCCGCACCATGCCCTTTAGCCGAGAAAACGCCCCCCACACCCTTCACGGACTGCTCTTCGTCGCCCTCTTTTCCCTCGCCGCCTTCCAGATCAGCGCCTGGCCGCCGGTCGCGGCGCTGCGCCTCAGCCCGCTGATCGTCGGCATCGTCCTGGGCATGTTCTACGCCAACACCCTGCGCGGCCACCTGCCCGAGGCCTGGGTTCCCGGGATCCAGTACTCGGCCAAGACGCTGCTGCGCCTCGCCGTGGTGCTTTACGGCTTTCGCATCACCTTCCAGCAGATCGCCCAGGTGGGTACGCCGGGCCTGATCGCCTCGACCTTCATGCTCGCCAGCACCTTCCTGATCGGCGCCTTCGTGGGGATGCGGCTGCTGCGCATGGACCGCGACACCAGCCTGCTCACGGCCTCGGGCTCTTCGGTCTGCGGTGCGGCGGCGGTGCTGGCCACCGAAGCCACGCTCGACGCCAAACCCTACAAGAGCGCGGTGGCCGTGGGGACGGTCGTGCTCTTCGGAACCCTCTCGATGTTTCTTTACCCGGTGCTCTTCCGCTCCGGCGCGCTGCAGATGGACCCCGCCGCCTACGGGCTCTACGTCGGGGCCACGGTCCACGAGGTGGCGCAGGTCGTGGGCGCCGGCAGCGCGGTGAGCCAGGCGGCCACCGACAGCGCCGTCATCGTCAAGATGACCCGGGTGATGCTGCTGGTTCCGCTGCTCCTGCTTTTAGGGCTCGCGGTGAGGAGCCGGGGCCGGGTGAGCGTGCCCTGGTTCGCGGTCTACTTCATCGGCGTGGCCGCGTTCAACTCGCTGCACTGGCTGCCGGACGGCTGGGTGCACGAGATCAACGTGCTCGACACCTTCCTGCTCACCATGGCCATGACCGCCCTGGGCATGGAGACGGGGTTGGACAAGTTCCGCCAAGCGGGCGCGAAACCCCTGCTGCTGGCGGGGGTGATGTACGCCTGGCTGTTGGGCGGGGGCTACCTGCTAGTGCACTGGCTCGCAGGCCGCTTCGCGATCTAACGCCCACTTCGGGAAGGCTTCGAGGGGGCGGCCCGTGGCCGCCCCCTCGCTGCAATCGGTTCCGCGTCAGGGGCGGTGGCGCAGGTAGCGCCAACCCAGCCCCTCGAGCGGCGCCTGTTTGCGGTAGGTGCGGCGGGTCTGCGCGTCCTGCCAGGCGCCCGAGGGCAGCGGTGCGGTCTGGGGCTCTGCACTGTTGTTGAAAAGCGCCAGCACCTCGCCGGGGCCGGGTTCGCCGCGGTAGAAAGCGAGCAGCGGCCCCTCGCCCAGGTAGGCACGCCAGACGGCGGTAGCGAAGGCAGGCAGACTTTTCTTCAGCGTGGCCAGCCCGCGGTAGAAGGCCTGCATCTCGGCGTCGCAGCGCTCCCACTGCAGGGGGTAGCGCTGCTTGTCGTAGGGGTCTTTCTCGCCCAGGAAGGCGCATTCGTCACCCTGGAAGTGCACCGGCACGCCGGGCAGCGCGTAGAGGATCGCCGTCGCCAGGCGCTGCCGCGCCAACCCCTCGGGCGTCGGCTGCTGACCGAACCTGCCCCCGCCCAGGTCGGTGAGCAGGCGGCCGGTGTCGTGCGAATCGATGAGGTTGAAGCCCATGTCGGTCGCCGCCTCGGGCAGCGTCGCGTAGACCTGGCTCATCTCGCGCAGGGCGCGTTTGCCGCTGGCGAACGCCGCCGGCTTGCCCTTCGCGTACTTGAGGATCGCGCCGCGGCCCAGGGCGTAGTTCATCAGGCTGTCGAACTCGCTTCCGGTAAGCCAGCTAGGGTCGGCCTGCCAGACCTCCCCTACCAGGTAGGCCTCGGGGTCGATCTTCTTGAGCTCGCGGCGCATCTCGGCGAAAAACCCATGAGCGCCTATGAGGTCGCCCGGGACGTCCACCCGCACGCCGTCGAAACCGAAGCGGATCCAGTACGCCGCCACCTCGAGCAGGTAGCGGCGCACCGCGGGGTTGCCGGTGTTCAGCTTGGGCAGGCTGCCGATGCCCCACCAGGCCTCATAAGCCTTCTCATCGCCCGGTTCGAAGGGCCACTTCTTGATGAAGTACCAGTTCCAGTAGGGCGAGTTGGGGCCGCGCTTCACCACGTCGCGGAAGGCCCAGAAGCCCAGGCCGGTGTGGTTGGGCACGAAGTCGAAGAGCACCTTGACGTTGCGGGCGTGGGCCTCGTCCAGCAGCCGGCGCAGCGTCTCCTTGTCGCCGAACTTGGGCGAGACCCCCAGGTAGTCGTGGGTGTCGTAGCCGTGGGCCGATCCCGAGTCGAAGACGGGGTTCAGGTAAAGGAGCCCCACCCCCTGACGGGCCAGATAGTCGAGTTTTTGGATTACGCCGCTCAGGTCGCCGCCGAAGTACTGGTGGCAGCAGAGCTGCGGCGTGACCGGGCCGTTCCAGGGCGAGAGGAAGGGCTTGTTCTCGGGGTCGAGGCGCCGCCACTTAGCGTTGAAGTTGTACTCGTCGCTGGCCAGCGCCAACGCGTCGTTGCCCGGCTCGCCGTTCTTGAACCGCTCCGGGAAGATCTGGTAGCCCACCCGCTCGCCCACCCAGTCGAGGCCGCGGAAGGCCCGGCCGTCGTAGGCGAAGGGGCCGAAGGCGGCCTCGCGCCCGTCCGTTTGGACCACGTGGATGCGGTAGCTCGTGGGCGCGTCGGGCAGGCTCGCGCGCCAGTAGGACCGACCGCGCGCTTCGAGCTGCGGGTACATCGTGTAACGCTCCCCTGCGGCGATCAGCTCCGCGCTCGCTACGCTGCCCGCGGTGGCCGAAAAACGCACGGCCAGCCGGCCGTCGGCGACCGAGAGGTAGCGCGGCCGGGCGGGGTCGTGCTCGAAGGCGAGCTCCACCGGCCCGCCGGCCTTCTTGACGACCGGAGCTTGTACGATGCGCACCGCGTTCTGGCCACCGAAGCCGTCGCCGGTGCAGCCGTCGGCGGCCGGGTCGACCATGGGGCGGCCGAAGGTGGGGTCTGAGCACATGTCCTTCGGCCACTTCCCGTTGATGAAGAACTTGTAGCTGTACTCGCCCGGCTCGAGGTCGAGCGTGACCGCCCAGGAACCGTCGAGCTGGGGCTGCATCGGCGTTTCGCCCCAGTTGTTGAAGCTGCCGCGCAGGCTGACCGAGTGCACCGCCAGCCCCGGCGGCGGCGTGTACGTGAAGGTCACCTGAACGGCCAGGGCCAAGCCCGCGAACAGCGCCGCTACGAGAACCAACAACAATCTGCGCATGCTACCCCCCTCACTCCTTGAGCGCGCCGGCGGTGTAGCCGGAGACGAAGTACTGCTGGAAGCCGTAGAAGATGAGCAAAATGGGCAGCGAACCGAGCACGCTGGCGGCGGCGAACAACCCCCACTTGGTCGAGAACTGACCGGTGGTGAAGCTGTAGAGCCCCAGCCCCACGGTCCACTTGTCCACGCCGGTGAGCACTAGGTTGGCCATGATGAACTCGGAGTAGGTGCCTACGAACTGGAGCAGGAAGATGAAGATGAACATCGGCGCCGAAAGCGGCAGCACGATGCGGGTGAAGGCCTGCCAGCGGGTGGCGCCGTCGATGTAGGCCGCCTCCTCCAGGCTGCGCCCCAGGCTCTCGACGTAACCCTTGTAGACCCAGCTGCCGAAGCTGATGATCCCGCCCGAGTAGGCCAGCAGCAGGCCCGTGAAGGTGTTCAACAGGTCGAGCCAGCTGAGCAGGTAGTAGATGGCCACCAGCGCCAAAAAGCCGGGGAACATCTGGACGAAGATGAAGGTGAGCAGCGTCGGGTAGCGCCCCGGGAAGTCGAAGCGGGCGAAGGCGTAGCCGGCGGTGGCCGTCAGGGCGATGGCCAGAAGACCGCTCGAGCTCGAGACCAGCAGGGTGTTGCGCACCCAGAGCAGGAACTTGCTCTCGGTACCGGTGCCGGTGAACTGGTCGGGCCCGAGGAAGACGACGAGCACGAAGAGCGCCGCGGCGAAGCCGAAGAGCGCGCGGCCGCGCCACACCCCCAGCGCCTCGCCGCCGCGCCGCCGCGCCGCCGCGGCGAGCCCCAGCGCCGCCAGCAAGAGGGCCAGCGCCAGCGCCAGCACCCCCCACTGCCAGGGGTAGATCACCACCCCGTCCACCAGCCTGGCGTAGTTGGCCCAGCTGACCTGATCGAGCGCCGGCAGCACCTTGGCGCGCACCAAGAGCCAGCTGCTCTCCACCTTGCGGAAGCTGAAGAGGTTGTTGCGGGGGTCGAGCGAGGCGCTGACCACCTGCAGCACCGGGTAGTAGACGAGGACGACCAGGGTCCAGAGGAAGAGGTGCGTAAGCGCCTGACCGAAGAGCGGCCCGACCGGCCGCCGCCGGCCGGTGAGGCGGTTGCCCGCCTTGATGACGGCCCAGCTGTAGACGAAGAGGGCCAGGACCGCAGCGGCGTAGCCGGCCAGCACGTAGCGCCAGCCGCCGGGGACGAAGACCGAGCCGAAGGCGGGCCTCGGCTCCACCCGCCCGGCCAGTTCGGCGCCCAGGCCCCAGGTGTAAGCGCCGAGCTCCAGCACTGCCGCGGTCCAGAAGACGAGCCGCCCGGCGTCGGTTCCGTCCAGCCGCCCCCGCAGCAGGCCGGCCAGCGCCCCTAGCGTCAGCAAGAACCCCAGGACCGGCCCCCAGTCGCCGCGCTCGAGCCCGCTAATCAGGAAGCTGCCCGGGCGTAGGCCGCGGGCCGCGAAGAACGCCCACTGCGCCACCAGGTAGGCGAGCAGCAGGCCGAAGGCGGCTCCCCAGGCGCGCCGGCTCACCGCCGTCCCTCCTCGCGCAGGGCGCCGCTGACGCGGAAGTTGACCAGGCTGATGCCCACGGTGAGCACGAAGATGACCAGGCTGATCGCCGCCCCCAGGCCGTAGGCCGACTGCCCCTCGGCGCGGAAGGCCGTCTTGTAGGCCCAGGAAATGAGGATGTCGGTAGCCTGGGCGGTGGAGAGCCGCCCCTCGGTGGCGGGGCCGCCGCCGGTGAGCAGGTAGATGACGTTGAAGTTGTTGAAGTTAAAGGCGAAGGAGGCCAGCAGGATGGGAACGAAGGCCGCCCGCAGGAGCGGCAGGGTGATGTACTGGAAGGCGCCCGCCGCGTTCGCCCCGTCGACCTTGGCCGCCTCGTAGAGCTCGTCGGGGATCGTCGAGAGCGCCCCCAACGTGGCCGTCATCATGTAGGGGAAGCCCAGCCAGAGGTTGACGAGCAGCACCGAGACCTTGGCCCACAGCGGGTCGAGCAGCCAGGGGATCGGGTAGACCCCAAGGAGCCCCAGGAGCCGGTTGATGGCGCCGAACTGTTTGTTGAGCAGCGCCACCCACATCTGGATGGTGATCACGCCCGGAAGCGCCCAGGAGATGATGAGCAGCGTCCGGTAGAAGTTGCGCAGTTTGAGGTCCTTGTTGTTCAGCAGCACGCCCAGCAGCAGGCCCACCAGCGCGGTCGAGAGCACCGTGAACGCAGCGAAGACCACGTTCCAGACGAAGACCGGCCAGAGCGCCTGCGAGGCGTTTTTGAAGATGTAAACGAAGTTCTTGAAACCGATGAAACGGTAGGCGTTGACCCTGTAGGCGTAGCGGGGGGCGAAGGCCGGGGCGCGGTCGAGGGTGAGGGTGGCGCCCTCCTCGGCGGTCACCCGGAAGCGCGCACGGCGGCCGCCGGCCACGAGCTCGAGCCGTTCGCCCACACAGCTCTCGCCGCAGCCGAGCGCCCGAAGCGGGTCGGCGGCGAGGGTGATGCGGGCCCCTTCCACCCGAACAATCGCCGTCTCGGTGGCGCGGTCGGGGAAACCGTTGCGGGCGCCCGAGTAGTCGGTGAAGGCCAGGTAGACGGTCAGCACGATCGGGTAGACCGTGAAGACGAGCAGGAAGACGATCGCCGGCAGCAGGTAGTACCAGTCGGTGAGGAAGGGGAAGGTGCGGCCCAGCAGGAAGAGAACGGGAAGAAAAAAGGTCGCCGAGGTGACCAGGATCCACCAGCCCGGCACGCCTTCGGGTCGGCCTGCGGCCGCCAGCGCGGACTCGAGCGCAAAGAAGGCGGCCGCGCCCGCGGCGAAGGCGATCACCATCGCCCCCCCTAGGAGGGCGATGGCGATCAAGAAACCGCGAAGTCCCGGAGGATGACGGTACAAGGAAGACCCCTGCGGGGGCGGCCCACGGGCCGCCCCCGCGTTTGCTTACTCGCCCTTGATGGCCCCCGCGATCTCGGCGACCATGTCGTCGATGATCTTCTTCACGTCCGAATCGGGCTTCTGGGTGATGAGCGCGAGCGCGTTCCCCCAGGGGCCCCAGACCTTGCCCATCGCCGGGATGTTGGGCATGGGGTCGCCCATGGCGATGGTCGTGGAGAAGCCCTTGACGACCGGGTCGTCCTTCAGCCGCTCGAGGGCGCCCAGCGAGACCGGAATGCGGCCGCCGGCCTTGTTGAAGGCCACCTGGTTGGCGGGATTCACGAGCGCCTTGGCGAAGTTCACCGCGGCGATCTTGTTCTTCGAGTAGGCGTTCACGACCACGCCCTGCACGCCCACGAAGGGACCCCAGGCGCCGCCGCCGGGGGGCGCGGGCAGCGGCGCGATGCCGAAGTTGAGCCCCGCCTTCTTGTAGTCGCCCAGCGCCCAGGGGCCGTTGAGGATCATGGCCAGCACGCCGTCCTTGAAGGCGCCGTCGGCCACGCCGTAGTCCACGCCCTCGGGGATCAGCTCGTATTTGTAGCGCAGGTCCTTGATGAACTGGCCCGCCTTGTAGCCCGGCTCGCCACCGAGGCCGAGGTCGCTGGGATTCAGGCTGCCGTCGGGGTTCTTACCGAAGACGTAGGCCCCGTAGGCCTTGAACCAGCCGTAGTTGAAGTAGGGGTTGCCGAGGTCGTAGAGGAAGCCGAAGGTGTCGCCGGTGGTGTACTTCTTCGCGAGCGCGAGGAACTCGTCCCAGGTCGCCGGCGGGGTCTGGACCAGGTCCTTGTTGTAGATCAGCGCCACCGACTCGGCGTTCATCGGCAGGCCGAAGAGCTTGCCGCCGTAGCTGAAGGCGCTGACCGCCACCGGCATCAGCCCCGAGAGGTAGTCTTTGGTAGCGTACTTGCCCACGGGCTCGAGCACCCCGGCCGCGGCCATCTCGCCCAACCAGTCGTGGGGCACGGTGACCACCAGGTCGGCCGCCTCGCCCTGGGGGGCGCCCAGGATGAACTTTTGCTTGATGTCGTTGAAGGGCACCTCCACGACCTGCACGCCCACGCCGGTGGCCTTTTCGTAGCGCTGCGCCTGCGCCTTGAGAAAGTCCAGTTCGGGCCCGCCGAAGTGCGTCCAGACGGTGATCTGCCCCGCCGCCACGGCCATGCCGAAAAGCAGCGCCAAAGCCGTCGTCCAGAGTTTCTTCATACGACCACCTCCTTGCGCTCCATCAGCCGATGGTAGCGCTACCACTCAGCGCGAGCGGGGTACGCCGAAGCTCCGTTTCCACCGTTTCCCGCGCCTGGTTCTATCTTACCGGTTTGAACCGAGTCCACGTCAAGACGACCCCCGTCCCGGCAGGAAGAGCTCGGTCCTGCGGGCCGCTTCTGCGGGCAGCGGTTCACCCAGTACGAAGCGGCGCGCGTACAGCCTGGCCAGCTCCGCGTAGCGCCCGCCCGTTCCGCCGGCCAGCGCGAACAGCTGGGCCGTCGTCGCCACGTCGGCCAGGCGTGCCAGGGCCTCCTTGGCCTGCCAAACGGCCGCTTCGGGACCTGCTGCGGCCAGCCCATCCAGCACGGTGTGCGCCGCTTCCAGGGCACGCGCGGCCTCGGGCTCGGCGCGCCCGGCAAGCCGCTCGGCGAGCCAAGCCAAAAAGGGCTCGTGGGCTCGTTTCTTCTGCATCGCCTCGAGCAGGTCGAGGGCCTGAACGTTGCTCGGCCCCTCCCAGATCGGGGTGATCAGCGCCTCGCGGTGCCAGCGCGCCACCGCGTACTCCTCGAGAAAGCCCAGTCCCCCAAAGAGCTCCATGGCCAGGCGGGTGATCTCCGCTGCGTGGTCGGCGGTGCGGTTCTTGGCCAGGTGCGAGAGGAAGCGGGCGAAGTGGTAGCGCTCGGAGTAGGGCGGGCGGTCGGTCCAGGCGCGGTCGAAGGCGTCCACGGCGGCGAAGGCGAGGGCCAGCCCGCCGGCCTGACGCAACGCCAGCTCGAGCAGGTCGCGCCGCACCAGCGGCCACACCGCCAGCGGCCGCCCGAAGGCCTCGCGCCGCCGCACCCGTTCGCGCACCTCCAAAATCGCCTTGCCCGCAATCCCCATGGCGGCGACGGCGTTAGCCAGCCGCGAGACCGTCAGGGTCTCGAGGGTGTAGTAGATGCCCTCCTCGGCGCGGCCGATCAGGTAGGCCTCGCTGCCCTCGAGCTCGACCTCCCCCGAGGGCACCGCCCGGGTGCCGCTCTTGGCCTTGAGCCGGCGCACCGTGAAGTTGAGCGCGCCGTCCGCACGCAGCCGCGGCACCAGGAAGAGCGCCAGCCCCTTGGGCCCCGCGGGCGCCCCCTCGGGCCGCGCCGTGGCCACCGCCACGTCCGCGAGCCCCGCGCCCGAGGCGAAGTACTTGTCGCCGGCGAACAGCCGCCAGACGTCCCCTTCGCGCCGAGCGACGGTGCGGTTCGCCCCCAGGTCGCTGCCGCCTTGGATCTCGGTCATCCAGGTGGCGCCCCAGGCGTCCCCGTAGAGAACGCGCTCCTTCCAAGCGCCCAGGTCGGGGGCGTACTTGTGCAGGGGGTAGGCGACCTGGTGGGTGATCGTGAGGATGCAGTAGAGGCCGGGGTCGGCGAGCAGGTAACCGAGGGCGAAGTGGTGGTGCCAGCTGCCGCCTTCGTAGGGCGGGCGCACGATCGGGCGCAGGCGCTCGAGCACCTGCCGCTCTGCCGGGGCCAGCCGCACCCGGTCGACGCGCCGGCCGTCGAGGTCGTGCATCACCAGCACCGGCTCCGCCCCCTGGTCCACGTGGTAGGCCGCCTCGTAGACCTCGCGCCCCATGAACGCGCCCCAGTCGGTGAGCTCCGCCTCGCGGTCCCGGGCTTCGGGCCAGAAATGCGCCAGTACCGCGCGCAGGTCGGGGTCTTCGAGGTAGTGGTTCCTGCCGTAGGCGTACGAAAGGTGCTCCATCGCGCCTCCTCCGAGCATGCTTGGTTCCTTCTCAGTTTACGGCCGCGGTATGATGCGCACGTGGAAGCCCTGCAGCCCTACATCGGCCAGATCACCTTCGGCGGCCTCGCCGGCTTCGTGGCCGGCTACGCCCTCAAGAAGGTGGGCAAGCTGACCGCACTGGTGCTCGGCCTCTTCTTCATCGGCCTGCAGGTAATGGCCTACTACGGCTTCGTGGAGATCGACTGGACACGCATCCAGGCGAGCGTGGACCCCCTCCTGGGGCAGGAGCAGCTGCGCTCTGCCTGGCAGCGCCTGCTCGACGTGCTCACCTACAACGCCCCCTTCGCCGGGGGTTTCGCCGCCGGGATGGTCTGGGGGCTGCGGCGCGGCTAGGCGCCTGAGTACGGAGCGACGTTCAGGTACTTGAGGCCCGAGTCGGCCGAGAGCGTGACCACGCGCTTGCCGGGGCCCAGGCGCTGGGCGAGCCGCAGCGCGGCCCAGAGGTTGGCCATGGAGCTGAGGCCGAGGAGCAGCCCCTCCTCGCGCCACAGCCGCCGGCCCAGCTCGAAGGCGGGGTCCTCGGGCACCGGCCAGACCTCGTCGACGAGGCTCAGGTCCAGGTTCTCGGGAACGAACCCCGGCCCCATCCCCTGAAAGGCGTGCCCCTCGAGCGGCCCGCCGGCGATGGCCTGGTGGGTGGCGGGCTCGAGCGCCACCACGAGCAGCTCGGGGTTCTGCGCCTTGAGGTAGCGGGCGCAGCCGGAGATCGTGCCCCCGGTGCCCGTCCCCCAGACGAGCGCGTCCACCCGCCCCTGCGTCTGACGCCAGATCTCGGGCCCGGTGGTCCGCTCGTGGGCGCCGGGGTTGTCGGGGTTGGCGAACTGATCGGCCCACCAGGCCCCGGTTTCCTCCGCGATCCGGCGCGCCCGCTCGCGGGCCCCGCGCATGCCCTCTGAGGAGGGCACGAACTCCAGCTCGGCGCCGTAGGCTCGCAGGATGGCCCGCCGCTCGGGCGAGAGGCCCTCGGTGGAGACGTTGAGGTAGCGGTAGCCGCGGGCGGCGGCGATCATGGCGAGGCCGATCCCGGTGTTCCCGGAGGTGGCCTCGACGATCCACTGGCCGCTTCCGGGCTGCAGTTCGCCGCGCTCCTCGGCACCGCGGACCATCCCCCAGGCGGCGCGGTCCTTGATCGAGCCCCCGGGGTTCGTCCCCTCCAGCTTGACCCAGACCTCGGCCCCGCCCTCGGCGAGCCGCCGCAACCGCACCGTCGGTGTGTTCCCGATCGCGCGCTCGAGCTCCATGCCCCTACCCTGGCAGATGCGGCCGCGGCAATAGTAAGCGCGTTTACGATTCCCTCACCGACCTCGGTTAGGCTGAGAAGACTTCGGTAAAACCGAAGGGAGGAACGCATGAACGCAAGCAAAGACAAAGTGGTCACGATCGCCTACACCCTCACCGTCGACGGCGAGACGGTGGACCAGGGCGAGCTGGCCTACATCCACGGACACCAGCAGATCATCCCCGG
>Ga0256841_1003887_pt1 | contig 11012 bp, 10 predicted proteins | sample 356308metaG_FD_185971 | JGI IMG/M metagenome (GOLD analysis project Ga0256841, IMG submission 185971) | Hydrothermal vent microbial communities from Mid Atlantic Ridge, Atlantic Ocean - 356-308 | ecosystem: Environmental > Aquatic > Marine > Hydrothermal vents | place: Atlantic Ocean: Mid...
CGCTGTGTCTGCACGTGCAGATCCCCGTTCTTTCTCGCGGCCCCTCTCTTCCGTTTTGCATTTAACCCGGTCGTTGTGCTTTTGCCTCCATTGAAAAGTACAGATAATGCAGGATGTTCACAAACTCGTAGGCACCGCGGCCCCTTTCTCTCGCAGTACGAATCACGCCGAGATTTCGCATGCGTCGGAGGAAGTTGTCAAAAACCCGTTTTTCCCCCTCGGATAAGTGCCGAAGCACTTCACTTCTGTAAAATCGAAAGCCGAAATCAATTGTCGCCAGTTTGTGTAGAATGCTACGATACCTTTGACTTCGCAAAGCACTTAGTACCTGTGGATCCAGGTATTTCCTGCCCACAATCTCCGCAGCCGATCGAATTCCCTGGACGGCATCTTCTAAATCGATAACCCCATCCTTATCGGTGAGAAATACCGCATCGCCGATCTCGTGCGCGAGTGCCGGATGACCACCAGAAAAAGCGACCATCATGTCCAGTGCGTGTTTTTCCACACGTGTGTTGACCCTCTGAAAGGCTTGCTGAAAAAACTCTCTGCATTCTTCCTCGTTCCATAGAGGGATCTCCAGCGGATAGAAGACGCGGGCCAGGGATTCATTGTTCCGAATCATCATTCGACGCAACTCTTCAAGACCGATCATGACAAAACACAGCGGTACTCTTCTACGTGCGGTTTCATCGACGAAGCTTTTGAACCATAGTGCAAAACTTTCTTGTTGTGCCAATCCGTTGATGTCATCCCAGATGATCAGTAAAGCATGGGACTCGTGAATAATGGATAAAATACGCTGGATCTCCTGAGGAAAGTACTGGGCCATACCCTGGAGTTGGTCGGGTGGTGGGTGAAACGCGATGGTCACCCCTAAAACACCAATTTCGCGGACGTATTTTCGTACGGGACTCAGAAGGCGCTGATGCCACGGTTTGCCAGCGCTTTCTTGCAAAATGCGTTCGATGGTTCTTCGAATTGCTTCGTTGATATCCTGGACGCCTCCCAGGTGTACATGTGTTCCGACCACGTCCATGTGCTGTTCAGCATAGCGATGCACGAACCGGGCAAGGGACGTTTTTCCGATACCGCGTTCACCACTGACAAAGACAACTTCTATGCGATTCGACAGGCTCCGTTGTACTCTGTTTATCAGGATCTGCACTTGCTGAGCGCGACCGACAAAGAACTCAGGTGCGATCGGTTGGCCCGGTGCGAAGGGGCTATAATCTTTTTGCACAGGCTTCCTCACATGGTTGAGATTTGATGGTAGTATAGCAGAAATTCGACGGGTATGTCTGTTTGCTGTGCAAGCTCCAGATGGCTTTTGCTACATGGCCGCATGGGCATCCGCGGTGTCCCATTGCCTGTCCCGATCTCAGAAGGTATCCGACTTGACGATGTCCGGGGAAGTCCATAGAATCGATCCACCATCCGGGGGTTTTCCGCGCTGAACCTGTCCAGTGGGTAATCTATCCAGTAGTATGCCCGGGAGCTCTTTCCGAACATTGGAGGGCATTCGATGATCGAAGCACAGGATCTCACGAAGTATTACGGTCCGCATATGGCGATCCGGGATGTCACGTTTGCCGTACCGCAGGGTTCGATCACGGGATTTCTCGGTGTCAACGGCGCGGGGAAGACGACCACGATGCGGATCCTGACCGGATTTTTATATCCCTCCGCGGGTACGGCCACGGTTGCCGGTCACGACATCCTGGAATATCCGCTCGCAGCGCGCCGATGCACGGGATACATGCCGAAAACCCTCCTCTGTACAACGAAATGACAGTCGTGGGGTTTCTTCGATTTATTGCGGGATTGCGCGGTGTTCCCCGCCGTCAGATTTCGGAGCGTGTAGACACGGTGATCGAACAGTGCGGGCTCCGCGAGGTCGCATCGCGCATTGTCGGTCGATTGTCTAAAGGGTATCGCCAGCGATTGGGATTGGCGCAGGCGCTTGTGCACGATCCACCGGTCCTGATTCTGGACGAGCCCACCGTTGGTCTGGATCCGCAGCAGGTCGTGGAGATTCGCAACCTGATCCGCACCCTGCGGGGACAGCACACCATTCTGTTCAGCAGCCATATCCTGTATGAGGTGACCCAGTTGTGTGATCGGGTGATCGTGATTCACGAAGGCCGCATCGTTGCCCAGGGATCATTGGAAGAACTGCAAACCGGATTAATGGCCGAACAACGCCTGCGCGTCCGCTTTCGTATGGATGCGGAAGAACTCCCTGTGCGGATGCAGGAACTCCCCGGTGTCCGGGAGGTCCGTTCGATCGATGGGTACCGGCAGTTCCTGATCCGGGTAGAACCGGAAGAAGAAACCCTGACGGAGATCATCCGCTGGCTGGCCAATCAGCCGTGGGGACTTCTGGAAGCCCGCCAGGAAACGCTGACCCTGGAGGACATCTTCATCCAGCTCACAACCGGACGCACCGACGTCATGCACGAGACCCCGACAGAAACCGTGGAGAAGGTGTCATGAACCTGCGGGCAGTGTTCTGGATTTTCCGTAAAGAGATGAGCATCTACCTGGCGACACCGCTGGCTTACATTATCGGGGCGATTTTCATGTTACTCTCCGGATACATGTTTTATGTGTTAATCAGTTATTTTGCGGTGAACTATGTGCGGCTCACGATGATGGGGTCCGCGAACGTGGACCTCACGCAGGAGATCCTGCGACCGTTTTTCGGGAATACGGCGTTTCTTTTTCTGCTGATTGTGCCCCTGCTGTGCATGCGGCTCTTTGCCGAAGAACGTCGCCTGGGAACGATCGAATTGCTGCTCACGTCGCCGGTGCGTACCGTAGAGATCGTGCTGGGGAAATTCCTCGCCGCGCTGACCATGAACTTTTTTATTTATCTGCTGACGATCGTGTTTCCACTCTCGCTCTACTTCTTCGGGAAACCGGATTGGGGACCGATTCTGACCGGATATCTGGGCGTGCTGCTCATGCTGATGGCGTTCGTCGGGCTATCCCTGTTCGCTTCGGCCGTGACCTCCAGTCAACTCGTTGCCGCAGCGCTGAGTTTTGGCCTGTTGCTGATGCTCTGGATCATCGGATGGATCAATCTCACCGGAACGGCGAGCGCATTCGTCACCGAACTCGTGGAATATATCTCCGTCGTTCAGCATCTGGAAGATTTCTATAAAGGCGTGGTTGACAGCAAACACGTGGTGTACTTCCTTTCATGGACCTTTTTCGGACTCGTACTGACCTATTTTGCGACGGAATCGAACCGGTGGAGGGCCGCATCATGAAACAGTGGTTACGTCGGACGCCGCTGCCCCTTGCGGTTGTCGGGATCATTGTATTCGGCATCGGGCAATACCTGAAATGGCCAAATTGGCTGGTCACCGGGGCGTTTATCTTTTCTGCGCTGATGCTCGTCATCAGTCTGCTCATCGAGATCGAGTTCGTCAGTCTGATGCAGCGACGCGGTGCGCGGTACGGTGCAACGCTGGCACTGGCGCTCGCCTTCATTCTGGTAATTATCGTGGCTACGAACGTGATTGCCTACCGTCACTATGCGCGGTGGGACCTGACCGCAACCGGTATGTTTTCACTGAGTGACCAGACGGTCAAGATTCTGCGCCGGTTGCCTGCGGAAGTCCGCGTGATCGGATTCTTCACACCCAACGATGTGATGCAGGAACGGAGATTCGACGATCTCATGCAGGAGTACGGCGCGATTTCACCCAGGTTGAAGGTTGAGAAATACGATCCAACCCGCTATCCGCTGCTTGCCCGCCAGTACAAGTTGACGTCTATTCCATCGATCGTCGTGGTCATGAAGGGTGAGGACAATAAGGAACGGTTTGAAAAGGCCCAGCAGGTGACCGAGTCGGCCATTACCGGTGCGCTGATCCGGCTCCTGTATCCCGAAAAGCCGACCGTTTGTTATCTGACCGGTCACGGAGAATACGCGCTCTCCGGGTTCGATCAGATGTCATTGCGGGGCTGGAAGCGGCTGGCGGAACAGGAGAACTATACGTTTAAGGAAATCCCGTTCTTCACGAAGGACGCCGCCAAAGAGTGCCGTGTGGTGATGATCGTGCGGCCGCAGTATGAACCGCAGCCAAAAGAGACGGAAATGTTGACCCAGTTTATTCATGCGGGGGGTCGTGTCTGGGTCAATCTGGAACCGAACGCACCGGAACCGTGGGCGAAATGGTTGCAGTCGTTCGGTGTGGAAGTCGGACGCGACGCCGTACTGGATCTCGCCCAGACCATGCAGGGTGTCGATCCCTCGGTCGTTCCGGTAACGCCGCGGCCGGGGTCACCGCTGGTGGGTGGATCGACCACGTTGTTCGCGGTTTTTGCAACCGCACAGTCCGTGCAGGCGTCCGGAAGCCCCGGCGAGGAGATCACCACCGATGAGGTTGTACAGTCGATCAACCGGTTTCCATATGTGTTCGCAGATCGGAATATGAACCATGAATTCGATCAGGGAACGGACGTGCAGGGTCCCGTCAAGGTCGGTGTGCTCGTGCGGTACAGCAGGGAGGAACAGGAAAAGAAGGACGAACGGGCAGCCAGACCACCGAAAGGTCAGAAAACCCCGGAGGCCGCGGATAATACGCGTAAGCAGTCCGGTGCTGAACAGAAACCACCACCATCCGGGAAGTCCGCGGGTCAGGCGAAACAGGCCACAGCCTCCGTTGAAGAAGAAACCCTGTTCAGAACGGAGGGACGGCTTGTCGTTTTCGGTGACGCGGACTGGCTCACCGACGGCGTGATGGCCATTTCTTCCGGAAACGCCGTGCTCGCATTGAATACACTGGCCTGGCTGGCCGAGCGAGAGCTGCTCATCAGCGAGAAGAAACCCTCGCAGGTTACGCTGCGGTTTGAACGGTTTCACCTGCAGGCGGGATGGATCCGATTCCTGACCATGATCCTCCTGCCGGCCATGCTCATCATCACCGGAGTCGCCGTCTGGTTCGTACGTCGTCGCCTGTAAGTGTCCGGTCCGTGTCGGGAGGAGTCGATCATGCGCACGCGCACCCTGGTCATTCTCGGCATACTGGCAGTTTTGGCCGTGGTTCTGGTGTTTTTGGATCGGTACTGGACGGAGAAACGGGAAGAAAGGGAAATCCGTGCCAAACGGGTGTTTGCCGAAACCATATGGGATCAGGTGCGCAAGATCGAGGTCCAAACGGAAAAAACCAGAGATACCGTGGTGTTGCAGCGCCAGCGTAAGGGCAATGAGACAGTCTGGCGCCTCCTGGCTCCCTTCCGTGAAGAGGCCGATAAGGATTTTGCCGATCGGTTCTGGAATACCCTGAAAGACCTCCAGGCGGACCGGCGATTGACACTTGAACCCGATGCGGACCTTGCGCAATACGGGTTCGATTCGCCCCGTGCGACCATCCGTTTGCTCGGAGCGGGCGATAGGGAGCTCGCCGTCCTGCTGGTCGGGGGAAAGACGCCGGCAACGAACGATCTGTATGCAAAACTCAAGGACCGCCAGGAAGTGCTCATCCTGCCGAGTTTTCGAGAAAGTACGCTGATCCCCGCATTGAAAGATTTTCGCCAGAAACGGTTGACCCATCTCAAGGCCACCGATATCGTGCGCGTGACGCTGTTCCGCAAGGGGATGGATCCGGAAACGCTTCGATTTGTCAAAGAAGACGGTCTCTGGAAAATTGAACAGCCGTATCCCATGCTCGCGAGTGCCGCCAGTCTGCTGTCTCTGACCAGTACGATCGAGTTCCTGGAAGCCGAAGACTTCATTGCGGAACAGCCGGACGATCTGTCTCCGTACGCATTAAATGAGCCCCGCTTTCGCCTGACCGTGGAAACCAGAGACGGCACGCAGCAGACGTTTCTCTTCGGGAAAGAACACGACACCGGTTCGGTGTATGCGATGGTGGCCCGGAAACCCCGTGTGGTGACCGTGCGCAAGGGTGTGGTGGACGATCTGAAACGGGGAATCGACTACTGGCGATCTCAGCAGGCGGCAGATTTCGATTACTACAATCTCGAGCGCGTGGAGATCCGGATGGGGAAACGCCAGTGGCTGCTCGAAAAGGAAACGGAAGAAGGGGAAGTCTGGAAAGAACACTGGTATGTCGTTCAGGGAGGGCAGCGACGGGAAATCGAACTGGAACGGGTGGACGATTTTCTGCGGAATCTCGATTTTGCCGAGGCCGCAGAGATTCGCGATAACCTCTCGGACGCGGAACTGACAGAACTCGGGTTTTCCCACCCCTGGATGGTGATCCGTTTAAAGGATAAAGACCGTCCGGAACAGACGATGCAGATCGTCCGCAAGGACGGTGAACTGTGGACGCGTAATCCGGAATTTCCGCGTACGGTGTTTCACGTGAAAAAGGATTCCGTGCAACAGATCCGCAAGTCGTGGAACAAACTGCGGTTGGTACTTCAGCCCGAAAAGAAGCGTCGGGATACCGCAGGGCGTGCCGGGAAGAAGGAAAGCGGAAAGTGACCCCCGCATCCGGGATGCTTACCGATCGCGTGTTTCCGCGTCGGTTGTTTCCACGTCGTCGGGCGGTGACAGGATCAGTCGTTTGATACACGGACGTGTATCGGTGGGTTCCCGCGTCCATTCCACTTCTGCATCCGGCCAGAACACCCGTGCGATGGCACGCGTCATCGGAATGCATGTGCAATCACACAATAACACCCCTTCCTGACGAAACGCTTCCCAGAGGGGATCCCGTACGTGGTCGAAATCAACCGCCCGGCCATTCGATACCGGTGTGATGTGCGCTCGGAACCGCAACAGTCGGATGGCGATTTGCCACGCGTCCACTGCACTCTGCGGACGACCCGCGGTGAGATGAGTCTGGGCGCGCAGCCGCTCGCCCATTTCCCGTCCGAGCTGCTCGGCGATTTCAGTGTACATGGCACGTGCCCGTGCTTCCCCCACGGCCGCGCAGAGTTGATGGAAGTGCCGGACCGCAAACGTCATGAACGTCGCCCAGATCTCATCCGCCCGGGCTTTCTCGGGGATCCACCGTTTGAGCAATGCAACCCGCCAGTTCATCGGTACACTCCGTTCCCATGCGGTCCCACCGTTTTGGGGCACAATTCGGGGACTGTCCGGTTTATGTTGTTGTCTCCGATGGTGAGAATTGCCATCCCTTCTGACGGCGCGCGTAGACGAGATACGCGCGAATGAACTCGTCCAGGAGTTCACCGTCGAGCACACGCTCTGCCTGCGGTTCTTCCAGGCCAGTGCGCAGGTCCTTGACCAGTTTGTACGGATGCAGCACGTAGGATCGGATCTGGTGACCGAAACTGATCTCTGTTTTACTCGCACCGTACCGTTGCTGAAACTCCTCTTCTCGCTTGCGTTTGTAATAGTCGTACAACCGCGCGCGCAGAATCTGCATGGCAATGCGACGGTTCTGGTGCTGAGAACGCTCGTTCTGGCATTGCACGACGATACCGGTCGGAATGTGCGTGATACGTACGGCCGAGTCCGTCACATTCACGTGCTGTCCACCATGGCCGCTGGCGCGGAACGTCTCGATCCGGAGATCTTTGGGATCGATTTCAATATGGATGTCTTCATCGACCTCCGGGACGACGAAGACCGAAGCGAATGACGTATGCCGGCGGCGGTTGGCATCAAAGGGGGAGATCCGTACCAGTCGATGCACACCCGTTTCGCCCTTCAGTAACCCGTACGCATACGGCCCCTGAATGCGCACGGTAACACTTTTGATCCCCGCTTCCTCGCCGGGCAGGATATCCAGAATCTGTGTTTTCATGCCCTTTTGTTCCGCCCAGCGCAGATACATCCGTAACAGCATTTCGGACCAGTCCTGGGATTCCGTGCCACCGGCACCGGCATGAATGGTGAGGATGGCATTCCGGGCATCGTCTTCCTCATTCAGCAGGATACGGGTTTCGATGTCCCGGATCCGCTGTTTCAGTTCCCGGTGCAGGCGTGCGAATTCCTCCGCAACGGATTCCCCTTCACGGGCCAGTTCGATGTAGACTTCCATTTCTTCCAGTGCGCGGTCGATCGTTGCGATCTCGTCCAGAAACGCCTGGATCTGGGCATGTTGCTGGGCCAGTCGGGCCATCTGTTCGGGATCCTGCCAGCCGTCCGGGGATTGCAGCCGTTTCGCGAGGTGGTCCATACGACGACGGATCTCGGCGAGGTCAAAGATAACCTCGCATTTCTCGCCACTGTTCCGAGAGTTCCCGATAGATGCGTTCCATGTCTTCAATCAACATTTCACTCCTCCGTTGCCCCGTCTTCCCGGTGCAGTTCGGATATCCGGATGTTGCGCCACAGGGCACGAATTTTGGATATAGGTTCCCAGTACCGCTGTTCTGCCCAGGGATCGCCGATGAGGTGATACCCCCGCATTTCCCAGAACCCGGGTTGTAACCGGGTTTGGAACTCCAGACCGCAAACGTACTTCGCGCTTTTCCATGCGTACAATTGAGGGATAACCAGGCGGAGCGGTGCTCCGTGTTCCGGGGTCAGCGGTGCTCCGTTCAGGCGGAACGCAAGGAGACTATCCTCTGCTGCGAAGTATTCGATGGGCACATTGGTCGTGTACCCTTCCAGACAGTGCACCATGACCTGAACGACGTCACCGTGCGGACGCACGGTTTCGAGAATCACCCGCGTGGGGATCCCCTCCCACACGAGCGCCCGTTTCGACCATCGGGTCACGCAGTGAAAATCGGCGATGACCTCAACTGTGGGAAGCGCACAGAGTTCGGCCCATGTCCACGTGCGCGCCTCGTCGACCGCACCCCATACGCGCAGGCGATAGGTCTGCAGGTCCGGCCGCGGTCGCTGTGGTGTGATATCGTAGATCGGAAATGTCCGCACGTACGTCTGACCGGGAGGCGTGGGTTGACGAAGTGTGGGACTTTCGATACGTAAACGTCTGTCGGATGCCATACCCATCCTCTCAATGGGAATCACTTCCATGGAGATCAGAATGGGTCAGGCCAGGGTCTTCTGCCAGCTGATCCAGCCCAGGCCCCAGAGCACCATCCAGATCCAGCGATGCAGTGCCGTGTTCCATTCGTCAGCGGACCAGATTTCCCGAATCGCAACCGGCCATGCCGCGCGCAGTGCTTCCGGAATCAATAACTCGACCGGCTGACCGGTCTGTTCCGTAAGCGTTGCACAGAAATGGTCCAGACTCACGCGAAAGGCGTCCAGATCCTGGTTCTCAATCGCTGAAAAAAGGTCATACCAGAACCCTTCATAGTCGCTCGGGACGGCCGTGCGCCACCAGCGGATCACGCCCTGTGCCACGGCAAACAGGCTGGATTGGGCGGATGTGGCCGGTTCCGGAACCTCCACGCGTTCGAGATCCTCATCCTCCAGAATCCATTCCGACAGGCTCCCCGTCTGTAAGGGGGATTCCTCCGTTGCCGGGGTTTCCGTGTCTGAAGAGGATTCGCCTTCGATCCACTCGGGCGTCGGTGGGGGTGTCGCGCCCTCCTCCGGCGCGGGTACGGGTTCCAGTATGGGCTCTTCCGGTGCGGGAGGAGACGTTTCGGATTCCGTGTCTGGAGCGCTCAATAAGTGCTCTTCGGCGACTTCCAGTTCGTGGAATTCGGATTCCATACCCAGCGCCTCCGCAGATGGAGATTCCACGGATTCGGCACGCGCCTCAGTCCCGGCCGTTTCCGTGGGCGGGGGTTCGATCACGTGAATGTCCTCCCCGGCAACTTCGACCTGGGTGGCGTCCAGATCTTCGACCACGGCTTCCTCCAGGTCTTCCGTGGTCAGGGGTTCCGTTTGGGTATCGATTTCCACGATTTCAACTTGCGCGTCTTCGGGGGTTCCGAGACCCGCGGGTTCTGCGGCAGCCGCCGCAGCCTCTGTGGTCCCTTTCAACCCCTGGCGCCGGAGTTTGTCAAACACCATCCGGGAAACCGTCGTGAGTGCATCCAGGACGCCTTCTCCCGTAATCGCGCACGTCGGAAAGTACGGGACATTGTATTTATTGAGAATCGGGTTCAACTCTTCTACAGACAGAATATTGGATAGATCGATCTTGTTGTACTGAATGACGTGAGGAATATCCTGCAATTGCAGACCATAGAATCCGAGGTTTTCTTCCAGATTTTGAAAACTTTCGATGTTTGAAAACTTCCGGTGCCGCTGAAGATCGGCGACAAACACGATACCGTCGACACCTTTCAGGACCAGGCGACGGGTCTGGTTGTACCGGACCTGCCCCGGAACAGTATACAACTGCAAACGGACGGTAAATCCGGAGAGTTTACCGAGATAAACAGGTAAAAAATCAAAGTAGATCGTGCGGTCTTCATCTGTGGCCAGTGAGATCATCTTCCCACGGTGCGATTCGGGGAGTGAGTTGTAAATATATTGCAGAGACGTCGTTTTACCGCCCAGCCCCGGGCCGTAATACACGATTTTGACGAGAATCTCCTTTGTGGAGAAGTTCACAAAACTCATACGTGGTGCTCCTACCGGATTGCCGGAATGACTGACCGGTGGTTCAAATTTAAAATCTTCTCAGCAAGATGTCAAAGTTCTGCAACCCTGAAATCGGGACGGGCGGTTGGACAGGGGAACCACCAGATCCGTCAGATCCGCAGGTGTGCCGGTGGCCACCCATATCCGGTCTCGGGGAAGGGAGACGGGAGATCGGCAACCCATGGGGACGGGGTATCGCACGGCTGACCGGTCATGCACCGTGTCCCATTGTCTGTCCCGATGCCGATCCCGGGTCCGGGGGGAGTAACCCCCGGTCCGGTTCGGTTTTCGGACCGGGGCATCTGGCATATACTGTGAGGAGCACCGTTTCAATCACCGTGCTTGAGGTGTCGCATGAGCGCTCGGTTGCCTCGCTTTTGTGACGGGTTTGTGATGCCTCGCAAGCAGTTTGTCCCCGTATACCTGGAGACCTATCGGAGCGGACGGATCTGGGAAAAGGTGGAACGGGCCCGCGCGATGCTGCGTCGGTGTCGCGTGTGTCCGCGCAACTGTGATGTCAACCGCTGGGAGAACGAATTGGGTACAT
>Ga0256841_1003888_pt1 | contig 11011 bp, 8 predicted proteins | sample 356308metaG_FD_185971 | JGI IMG/M metagenome (GOLD analysis project Ga0256841, IMG submission 185971) | Hydrothermal vent microbial communities from Mid Atlantic Ridge, Atlantic Ocean - 356-308 | ecosystem: Environmental > Aquatic > Marine > Hydrothermal vents | place: Atlantic Ocean: Mid...
GAAAAAATTGAATTATCGCAATTTGGTAGGAGATTAATAAATCTTGCCCGCCAAAGTCTTAATCAACGTATCAGAGAAATAGAAAAAGAAATAGTTTACCGCGAATACAGCGAAATGATTGGCGAAATTGTTGTTGGCGATATTTATCAAGTAAGAAAAAATGACGTACTTGTTAACCATAATAAAAACGAATTGGTGCTTCCTCGCATCGAGCAAATTCCCCGCGAAAGATATCGCAAAGGAGATACAATTAGAGCCGTTGTTAAAGCAGTTGAAAAAAGTGGCAACAGACCAATGATTATAATTTCCCGGGCAGATAATGAATTTCTGAAACGTTTGTTTGAAATTGAAATTCCGGAAATTTACGACGGTATTATAGAAATTAAAGGTATTGCCCGCGAACCGGGAGAACGCGCTAAAGTTGCCGTCGAATCTAATGATGCAAGAATTGATGCGGTTGGGGCTTGTGTTGGAATGAAAGGCGTTAGAATTCATGCAATTGTTAGAGAATTAAATAATGAAAATATTGACGTTATTAATTATTCGGATGATCCGATTACTTATATTCAACGCGCTCTCGCTCCCGCTAAACTGAAACAAATTGAATTGGATGAAGACGAAAAAACTTGTACCGTAAGTGCCGATAGCGATCAAGTCTCGCTTATTGTTGGACGAAACGGTGTAAATATCAGACTTGCTATGAAACTAACCGGATATCAAATAGAAGTTATTCGCGAAGAAAAATTATACGAAGAATACGAAGAGGATATTGAATTGATAGATCTTAAAGACGAATTGGGTCCTGAAATAGTTAGCTTGTTAATTAACAACAGATACGATACAGCTGTGGAAGTTCTTTCCGCCGGAGTTGATGAATTGAAAAAAATTGATGAATTAAGCAACGAGAAAGCAGAAGAAATAATTGAAATATTAAAAAATCAGTTTGAAGAAGAAGAATAAAATTTTAATGGGTTTAATATGACCGAAGTTAAAAAAACTAAAAAATTAAGACTATACAAATTTGCAGCCGAGTATAATTTATCTACCGAAACACTTTTGGAGTTTCTGAGAGGGAAAAAATATAAAGTTAAATCCCATATGTCTGTCCTTACCGAAGAAATGATTGAAGATATTCGAACGGAATTTAAAAAAGATATAGAAAAGGCTGAAAAACACTATCGTAAAATATCCGAATTCCATAAAATTAATGAAGATAAGGAAGAGGTTGAAGAGCAAACGGTAGAACCCGTTAAGGAAGAAAAAGTTACAAAGGTTGTTGAACCCGAACAACCTGAAACAGTTCAACCGGAAGAACAAGCCGGAGAACCCGGTATTGAAAAAACGGAAGAAATTTCCGAGCCTGAAAAGGTTGAGGAACATCCTGCTGAAGCTCCAAAAGAAGAAGTGCCCGAAATATTCGAAACGGATGCCGAGAAGGAATTAAAAAATAAGAAAGCCGGACTCAAAATTGTAGGCAAAATAGATCTTGAAAAACCTAAAGCCAAAACAAAAAAATCTAAAAAATCCGCCGCAAAAGAAAAAGCACCGGAGGAATCTGATAAGGCAAGTAAAACTCCGGCGGTTACCGAAGTTCCTGTAACCGGAAAGGAAGGCAAAAAGAAAAAGAAAAAAGTTCTAAAAGCTAAGAAAAAAGCGCTTGCTATTGATAGCGAAGAACAAAGAAAAAGTAAAAGAAAAAAGAAAGTCCGGAAATTTGAAATTGATAAAAAAGAAGTAGATAGAGCAATTAAACAAACTCTTCTGAGTATGGAAGAAACTGCTGCCGGAGAACGCGCCAGCGCAAGAAAGAAAAAACGAAAAGAGAAAAAAGTTATTCAAGAAATTATTGAAGAGCAAAAACAAGCCGAAAAAAATAAAATTCATGTAACCGAATTTATTGCGGTAAACGAATTAGCTAATATTATGAAGGTTCCCGTCAATGAAGTAATCCAAAAATGTATTTCTTTGGGATTAATGGTTACAATGAATCAACGCCTGGATGTTGAAACCATTACTTTGGTTGCCGACGAGTTTGGTTTTGAAGTTGTCTTTGAAGAAGAGTATGCAATTGAAAAATTAGCCGACGAAGAAGACCCGCCGGAAAAATTAAAACCGAGACCTCCGGTTGTTACCATTATGGGGCATGTCGATCACGGAAAAACATCTTTGCTCGATTTTATAAGAAAAACAAATGTCGTTGCCGGAGAAGCCGGCGGAATTACTCAACATATAGGTGCTTATAAAGTAAAGGTTGATGGCGATAAGTCAATTACATTTTTAGATACGCCTGGTCACGAAGCATTTACCGCAATGAGAGCGCGCGGTGCCAGAGTAACCGATATAGTTATTTTGATTGTTGCCGCCGATGATGCCGTGATGCCTCAAACCGTTGAAGCAATTAATCATGCGCAAGCAGCCGATGTTCCTATTATAGTCGCTATCAATAAAATAGATAAACCGAACGCGAACGTAGAAAAAATTAAACAACAATTAGCCGAACGGAATGTGCTGGTTGAAGATTGGGGTGGAAAGTACCAAGTTGTGGAAATTTCTGCGAAGACCGGGCAAAATGTGGACTTATTGTTAGAAAAAATTCTGCTCGAAGCTGAATTGCTTGAACTTAAAGCCAATTACGACAGAAAAGCGCGCGGCGCTATTATTGAAACTCAAATGGAAAAAGGAAGAGGAATTACTTCTACGGTTCTAATACAAAAAGGAACCCTGAGAATCGGGGATATTTTTGTCGCGGGAGATGAATACGGCAGAGTAAGAGCTATGTTTGACGAAAGAAATAAAAAAATTAAAGAAGCTACTCCTTCAACTCCCGTATTGGTTTTGGGGTTTGAAGGCGCTCCTCAAGCCGGCGATGTTTTTGTTGTTATGGATACGGAAAGACAAGCAAGGGAAATTGCTAATAAACGGCAGCAACTTAAACGCGAACAAGCGCAACGCCAAGTTAATCTGGTTACACTCGATGAAATAGCTTCTCAAATTAGTGAAGGAGTTGTACAAGAATTGCCCCTTATAGTTAAAGGCGATGTTGACGGATCAGTAGAGGCTCTTTCAGATTCGTTAATGAAACTTTCTAATAAAGAAGTAAAAGTAACCGTTATACATAAAGGAGTCGGCGCAATTTCCGAAAGCGATGTGCTCCTCGCCGCCGCTTCCAAAGCTATTATTGTGGGATTCCACGTACGTCCTCATACAAATGCAAGAAAATTAGCCGAAAACGAAAAAGTGGATATCAGACTTTATAACGTTATTTACGATTGCGTAAATGAAGTTAAATCGGCATTGGAAGGAATGCTGAACCCGATAGTTTCCGAGGAACTGACCGCTACGGTTGAAGTGCGCGAAATTTTTAAAGTACCTAAAATAGGTACTGTTGCCGGCTGTTATGTGCAAAACGGCAAAATTACAAGAAATCAGAAAATAAGACTTTTTAGAGACGGCGTCGCAATTTACGAAGGTCAATTGGCATCGCTAAAAAGATTTAAAGACGATGTAAAAGAAGTAGATGCCGGTTACGAGTGCGGTTTGAGTATCGCTAATTTTAACGATATTAAAGTCGGCGATATAATAGAATCTTACAAAATTGTTGAGACCAAAAAAACTTTAGATATGTAAATGTCAATTCGTGTTAATAAAATTGCAAGTTTAATACAAGAAGAATTAAGTTTAATCTTTTTGCATAAAGTACAAGACCCCGAACTTGGATTGGTAACCATAACTCATGTTAAGTTAACCGCCGATCTAAAACTGGCAAAAATTTACCTGTCGGTTTTTGAGAAAGAAAAAAGAGATTACGTGCTTGAACATGTTGATTCTATAAAAGGATATATCAGGTCCGAATTGGCTCATAGAGTAAGAATAAAAAATGTTCCGGAACTTGATTTTTATATTGACGATACATCCGACTACGTTGAAAAAATAGAGCGGATATTAAATAAAATACACAAAGATGATATCGAAAAAAACAATACGGAATGAAAATTTTAATTTCGAAAAAGGCGAAGTTATTTTAATCGATAAAAACGCCGGAGTTAGTTCTTTTTATATTGTTCGCAGATTAAGGAAAATCCTGAATATTAAAAAAATAGGGCATGCAGGTACTTTAGATCCTGCAGCTACCGGTTTGTTGATATTGTGCACCGGAAAAAAAACAAAGGAAATTTCTTTATATCAAAATTTGAAAAAATGTTACACGGGATCAATCGAATTAGGCAAAGCAACGCCTTCGATGGATGCCGAAACCGAGTTTGTTGAAGAAAATGATATATCGGGCGTAAGTTTGTCCGATATAGAATTAACTAGAAAAAAGTTTGTCGGCGAAATTTTACAAACTCCGCCGATGTACTCGGCAATTAAACATAAAGGTAAATCGCTTTACAAATATGCAAGAAAAGGTATTGAACTAAAACGGGAACCGAGAAAAGTAACCGTTTATAATTTTGAAATAGATAAGATTGAATTACCCGAAGTCTATTTTAAAATTGAATGCTCTAAAGGAACATACATAAGAGTTATTGCCGACGATTTCGGAAAAGAATTGGGAGTGGGCGGATATTTGAAAAGTTTAAGAAGAACAAAAATTGGCGAGTATTCGGTTGACGATGCTTACACAATCGAAGAATTTGAAAATTTAATGAATTGAATTATTTTTATTCGAACTTGTAGAAAATTTTAATATGAATATTTATTATGAAGAAAAATCAATAGATAAGGTTAAAGAAACTATTGTTACAATAGGAACTTTTGACGGAATTCATCGCGGACATCAAAAAATACTTAATAAGCTTATTGAACTGGGTAAAAAAAATAATTGGAGGACTTTTGTAATTACATTTCAACCTCATCCCCGTAAAGTGATTTCAAAAGATTACAATATGAAATTGCTTACAACAATTGATGAAAAAGAGGAATTGTTTGAGTTTTACGGAATAGAGAATTTGCTGATTATAAATTTTACAAAAGATTTTTCAAAACTTTCTTCGGAAGAATTTGTAAAAAAATTTATTTGTGATAAAATAGGCGCCAAACATATTGTTGTAGGATACGACCATAAGTTTGGTAAAGACAGAGATGGAGATGAAAATAAATTGCGTTTGCTGGGTGAAAAATACGGCTTTAATGTAACTAAAGTTAAACCTATATCAATAGGCGATGATGTAATTAGCAGTACTAAAATTAGAAATTTACTATTGAACGGTGAAATTAAAAAAGCTAATGAGTTTCTGGGTCGATTCTATTCCCTTAAAGGAAAAGTAATAACCGGCGCGGGTAGAGGTCATTCAATTGGTTTTGCTACCGCAAATCTTATGATTGATAATCCCGATAAATTAATTCCGTTAAGGGGAGTTTATGCGGTTTATGTTATATTTGGAAATAAAAAATATCTTGGTGTTATGAATATTGGGTTCAGACCCACATTCAATCAAACTACAAATTTAATTTTGGAAGTTCATATAATAGATTTTAATAAAGAAATTTACAACGAAGAACTTAAAGTTGAATTTATAAAAAGGCTGAGAGACGAAAAAAAGTTTAATTCGAAAGACGAATTGAAAAATCAAATTAAAAACGATATTAACGCAACAGTTAATATTAGTAACTAATTAATTAACTCCCGGTTAATTCTGGGGTTATATTGTATAACTAAATGAGGTACAAAAAATGTCTGTAACACAAGAAAAAAAGTTGGAATTAGTTAAAAAATTCGGTAAAAACGAAAAAGATACCGGAACTGCGGAAGTTCAAGTAGCTATTTTAACCGAAAGAATTAATTCTTTAAGAGACCACTTTGCAAATCATAAAAAAGACCATGCTTCAAGAAGAGGTTTAATGAAAATGGTTGGTAGGCGTAGACGCTTATTGGATTATATCAAAAGAAAAGATATTGAAAGATATAGATCCGTAATTAAAACATTAGGTTTAAGAAAATAAAAGGAAATTTAAATGATTTATACTAAAGAAATTGAAATTGACGGGAAAAAAATAACTATTGAAACAGGTAAATATGCCAAACAAGCTAACGGCGCCGTAATGGTTAGTTGCGGCGAGACCATGGTTTTTGTAGCAGCTACGGCTTCGGATTCGCCTCGCGATGATATCGATTATTTCCCGCTTTCTGTTGAATACCGCGAAAAGGCTTTTGCCGCAGGAAAATATCCTGGCGGTTTTTTCAAACGGGAAGGCAGACCGACGGAAAAAGAAATTCTTACTTCAAGATTAATCGATAGACCAATCCGTCCTTTATTTAGTAAGGATTATAAAAACGATACCCAAATTATCAGTCTGGTTTATTCCTTCGATGGCGAAAACGAGGCGGATGTTTTAGGCGCTATCGGTGCTTCTGCCGCTTTAACTATTTCCGATATCCCGTTCTTGGAACCGATAGGCGAAGTACGCGTTTGTCGTGTTGAAGGGAAATATATTGTGAATCCTACTTTTACCGAAATGGAACAAGCCGATATGGAATTAATTGTTGCCGGGTCCAAAGATTCAATTATGATGGTTGAAGGGGAAGCCCACGAAATAAATGAAGACGAATTTTTGGAAGCATTAAAAGTTGCGCATGAAGAAATAAAAAAATTGGTTAAAGCCCAAGAAGAATTGCGCGAAGAATGCGGCATTCCAAAAATGAAAGTTGAAGAAGTTAAACTTGACGAAGAATTAATAAACGATGTTTATAAGCTTGCTTACGATAAGTATAAAGAATTGGTTGCAACCGTTTTAAGTAAAAAAGAAAGATCCGAAAAAAACAAAGAGTTAAATTCCGGAGTATTGGAAAAGCTGGCCGAAAAATATCCGGACGAAGATGAAACAATTAAAGAAATTCTTCACGATATTGAAAAAGAGTTGATGCGTAAAAGAATTATGGAAGAAGGGAAACGGTTGGACGGCAGAAATACTACGGAAATCAGGCCCATAAGTATAGAAACCGGAATTTTGGCTCGCACGCACGGTTCGGCGTTGTTTACCAGAGGTGAAACTCAGAGTTTAACTACTTTAACGCTTGGCACAAAATCGGATGAACAGATAATTGATGGTTTACAAGAAGAATACAAAAAAAGATTTATCCTTCATTATAATTTCCCTCCGTTCAGCGTTGGGGAAACTGGCAGATTTACCGGACCCGGCCGTAGGGAAATAGGTCACGGGAATTTAGCCGAAAGAGCGTTGAAGTTTATTATACCCGAGGAAAGTAAATTTCCATATTCGCTTCGCCTTAATTCCGATATACTCGAATCGAACGGCTCTTCCTCTATGGCTACGGTCTGCGCCGGTTCGTTGGCATTGATGGACGGCGGAGTTCCGGTATCTAAAGCAATTGCGGGAATTGCAATGGGACTTATAAAAGAAGATGAAAATTATACCGTGCTTTCGGATATTTCGGGAAATGAAGACCACCTTGGCGATATGGATTTTAAAGTCGCAGGCTCTTCCGAAGGAATTACGGCTATTCAAATGGATATTAAAATTCAGGGAATATCGTTTGAAATAATGGAAAAAGCATTGAAACAAGCTAAAGAAGGCAGGTTGTTTATTCTTAACAAAATGAATGAAGCACTTAGTGCCCCGCGCGAATATATTTCCCGTTATGCTCCTAAACAGATTGCTTTTAAAATTAACTCCGATAAAATCGGTTCGGTTATTGGTCCGGGCGGAAAAATTATTCAAGGTATCCAGAAAGATTATAAAGTAGATATTTCTATAGATGAAGACGGTACCGTTCACGTTTCGGGAAGCGATTTAGACCTGGTGAAACAATCTAAAGAGTTTATTAAAAAATTAACTGCCGAACCGGAACTTGGAATGAATTACGAAGGAAAAGTAGTTAAAATAACCGACTTTGGCGCATTCATTGAATTTTTACCGGGCGTACAAGGTTTGCTTCACATTTCTCAAATTGATAATGTAAGAGTAAATAATGTAAAAGATTATTTGCACGAAGGAGACAAGGTTGAAGTGAAACTGATTAAAGTGGAAAATGGAAAATATAGCTTGTCTCGTAAAGCCTTGTTAAAATCTAATGATAAAAAAGAAACAAATCAAAATGTAGATCGGGCTTGATCTTATTTTTTTATTAATCAAAGAGTTTCGGTAATGTATGTTGGAAATTTGAATTTGGGTGAGAAATTAATTTTAGCTCCTATGGCTGAAATTACCGATGCTCCTTTTCGAAAAATTGCTAAAGAATACGGTGCCGGATTGGTCTTTACTCAAATGGTAAGCGCCGATGGAGTTAATAAAGGTAATTTTACTTCGTTAAGATATTTAACATACCATTCGTCCGAAAAACCGATAGGCATCCAACTCTTGGGTAATGATCCTAATATAATTTATCATTCGGTTAAAAAAGTAGTTAAATATAATCCCGACTTAATCGATTTAAACTGCGGCTGCCCGGTGGAAAAAGTTACGAATCATGGAATGGGCAGTTGTATTTTAGACGATAGTAAATTGTTGGGCGAACTTGTAAAAGCCATGGTTGAAGCGAGTAACGGAATTCCGGTTTCTATAAAAGTAAGATTAGGTTGGAACAAGAAGAATATAAACATTATAGAAAATGCAAATATTGCTAAAGAAAACGGAGCTTCATTAATTTTTGTCCATGCCCGGTCAAAAGACGAAAGATACGAAACGCCCGCTCATTGGGAATGGATAAAAAAATTAAAAGAAAATTTAGATATTCCGGTCGTTGGCAACGGTTCCGTTTTTACTCCTCAAGACGCACTTAGAATGAAAGAAGAAACAAATTGCGATTCGGTTATGGTTGCCCGCGGCGCACTCGGTAATCCGTTTGTTTTCCGCCGGTTTAATACTTTGGTTGAAAAAGGAGAGGACCCGGGACTCCCTCCATTACCCGAAGTTCAAAAAGTTGCTTTAGCGCATATTGAAATGTTATTTAAAGAATATGATGAAATTACCGCTCTTGATAGAGCTAAAAAAAACGTAATTTGGTATTTTAAAAATTATCCGGGTCTTGCAAATATTATTAATAATATATTTGCAATCAGATCCCAAGAAAAATTAATAGATTTTGTAAAAACTCACGTTTTAACAATTAATAAAAATTACAAATCGGATGAAAGTCTGATGGAATATCAACAAAAATTTAAAAAAAGGGTAATCTTTTGGTTATCGGATGGTGAAACCAACAAAAAGTTTTCAAAAACAAAGTTAATTAATAGTTAATCTAATTAATTGAAAAGAAACATTAATATGTAAAATTTCGCAAAGTATAAATATGTATTTTTGATATTTTGTCAAAATTATACACCTCCGGCCGAAAAATTAACCCTAAAATGGGTTAAATTATGAGAAAAGAAATAATTATTAATTCATCTTCGTTCCAAAACCGGGTTGCAATTACCGAAGACGGAACACTAGTAGATTTTTTTATCGATAACCCCGAAAAAAGTAGAATGGTTGGCAATATTTACCTTGGTAAAGTTGCCAGAGTTCTTCCGGGTATTAAAGCCGCATTTGTTAATATCGGATTAAAACACGATGCATTTTTGCATTTTTCCGATATCGGCGGAACCTTTAATGCAATTCAAGGTATTCTGGATGAAGATGACGATGCCGAATTAACCGTTGATGACGATTTGGATTCGGATTCTCAACATTCCAAAAAGTTTACAACTAATGTTGATCTTAATAAAGTTCCAAAATTGCATAAAGGTCAGGAACTTATTGTTCAAATAATTAAAGAACCTGTTGAGAATAAAGGGGTTAGAATTTCAACCGCTATTTCCATTCCCGGTAGATTCTGTGTTTTACTTCCTTTCGATAATAAAATTGGTATTTCAAAAAAAATTTCCGATTTCAAGGAAAGAAAACGTTTGAAACAAATTGCCAAAGGAATAATTCCGGAAAACTACGGATTAATAATAAGAACTGCAGCTAGAAATCAAGATCAAAGTTCAGTGGAACGCGATTTGAAATTCCTGCTAAAAACCTGGAAAAATATAGAAGAAGCCGCCAAATCGAACAATCCGCCGTCTTTAATTTATGACGACGTTAATACAACAATCAGCGTTATTAGGGATTTATTTACACCGGAAGTGTCAAAGGTTTTTGTGGATTCAAAGAAAATTTACAGGGATATACGCGAATATCTTCAATTTATCCAGCCGAATTTAGTTGATAGAATAGAATACTATAAATCCTCTCAACCTATTTTTGAAGCTTTTAAGGTAGAAGACCAAATTAAAACTCTTTTAGGCAGAAGGGTTCCTCTTCCCAGCGGTGGTTATATTATTATTGAACATACTGAAGCAATGACGGTAATTGACGTCAATAGCGGTAGATATGCCGCTAAAAAAGAACAGGAGTTGAATTCGCTTAAAACCGATTTGGAAGCATCGAGGGAAATTGTTAGGCAATTAAGACTACGGGATATAGGCGGCTTGATTGTAGTGGATTTTATAGATCTTGAAGAGGAAAAAAACCGGAAAAAAATATACGACGAATTAAGAAAAGAATTTAGAAAAGATAGAGCAAAAATTGCAATGCTGCCAATGACTGATTTTGGTATTATGCAAATTACTCGTCAACGAATTGGACATAACATTGTTCAATCGATGTACGAACCTTGTCCGTATTGTAATGGAACGGGTCTTCTGACCAAAAAATCCAATCTGATTCACGAAATTGAAGATTGGTTAAAACGTTATAAAAATGCGGGAAAATATAAAAACCTAACCTTAATCGTTCATCCTTCATTAGGAAGAAAATTAAAACAAGGCACCTTTAACACGCTTTTGAAAATTCAGCTTCGCCATTTTATTCGGATAAAATTGGTGGAAGATGAGAATCAAAATCCCCAAATTTTCGAATTCAAGTCTTCTAAAACGGGCGAATTACTAAATTAGTTTGCTGATTGACCGGAATTAAATGATTGCTATTTTATAATCATTAAACTCAAAAATTTCGTAATTTTATTTGTTTGGAATTTTTGAAATCACTTAAAATTGTAGGCATTAAAATGAAAAAAAACAAAATT
>Ga0256841_1003889_pt1 | contig 11009 bp, 11 predicted proteins | sample 356308metaG_FD_185971 | JGI IMG/M metagenome (GOLD analysis project Ga0256841, IMG submission 185971) | Hydrothermal vent microbial communities from Mid Atlantic Ridge, Atlantic Ocean - 356-308 | ecosystem: Environmental > Aquatic > Marine > Hydrothermal vents | place: Atlantic Ocean: Mid...
ACAGATGCCATTGAACACCAACACCTGCATTGTAACTGGTCAAGCCCTGGTCTTCGAAGCTTTCCTTGCGGTGAACTCCCTGAAATTCCGCCGTCAAACTCAAACGGGCCGTCAAATGATAGAACAGAGCTATCTCTCCCTGGGCGACATCTTCATACTCACCCCGGCGGATATCGCCGGCTACGCTGGAAGTCCAGCCATTGCGCTCGTAGTGGCCGCCAATTTCCAGTGCCAGCGATTCAGTCAGGCTGAACAATATTTCGCCAGTGACGTAATGATTGCGATAGGAAACATCATCGCGCAATTCGGGACGGTGGCGACCGTCGGCATAAGCCCGCTCAAAATGATAACCCAGGAGAATTTCCACGTCCTCGGCCGGTTCTATTTCCAGATGAGCCCCCACGGTCCAGAACTGGTTGTCTCGGTGCTGAAAGGGACGCTCGTACCTGCGCAAACCATATCGGCTATAGATACGGCCGTGCACTTGCCGGTTGAACTGGTGTCCAATGCCCAGACTCCAGAAGTGGGTAGTGACTTCTTCGTCAGCCAGCCGCAACAACTCGTCGCCGGCTTCCGATTCCGGCAATGGGCGAACTGGATTGCGCCCGATATGCAAATCGGGGATGAAAGTATAGCGCAGGATTAATTGGTTATCGAAAGGCAGGTCATTGATAAAATGCACCCCCACCATCGGATGGGTGAAACGGGATTCCTGCAGGAAAATGAACCCTTCGGCCACCAGGCCCAACTTGCCGTGCCCGAAAACGTTGTCGAAATGCCGGTAAATTTGCATTTCCGGTTCAAAAACAAAATCACTGCGCTGGGGGTCATACTCACTTTCCACCACGGGTAAAGTAGGATCTTGATCGTGAGACAGACGCCGGCTGGCGGAAAATAGAGCCGCGTCGGTAGTATGGTGGAAATAACTTTCCATATGAACCTCCCACGCTTCTTCTGCCTGCAAGGGGAAAGCGGGAAAAACGGTCACTAGCAAGGCGGCAGTAATTGATAGCTTGGACATGACAGTATTTCAATTGCCGCTGCGGGGAAAAACCCCCTGGGAAAACGAACAGGATGGGTTGGTCAAAGCCCGTAAAAAATTAATCAGATCGGTTTTCTCTTGTTTGCTCAGATGCAGAGGGTATATCCCGGGATCCAAGAAGGGATTCTTCTCTCCACCTTGATTATAGTATTCCACTACATCCTCCAAAGTCCGCTGGCTGCCATCATGCATGTAAGGCCCGGTCAAACTGACATTGCGCAGGGTAGGGGTACGAAACTTGCCGATGTCGGCCACATCGCCGGTCACTAGAAAACGGCCCAGTTCGGAACGATCCCTTGCTTCATACACTGCCGCAGGATCGCTCGCCCCGCCTGCCACCGATTGTTTGTAAACACGGACGAAATCTGAAAACTTGGGCTTGATCCGATCAAAGCCCACGCCTAAATTGTAGAACCGGTTATCCGTGAAGAGGGCATGATTCAAGCCAATTTCATGACAATTGGCACAATTGCCCTTGCGGCGGAATATCCTCAAGCCCCGTTGGGCACTCTTGGACAGTGCTGATTTGTCACCGCCGTATAAATAACGATCAAAAGGCGTGTTGCCACAGACCAAAGTCCGCTCATAACTGGCAATTGCCTTGCCGATATGATCGGGTTTGGCTTTTTCCGGCATTTCACCGAAAGCAGCCTGAAACAAGCGCCGGTAATCCGGGTCATTGCGCAACAATGTCAAAATAGGCTGATAATCCTTCAAACCGTGTTCGATAGGATTCAGCAAGGGGCCCAATGCCTGGCTTTCCAGGCTATCGGCTCGGCCATCATGGAACAAGGAGGTGTAATAGGCAGCGTTCAAGACTGTCGGCGCATTACGGGGCCCTATCTGGCCTTCGATTCCCACTGCTGTTGGCCGGCCATCGGTGAAAGCCCGGGCAGGCTGATGGCAACTGGCGCAGCTGACAGTGCCATCGGCGCTTAATCGTTTATCGAAAAAAAGTTGCTTGCCCAACTCCACCTTGGCTGCGGACTGGGGATTACCGGCCGGGACTGGTACTTCTGGCAGTCCTAAAGGTGACGCCATCACGGCTGCTGTTCCTGCCGCCATTATCAAAGCTGTTATGCCTTTAATCATTTAGGCTCTCCTTCAGAAAAAACGCCCAGCCGAAGCCGGGCGTCAGGTCTGCGGGGTTATTCATCACTCCACATGAGGCATGCTGTGGACATCCAAAATGTAAGGTTGTCCCAATGGCAGCTCGTCATCGGGTTGCTGCATGTAGATGACTTTGCCATAGGTTTCATTGATCGCCGGCAGCAGCTTGGCGGCTTCTTCCGGTGTCAAGTCCGGGAAAGTCGCCTTCGCCAAGGGCACTTCCACTTTGTGATAGTGCCAGTATTTTTTTTCTTCCTCCGGCAACTGCTCGAACATCGCGGTGGGAATGATGTATTCGAAGCCGATGGGCTTGTCTTGATCCTTCATACCGTTATGGAACATCAGGCAAACGAAGGTGCCATCGTTATAACCTTTACAATGATGGTGAACCACGTGGTGCAGTTTGCGGGGATCCACATCACCACCGGGCAAGTGACGAACCGCTTGAATGTGCAGGTCGTTGAATCCCAGGTGATTGGGGTATTCTTTTTGCCGGGGATTGAAGGTCTTGTTGTAAGGACGGATGGGGTGATAAGCCGTTGGCCTTGCTTGCTGCAGTTCAGATGCAGCTTTCGCCAAATCATCATCACCGTGTACTCGATTGGTGGAACACGCCACACCTGATATGGCTATGGCACTGCTGATTGCCAGTAATTTAAATGTATTTTTCATCACCTTACCTCTGGAAATTTCAATTATTATAAATACCACCGTTATTTCATAAACGGATAAGCATATTCTATATAAATATATACAATATACAAATATTTTTTTTGCATAAAAAATCCCAAAGAGTGCTTTTTTCGTTATATTTATATCTGACGAAGACCAAAACCGCCTTGCCCAGGCCATAACAAGCGCGTAGGCTATGGGTGAAATCGACTGACCGAAGGTGGTAGATGAAACACTGGCGGTTTTCCTTATTTTTTATTGGGGTTTTCTTGTGGCCTCTATCTCTTTGGGCGGAAGCCGAAGGGGAAATAGTCCAGCTAGAGATAGAAGGCCCCATCGGGCCGGCAACAACCGATTACGTCAAGCGCGCATTCGACCGCGCCATTAATCACTCAGCCCGCTTGATCCTGTTACGCCTGGATACGCCAGGCGGGCTGGATTTGGCCATGCGTGATATCATCAAACAAATCATCGCCTCTCCCATCCCGGTCGTCGCCTATGTCGCTCCCAGTGGCGCCCGGGCCGCAAGTGCCGGAACTTACATACTCTACGCCGCCCACATCGCCGCCATGGCCCCCGCCACCAGTGTCGGCGCGGCCACGCCGGTACAACTGGCAGGCCCAGGTCCTTCGCCGCCCAAATCCCCAGGCGGCAACAGCAAAAAACAGGATAAGGAAAAAACCAAACCCCATGGCGGGGCGATGGAAAGAAAGATGATCAACGACGCCGTTGCCTACATCAAAGGACTGGCGAAAATGCGCGGACGCAATGCCCAATGGGCGGAAAAAGCGGTGCGCGAGGCTGCCACCCTCACCGCTGAAGAAGCCTTGGAAAAACATGTGATAGATTTGATTGCCACCGATATCGGTGATCTCCTCCACAAGCTCGATGGCCGCAAGGTCACGGTACTAGGGCAAGAAGTGGTGCTTCACACCCAAGGCGCCGCGCTGGAAATCATTGAACCGGATTGGCGCAGCCGCTTGCTGGCAGTGCTGACCAATCCCAATATCGCCTATATTTTGATGCTGCTTGGGATTTACGGATTGATCTTCGAATTTTCCAACCCGGGCGCCGTGGTGCCGGGGGTATTGGGCGGTATCTGCTTACTGCTGGCGCTGTTTGCCTTTCAAGTGCTGCCCATCAATTATGCCGGCTTGGCGTTGATTTTGCTGGGACTGTCGCTCATGGTGGCCGAGGCCTTTGTCCCCAGTTTTGGCATCTTGGGGATCGGCGGGGTCGTCGCTTTCACCCTGGGTTCCATTATGCTGACCGATACCGCCGTCCCCGGTTTCGGGATTCATCTGGAGCTGATTCTGGCCTTTGCCGCCACTTCCGCCCTGCTCTTCATCATGGGCCTGGGGATGGTTATCAAAGCCCGGCACAATCCAGTCGTCACCGGCAAGGAAGAATTGCTCCATCAAACTGCCGAGGCACTGGAGGATTTCGAATCCGAAGGCTGGGTCCGGCTCCGTAGCGAACGCTGGCGCGCCATTACCAACCAACCGGTGCGCAAGGGCGACTTGCTCAAAGTTACCCGCATCGAAGGATTAACGCTCTACGTCACACCAATCCGGGAGGAAGGCCAATGAATGCCATTATTGTCGTCGTTATCTTATTGTTGATGTTTTTGCTCAGCGCCATCCGCATTCTGTGGGAATACGAACGTGGCGTGATCTTCCTGCTGGGCAGGTTTTACAAGGTCAAGGGACCGGGCTTGATCATCGTCATCCCCTTTATCCAAAGGATGGTGCGGGTAGATATGCGCACTGTGGTCATGGACGTGCCCCGCCAGGATGTGATTTCCCGGGATAACGTTTCGGTGCGGGTGGATGCCGTCGTTTACTTCCGGGTCATTGATCCCGCCAAGGCAATCATTCAGGTGGAAAATTTTTTTGAAGCCACCAGCCAACTCGCTCAAACCACCTTGCGTTCGGTATTGGGGCAGCACGAACTGGATGAAATGCTGGCCGAGCGGGAAAAGCTCAATACCGATATCCAGGCCATATTGGATACCCAAACTGACGCCTGGGGCATTAAAGTGGCCAATGTGGAAATCAAGCGGGTAGATCTGGACGAAAGCATGATCCGCGCCATTGCCCGTCAGGCAGAAGCTGAACGTGAACGGCGCGCCAAGGTCATCCATGCCGAAGGGGAAATGCAAGCAGCGGAAAAACTCCAGGTGGCTGCCCATACTTTGTCCAAGGAACGCCAGGCTATCTTGTTGCGTTACATGCAAACCTTGATTGAAATCGCCGGTGACCGTTCCAGCACCATTGTTTTCCCGCTGCCCATGGAGATGCTCAATTTGGTACAGAAAGCCCAGGAAAAAGAAAAAGCTTGATTGATGATTGCTGTGATTCAGCAGGTCAGCCAGGCCAGTGTTTCAGTTGCCGGGGAAACCGTGGGGCAAATCGGCCGCGGTCTTTTGGTTTTGGCGGCGGTGGAAAAAGGCGACAGTTCAGCGCAAGCCCAGCGTTTGGCCCAACGATTGCTGAGTTATCGGGTTTTCCCCGATGCGGAAGACAAAATGAATCTCAGCGTCACCGATATCGGAGGGGAATTATTATTGGTTTCCCAATTCACCTTGGCCGCCGATACCCGCAAAGGCACCCGCCCCAGTTTCACTCCCGCCGCTGAACCTGAAACTGGAAGAAGACTCTTCGACACCTTGGTGGAAGAGATCCGCCAGCAGTATCCTAAAATTCAAACTGGCCGTTTTGGCGCGAATATGCAGGTGAGCCTGGTGAATGACGGGCCAGTGACGTTTATTTTAAAGGCTCCCCCTCAGCCGAAGTGAGCATCGGCGCCAGGATAGCCAATGTGCGGTGCAAGGCGCCTTGATTTTGCAGGACGAATTGCTGTCCCCGCCGCCCCATGTTCTCCCTATATTTCGGGTCATCCAGTAAATGGCGAATTGCCCGTGTCAATGCATCCTGCTTATCCACTTTAATGCCGCCGCCTGCCCCTGCCAAGCCATTGGCAACGTCCGGGGCATTGGTCATATAGGGGCCAAACAATACCGGTACTCCTATCCTTGCAGGTTCCAGTACGTTGTGCCCGCCCGCAGGCACCAAGCTTGCTCCGACGAAAGCAATATCCGCCAAAGCATAAAATAGTTTCAACTCCCCCAAAGTGTCGAGCAGAAAAACTTCTTCGTCCCCATAGCGATGTTGCTGACTTCGTAGCGTGAAGGTTACGCCCGCCTCATGGCACAATCGCACAATTGCCGGTATGCGTTCTGGATGGCGGGGGGCCAATATCAGCAGCAATCCGGGACAGGTCTTGCGCAGGCTTTGGTATGCCTCCAGCAATATGGCCTCCTCGCCTTCGTGAGTACTGGCACCAAGTAGTATCAAGCGCCCGGACCAATATTTGGCTCTCAATGCTGCTGCTTCCTGCGCCAGATCCTCTGGCCATTGCCCATCAAATTTGAGATTACCGGTCACAGACATTTTATCCGGCGCTGCGCCTAGTGCTTGGAACCTGCGGGCATCTTCCTGGCTTTGCAGTGATAGGTGCTGCAAACAGGCCAAAGTCTCTTTTATTAATCCGGGACATTTACCATATCCTTTGAACGAACGGGACGACATGCGCCCGTTTACCAATACCAGGGGAATGTTCCGCTGCCGGCAGGCAAGAAACAAATTAGGCCACAGCTCGGTTTCCATAATCATGGCCAGCTTTGGCTGAAAGCGGACTAAAAAGCGATTGACAGGGCCGGGCAGATCGTAGGGCAAATAGACATGGCGCACATATTTCCCCAGCAACGAACGAACCCGCCTGGAGCCGGTAGGCGTAGTAGTGGTAATCAATAATTGGAATTGGGGAAAGCGCTTTTGTAAGGCACGAATCAAAGGAAGCGCGGCCTCGACCTCACCCACGGAAACGGCATGAAGCCATAGGGTTGGCAATTTTTTTTGAGTATTGGCCGGACTTGGATACCATCCCAGCCGTTCGTTCCAACGTCTTCGGTAATCGGGCAAATACCGGCTGCGCCAAAGCAGGCGGGCGAAAATCAAAGGCAGGGCACAGTAAAAAAGCGCGGTATAAATAACGCGCATTAGCAAACAGATATGGCGGGTTCTGATAAACCCGCCACATTATTAGTGTGGATTATTCCGGCCGAACGATAACTTTGACAGTGGCGGTCACATCGGGATGCAATTGCAACTCAATATCGAATTCGCCGGTATGACGCAGCGGGCCTTCCGGGAGCCGGACTTCCTGACGGGAGACTTCCACGCCTGCGGCGGTGATCGCCTCGGCAAGGTTTTGGGTGCCGACGGAACCGTAAAGCTTGCCTTCTGGCCCTGCTTTTTGGACAATTTCCACTTCCAAGGCCCCCAATTTCTCAGCCCGAGACTGGGCTTCAGCCAGAGTTTCCGCGGCTTTTTTCTCCAAATCCGCGCGCCGCTTTTCAAACTCAGCAATGCGCTCTGGCGTTGCCCGGGCCGCTTTACCTTGAGGGATCAAGTAGTTGCGGGCGTAACCATTTTTCACATTGACCCGGCTGCCCAGATCACCCAAATTGGCGATTTTCTCCAATAAAATGACTTCCATAGGTTTTACCTCAACAAGTTGAATTAGTTAAGTCAGTACAAATTTAGCGCGCCAGTCCACCCAGGCATCCGCCAAACCTACCAGGGCAATCGGCAAGAAGATGTGGGGGATAAAAAACATCAAAACATACATGCCAATCAATAATGCCCGCTGGCCGCGGGACACAAAAACAGCGTGCAGGATGGCCGTACCCGCCACTATATAAGGAACGGCCAAGACGATAAGTACATTGTTGACCGCTTCAGAAAATTTGCCTTGGACTATAAAAGACAACACCACAAACGCCAAGGTGACATAGACCAAGGGCCGGTGTAGTTTCAACTGCAAAAATTCCTCGCGAAAGCCGCCGGGATTGAATAACTGGGCCTGCCACCAGCGCCCCAAAAACAAGCTCAAGGCTAAACTGGAAACCATTCCCGCCGCCATCACACCGGTCAGATACCGGGCAATGAGGGTCAGTTGCGCTGCCATCTTGGCAGGATCCATTGCCATCCCGGCATTTTCCCAAATGGGCTTGAGCACCAGTTCCAGGCGCTGATACCAAAAAGCGGTGGGGTCGGGATGCAGAATAAAGAACAAACAAGTCCCGATAACTCCCACTACTGTGGCGATTTCAAGCGTCAACCCAAGATTGCGGCTTTGTCTGAGAACCAGGGCGATCACCCAAGTCGGTAACCACAGCATCAAGCCATAGATGGCTGGCAGCATGAAGTTGCCAAGCACCGTCGCACCCAGCAAACCCGCTGCCAGCGTACTGGCAACCAACGTATTCAGTCCTTCCCGAAATCCCAGGCGCAATGTCACCAAGGCGACCGCCGCCGCAGCCACCAGACTCAAGGGCGGCAGTATCAAAGACAACAACAGCGTGGTAGCGGCAACGGCAATGGCCGCCATGCGGCCACGCATGATGATCTCGCCAAGAAAGCGCATGGAATTCGGGTTGACCGGTGCTACTTGTGAGCGTCGCAATAAGGCAGAAGAGCCAGATAGCGCGCCCGCTTGATGGCGGTTGCCAATTGCCGCTGGTATTTTGCGCTGGTGCCCGTGATACGGCTGGGGACGATCTTCCCGGTTTCAGTAATAAAGTCCTGCAATAGCTCGATATCCTTATAATCGATCTCTTTGATGCCTTCTTCCGTGAACCGGCAATACTTGCGTCTTCTAAATTGTTGACGTGCCATTTTGAATACCTCTTTGCGTTAATTTATTCTTGAGTAACCGTCTCTTCACCTTCCCCGGAAACCGGCTCATCGGTAACGACAGGTTCGGGACTCTGTGCGGTGGTTTCCGCGCTTTCTTCCGATGCAGCCACGGGCTCAGGCCGGCGCTCGGATTCCGCCGCTTTGGCCATGGGGGAAGGCTCAGTCACCGCCTCATCGCGGCGAACGAATAAATCACGCAAAATAGCATCATTGAAGCGGAAGTGGCTTTGTAGCTCATCAATGGTTTTCTGGTCACACTCAATATTCATCAGAATGTAATGGGCTTTGTGCAGCTTCTGAATGGTATAGGCCAGTTGCCGGCGGCCCCAATCTTCCAAACGGTGGATTTTACCGCCCTCGTTTTCGATCATGGTCCGATAACGCTCGAGCATGGCCGGCACTTGCGGACTTTGGTCCGGGTGCACCAGAAATACGACTTCGTAATGTCTCATAAATCAAGCTCCTTACGGTTGATTAACAGCTTCCTGCTCTATGCAGTAAAGCAAGGAGCGAATGTAGTATTCGCTGTAAAACAGGCTATTTTAGCCTAATAATTCAGTGAAAACCATTTTAGCGCCTCTTTCTGCCCCAATACATAGTGCCTTTTTCAGTTGCAGTCTTATAGATTGCGACGGATAATCAACCTAAATCACCTTCGGTCACAGGAGGTACGCCATGGCCGAATATATTGTACTGAGCCGTTTCAGCTCTGAAACACTGCATTCTTTTCACAACCTTGGCCGCCGCCTCGAAGCAAAAATGCGGGCAGTGACGCCTGAGGTCATCATTCAGGCCGGTTATGCGTTGCTTGGTCCTTATGACATGCTGTACTTCATTGAAGCGCCTGATCATTCTGCCGCGATTCAGGCCGCCATGGTCATGCGTTCGTTAGGCCATAGTCATACTGAAGTATGGCCCGTAGTAAAAGCTGCTGAATTCTTGCCGCTTGCCAGCCACTTTTCGCAACAAAGCAGCCGCTACGACAAGCAAATTGACGAAGCGTCGGAGGAAAGCTTTCCCGCCAGCGATCCTCCTGCCTGGACTGGCTGTACTTTGACCTAACGATATTGGACAGGAGAATTCCATGAGCGAACATAAAGTTGGCCATATCAACGACCTCTCCCCCGGGGAAATAAAACAGGTCCAGGCCGGCCGGACCGCAATCCTGTTAGCGCGCTTAGAAGATGGTTTTCATGCGCTGGGCGCCCTGTGCAGTCACTATGAAGCTCCTCTGGCCGCCGGCGCCCTACATGACGACCGCATTATCTGCCCTTGGCATCATGCTTGTTTCAGTGTGCATACCGGAAAGCTATTGGAGCCTCCCGGGCTCGATGGCATTCCGGTCTACCCGGTGCAAATCAAAGACGATGAAATTTGGGTTACCATCCCAGAAGAACAAACCATCACGCCTCCTTGTCGGAAACGCGAAAATCGCCGAATTTGCGTCGTAGTCGGCGGAGGATGCGCTGGCGCTTATGCCGTCGAATCCCTATGCGAGCAAGGGTTTGGTGGACGTATCTTATGGATAGTTGGCAGCCGTGAGTTTCCACCCATTGACCGTCCATTGTTAAGTAAAGGCTACTTAAGTGGCGAGGCTTCCGATGCTTGGCTCCCGTTACGCACGGAAACATTTTACCAGGAGCGCGAAATCGAAATCATCCGCAAGCAAGCGGACCAATTAGATGCTATCCGTAAAACTGTCACGCTTGAGAATGGTGATATCATTCAATATGAAAGCGCCATACTCGCCACCGGTGCCGAAGCCCGGCAACTGCCGATTCCTGGCATTGATCTTCCAGGGGTTTTTTCTCTGCATACCCTGCCCGACGCTAAAAAATTATCCCAGGCAGCGCAGTCTGCCCGCCGGGCAATAATTGTGGGCGCTGGTTTCATTGGCATGGAGGCGGCTCAAAGTTTGCGCAAGCGTGGGCTGGATGTGACGGTCATTGGCCCGGAGACCATCCCATTCGAGCAGATTCTGGGAACCGAGATTGGCAACGGGCTGTATCATCTGCACCAAGAGCACGGCGTCGGTTTTTGCTTGGGGCATACGGTTAAAGCCTTCACGGGCAGTAGCCGAGTCCAGCAAGTGATTCTGGATGACGGCAGCCAGCTTGATGCCGATTTGGTTGTCATGGGAGTGGGGGTCCGGCCAGCGACGGACTTTGTCACCGGGGTCAGTAAAGCCCAGGATGGCAGTATATTGGTGGATGAATCTCTCAAGGCCGCCGATGGCCTGTATGCCGCTGGGGATCTGGCGCGTTTTCCAGACTGGCGCACGGGTCAGGCCATCCGCATCGAGCACTGGCGGGTTGCGGCTCAACACGGGCGCATCGCCGGCAGCAATGCCGCTGGCATCCAGCAAACTTATCGTGGCGTGCCCTATTTTTGGACGCGCCACTACGGCACCACCCTACATTATA
>Ga0256841_1003890_pt1 | contig 11007 bp, 9 predicted proteins | sample 356308metaG_FD_185971 | JGI IMG/M metagenome (GOLD analysis project Ga0256841, IMG submission 185971) | Hydrothermal vent microbial communities from Mid Atlantic Ridge, Atlantic Ocean - 356-308 | ecosystem: Environmental > Aquatic > Marine > Hydrothermal vents | place: Atlantic Ocean: Mid...
ACAAATCCTACGGTTATCTCAGGACGCCGGAGTTTTCCGGCTATCTCAAAAATTGCCTGGATAGGTAAAACACAAGCCGGTTTTTTGGCAAATCCCCCTCAATCCCCCTTTACAAGGGGGGAAGTTGGGGTGGGAGTTGAAGCTCCCCCTTTGTAAAGAAGGAAGTTTGGGTGCAGAGTTAAATTTCTCTTTACCAAGGGAACCCACCGCACGACCTTAACCCCTCCCTTTCCCAAAGGGAGGTGGGAAGGGATTGGTTCGAAGCAATTGGAATCTTCCCGGTCTTCCTGACCAGGAGGGAAATTCTGGAAGAAAAGACTTTATCTTTTTCTGGGAGTGTGATATTCATTTCCTGAGTATTTCAGTCAAGTTTGGGAGGAAATCATGTTAGAAAAAAATCAACCCGCCCCCGCATTCAGCGCCCCCAATCAGGACGGCAAAACCGTCTCTCTTTCCGATTATCTGGGCAAGAAAAATGTTGTGCTGTACTTTTACCCCAAGGACGACACCCCCGGTTGCACCATCGAAGCCAACGACTTCACCAAGCTGGCGGGTGAATTTGCCAAATACGACGCTGTCGTCATCGGTGTCAGCAAGGATACTTGCGAAAGTCACCGGCAGTTTGTGGACAAATACAATCTCAACGTGGAGCTTCTGGCCGATACCAGCGGCGAAATCTGCGAAGCCTATGACGTCTGGCGGGAAAAGGAAAAGAACGGGGTGAAAAAAATGGCGATCTGGCGTTCTACCTTTATCATCGACAAAAACGGCAATATCGCTTATGCCGAGTATCTGGTGGAACCCAAGGGTCATGCGGAAAAAATTCTGGAACAGGTCAAAAACCTGCCATCATGAACGACAAGCAACTTGCCGCCAATCATGCGGTTCAACAAGTTCAAGACGGGATGGTTGTCGGCCTGGGCACAGGCTCGACCGCCAATTGCTTTATCGATGCATTGGCAAAACGCTGCCAGGAGGAGAATTTATATGTCACCGTGGTGGCAAGTTCCGTGGTCAGCACCATCAAGGCCCAACAATTGGGTTTGCCTTTGATTGCTCTGGAACATCTGTCCCGGCTGGATCTGTACGTGGATGGCGCCGATGAAGTAGCCCCGGATCTAACCCTGCTCAAGGGGCGGGGTTACGACCTGGTGCGGGAAAAGCTGCTGGCCAGGGCCAGTGACCAATTCTTGGTGCTGATTGATCAATCCAAGCAAGTGAGCCATATTGGAGAAAAATTCCCCATCCCTGTGGAAGTCATGCCCTTTGCCTGGCAAATGGTCAAGCACCAACTGGAAAAACTAGGCGGACAAGGCGGTTTGCGCAAAACCGCCAACCAGGATGGGTTTGTGGTCAGCGCCTACGGCAGCTTGGTACTGGATATGACCTTTCCGGCAGAAATAGATAGCAAGGCACTTCATCGAGCCCTTAATGAAACGCCGGGTGTTGTCGAGCACGGGATTTTTCAAAATCTCGCCAGTACGGTGATTATGGGTAAAAACGGTGAAGTGGAATTATTGGGCGGATAAGTTTTTGCTGTGGCACAAGGACGTACCACTAACATAAGTGCTAATAAATCCCTGATTATTCTAGGGATGATGAGCATTCATGGATGAATTTCAGCGTTTCCTAAATTCCACAATCAGTAGACTTCTCCCTGGATCCCTCCCTTTATTACGGTTACCGCTGTCAAAAAAATAATCTTGAAATCCAGCCATAAAGACCAGTGGCGAATGTAGTCCAAGTCGTATTTGATCCGCGCTCGCATCTTTTCCAGCGTCTCCGTCTCGCCCCGAAATCCGTGAATTTGCGCCAAACCGGTAATCCCGGGCTTGACCTTGTGACGCAGCATGTAACCGGGAATCAACTTGCGGTAGTATTCATTATGAGCCACCGCGTGGGGGCGCGGTCCCACAATGGACATGGTTCCCTGAAGCACATTGAAAAATTGGGGTAATTCATCCAATGAAGTGCGCCTGAGAAACGCACCGAAAGGGGTGACTCTGCTATCGTTCTTTTTGGCTTGCACAACCCGGTCCCCGTCTTCGCATACCCGCATGGAGCGGAACTTCCAGACTTCAATTTCCTCGCCATTAAATCCATAGCGTCTTTGCTTAAACAGCACAGGGCCGGGGGAAGTTAATTTAACCCCTAAAGCGATCAACAACATGGGAATAGCAGCGGCGGTCAAAAACACCGAGCCCAAAATCAGATCTTCCAATCGTTTCAACAGGGTATCGACAGAGTCGAATGGGGTATCGTAAACACTGACCACAGGGATTCCCTGAAGCGTGTTCCAGCGGGCCTGGATCAAATTAAAGACAAAGAAATTAGGCACGAAAAAAACCGACACCGTGCTATCGGCCAACTCGTCTATGATGGAACGGACACGGTTTTCCGCGCTTAAAGGTAAAACAATGTAAACGTGATCCACCCGGCCGGCTTTGGCATCTTCGTAGAGATCTTCCAGGGTTCCAACCACATGGACGCCTTCCACACGCCTGCGCTTGGGTATGGCTTTCCGGTCGTCGTAATACCCGGCCAGCCGATATCCCAGCCATGGCATATCCCGGATTGTTCTTTCCAACCGCAACCCGATATCATTGGCGCCCACGATGGCCAGCGTGCGGGTATTCCTTCCCTGCATGCGAAGAGCCGATGCAATCGCACGGCGGCCACCGTGCAGCACCAGAAAAAGGACAAAAGCATTCACTGTCCACAATCCCACGACCAGGCGTGATAAAGGCTCGGTCCTCTTGAGCAAAAACAAAAAAACCACCAGCACCGCAACGGCACTGAACCAGGCATAGGCTATCCGTCTGGCTTCACTGTAAAACAGCTCCCCCCGCCAAGTGTGATAGACCTCGAAATATTCCGCAAAAAACCGGTAAAGCAAAATACCCGAGATAGCCACATAAAGATATTGAATCTTGAAATCATAAGAAAAGAGTGTCAGCGCCAAATACATGGCCAACACCACAGAAGCGTCATCCAGGAGCTTGACGATTGCCTGCAATTTCCCTGTGTGGGGTCTGATGACACCGCTTGATGTGTTTAAGTGGTCCTTGGATTTCATCCCAAACATAATGGAATCATCCATTTTCTAAAATCTCCTTCCCTACAACCAGGCCAGATAATATACGACTTTCTACGCAAAAATACTGTAATACTCAGTATTTTTTTAGAATACTTTCTAAAAATAATCGATGTAAGTTATTTAGAGAGTTATTTTTGTTCGTTCTCTAAATTAAATTTTAGTAGGCGGCTAACATTAATGTTGAGCCAAATTTAATTTTATAACACGCGTTTCCACACCCTTTACCAAATTGGATGCAGGAAGACAGACAAAATAAAGCCTCATTTTTCCACAACACTTTAAATCCATCCTTCATCTGCTACTGGAAGAATCCAATAATGAATGTTGCTACCCTTAAAATCCGTCTGGAGCTGTTCAAGCACGCTTGTGAGCTTTGACTCTTCCAAACACATTTGAAAACGAAGTTGGCGCTTGCGGCCTGTTACTTGTTCCGCCAAACTGAGATTCTGATGCTGACTGGAATGGCCGTAAATATGGCTCGTGGTAAAATCATGGCTCATCCCGCTGCTTAACAACCAATCCACCAGCACCTCTTCCATGGCAGGGTCGGCCACCAAGGTTATCAGAAATTTCCTATTCATGGCGAATCTCATTGAAATGACGATAAACCAGGGGCAGCACAATCAAGGTCAAGACGGTGGAAGTGACCAGCCCGCCGATCACTACAACCGCCAAAGGTCTTTGAATTTCCGACCCAGGCCCGCTAGCGAATAACAATGGGAGCAGCCCGAAAGCAGCGATACTGGCGGTCATCAATACCGGGCGCAAACGCCGCATGGCCCCTTCCCTGACAACTTCAGCCACCGGCTTTCCCAAGGCCCGCAGTTGATTAAAATGAGTCACCAGTACTACGCCATTTAACACCGCAATCCCCAAAAGTGCAATAAAACCAACCGATGCCGGCACGGATAAATATTCCCCGGACAACCACAACCCCACCACTCCGCCAATCAAGGCCAGCGGGATATTGCCCAACACCAACAGCGCCTGCCCCACGGAACCGAATGTGGCGAATAAAATCAAGAAAATCAAACCGATGGCTGCGGGAATCACCAACATCAACCGTCTCGCCGCCCGCTGCTGATTTTCAAATTGCCCGCCCCATTCCAGAAAGTACCCTGTCGGCAGGGAAACTTCTTTTGCCACTTGACGTTTAGCCTGCTCAACAAACCCCACTAAATCCCGTCCCTTGACGTTGGTCCGGACGACGGCATAACGCAATCCCCTTTCGCGCTCTATCGCCACCACCCCCTCGTTTTTTTTCACCCTGGCCACGGCAGCCAAGGGAACTGCCCTGCCATCCGGCAAGCTGATTTTGAGGTTCTGCAAGCGGCCGGAGCTGACAGGTCCCCGTAACAGTATTGGCGTGCGTTGAATACCTTCCTGCACGACGCCCAGACGAAGTCCCTCGATCTGGCTGCGAAGAATTCGTCCCAGTGTTTCCACATTCAGCCCAAAACGCCCCGCCGCCAGACGGTCGATCTCTATTTCAAGATATTGCATCCCTTCATTTTTACGGGTCATCACATCGACAGCGCCCGGCACGCCTTTGAGTACCTGGACAATCTTTTCCGCTGTTTGGTTGAGCCGGTCCAAATCACTACCGAAGAGCTTGACGGCCACATCACCCCGGACACCGGTCAACATTTCCGTCACCCGCATTTGAATTGGCTGGGTAAAGCCAAAGGCAATACCCGGAAAACTCTCCATCACCCGGCGCAACTTTTCGATCAAGGCGGGCTTGTCCGGGACTTGCCATTGATCACGGGGCTTTAGCACCAAAAAATGGTCGGTTTCATTCAACCCCATGGGGTCCAGGCCGATTTCATCCGATCCCACCCGGCTGACCACCCGTTCCACTTCAGGCACCCGCTCAAGAAGTGCCTTTTGAATCGCAAGATCCAAACGCACCGTCTGTTCCAGGTTGATTGAAGGCAGCTTTTCCGTCTGGATCACGATGTCACCCTCATCCATCACCGGCATGAAAGTCTTGCCTATCTGGAAATACAGGAGGACGGCTATTGCCATGAGAAAACCGGCAGAGATTACAATCAGGCGCCCACGAGCCAGGCTCCAATCGAGAATGGTTTGGTAATGGCGATGGAGCATGCGGGGCAACCAGGGTTCTTGGTGAGGCAGTGCCCTTAAAATGTAAGAAGCCAAAACCGGAATCACTGTCAAAGACAGGATCAAAGAGCCGGACAAGGCGAACACGATGGTCAAGGCCACGGGGACGAACAGCTTCCCTTCCAGGCCTTGCAAGGTCAGCAGGGGCAAAAACACGATTATGATAATCAGGATCCCGGAAGTGACAGGCGCGGCCACTTCCCGCACTGCCCGGTAAATAATGTGAAGATAAGGCAGGCGGGAGGTTTTGTCTGCCTGGCTGAGATAAGTGGCGATATTCTCCACTACAACCACCGCCGCATCCACCAAAATGCCGATGGCAATCGCCAGCCCTCCCAAACTCATCAAATTGGCCGACAACCCGAATTGCCGCATGAGCAGAAAAGTAAACAACGCCGCCAACGGCAAAATCAACGCCACGGTCAATGCCGCCCGCCAATCCCCGAGGAAAAGGATCAGCAATACCAAAACCAGCACGATTGCTTCCAACAGGGCTTTGGTCACTGTACGCACCGCCCGCTTCACCAGGTTCCCCCGGTTATATAACACCTCAACATGGATACCCGCGGGCAATCCCGGTGCAATCTGAGCCAGTTTCGCCTGAATCCCCGACACCACTTTCTGGGCGTTGGCGCCACGCAAGCTGAGCACCAATCCCTCCACTGCCTCTCCCCGGCCATTTTCACTCAACGCTCCATAGCGAGTCAGCATGCCGATCCGCACTTGACAAAGATCGCCGATAGTCAAAACCACCCCATCTTTTTCCGTCACCACGATCCGGCGCACATCTTCCAAGGTCTGGATTCGGCCTTGCGCCCGCACCAACAGAGCCTCCTCCCCAATATCCAGCCGTCCACCACCGTGGTTGCGGTTATTGAGGGACAAGGCCGTCACGATTTTGTCCAAGGAAATGCCCATGGCCGCCAGTTTCATTTCATCGGGGACGACTTCAAAGCTACGCACCTGACCACCCAGCACATTGACATCGGCCACGCCCGGGACGGTACGCAAGGCCGGACGGATCACCCAGTCCAACAAACGGCGTTTTTCCATCAACCCAAGGGTGCTCCCCTCAATGGTGAACATAAACATTTCGCCCAAAGGCGTCGTCAACGGCGCAATTCCGCCGCTGATACCTTCTGGCAGCTCCCCCCATACATTGTTAAGCCGTTCTGCCACCTGCTGGCGCGCCCAGTACACATCCGTCCCCTCATCGAAATCGATGGTGATATCGGTCAAGGCATACTTGGCGATGGAGCGCAGAATTTTTTGATGAGGCAACCCCAACAGCTCCAGCTCCAAGGGAATAGTGATTTGCGCTTCCACTTCTTCCGGCGTCATTCCCGGCGCTTTCACAATCACTTTGACCTGGGGCGTGGAAACATCGGGAAAGGCATCGATAGGCAGATTTTTGAGGGCATGCCAGCCCAATCCCGCCAACACCACCACCCCCAGCAGCATCAGCATGCGCTGGGTCAAGGCAAATTGAATCAATCCCCCCATTTATTCCTCCCCACCTACCCAGGTGGCCTTGAGGGCCGCCACGCCCTGGCTGACCACCTGATCGCCGGCCTCCAAGCCAGCCTCGACATAAGCGGCAGTGTCAGTCAAAGCCGCCAAAGTCACGGGTCTCGCTTGAAATTGTGTAGCGCTCTTGACGACAAACACATAGGAGTTACCTTCGTGCTCCACAATAGCGCTTCTAGGTATTTCCATTACCGGCTGATCCGCCCGGCGATAAAGCCTGGCATTGACTTTCAATCCCGGCCTGACCCTCCCACGCTCAACCAACTCGGCCACCACTCGCACGGTTTGAGTTCCGGAATCGACAATACCGGCAACCAAACGCACTTCACCCCTCGCCTGCCCATTCTCAACCGCTACCTTGGCTCCCGGCCTCAATTGCGCTGCTTTCGCCGCAGGTACCGCCATCTCCAGCCACAATCGCCCCACCGAGGCAATCCTGAAAAGCGGTGTCAACCGCTCAACCCGCTGCCCCAGTACGGCTTCACGCACTGTCACCACCCCGGAATCGGGACAATGCAACGGCAGACGGCTGTCGAGCTCCCCTGATTGCAGTAAGCGGTCAATCCGCTCCCGGGGTAACCCCAAAATTTCCATCGCTCCGCGGGCCTGGGCCAGGGCCGTCCTTGCCTGCCGCCAATTCTTCCGGGTTTCCAGCCAACGTCCCTTGGCAATGATGCCCTGTTGAAACAAGGGTTTTTCCCGTTCGTATTTCGCCTTCGCCACCTGGAAATCCTGCCAGGCACTGAGTAAATGCTGCTGGTGAAGCAAAAGTTCCGGGCTACGCAATCGGACAAGCATTTGTCCTTTGACCACCGGCTCGCCCTGAACCACTTTTACTTCATCAATGACACCGGCCAAAGGCGCGCTCACCATATATTCCGCGTCGGGGGGAACCGTAACTGATGCCGGCACCAGACCAATGGGAATTTCATTAACAACGCGAGGATAAGAGAATTGAAGCCCCAGATGTTGCCGGGACTCTTTGTCAACGGAAACCTCCGCCTCGCCCCAAGCGAAGCTCATGCCTGTCAAGCAAAGGATAAAAAGCCAGACAATGTTCACGGCATTTCTCCCACCGCCTGGTTGTAACGGGCAACTTCCCGCTCGGCCTTGACCCGCCACGCCTCCAGATCCCGCAGGGCCGCTTGGGCCATCAATTGAATCTTGAGCAAATCAATCAAATTCATTTCTCCGGCCGCAAACGCCTTGCGCCCCAACTCTAAATTCTCCGCAGCCAATTTGTGCCGCGCTTCGGCTTGGGCTTTTTGGACCTGGGCAATCTCAAGAGCATGTTCGGCTTCATGCAATTCCCTTTCCAAGCGCCGGAATAATTCCCCTCTTTCCGCTTCTGCCTCCGCCAAGGCCGTCCGTACAGAAGCGACATTGGGCGCCTGATAGTTGCCACCGCCAAAGGGAACGGTCAGGTTGGCAACCATGCCATTGATGGTTTGTCCTCCCCGCTCCGTGTGTTCATGATGGCTGCCGACGGTGAAGTAAACTTGCTGATTACCGGTGTCGGATTCATATTTCGTCCATTCCACCCGGGCTTTTTCTTCCTCCAGTTTGGCGGTCACCGCCGCCAGCAAGGGATGCTCCAAATCAATCGCTTGTTTATCACTCAAGGACTCGGTGAAAGAAACCGGCGCCCGCTCCAGCCGGGTCAGATTTAAATAACGCCGGCGGGCGTGCATCCATTCAGCCTCGGAGGCAACCGCTTCCGCTCTGCGCTGCAAGAGATGGGTCTCGGCCAGCAACAAATCGGTTCTGGGCAAGTCTCCCACCTCTACCCGCTTGCGCACGGCATCAGTCAATTGCTGATTCACTGCCAATACCTTGCGGGCGGTTTCGTAATCCACCTTTTTGAGCTGAAGATCCCACAACGCTTCCCGCACCAAGCCAGCCACTTGCAACCCCAGCGCCCGGCGGTAGAATTGAGCATGGCGCGCGGCCCGGCCGGCCACTTGCTTGGCCGCTGCCCGCTGACCCCATTTCCAGATCATGAAAGTCAAATCGGTGTCAATGGACCACTGGCCGGTATCATCCCCGATTTGATCGCCACTATAAGTCGCGCCCAGCATCACGGGCCCGGCCAATAATCCTTTGGTCCGCTTCTGCCAAGCGCCGGATTCTTCTTCCAGCGCCTTGACCACATGGCTACGGGGATACTGATGGATGGCGGCGGCCACCACCGATCTCAAAGTCAAGGTGGGGTCGCGGACCAAAACATCCCGGTGGGGAATCAACAAATCTTCTTTTGCACTGACGTAGACTGACCATCCCATCAAGATGGCCAATAGCCAGACCCAATATTTGCCCATTTCATTTCCTCCAAACAAAGCAAACAAGCTAAATCTGTTTGGCTTTTAGATTCTTAAAACAAAGGGGATAAGGAAATTCAGGCGGGTGGCGCGCGGGGTTGGGAAAATAAGTTAATGTCGAGAGGGGAAACGTGATAGGCCGGAAAACAGCAAACACCCGGCGAACCGTAATGCACGGCCATGGGAAAAGACGCAGCCGGCAATGCCTGAGGTGGTTTGCACAAGACCGCTTTGTACCGCACCCCCTGGCTCAACCCGACAACAATACCATCTTGCTGGTTTTGGCAACTGGCTGGAACCGCGGCAGGTTCAGTCGAATCCCAGGATTCCAGACCAGGCAGATGAAAAGGGGTGCGAGAGGTTTCGCCACCGGCATGGGCATGCAGCAAGGGCGCAAAAACCTGGGGCAGGCATACCAAAAAGATGAGTAAAAGGCGAAAATAACGCAAAACGGCCTCTCAATTTTCCGAGAGGCCGAGTATAGCTTTCATTACCACCATGAACAAGGTTTAGTCCAACATGGTATCGAAGAAATCACTCACCTGTCAGTTTGCTTTCCGGAGGGGGGCAGATCCCGCCCCATCTCCTTCCAAGAAACTGACAGCTGGTGCGCCGAAGAAATTATGGCGCCTTGACCATGACGGGTTGCAGCGAATACCCGCGCAACAGGGCAGCGAATTCGTGCAATGCAATAATTCCGGTTTGCTCCGCTTCCTGACACCATGCCTTCAACTTTTCCAAGCGAACTTCGGGATGAGGCACCCGTTGTGCCCAAATTTCTTTCAAACGGGCCTTGAATTGATAAACGGTGCGCAAGGTTTCACTGGTGCTCATTACTGTATCCACCACCTGTTCCGATTGCGGGTCCAATTGGATATCTTCCCGTACTAAAAGAGGCTTGGCTTGTTTCAGGGTTTTGCGCACCTGCCGGTCGGCCAGCCGGTATTCCCTTTTCAAAACAGGTAATATCACCGTCCGAGCATATAAGGTCAAGACATGGAAACGGTTACGCATCAAGGCTTGCACGGTTTCTCCATTCAAAACCCCGCCTTCCCGCCGCACCCGGACTTTGGGGGCGACACGCTTGACCTTGGCCAAACCGAACAAGGCCATTAACCGGATGTAGAGCCAACCGATATCGAACTCCCACCATTTGTTGGATAGTTTCGCCGAGGAGGGATAAGCGTGGTGATTGTTATGCAGTTCTTCCCCGCCAACCAGAATTCCCCAGGGAATCAAGTTGGTGGCGGCATCGGTGGTCTCAAAATTGCGGTAACCGATGTAATGGCCCAAGCCGTTGATGACCCCGGCTGCCCATACCGGAATCCACAACATTTGTACCGCCCACACCGTGACCCCTAAAACACCGAAGCAGACCACATCAATCAACAACATCAAAGGAATCCCCAACTGAGACATCTGGGGATGGGCATAAACGTTTCGTTCCAACCAGTCGTTGGGGGCACCCCAACCGTATTGCTCGATGGATTTTCGGTCTTTGCGGGCTTGCCGGTAAAGTTCCGCGCCTTCCAGCAATACCTTTCGAATACCCAATACCTGAGGGCTATGGGGATCTTCTTCCGTTTCACATTTAGCATGGTGTTTGCGATGAATGGCAGACCATTCCTGAGTTTGCATGCCGGTGGTCAACCACAACCAAAAACGGAAAAAGTGACTGACGACCGGGTGCAGGTCCAACGCCCTATGGGCCTGGCAACGATGGAGATAAATAGTGACCGCGGCAATCGTGATATGGGTTAAACCAAGGGTTACCGCAACATAACCCCACCAGGGGAGATCAAATAAACCGTATAACATAAAAAAATTCAAATTCAAGTTGAAAAAAATAAAAAACATGGAGTGAACGACAGTCGCCACAAACACAGCAACGAGGCGGGATCACCCCTTAAGGGCCACTAATTAAGTCAGAGGCTCGTG
>Ga0256841_1003891_pt1 | contig 11006 bp, 6 predicted proteins | sample 356308metaG_FD_185971 | JGI IMG/M metagenome (GOLD analysis project Ga0256841, IMG submission 185971) | Hydrothermal vent microbial communities from Mid Atlantic Ridge, Atlantic Ocean - 356-308 | ecosystem: Environmental > Aquatic > Marine > Hydrothermal vents | place: Atlantic Ocean: Mid...
GCCGGCGCGTCCCCCATCACCTGCTGGACATTCGGGAGCCGGACCAGCCCCTGAGCCTGGCCGAATACCAGGCCCTGGCCGTCCAGGCCATCCAGGAGATCCACGCCCGAGGGCGGACGCCCTTCCTGGTGGGGGGCACGGCCCTCTACGTGAAGGCGGTGGTCACCGGCATGCGTATCCCGGATGTGCCGCCGGATCCGGCCCTGCGCCAGGAGCTGGAGACCCTGGCCCAGGAACAGGGCGCCCACGCCCTGCATGGCCGGCTCCAGGAGCTGGACCCGGTCGCCGCGGCCCGGATCCACCCCCACAACGTGCGCCGGGTGATCCGGGCCCTGGAGATCGTCCTGCGCACAGGCCGGCCCAAGAGCGAGCTGGAGGGGGCGGTTCCGCCCCCTTTCCGCAGCCTGTTGGTGGGGCTGGATATGCCCCGGGAGCAGCTCCATGCCCGCATCCAGGCCCGTATCCAGCGCATGATCCAGGCCGGGTGGGTGACGGAGACGGAGCGTCTCCTGGCGGCTGGCTACCCCGAGAACCTGCCGGCCCTGACCAGCCTGGGCTATCGGGAGCTGGTGGCCCATCTGCGGGGGGAGCTCTCCCTGGAGGAGGCCGTCCAGCGCATCCGGGTGGAGACCCACCGCTTCGTGCGCCACCAGTACACCTGGTTCCGGCGCATGGAGGGGGTCCACTGGTTTGACATGAGCCGGGCTCCCCAGACGGCCATCCGGGAGCTGGTGGCCGCCTTCCTGGCCCAGGAGGGCGGCGAGCATGTTCCGGGCTGAGGGGCTGGGAGCCTGGCCGAAACGCAACGAGAGCAAACGAAGGGACCGCCCTGGCCAGGACGGTCCCTTTGTCGTCTCAGGTGTGGTCGAGGGGTTGGCCTGAACTACCCCCTGGATCAGGCCAGCTCCCTCAGTTTGCGTCGGGCTTCCGCGGCGGCGATGGGGGCGGCCGCGTCCACGGCCGGGCCTTCCAGGGCCTCCAGGACGGGTTGGATAATGGCCTGTTTCTTGGGGTACAGCGTCATACGCTTCAGGATGTGATGCACGCTCTCGTAGATGTGGACCGCGCCCACGTTCAGCTGCAGGGCTCGGAGCACGGCATCCAGGGCTGGCTCGCCGATCTCCGCCAGCTCCTCGGCCACCGCGTAGCGCACCCCCGGCGCGTCCACGCTCAGCCCCCGCACCAGAGCGTCGATAGCCTCTGGCGTGCGGATCTCGCCCAGCTTGTGGGCGGCCTCCACCCGCTCCAGCTCCGGTTTGTCCGAGTCCAACAGGATGTTCATCAGCTGAACGACTTCCTCTGCCGCGTTGTTGGTCATGTCAGTCACTCCATTCTGGGTTGGCGAATGGTCTCGCGGTTTGTCTCTGCGTCCTCACCTGCTCACTTTTTGCTTCACTTTCTATTTTACATGGCCAGGGAGCAAATGTCTACAAAAATCGCCCAAAAATCGGCCCGGCTCCGGCCAGCAACGGGCCGGCTCCCACATTTTTGAGCCCGTTGCTAAGGCTGGACAAACTGTTTATAATATCGGTAGAGATTCCATCGGCGCCGTGGGGCCCGGTGAGCGGCCGGTGAGCGGCCGGAGCCACCCAGGACCGTTGCGGACCGAGTAGGCTGCCTAGGCAGCAAGGAAAGAGCCATGACCAACCCCCGAAAACCAGGCCAGACGAAGGAGAGCGCCAGACAGCCCGCCAGGGTGGCTGACGCCCAATCCGCCCCTGCCTCCAGAGTTGCACCTGGTCCTCCCCCCAAGGAGACGAACGGTCGGAAGGGCGAGACCGGTCTTGTCCTGGAGGAGGAACCTGCCAGGGTTGCCCCACAGCCCGCGCCCCAGGAGGCGACGCCCCACTCGCTGGCGGCCATCCATCCCCTCTTCAGCCGCCTGCCCTCCCTGCCGCCCACCGCGGAGGGGGAGTCCACCATCTCGCTGGAGCCCACCCCCGGCGAGCTCCAGGCCCTGGAGGAGCTCTTCCAGAAGCTGGGCCACACCCTTTCCCCGGAACAGCAAGAGCTGATCCTGCGGGCCTACGTGGTGGCCAGCTACGCCCATCGGGACCAGACCCGGAAGACCGGAGAGCCCTACATCCTCCACCCCCTGGCCGTGGCCAACATCCTGGCCGATCTGCACCTGGACGCAGAGACCATCGCGGCCGGCCTCCTCCACGACGTGGTGGAGGACACGGAGTTCAGCCTGGAGTACCTGGAGGAGCACTTTGGCCAGGACGTGGCCGAGCTGGTGGACGGGGTCACCAAGCTGAAGCGCATCAACCAGCTGAGCAACATGCGCCAGAGCGGCGCGGACGAGAAGGCCGAGTCCTTGCGCAAGATGTTCCTGGCCATGGTGGAGGACATCCGGGTGGTGCTCATCAAGCTGGCGGACCGGCTCCACAACATGCGCACCCTCTCCGGCCAGCCGGACCACAAGCGCCGGCGCATTGCCCGGGAGACCCTGGAGATCTTCGCGCCCCTGGCCAACCGCCTGGGCATCTGGCAGATCAAGTGGGAGCTGGAGGACCTGAGCTTCCGCTACCTGGAGCCGGCCACCTACCGGGAGCTCTCCCGGGCCATGCAGGCCAAGCGGGCGGAGCGGGAGCGCTGGGTGGCGGAGGTGAAGGCCCGCCTGGAGAAGGCCCTGCGGGATGCGGGCATCAAGGCGGAGGTGAGCGGGCGGCCCAAGCACATCTACAGCATCTACCGCAAGATGAAGCGCAAGGACGTCCCCTTCGAGGAGATCTACGACGTCCACGGCTTCCGGATCATCGTGGACTCGGTCACCGAGTGCTACGCAGCCCTGGGCATCGTCCACAGCATGTGGCGGCCCATCCCCGGGGAGTTCGACGACTACATCGCCAACCCCAAGGACAACATGTACCGCAGCCTGCACACTGCGGTCTTCGGCCCCAAGGGCAAGCCCATGGAGGTGCAGATCCGCACCCGGGAGATGCACGAGGTGGCGGAGTACGGCATCGCCGCCCACTGGCGCTACAAGGAACAGTCCAAGCGCAACGAGTACTTCGACAACAAGATCGCCTGGATCCGCCAGCTCATGGAGTGGCGCCAGGACGTGAACGACGCCCAGGAGTTCGTCTCGGGCATGAAGACGGACGTCTTCCAGGACCGAGTCTACGTCTTCACGCCCCAGGGAGACGTCATTGACCTGCCCCGAGGAGCCACACCCATCGATTTCGCCTTCCACGTGCACACGGAGCTGGGCTACCGCTGCCGGGGGGCCCGGGTCAACGGCCGGCTGGTCTCCCTGGACTACCAGCTCCAGAACGGGGACCAGGTGGAGATTATCTCCGCCAAGCGGGGCGGCCCCAGCCGGGACTGGCTGAACCCCAATCTGGGCTACGTGAAGACCCAGCGGGCCCGCAGCAAGATCCGCACCTGGTTCCGCAAACAGAACCGAGAGGAGAACGTCCAGCAGGGGAAGCAGATCCTGGACCGGGAGCTGCGTCGCCTCTCCATGGAGCTCTCCTACGAGGCTGTGGCCAAGCTCTTCGACTACGAGAAGGTGGAGGACTTCCTGGCCGCGGTGGGCTACGGGGACATCAACAGCCAGCAGATCGCCCAGCGAGTCCTGGACTACGAGCGGCGCCAGAAGGCGGAGCAGACGCCGGTGGTCCTGCCCCAGGAGGACGTGGCGGGAAAGCGCCCCCGCACGGCCAAGGGGATCAACGTGGCCGGGGTGGACGGCCTCCTGGCCCACCCGGCTCGCTGCTGCAACCCGGTGCCCGGGGATCCCATCGTGGGCTACGTGACCCGAGGCCGGGGCGTGACCATCCACAAGAGCAACTGCCCCAACATCACGGCCATGCTGCGGCGCAACGACCACACCCGGCTCATCGAGGTCCAGTGGGGGGACGATGCGGAGGAGGCCTACCCGGTGAGCATCCAGGTGACGGCCTACGATCGCTCCGGTCTGCTCCGGGATGTGACCAGCCTGGTGGCGGACGAGAAGATCAACCTGCGCAGCGCCCAGGCTGTCACCGGGCTGAAGAACAACCTGGCCCAGATCAACGCCACCCTGGAGATCCACAACGTGGCCCAGCTCACCCGGGTGCTGACCCGCATCGAGCGCCTGCCCAACGTCATCGAGGTGCGGCGCAAGGTGGGTTGACCGACCCCCTGCCGGCGAACTGCAGAACATCCAGGAAACAGACGAGGGGAGCAGCCTTTCCCAGGGCCTGCTCCCCTCGTTGCGCGTGTTGGCCGCCTCGCTCATTTCCCGTCCCGCTGCGCCCGCCCCTCCTGCAGTGCCCGGATGATCTTCTGGTCCGTCACCGGAAAGGGAAAAGCGTCCAGATCCTCCAGCCGGACCCAGCGCCAGTCCGCGCAGCCGATGGCCTGAGGCTCCCCCTGCACCGGCCGGGCGTGGAAGGCGTGGAGGGTGATGCGGAAATGGCTGTAGGCGTGCTTCACCTGGGCGATGGGTGCCCCCACCGCGATGGCCATCCCCAGCTCCTCCTGGATCTCCCGGCGCAGACAGGCGACCAGATCCGGGTCCTCCGGCTCCAGCTTGCCCCCCGGGAACTCCCACAGGCCGCCCAACATGCCCGTCTCCGGCCGCTGGGCGATGAGCAGCCGGGAGCGGTAGGGCTCCCCCTGCCAGATGACCGCAGCGGTGACCTGGTAGTGGGGCGTCCGCCGTCGGGGTCGGGTCACCGGACGCTGGGCCTGGACGCCCCGCTGGGCCGCCAGGCAGAGATCCGCCAGGGGACAGGCCGGGCAGTCCGGGGCCTTGGGCGTGCAGACCAGGCTGCCCAGCTCCATCAGCCCCTCGTTGACCAGCCCCGCCTGGTCCGCCGGCCCTGCCTGGACCAGCTCCCGGGCCAGGGACCAGAGCTCCTTCAGGGTGGCCGCCTCCTGGATGGGCCGGTCCAGGTCGGCCAGGCGGCTGAGCACCCGCTTCACGTTGCCGTCCAGCAGGGGCTCGGCCTGGCCGAAGGCCATGCTCAGGATGGCCCCCACGGTGTACTCGCCGATGCCGGGCAGGGCCAGGAGCGCCTTCCGGTCCGCCGGCAGCCGCCCGCCATGCTGTTCCACCACCAGCTGGGCCGCCCGGTGCAGGTTCCGGGCCCGGGCGTAGTAGCCCAGCCCCTCCCACAGCTTCAACACCTCCTGGAGATCCGCCTGGGCCAGGGCCTCCACCGTGGGGAAGCGGGCCATCCAGCGTCGGAAGTAGGCTTGCACCGTCTCCAGCCGGGTCTGCTGGGCCATCACTTCGCTGACCCAGACCGCGTAAGGGTCCCGAGCTCCGGCTGGGCCGGTGCGCCAGGGCATGGCCCGCTGATGTTTCCGGTGCCAGGCCACCAGGCGCCGGGCGATCTGGGGGAAGTCCAGGGGCGAGGGAGCGGCGCTCACGGGGCCTGCTCCTGGCCCTGGGAGGGAGCCGGAGCCTGGGCTTCCTCCCGGAACGTGGAGGGCCCCTGGGTCGGGGGCTCCTGGTCTTCTTCCGGTTCCTCCGGGGGCGCCGGGGCCAGGTAGCCCACGATGAGGATGAGGATGCCCACGCCGATGAAGGAGACGATGCGCCAGCCCGTGCTCACGTTGGCCAGATCCACCAGGAAGAGCTTGAGCACGGTCATGGCCAGGAGCAGGCCGCCGGCCATCCAGACGCTCCGAACTCGGCGGCGGGTGGCGGTGAACATGAGGGCCAGGGCCAGCAGCCCCCAGAAGATGGAGAGAGCCGTCTGGTAGAGGTCCGAACGGTAGAGGGCCAGGGGATCGAAGGCCACCCCGGCCAGGTGATGGACCGCCCGGGCCACCGCGCCGTTGGTCATGGCCCAGGCCCAGATGCCCAAGATCCAGCGGCCCAGACGCACCCTGGATTCGGCCTCGGGGAAATGCTCCTGCAGCCGCCGCAGCCAGACGAAGAAGGCGAGGAAGAGGAGCATCAGGGCCAGGTCCAGGGGGTTGAGCAGCGGGATGTAGCCCAGGGGATCCGGGTTGCCTGGGGCGAGCAGGGTCGAGATGCTGCTCCAGCCCAGGGCGCCCAGAGCGACGGGAGTCAGCCCCCAGCCCAGGTAGGTGGGCAAGTTGGGGCCCACAGGCCAGGGCAGTCGCCGGCCCAGCTGGCTGACCAGGAGGATGAGCAGGGCCGGTGCGGTCAGCTGAGCCGCCAACCGCCAGCCGTCTCCCCACCCCTGCTGCTCCAGCCGCCAGCTCGTCTCCCAGGCCAGGAGCAGGGCGATCAGGGCCAGACCGCCGCTGTGTTCCAGGCGCACCCAGGAGACGCCAGCCCGCTCCCGGCGGCGGATGAGCCAGTAGAGCCCGATCAGAGCGACGGGCCAGGCGAACCAACCCCCTTCGCTCAGGGGCGAGTCGGCTATGTCCGCCCAGGCGGCCAGGGCCAGGAAGAGGGCCGGGAGCCAGAAGCGGCCGGGCCAGCCGGGCAGAGGCCAGCTCAGCCGATCCGCCAGCCACTGCCAGCCGACTACCGAGAGGCCGGTGAAGGTCAAGGCCAGGGCCTGGGGATAGGTGAGCTGGCCGGCGAACTGGTCGATCTCCCGCCAGCCGGCCAGATACCAGACCAGCAGCCCCCAGCCGCCCACCAGGGGGATGGCCAGCTGCTCCAGCCGGGCCAGGCGCTCCCGTCCCCGGTGCATCTGGTAGGCAGCGAAGAGGGCCGTGCCGCTCAGGAGGATCTCCCCCGCGAAGAAGGCGTTGAGCACCGGCCGCTGGACCTGGAGATCGAGCAGAAGATCCAGACCGAAGGCCAGATTGGCCCCAGCCAGCACCAGGAGCCCGGTGAGGCGGCTCCAGAGCCGTCTCTGGCGGACGCCCATCCAGACGAGTCCGGCCCCTTCCACAGCCCAGATAGCGGAGGTGGTGCGGGCGTCCCAGAAGGCGGGCGGGGTGATGGTCAGGAAGACCACGGCCAGGAAGGCGAAGGACTCGGTGAGCGAGCGCAGATGGGCCCGGGAGCGCCAGGCCATGGCCCCGGTCAGCAGGGCGTAGAAGAGGCCGAAGCCCAGGGCGCTCCAGCCCAGGCCCCGTTCGAACTCCGCCACCAGCAGGGCCTGGAGGCTGAAGGCGGCCACCGGCGCACCGAAGAGTAGGACCTCGTCCACCAGGACGGCGGCGGGTCCCCGAGGCTGCCGGGCTGCGAAGAGGATGGGCGTGGCCACGTAGAGAAGGAAGAAAAAGAGCAGGAAGGGCTCCACGCTGGCGAAGAGCTCGGGCCGGTAGTTCTCCGCGCCCCAGGCCGTGCCGATGCCGAAGGTGAAGAGGAAGCCCATGAGGGTCAGGCTCCGCCAGGACCTGGACCAGGCCAGGGCCAGCAGCCCCAGGTTGACCACCCCCATGTAGCTGAAGAGGATCACGTGGTTGCCCGCCTCCCCGCCTGCCAGGACCGGGGCCAGGAAGGCGCCCAGCCCGGCCAGGAAGGCCAGGATCCGGGCGTCGTTGGCCAGCGCCAGGAGCCCGGCCAGGAGGCTCAGGCCGGTGAAGAGCCCGAAGGCCAGAGGAGTGGGGATGAGCTGGTAGAGCTGGAGGGCGGCGTAGGTGGTCAGGTAGATGATGCCCGCGCCGCCGCCCTGGAGGGCCAGGGCGTAGCCCCGGCGCTTCCGCCGCAGCCGCCAGCCAATGAGCAGCAGGGCCCCGCCACCCAGCGCGGCGCCAGCCAGCCGCACCTCCACCGAGAGCCAGCCTTGCTCCGCCACGTACTTGACCAGGAAGCCCACCCCCACGAAGAGGATCAGGATGCCGATCTGGACCAGGATGTGGCTCTGGGTGAACCAGGCCAGGAGCTTCTGGCCCAGGCTGGGGCCTCGGCGCGGGACCGCTTCGGTGACCGGCGCCACAGGGACCGGTGCGGGCTGGGGCGCCTCCCGGGCTGGGGCGGAAGGGGCGACCCTCTCGGGGGGCTTCTCTGGAGCTTTCTCTGGGATTTTCCGAGCGGGTTTCTCTTCCCTGGGGGCGGGAGGCGGAGCGGTGGCCGGGGCCTCGCCAGGAGGCGCTTTGACCGATTCTCGCGCTTTGGTCGCGGCCGGCGCTTGGCCCAGGACCTCCGCCAGCTGGTCCACCCGTTCCTGCAGCTCCTGCACCCTGCGGTTGAGCCGAGGGACGGAGGCCAGGTAGAGCACCAGGGCCAGTCCTCCTGCGAAGAGGGAGGCTAAAACGAGCAGTGCGAAGATGAGTTCCATGGTATCCCCGTTCCTCCTTCAGTGGTTCGTGGATGACATGCGGCGCTGGCGCCAGGTGGGGCCAGCCATCTTCACACTAGTCGTTTGGTTGTACGTTTCAAGGCTCAGAATGGTTTCACACCCTGTGACAGCCTGTACCAGAGCGTGGTACAGGCCCGCAGATCAGCCCAGATCCACCGGCTCGGCGAGGAGGCTCACCAGCAGGCGCACCGTGTTCTGGACGTCGTCGGTGTCCACCATCTGGGTGGGGGTGTGGATGTAGCGGCTGGGGATGGAGATGGCCCCAGCCGGGGCTCCGTCTCGGCTCACCTGCATGGCCGCGGCGTCGGTGGAGCCGTAGTCCAGCACCTCCAGCTGGTGGGGGATCCCCTGGGCCTGCGCGGTGCGCACCAGCCAGCGCCGCACCCCAGGATGGGCCAACATGCGCTTGTCCTTGACCTTGATGGCCGGCCCCTTGCCCAGGGCCACCTCCATGGTCTCCGACTCGGGCGTGTCCCCGGTGAGGGTCACGTCCAGGGCCAGGGCCACGTCCGGGTGGACGCCGAAGGCCGCGGTGGTGGCCCCCCGCAGCCCCACTTCCTCCTGGACGGTGAAGACCGCGTAGATGTGGTTGGGGGAGCGCTGGAGCTCCGTCATGGCCTGGACCAGGATGGCGCAGCCGATGCGGTCGTCGAAGTTGGGGCCCAGGAGCCGCTTCCCCAGGTCCGCGAAACCGCAGCGGAAGACGGCCATGTCCCCCACGCCCACCGGCGCGTCCTCCTGGGAGGTGGCGCCCACGTCCAGGAACATCTTGCGGAGCTCCGGCTTCTCGTTGCTGAAGGGTTTGCCCTCCATGCCGAAGGCGCCCTGGACGCCGTTGGCGAAGACCACCCGGCTGCCCGCCAGGGCCCCGGGCAGGACTGTGCCCACGTTGGTGAAGCGCAGGAAACCCTGCTTGTCCACGTGGGTGACCATGACGCCGATCTCGTCCATGTGGGCGGCCACCATGACCTTGTCAGGCCCGTCCTGTCCAGGCTCCGTGGCCCGTTTCACCGCGATGAGGTTGCCCATGGCGTCCACCCACATCTCGTCCACGTGGCCGGTCAGCTCCTGGCGGATGAGCTCCCGCACCGGAGCCTCGTCCCCGCTGGGGCCGTACGCTTCGCATAGTTTCTCGATGAGGCTTTTCATGGCGTGTCCTTTCGGTTGACCATTCCTGTGGCTTCCCTGGATCTGGCTGTCCGGGATCTGCCACCCTGGGTCTCCTGCGCTGGCTCACTCCACCACCTTCCCCGGGTTCAGGATGCCCTTGGGATCCAGCAGGGCCTTCAGCTCCTGCATGAGGGCCACGGCCTCCGGCCCGAACTCCTGGGCCAGGTACTTCTTCTTGCCCAGGCCCACCCCGTGCTCGCCGGTGCAGGTGCCCTCCAGGGCCAGGGCCTTCATCACCAGTCCCCGGTTCAGCTCCTCCACCCGGGCCTGGGCCTCGGGATCGTCGTGGAAGAAGACCACCGTGTGCAGGTTGCCGTCCCCGGCATGGCCCACCATGCCCCCGGGCAGCCCCAGAGCCTCCATGGCCTCCGCCGCGTAGGCCACCAGCTCCGGGTAGCGGGAGATGGGCACTGCCACGTCGGTGACCAGGTAGCGCTGGCCCGGGTGGCGGCGCAGCATGATCTCGAAGGTCTGGTGCCGGGCCTCCCAGAGCCGGTTGTGGGCCTCCCGACCCAGGCCGGCCTGGAACTCCAGGCAGTGGCACTCCTGGCAGATGGCCTCAGCCAGCTTCAGCTCCTCCTCCAGGGCGGCCTGGCTGGCTCCGTGGAACTCCAGGAAGAGGTTGGGCGCGGTGGCCATGGTGAAGCCAGCCTCCTCCTTGAGCAGGCGGATGGTGGCCCGGTCCAGGAGCTCCAGCGCGGCCGGGTTCAAGCCGGAGCCCATGATGCCGAAGACCGCGTCCGCCGCGTCCTGGACGGTGGGGAAGGCCGCGGTCACCGCGCTGAAGTGCTCTGGGATGGGGGCCAGCTTCAGGGTGGCCTGGGTGATGAGCCCCAGGGTGCCCTCGGAGCCGGTGAAAAGGTGGGTCAGGTCGTAGCCCGCGGACTGCTTCACCGCCCGGGAGCCGGTGCGCACCACCCGGCCATCCGCCAGGACCACCTCCAGGGCCAGGACGTTGTCCCGGGTGGCGCCGTACTTCACCGTGCGGGTGCCTGCGGCGTTGTTGGCGATCATGCCGCCGATGCTGGCGTTGGCCCCTGGGTCCGGGGCGAAGAAGAGGCCGTGCCGGGCCAGGACCCGGTTCATGTCCTTGTAGAGCAGGCCCGGCTGCACCGTCACCTGGAAGTCCTGGGCGTGGATGGCCAGGATGCGGTCCATGCGCCGAAAGTCCACCACGATGCCGCCCCGCACGGGGATGGGGTTGCCCTCGATGCTGGTCCCCGCGCCCCAGCCCACCAGGGGGATGCCCTGCTGGTGGGCCAGGCGGGCGATGGCGCTCACCTCCTGGGTGCTGGCCGGCCAGACCACCGCGTCGGGCAGGGCCGGCGGGTGGGGGGATTGGTCCCGGCTGTGCAGGTTCCGCTCGGCCTGGGTGATGGAAGCGTGCGGTTCGCCGACGATGCGCTGCAGTTGGTGGAGAAGTTGGAATGCGTTCATGGTGGATTGCTGTCTGCTTATCTGCTTGGGTGGGCGGGTAGTCAGCTGGTGGCTCTCTCCCAGGCCTGGGGCAGGCGGCGCAGGACCCCGTCCATGAGGGCCACCAGCCCCTCCACGTCCCGGGGATCCAGGAGGGCGGCCGGGGCGTGGATGTAGCGGCAGGGCACGGCCACAGCCACGGAGGGGATCCCCTCCCGGACCAGGTGGATGCTCCCGATGTCCGTGCCGCCG
>Ga0256841_1003892_pt1 | contig 11003 bp, 11 predicted proteins | sample 356308metaG_FD_185971 | JGI IMG/M metagenome (GOLD analysis project Ga0256841, IMG submission 185971) | Hydrothermal vent microbial communities from Mid Atlantic Ridge, Atlantic Ocean - 356-308 | ecosystem: Environmental > Aquatic > Marine > Hydrothermal vents | place: Atlantic Ocean: Mid...
GGGTACGCGCACTATTCCTGATCCAGCACGGAGCGGACGTTCGGAAATCCCACCTGAAGCAGCCGCCGCGCCAGCCGGCCGTCGGCGGTCCAGAATTCTGCATCCAGCATCTCCGCCAGCGCCACGAACTGTGCATCATACGCCTGCGCCTGATCCAGCCGCCGCGCCCACACCAGGGACCGCCCGAGCAGTTCGGCCGTCGGCTCCGCGAACCGGATCCCGAGGTCGAACAGCCGTTCCGCGATCCGCATCGCCTCCCCTTCGATCACCGCGATGTCCCCATGTCCCCGACCCATCCGGACGATTTTTCTCAGCACTGACGCGACCTCGTAGGGCAGAAGCGCCGGCGCATGCACCGGCGTTCCCTCGGCAATCCATCCGCGCAACCGCTCCCTGGATACCCGCCATCCGGGTACCCGCAGAAACAGTCCGACGACCACACCCGTGTCCACCACCACCGCCGTCATTCGTCACCCCCGCGCACGATTTCGTGCAGCCGCGCGTCCCGTTCCTCCCGGACCGACCGTACGATGTCCGCGGGAATCCGACCGACCGCACGCTCCAGGGCATCCCCCAGCCGTGCGAGATCGTCCAGCGCCCGGAGGCGGGCGTCCCGCTCCCGTTCGATGTGCTCCAAGCCGATGTCGACGATCTCCCGGACGACCTCGGAAATGCTGACGCCACGGGCCTCTGCGATTCTGCGGAGACGCGCGTGCTGTTCGGGGTCGAGCAGGACCTGTGCCCGGTAGTACGCCATAATACACCTCCATCATATGTGGGTGTAATCAGGTTAGGCCCGCCGACGTTCGTCGTCAAGATGCCCATCGCACCATCCCCGGACGGTTTTCCATTATTGAAAACCGCACCGCCTGGAGGAACGCGGCCCGCTCCGCCGTCCGCACACCGCCGCCCGCCGGGATGTGCCGGCGGATCCCGTCACCGGTCCAGCAGCTGCCTGCGGACCTCCTCCCGGAACGCCTCGTCCCCGCGTAGCAGACGTAAAAATTCCTCACGGATCACGGCTCACCTTCCCCGTCCGCGCGGACGGTCTCGAATCCGTACCGTCCGAAGTCCTCGTCGAAGGCGAACGCCCGGTGGATGCCGCCCCGCCGCATCACCTCGAAGCTCACCCAGTCGACCGGACTCACGTCCCGCCGGCCCGCCCCGAGAAGCGCCGAAACGGCCGCGTCCAGCACCTCCGGACCGACCCTGACGACCTCCGCGAGCAGCAGCAGCGCGGTCACAAAATCCCGAACTGCCGGTACCCCGAGCCTCCGCTGCACGAGCGCAATGGTTTCCACAACGACGTAGTCGTGCGTGACGAGCCACATCCCCTCCTCCCGGAGCCGCCACAGGATGCCGACGGCATCTCCGTGGTGGGCGTCGTCCCTATCGAGAAGCGCGTACCACGCGGACGTGTCGACAAAGACCCTATTCCGCATAGGCCTCTTCCAGGTAGCGGTCGTGCTGCTCGGAGACGTCGCTGGCGCCCGAGGCGTATTTTCCCACGATGCGGAGCGCCCGTTCCCAGCGGTCGTCGGTCCTCCGGAAGTACTCGGAAAGCGCCCTGCGGACGATCTCAGCCATCGGCACGCCCTCCTCCGCCGCACGCGACCGCAGGGTTTCCATCAGCTCCGGTTCCATAGCGACGAGCAGTTTCTGCACGATCTCCTCCATATACAGATATCCTAATAGTTATATTTCGATATGATTACTCCGTCAAGCCGTCCGATCCGGAATCGGGACAGGGAAATGGGACACCGTGGGTGCCCATGCGGTCATGCGCGATCCCCAGCCCATGCGATGCTCCGTCCCCTGTCTTCCGTCTCCCGTCCCGGATACCTGACACCTGACACCCGACACCTGACATCCGGGACCTGACACCTGGGACCCGACCCCCGGGACCTGAGACCGGTGGCCACCGGCACACCGGTGGATCCGGTGGTGCGCATGTCCCATGGCCTGTCCCGATCTCAGGGGGGTTGCGTTTCTTATCAAGCGGTGGCATATCAATCCCGACTCCGACGGGGAGTTCCATCAGCGGTTGTTGACCATCATCCGGGCGCTGGTTGCAGAATGTCAGGAGCGTTTCTAAAATAGAAGCCTCATTGACATCCGAAGATATTCCAGCACGAAAACAGAGGTGGTCATGCATCGAAAACGCATGGTATGGAGCACCGTGTTCCTGAGCATTGCAGTCGTTGTCAGTATACATCTCGGCGGGGTGTTCGGTACCCGATCCCGCGCACAGCCCCCGGTGACAAAGGTACTCGTCCTGGGATTTGACGGTGCGGACGGCAATATGGTCGAACGGCTCATGCGCGAGGGACGACTGCCCCATCTGGCAAAACTCGCCCGGCAGGGGACGTTTCGCAAGTTGCTGCCGACCAATCCCCCGCAGACACCCGTGTCGTGGTCTTCCATGGCCACCGGGTTATTGCCCGGACGCACGGGGATTTTTGATTTCCTGAAACGCGATCGGCGGTCGTATTTTCCCACGTTTGCGCTTCTTGAAGAATCCGGACGACCGTTCCTTCTGGGGAAGAACAATGCCTGGGTGTTTGGCGGCGGGGCCGGTCTGGTGCTCGGACTGTTCGCTGTATGGATCCGGAAGCGTCGCCGGGGATGGAAACCCGGTCTGGTGACTGGTGGGGTAGTGGCGCTGGTCGGGGGGCTCCTCGTCGGCTGGGTCGCGCACAGGACCCTTCCGGAACGGCTCCCACGCGCGGTGAATCATCGCCATGGACTGACCATATGGAAGTATGTCGACGCCCAGGGGTACCGGGTCAAGGTCGTACGCTATCCAACGACGTTTCCGGCCGATGCGATGGCCCACGGCAATATGCTGTCCGGTCTGGGCGTACCCGATATTCGCGGAACGATCGGACAGCCGACCATTTATACGGACGACGCGAGTTTGCTCGCCCGTGCGAACGATTTCAGTTTGAAGATCGAACTCATCGATATTGTCAATGCAACGGCGGAGATCGATACGGTCGTCTGGGGACCGCGAAACAAACTGTATTGTGACACCCGGCAGCGGAGTTGTCGGGAGTATCTCAAACGGCGGGGGCTGCCCATTCAGATCCGCGAACCGCTGAAACTCCGTCTTGATCTGGATCGGCAACAGGTAACAATCACGTACCGCAACCAGACGGCCACGCTGCGAGTGGGCGAATGGTCCGACTGGTTCGTGTTCACATTCCGGATCACCCCCATCGTACGCATCAAGGCCATCGGACGGTTTTATCTGCTGTCGACCGATCCGTTCTTCCGGTTGTATCTATCGCCGTTACATTTTCATCCGGAGAGCCATCCGATTCCGTTTTCCTGGCCCCCGGACTGGTCGGAATGGCTATTTCGGCAGGTGGGTCTGTTCAAGACCATGGGATGGGCCATCGATACGTGGACGATATCCTCCGGACTGTCCGATGAGGACCACTTCCTGCAGGACGTATATTTCACGGTGAACAAGTACCGGGAGATCATGCGGACCCTGATCCCGAAAAACGATTGGGACCTGTACATTCAGGTATATTCGTTCACAGATCGGGTCCAGCACATCCTCTGGCGTCTCATCGATCCGGAACATCCGATGTATGACCCGAAACGGGCGCAGCGGTATGCCCGTGAGATCGAACGTGCGTATGAAGTCATGGACGAGATCGTGGGCGAGGCCATGCGCCTGGCGCCTCCCGGAACACGCATTATCGTCGTGTCCGATCACGGGTTTCAATCGTTTCGCCGCGGGATGAACTACAACACCTGGCTCGTGCGTAACGGGTTTATGAAACTCCGGGACGTGACGACCACGGAAATGAAAACACTGGAGGACCTCTTCGTCGAGGGAGAATTTTTTGAACATGTCGACTGGTCACAGACGAAGGCCTATGCCATCGGACTGGGACCCATTTACATCAACCTGAAGGGACGGGAACCTCAGGGCGCGGTCGCACCCGGTGAAGAGTACGAGGCCGTACGCAGGGCGATTATCGAGGGCCTGGAACGCTACGTGGATCCCGTGACCGGCAAACGGCCGGTGTATAAAGTATACACCCGGGAGGAAATGTATCCCTCCGGGTTCGATCCGGATCTCGTTCCCGATCTGCGTGTCGCGCACAATCCGGATTTTCGGGTCTCCTGGCAGTCCACACTCGGCCACGTGGGCGCCGAAATCATGGAAGACAACCTGCGCAACTGGAGCGCGGACCACTGTTCCACGGAACCGTCTTTTGTCAAGGGAATATTCTTTGCCAGCTGGAAGATCCGCGCGGAGGCACCCCGCATTGTCGATATCATGCCGACCATCCTGCACGCCATGGGGTTGCCGATCCCGGAAAATCTGGACGGGAAAGTGTTGCAATAATCCACCCGGATCAGGCGTCCGGCGGAGAACCGTCGCATGCGCATTCTGGTCACCGGCGGTGCCGGGTTTATCGGATCGCATCTCTGTGAATACCTGATCGATCAGGGACATGAGGTCGTTTGCCTGGACAATCTCAGTACCGGCCGCATCCACAACGTCGATCGCCTGCGGCATCATGCGCGGTTCCAGCTGATCGTTGCCGATATTCGGGAGGAACCGCTCATCGCGGAACTCGTGCGGAATGTGGATCATGTCTATCATCTGGCGGCAGCGGTCGGGGTGCGGCTCATCATGGAACGCCCGGTCGATACCCTGGAGATCAACACGTTCGGTACGGAGATCGTGCTGAAATACGCCAGCAAGTTTCATAAAAAGACGCTGATCGCTTCGACGTCCGAGGTTTACGGCAGTCACAACCATTTTCCGCTACGTGAGGACAGCACCCGGATTTACGGCCCGACGACAGTCCGCCGCTGGGCGTATGCGGCGTCCAAGGCACTCGATGAGTTTCTCGCGCTGGCTTACCATCAGGAACGGGGCACGCCGGTCGTGATCGCACGCCTGTTCAATATCGTGGGACCGCGCCAGACCGGTCGGTACGGGATGGTGATCCCGACATTCGTGAAACAGGCGCTGACCGGACAGTCGATTACAGTATTCGGTACGGGCGAACAGACGCGCTGTTTTGCCTATGTCGCAGACGCTGTGGAAGCGCTGGTCCGGTTGATGGAACACCCGAAGAGCGAGGGCGAGATCTTCAACGTCGGATCGGACGAAGAGATCCGGATCATCGATCTTGCGCATAAGATCAAAGAAAAAACGGGTAGTCGGTCCCCGATCGTGAAAATTCCCTATGATCAGGCGTACGGCCCCGGATATGAGGACATGATGCGCCGGGTGCCAGATCTGACGAAGATCCGTACCTGGATCGGGTATACCCCGCGGTATCATATCGATGAAATCCTCGACCGTATCATTGAATTTCACCGCACCCATCCCTGGCACTGATGGCGATCGAAACGGAAATCAAAGTCATCGTTCCACAGACAGTCATTGTGGCCACCTGTGCGCAACACGGATGGGCGCTGCGCACGCCCCGGACATTTGAGGACAACTGGTTGTGGGACACCCCGGACGGTCGTTTACAACAGCGGCATGAACTTCTGCGGTTGCGTCGTTTCGGACCGCGGGTGACCCTGACCTGGAAGGGTCCGACCACCGGTACGTCGCAATACAAAGTCCGGGAAGAATGGGAAGTCATGGTCGGGGATTTTACGGTCATGCAACGGATTCTGGAACGGCTCGGGTATCGGGTCTGGTTTCGGTATCAGAAATACCGGACGGAATACACGATGGGGGACGATCTGCACATCACGGTCGATGAGACGCCGATCGGAACGTTTGTCGAGCTCGAGGGTCCGCCGGATGCGATCGAACGTGCCATTGACCGTTTCGGCTGGCGAGAATATCCGCGCACGACGGCGAACTATTATCGGCTCTTTCTGGAAGCGGTTGCGGCCGGTCGATATACCGGATCGCACATGCTGTTTCCGGAGCATCCCGAGGGGGAAAGCGGCGGGAAATGACGCAACCATTCCGGTGTGTGCATCGCACCCGCGTTCCTTTTCCCCCTTGTCATTTCATGTCACTTCGGAAATGAACCACCTGGACAGCATATACGGATACACGCCTGTGGGGAGGCGGTCATGGCGGTAACGACGTGGATTCAACGCGTCGCCGATTTTGTCTGGGGACCGTATCTGCTCGTTCCGCTGTTGTTACTGACGGGGTTGTATCTGACCGTGCGGTTACGGGGATTCCAGTTCCGGGCACTGTGGCATTCTCTGTATCTTGCGTTGATCGTCCGGAAAGAACCCGGTGCGGAGGGCGACATTTCCCATTTCCAGGCACTGATGACCGCACTGGCCGCCACCGTGGGGACCGGAAACATCGTCGGCGTGGCGACGGCCATCGCTCTCGGGGGTCCGGGAGCGATGTTCTGGATGTGGGTCACCGGTCTGGTCGGCATGGCCACGAAATATTCGGAAGCCCTGTTGTCTGTGCGGTATCGAACGACGGACGCGCGGGGTGAACAATCCGGCGGTCCGATGTATTACCTCTCGCGGGGGATTCCCCATCCCATCGGGCGTGTGCTGGGGACGCTGTTCGCGGTTTTTGCGGCAGTCGCCGCGTTCGGTATCGGCAATATGGTGCAGTCGAACTCCGTGGCCGATGCGTTACGCCATTCGTTCGGGATTCCGATGTGGGTGAGCGGTGTGATCATTGCCACGGCGACCGCAGCGGTCATCCTCGGGGGCATTCGTTCAATCGGGCAGTTTACGGGGTATTTCGTTCCGTTCATGATCCTCGCGTATATGGGCGGGTCCGGGCTGATCATTCTCCTGCATCTGGACCGCGTTCCGGACGCACTCGCGGCCATTTTTACCGGTGCATTTCAGGGTACCGCAGCGATCGGCGGGTTTGCGGGCGCGGCAGTGGCTCAGGCGGTCCGCTGGGGTGTGGCCCGGGGGATCTTTTCCAACGAATCGGGACTGGGCTCGGCCGGGATTGCAGCTGCTGCTGCCCAGACACGCGAGCCCGTCCGTCAGGCCATGGTGTCGATGACCCAGACGTTTATCGATACCATCGTGGTCTGTACGATGACCGGTCTTGTGATTCTCACGACCGGTGCCTGGACCACGGGTCTGAACGGCGCTCCCCTCACGCAGCATGCGTTTCGAACCGGATTACCCGGCGCGTGGGGACACTGGCTCGTGTCCGTCAGCCTGGCGATGTTCGCGTTTTCCACCATCCTGGGATGGAGTTATTACGGGGAAAAGAGTATCGAATATTTGCTCGGCATTCGTGCTGTCCTGCCGTACCGCATGCTGTTCGTGCTCGCCGCGTTCTTCGGTACTGTACGCAGTTTGACATTCGTCTGGACGCTTTCGGACGTCATGAACGGGCTGATGGCCCTGCCAAATCTGATCGGACTGATCGGATTGAGCGGCATGATCGTTCGGGAGACGGACCGGTACTTTGCGCGGTACGGGTGGACGCCCCGGCCGCTCCCGGCAGTCGATCCGGAGGATACACGTTGATGCGACGGTCGTGGGGTTTACGGGGTCCCCGGAAGTATGCGTCGATCGCGCCGTTGCTCGGTGCAGATCGGCCCTGGGTGTGGGTGGCGTCCATGGGGATGGTCGGGTTTTTTACGTTCATGCCGGGGACCCTGGCAAGTGGTCTGACGGTGCTCCTGCATATCGTACTCCTGCACCGGTTGCCAATCGGCATCCAGTGGGGACTGTGGATGGCCGTGACCCTCATCGGCGTGTACAGTTCGGCCATATGTGAACGGCGCTTACAGACGGACGACCCGTCGTTCATCGTCATTGATGAATGGAGCGGCCAGTGGCTGGCACTGCTCGGTCTGCCGCTGGCATGGCCCTGGATGATGGCGGCGTTTGTCCTGTTTCGTTTCCTCGACATCGTCAAACCGTTCGGGATTGATCGGCTGGAACGTTTTCCGCACGGAATCGGGGTCATGCTGGACGATGTCGTTGCCGGCGCGGTGACGTTCGGGGTACTCCATTTGATGGTTCGTTTCGCAGGATGAGTCCGGACGGTGCACTATCCCAGAAACCGCCGGACCCACGCCGCCTGTAAGATGAGGTCCCCGGTGTCTTCACCGTTTCCCGCCGCAATCTGCCGGATCACGTCCGTGGTGATGTCGCGGTGGTCCGGATCCGGTTCCGGATCGAGATCGAACAGCGTGAACACGGCCTGCACATCGTCCGTCAGATCGGGGAACAGCACGTCCAGTGCACGTGGATTGAAGTACCGTACGGCGTCATGCAGGTCGTGCTCAAAACCGGGGTATACCGTGCGGATCAGTGCCAGATCCGTCCGTTGCAGGTGCGCCAGCCCGAGCAGTTCCGGCGGCAGTCCGACGGAATACAGTGCCGCGCAGTATGTGATCGCCCGCGGCAGACGAATGCCGCCGACGTTCCGGCTGTATCCGAACAGACCGATGTGCAGGCGCCGCATCCGCCGGCGGGGTACGTGCGATGCGAGGAGGTTGACGACGGGTGCAAGGACACGTACCTGTGCCTGATAACAGGTCGCGATACGGTCGATGAGATCGACGATCGCGGTTTCCGCATCGATCGCGTGTGCCGGACCGCGCGGCGTGGCACGCAGTGTCTGAATCGCCTGTACCACAGTGGTCGCCGGATGGTCGTATTTGAATGCGGACTGGATGGTATATGTCTGCACACTGGGATACTCGCGTAAAATGCGGTCCACCGTGTCCGGCCGCAGGTTGCCCCGGAACGGTGCACTGCCCGCACCCAGGATCGGATAGATGGGTATCCCGAGTCGTCGCTCCAGACGGTCCAGTCGCGCCAGTGCGACCTTCACCAGCAGAACGGCAGCCAGCATGCCGTAATTCAACGCCGGATCGGATCGTGCCAGGAACACCCGCTGGTACGGTACCTGTTTGTCCCGCAGATATTCGCCCACAATGGTGTCGACCCGGAGCAGGGAGTCCCGGTCTTCGATCAGGGGAATGATCGCAATCCGCTTCGGATGAAACTCACCGATCCATTCTTTGAGGGGACGGTCTCCGGGCAGGATCACCGTGTCTTCCAGTCCGAGGATGAACGTCTCGTAATAGCGCAGGATCCGATCGAGTTCGGTCGCTGAAGTGGTCATCGGCAAAATGATCTCGGAGATCGGCGGATGGACGTGATTCCCGTAAAACAGCGAGGCGACATCGTACGTGCGGGTGATCCAGTGCAATACCTCCAGCAGGATCTTGCCCCCGCCCTTTTCAACGGAAGGATTCGGTGCGCGTGGGGTCAACCGCATGTCTTTGCCGAGAACGTGCGTGCGGAAGAAACCGGCATACGTGGAGAACAACTTTTCGACCACAAACTCGTCGACTTCTTTTCCCTCGAAATCCCACATCTGTTCATCGCATCCCAGATGCGAAAATGCATAGTACGCTTCCCGGATCTCGTCCACGCCGTCCATCACGGGACCGTCGACGAAAAACGGTACGGTGGCGTTGTCCGGATGCTGTGTGCTCATGCAGCGGGGGACGCGGTCTGACCGGGTCATGGGTGTCCAGCCCCCGGAATGGAATGGCCACCTGACCCATCACGGTGCATTCTGCTCAATAGTATGCCTGCAGCGTGCGGTGTGCAAGGGATGGGTCCTGTGATCGGGACCAGCAATGGGGCAGGGGATGCGTCGGGTCCACAGGTGGGCGGATGGCCCGGTCGATGCCGGGTGTCGGGTGTCAGGTGTCAGGTCCCAGGTGTCGGGTCCCAGGTGTCGGGTCCCAGGTATCAGGTGTCCGGTATCCGGGACGGGAGACGGAAGACAGGAGACGGGGCATCGCATGGGCTGGGGATAGCGCATGACCGCATGGGGACCCACGGTGTCCCATTGCCTGTCCCGATCCCGGAGAGACGTCCATTGCGTCCCGGGAGAAATGGATTATAATAACAGGCGAAGGGGCTGGGATGTCGTCTAACGGCAGGACATGGGGCTCTGGACCCCAGGGTCGGGGTTCGAATCCCTGCATCCCAGCCATTACACACCGCATCGGGTGTGCATGGACCTCCCACCGGTTTCCGATACTGCAGGGTTTTTGCATACACATGATACACGTCAAGGTCGGATTCGGCCACGATAGCCACCGGTTTGTTGATCCTCCCGTTGACAAACCGCTGCGCCTCGGGGGCGTGGTCATTCCCGATGCACCGGGCCTCGAGGGGCACAGTGATGCGGACGTCGTGCTGCACGCCCTGGGCCGGGCCATCGATAGCATCACCGGAGTGCCGGTCATCGGTCCGGTCAGCGACGCGCTCTGCCGTCAGGGGATTACGGACAGTCGAGCGTATCTGCGTGCATCGCTGGACCACCTTCCGACGGGCGCACGGATCACGCATGTGTCGATCACCATTGAAGGCAGTCGTCCCCGGCTGTTGCCCTGGATCGAGCGGATGCGCGCATCGATCGCTGACATGTTGCGGATTTCCGCGTCGGACGTCGGTGTCACGGTATCTTCTGGCGAGGCATTGACCCCGTTCGGCCGGGGGGAAGGGATTCAGGCCTGGGCCGTTGTCACCGTTGTGATGGTACAGGACTGAGCGGTCGGGGGCATGTGCCGGGGGCCTCATCCGAGACCGAGCAGTTTGCGCAATAACCAGGATCGGCGGACTTCCCGGTCCGGAACGTCCCCGCTCCGGGTGGTGGACGCCGTCTCTTCCGCCCAGAACGCCTGCAGTTCGTCCCACCGGGATTCGAACAACCGCATTAAATTGTCCCGGAAGACGGGTACGGACTCCATCCACGCGCGTGCCACGGACGTGGGCACGAATACCAGCCACGTATCCCGCTGTGCACGTGCCGTTGCCGTACGCCGGTCCGTCTGAATCAGGGCAATCTCGCCGAAGATCTGCCCATCCCGCAGCGTGGCCACCGTATGCGTATGCCGGTGGCGCCGCACCAGGATATCGACCGTGCCCTGCATGATCAGGTACATCCCGTCCGGCGGATCTCCCTGGCGAAAGATCGTCTGTCCGCGGGCATACATCCGGACGTGGCAGTCGTCCACCAGCCGCTGCAG
>Ga0256841_1003893_pt1 | contig 11002 bp, 9 predicted proteins | sample 356308metaG_FD_185971 | JGI IMG/M metagenome (GOLD analysis project Ga0256841, IMG submission 185971) | Hydrothermal vent microbial communities from Mid Atlantic Ridge, Atlantic Ocean - 356-308 | ecosystem: Environmental > Aquatic > Marine > Hydrothermal vents | place: Atlantic Ocean: Mid...
GCCAGGCGAGCAAACACCCGGCAGGCAGCCGCCGGGGGGCGTCTACTGGTAGTTGGCCAGCATATCCGCCAGGTCCGCCAGATCGACATCGCCGTCGAGGTCGAAGTCGGCCTGGGCGTCATACGTCGGTGTCATGAACGTGGCGTTGTACGCGGCCAGCAGCTTGGCCAGGTCGGCCAGGTTCACGTTACGATCGAAATCGACGTCGCCCACGTGTCCCACGGCCACGACCGCCACGCCGCGCGACCCGCCCTCGATGACGTCGCGGTTGGCGCGGAAATCGACGGCGATGACATCGGCATCGTCGGCGAGGTTGGCGCCCATGAAGCCATCGCTGTCTTCGCGGGCGATGGGGCCGAAGGCGAGCGAATTACCGTTGTAACTGATCACGTCGCTCTCACGCAGCACCTGGTGCAGCGTGGCCGTCGAGGCGTCGTAGAAGTAGACGGCGTCGTCCCAGCGCGTGGGGCTGTTGGGATCGTTCGGATCGAACGGGATGCCGGTGTCGTACAGACCGGCGAACGCGACGTTGCCGGCGTTGTTGATCGCGATGCCGGACAGGGCGTTGATGTACTCGCCGCCGGCGTTCGGATCGTTCGGATCGAAGAACACGAAGTACGGGCCGACCAGGCCGTCCTCGGGCACGGCATCGTCCGGGCCGGCGTCGGCGATGATGACGGGCGGCTCGTAGCCGGTGATCCGTCCGCCGGTGATGATCGGGTTGTAGAGCAGCGCCTGGTAGGTCGGCACGTGGTTCGGGTCGGCGTCGTCGAAGCTCTCGGTCAGGACGGTGATCTGCCCCTGGTTGTTCATATCGAAGTGGGCGTTCTCGAAGACATTGCTGCCGCCGCCGGTCGCCTTGTGATCCACGAACTTGTAGCCGGTGGGGGGGAGGATCGCAACGGCGCCGGTGAAACCGTCACCATCCTCGAACGCATCGACCGCGATGATCTGCGGGCGCGAGGAGCCACCGTTGTTGGTGTCGTTGATGCCGAAGGCCACATACTTGACGCCCTGGGCTTCGCCGAAGATCGGCTGGGTCTGGCGACCGTCGCCGGGGTCCACGGCCACGCCGTTGAGGTTCGCGAAGGTCTCGGCGTCGGCCTGGGCATAGGTATAGTCGGGCGTCTGCGAATTGCTCGGGTTGGTCTTGTCGTAGTTCCAGATGTTCACGCCGCTGGGGATATTGCCGGTGAAGGCGTCGAAGTTGGTGTTGCCGACATAAAAACCGTTGCCCCCGAGGATCGCGGAAGGCGTACCCAGGAAGGCGGTGCCGGTCTGGCCGTCGATACCGGGGCCGGCGAGGATCGGGGTGCCGGACTCGGGTTCGGGAATGGGAGTCTGCTCGCCGGGGACACAGGCGTGCCATTCGAGGTTGTTCTGCGCGCTGCCCGCGTAATTCGCCCGCCAGATCAGGCTGCCGTCGGTGAGCATCTGGCCGACGGTATCCGAGTAGTTGGAAGACTCGTACACGATGATGTCGTTGCTGCTGTAGCCACCGGCGCTGTCGAGCTGGTCGGCGGTACCGAAGCAAACGACCGCGTAGGGGGTGACGCTGAAGGTGGTCACCCCGCCCAGGATGCGACCGTCCACAATGTTGACGACCGAATTGTTCAACAGGGCGCCCCCGTCATCAAGCAAGAACGGTACCCACACACGGGTGCGCATGGTGTTGCCGGCGCCGAAAATCACGACCGAATCGCTCGCCGCGAACACGCGGCCCTGTCGCAGCGTGGTGTCGCAGTCGAAATCGCAGTCCGCGGCCCACGCGGTCGAGCCGGCCGCCAGCAGCGCCAGGACGGCCGTCCCCATCACACATCGCTTCAACATGGCATTCCTCCGAGAAATCTCTCAAGACCAAAGCACACGGGCACGCGGCGGCGCCCACTTGCACGCAAACATTTTGCGCCGTTTCGACAACCTCTTCGCAAAGAAAGGTGGCTTTCGCCGCGACGGCAAACAATCCTCGCCGCGAAAACGCAAGACTTGGCTCGCTTTCCCTCGCTCGCTTCCTTGTGCACCCTTCCGGCGGCACGCGCGAGCCCTCACCTCGGCGCGCCACCCCCCTCGGTCAGCTCCCTGGCTCGATACGCTCGCGGGCCGTCACGAGACCATCGGCTCCCGCCAGCGACGGACGGCGAACGCGGCTCCGTCTGCATCCGCTCGCAGCGGCCCCGCTGGCCCACACGGTCCATCGAACCACACCTCACAGCATACCACAACACCCCATCCACCACAACGAAGAACATGCCAAAACCGGACGAAGAACCGGCGCGAAGCCCGCGGACCTCTCCCAGCGCAGCACCGGGGACCGCCCCCCTTGGAGATGCCGTCCGCCAAACCGGCTTCCGCCCGGTAAAACCGCGCATTTCCCGGTTGACATTCGGATCGGCGCCGATAGCGTGGAAAGTGAGGCCGCCCAGAGGGCGGGCGGCTCATCCGTTCATGTCTGCTCCAGGTGGGAGGTATGTAGTGATGCTGTGCGCAAAAAAACGATGGGCGGCCTCTTTGGCCGCGACGACTGCTCTCGTACTACCGCTGCTGGCCGTGGCCGGCGAAAACCGCATCCCGGTCCGGGCACCCGACGTGTTCGGCGGCTGGGCTTCGAACCATGTGATCGTGCGTGTCGTACCAGGCGTACACCCCGTGCGACGAGCCGACGGCCAGGTGACGCTCGCGCCTGAGGGGAAACAGGTCGGCCCCGCCTCCGCCGAGTTGGCGGATGTGCTGGCGCACTGGCACGTCGGAGCGATCACCCCGACGGCCCGGCCCGCTCCGAAAAACGCCGCGCTCGCCCGGCGAATCGGTCTCGATCGCTACTACACCCTGCATCTCCCCGCCGGTACCGACACACCAGCGCTCGCGGCGCGGCTCGCCGCATTCTCCGGGCTGATCGAACGCGCCGAGCTCGACGGCGTGGGGGGCATGCTCCAGACCATCCCCAACGATCCATCGTTCGGCGAGCAGTGGGGCCTGAACAACACCGGCCAGACCGTCCACGGCGATCCCGGCACGGCGGATGCCGACATCGACGCGCCCGAAGCGTGGGACCTCGAAACCGGCGGCGATGACGTGATTATCGCGATCATCGACAGCGGCGTGAGCTACAGCCATCCCGATCTCGCCGCCAAGCTCGTCCCCGGCTGGAACGTCCAGGCCGGCAACGACGACGCCGACGATAGCTGGTACATCTCGCACGGCACGCACTGCGCCGGCATCGCCGCCGCCATCGGCGACAACAACGAGGGGATTTGCGGCGTGAGCTGGGGCGCGCGGATCATGCCCGTCAAGGTGCTCAACACGTTCGGCAACGGTACCGAAACCGATTGCGGCAACGGCGTGATCTGGGCGGCGGACCACGGCGCCAAGGTGGGTTCGATGAGCCTGGGCTTCACGCAGGGATCGAGCTTCTTCCACGACGCAATCATCTATGGCCACGACGCCGGCATGGTGCTGTGCGTCGCCACGGGCAACACGCCGGGCGTGCCGATTTTCTACCCCGCCCGCTGGCCCGAGACGATCGCCGTCGGCGCCACCGACAACGACGACGTGCTGGCCGACTTCACGACCACCGGGCCGGAGATGTCCGTCGTCGCGCCCGGGGTGGAAATCTACTCCTGCTGGGACACGGCCACCAAGCCCAACACCTACGTCTACGACGGCGGAACGTCGATGGCCTGTCCGCACGTGTCCGGTCTCGCCGCCCTGATCTTTTCCGCCAACCCCGACCTCACCAACGACCAGGTCCGCTATCTCATCGAGTCCACCGCGGACGATCTCGGCACGCCCGGGTGGGACGAAGAGTACGGCTGGGGTCGCATCAACGCATTCGCCGCCGTCAGCGCTGCCATCCAGCCGCACGTGGACGGCGATATCGACGGTGACGGCGATGTGGACTTGCAGGACCTGTCGCTCTTGCTCGCTTCTTACGGCTCCTGCGCAGGCGATGTCAACTACCTGCCCGAGGCCGATATCGACGACAGCGGGTGCGTGGACTTGCAGGACCTGTCGCTGTTGCTGGCGAACTACGGCTACGGAACGTAGCCGCGCAGACACCGCGCGCTGGCGGAGGGAACACGCCTGTTGTGCTGTGCCGTGTCCGGCGTCTCGTGGGGAGGACGGTCGCTTTCGGCCGACTCCTCCCCGCGGGGGCGGGGGGATTGTCGGCGGTTGTCAACGCGTCGCCGAAGTGCCCGATCGTCCGATAACGGCAATGCGCCGGCGTTCGGCGAGTCGCAGCATCCGCTCCCGTTCGAGCAGAATCGTCTTGCCGGCTTCGACGACCAACCCGCGGGCGCCGGCGGCACTGAGCTCTTCGATCGTGTGGGGGCCGACCGTGGGCACGTCGAAACGCATGTCCTGATCCGGCTTGGCGACTTTCACCAGCGTCCAACCACCCTGCGGGCAGAGCCGGCCGGCGCGTTCAATGAGCCGGTCGGTTCCCTCGATCGCCTCCACCGCGATGACCTCGCGTTCCTTGACCGCGATCGACTGCCCGATATCCATCCCCGCGATCTGTTTGACCAGTGGCCAGCCAAAATCGGCATCGGCGAGCACCTGTCCGGGGGCGTCCTCCAGGGGCCGCACGCCCGCGGACGTCAGCAGCCCGGCCTGCGCCAGCGCCTCGGGAATGTACCGGGTCGAATCCACCAGCGTCAGTCCTCGCCGCTCCATCTCGTCCGCCACCGCCCGCAACAGCGTATCGTTGCGCTTGTCGCGGGTGCGAAAATACCACACACGTATGCTCGTCAGGTCGGGCAGGTAACGCAACCACTGGAGCCAGCGTGGCCCGGCGAACATCTCACCCTTCCGCACGCGACCGACCATCACGACTTCGCGACAACCAGCGCGGCGTAACGCCCGAATCCACCGCCCGAGCTGCACGATCCCCCGCCAGCAGAACCCGCTCGCCAACTCGCGTAACGCCGGGTCCGCACACCCCCGCAGCGCCACCACGACCACGCGCCGACCCGCCCGCCGGGCGTTGCGAGCCACGAGCCGCGGCAACTCGCCCTCCCCCGCGATCAGGCCGAGCGGCGCCGAATCGGTCGTGGTCCAAGCACGAACACGGGACGCACCCATCACGGCGATTTCCTGGTCGAATCGGCGCATCGCCCCGTGTCGGTCCGCTCGGAATCCGAGCCGGCGACCGGCAGCCTGCCCGCCTCGTACGCCCCGACGAGCCGCGCGTAGGCCGCCTGGTAGACGATGAAGCGGGTGTGGTACTCGCGCCGCTGGGCTGCGTCGGGCGCCCGATCCGGGTGCCAGCGCAAGCACACCCCGTGCCAGGCCGACTTGAGTTCCGCCCGGCTCGCCGACGACGACAGACCGAACAGCGCCAACGCGTCGGCCTCGGGCAGCTCGGCGGCCCGCCGGCGAATCTGCGACCTGGCCGTGGCCTGTTCCTGTGGGCTGGCGGCCTGGAACCATTTCCAATCCCAGACGTCCGGCAGCATGGCGCCGAAACTCGTTCCCAGTACCGTCAGCGCCCGGGTGAACGGCCGCCCGCGCAGCCCGAGCAGACTGTCGATCAGCAGTCCCCCGGTCGCGGCGACCTTGCCGCCCACGCCCGCCGCCCGCCGGCGCTGGGCCGCCCGCTCGCCGCGCAACAGCGGCTCGACGTCCTGCTGCCATACGCGGCGCAGGAAGCGGGTCAGCGCTTCGTCTCCGGGAGTCGCGGGTTGTGGTGGTGCGGAGCCGGCCATGTTCGAAACATCCTGGCGACGATCCCCACGATCGCCCCAAATGTTTATATCATGCCCGTCGACAAAATGGCAGTCTTTGCGACACATGCAAGCGAGTGGACATGATCGCCAACGCCTACGCAGCCTGGGCAAACACCGCCGACCCCGCCGTCCCGCCGGTCGTCATCGTCGGCTTCGCCCTGATCGTGGCGGTCGTTGTCGCCCTCTGGCGGCGCCGGCTGCCGGCCGGCCTGGGCGAAGGACTGTTGACGGCGTCGGTCAGCGCCGGCGCGATCGCGGCGGTGGCGTTCGACGCCGGCGGACACCTGCGCCCTACCCCACTCGGTCACGTGCTCACCGGCCTCGCGATCGTCTGGTACGCGCTGGGGCGCGTCAGCGCCCGCGCACCTTCGCCGACAGGCGACGATCCCGACCGCGAAGAACGTCTGGCCCGCGCCCAGGTGTTCGCGCTCGCCGGACTGATCGCCGGGCTGGGCGCTTTCGTCACGTGTACGCTCGCCCGCGGCAACTTCTCCGCCGCCTCCCCGTGGTCCCCCGCCGCCACCGATTACCTGCTGCTGTTGATGCTGGCAGTCACAGTCTGCGTGTTTCGCACAGGCCGATGGGCGCCGTTGCCGCTTTGCGCGCTGCTCGTCTGGCTCGTTCTCGCGACACTCTCCCTCGACACGCCGTGGCTCACGCCGCGGCACTGGCGGGTCATACTGCCCGCCGCCGGCACCGGGCTGCTGGTGCTCGTGTTGGCCGCCGTGATCGTCCGCTGGCGCGCCAGGCGAAAAGCCTGGTTGCGAGACCCCCAAGTCGTCCCGGACTTCCCCCCGCCCGGCCGTGGGCTTACCGGCCTGGTCGTTCTCGTCGGCGTAGCCATCGGCGTGTTCGGATTGCGCTTTCCCACGCTCGGCGTAACCGGGCCGGCGTTGCTGGCGGCCGGCCTGGCCGTCCTGATCACCGCGCATTGGGCGGCGCGGGTCGGGCTCGGAGCCCTCGGGCTCGCTTTGGCGGGGGCGGGCATCGTCACGGGGTGCCTTCGCTGGATCGCACCGGGCTGGAATGGCGGAGTGTGCGGGCTGGCGCTGGCGGGCGGCTATCTGCTCTGGCTGGCGCGATTCTGGCAACAGCAACTCGACGGCGAACGGGCGTGGACGACCGCCGGCCGACTCATCGCCCCCGCGCGGGTGTTGGCGTGGGCCGCCGCCGCCGGGGCTCTCATCTCCGCCGCCAGTGCGGTCGGCGCGCAGGCCCCGACGCCTCCGCTGTGGGCCGATGCCCTCACCCTGCTGCTCGCACTCGGGGCGATGAGCCTGTTCGTGCGTGATAGCGGAGCAACCGGCGCCGGTGGATCGGCAGCGGCTGCATGCCTGCTCGCGGCGGCCGCGGTCGTTCCCGGAGATCGGCTGCTGGGCCCCATGATCGCGACGTCGCTTTGGCCGCTCGCGGTATGGGCAGCGGTCGTCTCGCTGCTGGCCCTGCGCATCGCCCTGGCCGGTGGGTGCCCTCCGGGACGCCCCGTCTACCGGGGCCTGCTCGGCGGCATGTTCCCGGTCGCGATCCTCACCGGGGTCTCGTGGCATGGTTTCGACCGCCAAGCGCTGGCCACGCTCGTGTTGACCGCCGCCGCGCTGGCCGTGGCATTCATGCCCGCCCGCGACGCCAGCGGAGCCGCCGCATCCACACCGGAACACGCGGAAACACCGGCGTGCGAAGAGTAAGCAAGCGGCCGCAACCCGCCCCACGCCGAGCGGAACACCCGCGCGCGGCCATCACCCACGAACCTCCTCGTACCAGGCCATCTGGATGGCCTCCAGTTTGGCTTCGTTGCTGGCGGCGGGATCGTCGCCGAACTCGTCCAGCTCGCAAACCATGCGGTGCAGATCGGTGAAACGTACGCTGAGCGGATCCAGCTCGGGGTATTTTTCGCTCAGCATGATGCCGATGTCTTCCGAATCCTGCCAGGTCAGTTTCGTGTTCACGCCGACTCCTCCTTGCCCGCGTTTCGGGCCGCCGGTCCCCGCGTCACGCAGATTGTATCGCCCCTGTCGGCGTGGCAAGACGGCGGCGGCTCGAACCTGTGGGCGCGAGCCTCGTCAGGCGTGATGGGGCAGGTGGGTGATGGGGCTTTAGCGTGGTCGCCACGCGGGTGGCCGGCGGTTGTCGTCGGACCGGTACAGGCCGCGTTCGCACGCGACCACGAAGCACTCGCCGGTACGCTTGAGGTTCTCCCACGCTTGACGGATGCTTTGGGCCTCGGCTTCGCTGATCTGCCCATCATCCTCGATGCTGCCGCTGACCGCGGCGAGCAGTCCGCCGAACTCCTCGACGACACGCTGGGTGGTGCTGAGCAGGTTTTCTTCGGTCTCGCCGGGCTCGACCTCGGCGTTGGCGACGAAGAACCCGCCGGCGGTGCGGCAAAGCCAATTGATGACGTCGGGATCCTGGGTAGCCTCGTAGATTTCGCTGAGCCGGTCGAGGGGGTTACGAGCGCCCGAGCCGCACGGATCCTCCCCGGGCGGCTCCTGGCACCACTTGTAGACCAGGGCCGTGCTCACATTCAGGCGTGCCGCCAGCGCCTTGACGCCGATGCGGTCCGCCGCCGCCCGAAGAACTTCCCACGATTTCACGCAGCACCCGCCTACTGACAACCCGGATCGGTCGCCCGGTCATTCCGCATGGTCCGGCGACGACGCGACCCGCCCGGCATTTTCGAAGTCCGCCGTGCCCGCGTCAACCGGAACAATCGCGTCCCGGTCGACGGCGGCTGGGTTCTGTCCCGTCCGCCCCCTTGTGCACCGACCCGCTCGCATCGATCCACCCGCTTCACTTTGTGCGCCGACGGCCGTTATAATACGACAGGCGGCTGAGGGAACGGACAAGCGGAATCTTTCGAGGACTTGATATGCCCATTCGCAAAACGCACTCGATCTTCACGCTGCTGGCGGCAGTGGTACTCCTGTTTGCGCCGGCGGCGACGCTGGCCCAGGAAAACATCGAAGCGGGTAAGACCTACCGCATCGTGTTGGTCAACGGCCGCGAAGTCGTCGGCGAAGTGACCGACGTCGGCAACGCCTACAAGGTCAAAGTCGGCTCGGGAATCACCCAGACCGTCAAGAAGACGATGGTGCGGCGGATCGAGGCGATCAACACCGGAACCGGCAACGCGGACGAAAGCGACCTCGCCACACTCAAACGCCGGGCGATCACCGACGAGGAGATCAAGGAAATCCTGGGCAGCGAATCCGTCGAGGATCTGTACGTCTGGGATTACATCGCGCCGGTCGACCTGATGCAGCCCCTGCCGCTGGACAAGGTCTCGCTGGAAGAAATGAAGCGCATCGCCGGCAAGAAGGCCAAGGTGCTCGAAACGCCGCACTTCGTCTGCGTGTATACATCGGACCGCCCGGCGGCCCAGCGGCTCGTGGCTCGCCTCGAAATCGTCTACAAGTGGAACGTCACGTTCGAGCGGATGTACGACATCCCACCGAAAAAACCCGAACACAAGTTCGAGATCTACTATTTCGGCACATATGACGAATACCGCGCGTACCAGACGCTCAACGGCTTCATGATGCAGGGAGCGCTCGGGTTCTATATGCGCACGAACAACCGCTGTGCCTTTTTCGACATGCGCACCTGGCCGCCGGTGGCGAATATCCTGAAGGTCATGAACGACCGCAATACGCCCTTCCAGGAACGTCGCCGGGCCGAAAACGCGTTCAAACGCTGGTCGAATTTCACGAATCTGGAGGTCGTGCAGCACGAGGCCACGCACGCCATCCAGTTCAACATCGGCATCTTTCCCAAGGGGGCCGACACGGGCAAATGGATGACCGAGGGCCTCTGCGTACAGTTCGAAGTCCCCCCCACGCAGGAGGGCGGCAGTTTCGGCTCCATCAACTACACGCGGCTCAATTCCTACCACCGCATGTACGGCCGCCACGCCGAACGCGTACCGTGGACATTCGTCAAACAGCTCGTGCTCGCCGACGGCTCCGGTATTCACGATTATGTGATGGGCTGGGCGCTGAACTACTACCTGCGCAAGCAGTACAAGGAGCAGTACGGCAAGTTCCTCCGGCACCTGGCCAACAAGGAGGACGACTGGTCCGTCCGCACCACCACAACCGAGCGTCTGGCCGAGTTCGAGGATCATTTCGGCAAGCTCGACGAGGCGTGGGTCAAGAAGTTTTTCGACTACATCGCCAAGATTCCGCTCAAGAAAAGCGCGATCGTCGAGTTTCCGACCCGCAAGCCGTAGCCGGCTGGCGCCGGTCGCCCGGGCGCAGCCGTGCGGAACGCCTCCCTCGCCCACCGGGTTCGTGGGCCCGCGGTTGTGCATGTGCGCCGCGCGCTGCGCGGTGTGGTACAATTGCGCGCAACCAGCGGGAGACAGGATGCGATGACAACCCTGACGTCGACACAGCGGCGGGCGCTGGCCGCCCGCGGTAACCGCATCAAGGCCAGCGTGACGATCGCCGAGACATTATCGGAATCCGTCGTCGAACATGTCCGCAAAGCCTTTGGCAAGCGGGATCTCATCAAGGTACGAATCGCCACCGACGATCGCGACGTTTTCGCCCGCGCCGCCCAGGACCTCGCCGATCGCGTCCCCTGCACGCTGATCCAACGAATCGGGCGAATTGCTTTGCTTTATCGGCCGATCGAAAATGCCGATGATGACCAGTGAGGTGCGCCGCCCGCGACGACACGCCCCGAGCGCGGACGCCGACATTCGCCCCTGACGCGCGGCAATCGGAAAGGGCTGAGCATGCAACGGTATCGACGAATCGGTGTGTTCCTGACGGGTTCGCCGGCGGACGACACCGCCATCGCTTTCGCCGGCCTCTTCGCCAGCGCCGCGAGATCTGAAAAACTGCTGTGCGTGTACGTGCACGGCGGGGGCCCCGAGATCGGCCAAACCAGTGCCCCCGAAGTGATCGATCCCGAAAAACTGCGGGAAAGCATCCTGCACGATTTGCCCGACGCCGTCGGCAAGCATACGGATGTGGAGGTGCGCTCGGGCGGCGGCGTGGTGGAGATCCTCCGGGCCGCCTGCGACCTGGACCTGGATTTGATTATCAAGGGACGCCGCCTGCCCGCTCATCAAGCCGCCGTCGGCTCGCCGTTCACTCGGCTCGCCCGTAAGGCACCCTGTAGCGTGCTGGTGGTTCCGAACTATTGCCGGCCCCACCTCAGCCGCCTGCTCGTGACGGTGGACTTTTCCGAGCATTCGCGGCTGGCGCTCGAGGCCGCGCTCGATATCGCCCACGCCGCAAGCGCGATGGGCGAGCGACCGCAGATGCTCG
>Ga0256841_1003894_pt1 | contig 11001 bp, 8 predicted proteins | sample 356308metaG_FD_185971 | JGI IMG/M metagenome (GOLD analysis project Ga0256841, IMG submission 185971) | Hydrothermal vent microbial communities from Mid Atlantic Ridge, Atlantic Ocean - 356-308 | ecosystem: Environmental > Aquatic > Marine > Hydrothermal vents | place: Atlantic Ocean: Mid...
CGAAGACCGCCAGGCCGATGAGGATGTAGGGACCGTGGGTTTCGAACCAGTCGGAGGTGTCGATCAGCGCCTGGGTGATGGGCGGCAGCTCCCGGCCCAGGACGGAGAGGAACTTCTTGATCTCCGGCACCACGGTGGTGAGCATGAAGATCGCCACCCCGATGGCGAACACCATCACGAACAGCGGATAGGCCAGGGCCGAGACCACCTGGCGCTTGAAATTGCGGATCCGCTCCAGCTCCTTGCTGGCGTGGTCGAGGACGAAATCCAGGTTGCCGGTCTCCTCGCCGACGCGGATCAGGGCCAGGGTGAGGCGGTCGAACACCTTGTGCTCCATCATCGCCTCGGTGAGGCTGTCGCCCTGCTGGATGCGGTCGGCGATCTTGTTCCACACCCGGGCCACGGCGATGCGCGAATGGCCCGCCACGATCCGCAGCGCCTCCAGGATCGGCAGCCCCGAGCGCAGCATCACCGCCAGCTGGTGGAAATCGCGCTCCACGTCCACCGGGCGCATGGCGCGGTATTCCAGCGGGTTGAGGCTGAAGCCGCGGGCGCCGTCGCGGCGCTTGATCTCGGCGATCTCCAGCACCAGCAGGCGCTGGGCGCGCAGCTGCAGTACCGCCGCCTCGCGCGATTCCGCCTCCACGGTGCCGCTCTGCTGGCGGCCGGCGCCGTCCCGGGCGATGTAGCGGTATTCCGGCATTCAGCTCACCACGACAGCACGATGCCCATGGCCTCGCTCATGGCGGTTTCCCCGGCCAGCAGCTTGTCCACCAGGTCGTCCACCAGGAACGGCACGCCGGCCTCCTTCATCCAGCCGATCACCTCGGTCTCTCCAGCCCCTTCGGCGATGCCGCGGGCCCAGTCGGCGTCGATGGGCAGCATCTCGTACACCGCCAGGCGGCCGTGGTAGCCGCGCCCGCCGCAATAGACGCAACCGGCGCCCTCGTAGATCTCCCGCCCGGCCAGTTCGGGGCGGCCCAGGATCTCCGCCTCGCGCCGGGTCAGGGGGCGGGGGACGCGGCAGTGGCGGCACAGGCGCCGCACCAGGCGCTGGGCGATGGCCAGGCGCACGCTGGCGGCCACCAGGTACGGCTCCAGTCCCATGTCGATCAGGCGGGTGAGGGTCGCCGGAGCCGAGTTGGTGTGCAGGGTGGACAGCACCAGATGGCCGGTGAGGGCGGCCTTGACCGCCACGTCGGCGGTTTCGTGGTCACGGATCTCGCCGATCATCACCACGTCCGGGTCGTGACGCAGGATCGAGCGCAGCGCCTTGGCGAAGCTGACCTTGTCGGCGCTGTCCACCTCCGACTGGGCCACCCCCTCGATCTCGTATTCCACCGGGTCTTCCACGGTGATGACGTTGAGATCGCGCCGCGCCAGCAGATAGCGGATGGCGGCGTACAGGGTGGTGGTCTTGCCGCTGCCGGTGGGGCCGGTGAGCAGCATCATCCCCTGGCTGCGCTGGAGGAAGGTTTCCAGGGTGCGTCGGTGGAAGTCGCTCAGTCCGAGCCGCTCCAGGGTCAGCTGGCCGGTCTGCAGGGCCAGCAGGCGCAGGGTCATGCGCTCGCCGTGCTTGGTGGGCAGGGTGGCGACGCGGACGTCGATCTCCCGGCCGCCGCTGACGAACTGTTTGGAAAAACTGCCGTCCTGGGGGGCGCGCTTTTCGGCGATGTCCATCCCCGCCAGCACCTTGAGGCGGCCGACGATCTCCGAATGGGCAGTGGGGGGCAGCTCGACGTGGGTCTCCAGGCGGCCGTCCACCCGGAAGCGGATCAGCAGCTTGTCGCGCCGCGGGTCGATGTGGATGTCCGAGGCCTGCTTCAGATAGGCGGAAAACAGAATCTCGTCGGTCAGGTCCACCGCGTCGGCGTCGAGGCCCTCGAGGGGGCTTCCGTGCGGCGCCTCCAGAATGCTCATGCGGTCGCGGCCGTCGCCGAACACCCGGCGGATGGCCCGCTCCAGCGCTTCCTTCTCCGACTTCCAGGCGCACACCGGCGACTTGGCCATGCGCTCGACGATGCGCAGGGTGGGGCGGTGGCCGGGATCGAGACAGGCCACGTGCAGCACCCCGTCCAGCTCCACGAAGGGCAGCACCCGCTTGCGCATCGCCAGGGTGGCGGGAATCTTGAGGACGCATTCGGGGTGGACCCGGACCTCCTCCAGGTCGAGGACGTGGGTTTCCGGATCGAAACGGGCCGGATCGACGAAGTGTACCCCCAGGCGGGCCTCGTCGCCTTCGATGCGGAGCCAGCGGATCTCCGCCCGCCGGGTGATCCGGCGCTCGCCGACCGCCAGGGTGAGGGTCAGGCGGGCGCCGACTGCCAGGGCGTCGATCTGCAGCCCGGTCACCGCCAGGCCCGCCCCGTCCGGTGACAGGTCGGCGATCGCCGCCTCCACGGTGTCGCCGCCGGGACGGTAGAGGATCGCCTGGGCCGGGGGTGCCGGGAGGTCCCGGGGCCGGCCGCGGCGTTCGTCGTTGCGTGGTAGTCGTTCCGATGGGGTCGCCATGGTGGTCACCTCAGATCCAGATGGTCAACGTCCAGCGCATCCGCGGATCGCTGTCGTCCTCGGGAGCCTGCATGGTCAGCTCCAGCGGGATCAGCGGCACCGCGTCGTCGGCCATCTCCCGCAGGGCGGCGTACACCGCCCCGTAGCCTCCCAGGAAAGTCACCCGCCAGGCCTGAAAGTGGAGCTTTTCCGCCAGGCCGCGCTTTTCCAGGCGCTTGCGGATCTCCCGCACCGTGCGGCTGCCGTTCGTGAAGATTTCGTCGTCGCGCCCCTCGTCGAGCACCTGCAGCCGGTGGCGGGTCAGGATCGCCGCCAGTTCGGCGATGAGGCGGTTGGTGTCGTGGCCGGAGGCCAGCCCGCCCAGTTCGTCGCTCAGTTTTTCGTCCAGCTTGGCCTTTTTGGCCTCCAGTTCGGCGATCTGCCGGTCCAGGTTGGCGATCTGGCGCTCGTAGGCGGGAATGGCCGAGGCGCTGATGCCTTTCTGTACCAGGGCGCGCCACTCCTGCTCCGCCTTTTCGGTGTTTTTCTCCACGAAGCCCTTGACGAAGGTGAAATAGATCACCCCCACCGCCAGTGCCGGCAGGATGCGCTTGAGCAGGCGTTCGCGTTCCTCAGCCGTCATCGCCACGGGCGATCCCTCCCAGACCGAGATCCTTCAGCTTGAGATCGAATCCCCACGGGCCGCCGTGGACGAACAGATCCAGATCCTTCTTGTCGGGGGGCAGCAGCTCGAGGCCGAGACGCGCCGCCGGGGCTTCCAGCGCCGTGGCGTAACGGTTGGGGGCGTCGTAGTACACCGCCACCCCGTGGATCTTCCACACGTCGCCGTCGCGGCCGATGGCGTCGAGCACCACCCCGGCCGGCTTGTGGCGCGCCAGCGCCGCCAGCAGCTCCGCCGGCCGGGCCCGCAGCCGCGCCAACAGCTCGGGAAAGTGCTGGAATCCCTCCTCCAGCAGGTTCACGTCCTGTTCCAGAGCCCCCAGACGCCCGCGGCGGCTCTTGATGCCGTCGCGCAGGGACTGGACCCGTTTTTCCAGTTGGCGCAGCTCTTCCGCCTTGGCCTGATAGTCGAGCTTCTGCCAGGTGTGCCAACCGAAGTGGGCCGCCACCACCAGCAGCGCCGCCAGCCCCGACAGCCCCATATAGAGGTGGTCGGGGTTGATGGCGCTGGTTTCCTGCAACAGCGGCACGTGCAGGCCGCGGCCGGCCAGCGCTTTGGCCCAGGCGCCGAGCCAGCGGGCGCGCGCCGCCTCCTGGTCCAGACGCCAGGTCCGGGTGTCGTCCTCCTCCATGAGCACGATGCGGGCGCCGATGAGCGTTTCCCGATGGGCGACGTCCTGGTGTTCCTCCAGCCACTCGTCGATCTCGGCGCGCCAGCCGTCGGCGATGCCCTCGGTGGGGACGACGGTCACCTCCGGCGGTTCGTCGCGGTGGCGGGCGCAGACGGCGACGGCGTGGTCGGGCCAGTATTCCAGCCGCAGCCAGGGCAGGGAAGTGTCGTCGGCGAGCGGCCGCGGCAGCCCGCCCGGATGCAACACCGCCGCCAGCCTGCCATGACACTGGCGCACGGTGTGGCTCAGGCGGTCGAAGACCCGCTGCGACAGCAGGCTGACCCAATAGTTGCGCATCTCGTCGTCGGAAGCGGTCAGGCAGTAGCCGATCTGGCGGTTGACCACCGACATGCCGGTCACCGCCTCCAGCTCGAACATCAGCGCCTGGGTCAGGGCCGCGGCGCCGATGCCGGTGGTCTGGGCCGCCGGCAGGGCGAGGGTGTGAGTCTCCAGCCGGTCGTAGAGAATCCACACCCGCCGCGCCGGCTTCGGCCCCTTGGTGAGGACGTACTCCACCGCCTCCGGCAGGTAGTCCACCCCCTCGCAGGTCTTCTCCACCGCCGCCACCTCCCCGAGGAGCTCGCCGCGCCCGTCTGCCTCGGCGCGGTAGGTCACCGCCTCGGTGACGTACAGCAGAGTGTGACGCGGCCGGCGGGCGGTGGGGAGTTTGGCGATGAGGGGGGCGAGTTTGTCGGGAAGCTTCATCAAGCAGGGTCGTTATTGTTGTTCTTGTTGTCGTGTTACCAGAAGACGACGGGGATGGTGCTGCCCGGTTGCATATCGATGGGGATGGGGCGGTGATCGTTTGGATAGAGATTGTTCACGTTCGTCACGTTTCCCGAAGCATCGCAGCGAAAGAGGGCGATGAAATTCTGGCCAGCCGGAACGGAGAGTGACGCAGGGAAATCAAAACGTACTCTTCGCGTGGTTGGGTTGGATGTCGTGATCGAGAAAGAAACGCTATTGCTGGTGATCGAGGTAACGCCGAGGGTTGGGGAGCGATAATAAAGGCGCAAACAGGTGGTTACGGGGGGCGAGGCTGTGGTTGTCGTCGTGTCGAGAAATTGCAAGGTGATGTTTGGGACAGGGATCCGCCAATCGTTCGTAGTGATGTCGATCAGACAGTCGTCCTCATAGGCGGCGCAGTTGTCGGATGGGCCGTTTTTATGGTCGCTGCCGTAGCTTTCGATACGCATCGAAGTGACTGGAGAAAGAGGAGACATGACCCAACCGTAATATTGGTTGTTGTCATAGGTTGGATTGGTGACGCCACCCCAACTGTCGCGCAGTGCATCCGGGTCATCGGGGGATGCGGAGCTGTATAGATAAGGCCCGCGCCAACCGAATCCCATGTGAAATTGAGCACTCGTTCCCGCATTGACCGTGACGAGTCGCCAGGTCGGTTGCGAGTCGCGGGTGATCAAAGCCCGCAAATTCGGCGGCAGCGTTCCCATGTCGAAGGCGTAGGCCCGAATGCCCTTGCTCCAGTCGCCATCGCCGACGATGGCTTTCTTGAATTCCTTGAGCAACCGCACCGTCTTCTCATACCGCGCCTGTTCCTGAATCCCGCTCACTGAGGTGATCGCCACCGAGGTCAGGATCGTCATCACCAGCAGCGATACCACCAGTTCCAGCAGGGTCAGGCCGGTTTGCCGTTTCATTTGCTCACGCATGGTTGATTCCCCTGGGGCAGGGGATCGGGAATCTGCAGGAAAAGCACGCGGTCGTCGCCGCGGTTGACGGCGTTGCAATCATTCAGTTTGGTGTCCAGTTTTCCGTCCGGACCTGCGGAAACCAGGCGGGCGCAAGCTTTTGGCATGCCGCCCTCGCACGCCTTCAGAGGCGCTGTTGTGTCACAACTGGAAGGCACTTGCAGCACGACGGGATTCCGCCAGCGGTAATGATCGAATACGTATAGATCGTCTTTGAAGGTGGTCGCCTTGTGATCGAAGCTGACGTAATGGGTGGTGTCGGAAAAGCTGGCGTCCAGGTTGGCGGGATTGGCCAACTTGCCCTCGCTGTTCTGTAGATACGGCCCGCGCCAGCCCAAGGCCAGGTTGGGTCGGAACGTTTGCAGGGATTTGGGGCAGAGCGATTTCTTCGGCGTGCCGGTGGTGGCCGAGACGTTGAAAAGGAAATGCAAGAGGTAACGGGGATTGCCACCGGCGGTAGTGTCGTCGTGACAATCCGCGTTACCGCTTCCATCTCGATAATAGGGAAGGCGGTTGCCCATATCGCTGTAATACCCCGGCCCCGCGCTCGAGCCCATGATCGCCTCCTTCACCGCCATCAGGGTCGCGTCGGTGGCCTGGCAGGCGGCCTGTTTCACCGTGCCCTGGGTGAAGGGCAGCACCACCCCGGCCAGGGCGACCAGGATCAGCAGCACCACGGTCAGTTCCACCAGGGTGAAACCGGGTTGGAATCGGGGGATCTTCATCGTCACTTGTAGGCAGGAAGGCGGGCGCCGAAGCGCCCGCCGGTTCAGGTCAGACAAGAACGCGATCAGTTGTTCTTGTTGGTCATATTTTCATAGGTGTGTGCCTGGGTATGGGCCAGACCCCATAGATGAGGCGGCATCATCAGCATGGCCGAGCCGATGAACTTGGCCGGTTCCGTGTTTTCGGAGCAAGGCGCGGTGTTGCTCTTGTCAACCCGGAAGACCGTGACGAAACGGTTGTACCTCTTGTCCGGACCCATACCGCCGGCAGAGGCGAAATGCAGGGGAGCATCCGCCATGACCGTGCCGATCATTTCGTTTTCCGGGCCGACACCCAGAACGATATAGTCGTAACAGGTAGCATTGAACTTGTTGACGTTTTGGGGAGCCGTGCTGTTATAGAAGGCGAAGGCCAAGTGCTCTTCGACGCTCGTGAACGGGCCGGTGTAAGTGACGGCAGCCAGCTCGACCGCTCCCGACGTTGCTGATGGCATCGGCACGTTGACGACGGTGCTTACCGCGTCGAAAGTGGCGCTGGTATAAGGACCCATCGCAGGTTTGGTTTTCATCTGCCAGACACTGCCGATCCCGCCCATCATCAAGGAGGTCAGGGGAATGGTGTCGGTACCGGCGGTATAGGTGACTTTTTTAACCAGATTGGGGTTCATCAGCTTTGTGTAAACCTGACCACTGCCATCAATCAAGGAATGGAGTTCATCGGGGTATTCCAGATACTTGGCCTGGAATAACCCGATCGCGTTGTTCAACTCCCACAGGTTGTCATTACCGGTGGAGTCGTGGGTCCGTTGCAGATACCCCTGCGCATAGGGCAGGATCAGCCCCGACAGGCCGATGAGGACCAGCAGGACCACGGTCAGTTCCAGCAGGGTCAAACCCGCCTGGCGCTTGCGTGTCTTGATTGTCGTCGGTTTCAGGTTCATCATTGATTTTTCTCCTACAATAACAATAAACGTTGACGTGAAATTACGGCCGCTTCGGGGTGCCGCCCTAGGCGGCCGCTTTTTTTCGCCTTCCCGGCCGCTTCCTTACCGATCCGGCTGTCGCCGATTCCCTGGCGCTTCCCTGCCGGTACGTCAGGTTGATAGCACAGTCCGTGCCAAACCATGGGGTCGGCATGGCTGCAGCCTTCGAACGAAAAGCGGATTCGTGACGTCGGTCACAACTGCGGCAAATACCGCAATGTGTGTGATATGCCGCAGTTCGGGGGCTGATGGCGGCTGCCTTGACAGTCAGGGCGCTTTTCCGGTTAATGGGAAAATTCATCGACGATTGGGAGTGACTGACAATGAGCCGGCTGGACGAACGGGTCGATCGCCTCGAAGAGGCGCTGATGAAGCTGGCCTACGCCCAGTTCAACACCGAGATGGAATTGCGCCAGCTTTCGCGCGAAATGAAGGATTTCAAGGACGAGATGAAAGACTTCAAGGCGGAAATGCAAGCGTTCAAGGGCGAGATGAAGGATTTCAAGGACGAGATGTTGGCCTTCAAGGGCGAGATGAAAGATTTCAAGGATGAGATGAAGGGCTTCAAGGACGGCGTGGAAGCTTTCAAGGGTGAAATGCAGGCGTTCAAGGAGGAGGTCCGGCGCGACCGCAGGGAAATGAACAAGCGCTGGGGCGAGATCGCCAACAAGCTGGGTACGGTGGTGGAGGACATCATCTATCCGAGCGCCCGCCGGGTGGCGCGGACGTTTTTCGGGGCGGAAACCATCGAATTCGAGGGTCAGCGCATCGTCCGCCGCCTGTCCGGCGACCGGGGCCGGAGCCGCGAGTTCGACGGGGTGTTCGCCTGGGAAGGTCACGTGCTGCTGTTGGAGGGCAAGGCCGCCATTCGCCCCGAGTATCTGCGCGGTTTCGCCGATTTCGTTCGCCTCGGGGTCTTCTTCGACTGGTTTCCGGAATACCGCGGTCGGCGGCTGATTCCCGTGTTCGGGGCGTTGGCGATCCCCGATCGGGACGTGGCCTGGCTGACCCGGAGGCGCATCTACGTGCTGAAGATGGGGGAGGAGGCGATGGAGCTGGTGAACTTCGAGGCCGTGGAAGGCGAGCGGGCGGGCTAGGCGCTGACTGGCCCGGCGGCCGGCCTCGAACGTTGGCGCGTTATGTGCATGGGGTTTTCGGGTTCACAGCGTCTGAGAGTGAGGAGCGATGCGCGACGTGCAAGCCTGGTTGCCGGGGGTGGCGCTGACGGCGGCCCTGATGGCGGTTCTGGTGATCTACGCCCCGGGGCTGGGGGGCGGGTTTCTGTTCGACGATCAGCCCAATCTGGCCCTGAACGAGGCCCTGAAACACGCCCGACCCACTTGGGATTCGGTGTTGGCGGTGATCGAGTCCGGTAACGCCGGGCCCCTGAAGCGTCCGGTGGCGATGCTGAGCTTCGCCGCCAACGTCTGGGCGACGGGGATGAATCCGGTCTGGTTCAAGTTCACCAACGTGCTGATCCATCTGGTCAACGGGGTGCTGGTCTATTGGCTGACCCGGCTGCTGTTGTCCCGGCTGGCGGCGGACGGCGTCCCCTTGACGCCGTTGCGGGTCCGCTGGATGGCGGTGGTGGTGGCTTCCCTGTGGCTGCTGCATCCCCTGAACCTGACCGCGGTGCTCTATACCGTCCAGCGCATGACCAGCCTGGCGGCCACCTTCACCTTGCTGGGGATGATCCTGTACGTGCTCGGCCGGCGCCGGTGGCTGGTGGAGAGCGAGCCGCGCTGGGTTGTCGGGGCGGTGGCGATGCTGGGTGGCGTGCTCGGCTGCGGGGCGCTGGCGGCGCTGACGAAGGAGAACGGCCTGCTGATCGTCGCCTTCGTGTTCCTGATCGAGTGGATCTTCTTCCGTTTCCGGGCCCCCCATCCGGCGGCCCGGCGGGCGCTGGCGGCGGCCCACGCCCTGTGGTTCGGCCTGCCGGCGCTGGCGGCGGTGGTATGGTATCTGCTCGTCCATCCCGAACGGCTGGTGGGCGGCTACGTCGGGCGTGACTTCACCTTCACCGAGCGTATCCTGACCGAGCCCAGGATTCTCTGGCACTACGTCAATTGGCTGCTGGTGCCCGACATCCGCGCCATGGGCCTGTTCCACGACGACATCCCCCTGTCCAAAGGACTGTTCGAGCCGCCGACCACCCTGTTCGCCCTGGTGGAATGGCTTCTGACCGCCGGGCTGGCCCTGTGGGCGCGGCGGCGGGCGCCGGTGTTCGCCTTCGGCGTTCTGTTCTTCCTGGCGGGGCACGCGATGGAATCGACGGTGTTCCCGCTGGAGATCGTCCACGAGCACCGCAACTACCTGCCTTCCTGGGGGATTGTCCTGATGCTGGGGTATTACGGGTTGCATCCCGGTTTCGCCAAGGTGGTGGCGCGGCTGCGGGGCGGGAAAGCGCCGGCCGCCGAGCCGCTGCTGGCCCTGCGGGCGGCGGTGCTGGCGGGATTCGCCCTGCTGGCGGCGGGAGGCACCTGGGCGCGGGCGCTGTCGTGGTCGGATCAGCGGCTGCTGATGATCGCCGAAGTGCGCCATCACCCTCTGTCGGTGCGCGCCGCCTTCACCGCCGGGCGGGTCATGATCGAGACCGCCGAGCATTTCGAGCGCGACAGCCCCCAGGCGAAGGAGCTGCGGGAATTGGCGCGCACCTTCTACCGCCACGCCAACCGGCTGGACGATTACTACCTGGTGGGGCGCTTCGGCCTGCTGACCCTGGACGCCCTCGACGGCAAGCCGGTGGACCGGGCGCTGCTGGCGGATTTGAAGGCCCATCTGCGGGAAGGGCCGGTGGCGGCCAACCAGGTCTATACCCTGACCCGGCTGCTGGAGGACGACCGCCACGACCGCTGGGGCTTGCCGCCGGAGGTGCTGCTGGAGGCGGCCGACGCCCTGCTGGCCAATCCGAACCTGCCGCCCCACTGGCGCAAGGACGTGTTGATCGCGGCCCTCAAGGTGGCCTTCCGCCACCATCACTACCACCAGGCGCTGGCCTACGCCCGCGGCCAGGTGGCTCTCGACGGGCGCGACCCGGCCTTCCGCCTCAATCTGGCCCAGGCGCTCTATCTCACCGGCGACCGTGACGCCGCCCTGGCCGAACTGGCCCGGGCCGCCGAGCTGGACACCGACGGCCGCCTGGCGGCGGCGCGGGCGTTCGTCGAAAGCCACTTTCAGGGCCCGGCGTCACACACCGGTACGCCGGGCGGGGAGAGACGGCCGTGAGTGCCCTGCCGTTTCGCGCCGACGTTCAGGGGTTGATGTTCACGCAGGACACAGGGGCGCCGGCCGCCATCCCCGGCAGCCGGCACAGTTGGGCCAGTTGATCCACGGGCGTACAGCTGCCATAGGAACGGTGCCTTGCGGGCCAGATGGGCGCCGAGGATGGCGGCGATCGGCGGATGGGTGGCGGATTGGAGCGGCCGTGGCAGAAATTGCGACGGCGATCACGGTCAACTCAACACCGATCAATTTACGCTTACGGGAGTTGGGAAGGGTCTGCCGGACCGAAATTCGTCCCTAAATTTAGGCCCGGCGCGGCCTTCCCTGGCCGCTGACAGACCCTTCCCAACTCCCTTAGGCAGAAGTGACAGGTGGTAAGCACGGTCAAAGGCGAACTTGACAGTGCCCGACGTGATCTTCTATGGAAGATGTATCGTGATTGAAAGACCGGAGTGACTGATGAGTCTTGCGGCAGAGGATATCGAGCGGATCGAGGCGCTAGTGGAACGCCTCGTAG
>Ga0256841_1003895_pt1 | contig 11001 bp, 5 predicted proteins | sample 356308metaG_FD_185971 | JGI IMG/M metagenome (GOLD analysis project Ga0256841, IMG submission 185971) | Hydrothermal vent microbial communities from Mid Atlantic Ridge, Atlantic Ocean - 356-308 | ecosystem: Environmental > Aquatic > Marine > Hydrothermal vents | place: Atlantic Ocean: Mid...
TCGCCTTTTTTTCCGTCATTGGCGGCGAAGAATACCTTTGTTCCCACTCGGGTGAGGTGCCTGATATTCGAGCCCAATGAACCGGCCCGAATGTCCTTGAGCAGTTTGGTCCCGGCCGGGGTTCCGTTACTGATCCAAAGTTCCGGACCCTTCTTGCGATCATTGGCCGAGAAGAGAATGTTGCCTCCCAGCGCAACGAAGCCCGATGGATGGGCATCGGCAATTCCTGCTGCAATATCCTTGACCAGGATGGTTCCTGCGGCGCTTCCATCCGAAGCCCAAAGTTCAGCACCGTGAAGGCCATCCACCGCCCGGAAGAAAACGCGGTTACCGAGGACCATGAGTTCCGAAGGGCTCGAGCCGAAGTTGCCGGGAGCGATGTTTTTGACAAGACGTGTGCCCTTGCTTGTTCCATCCGAGACCCAAAGCTCGGCTCCATTCGTGCCGTCATCAGCCCGGAAGTAGAGGAGATTCCCTTGGACGACCAGCTCGTTGGGTGAAGATCCAGGTATTCCAGGTCGAATATCTGCGACCCTTAGGGTCCCCAGAGTCGTTCCGTCGGAAATCCAGAGTTCTCGGCCACTCTTTCCATCGTCGGCAGCGAAGATGAGTTTGTTTCCCAGGGCGACGAGATTGTTTGGGAAAGAGCTTTTGGAACCCTGGCTGATGTCTTTGACAAGCCTGGTTCCTCCAGAAGTTCCATCGCTTACCCAAAGCTCCTCCCCGTGCGTCCCGTCATCGGCGACGAAGAAGATCAGGGAACCCATAGCGGTCAAGGAGTGGGGATTGGAGGAAGCGTTTCCCGGTCTCAGATCTTTGACCAGGACAGTTGTCGCCGTGGTTCCTCTTGTTTTGAAAAGTTCTCGCCCCGTGGCCAGGGTGGTCGCAGCAAAGTAGCTGTCTTTTCCGACTCCCAGGAATGAGCCCGGTGAGGAGGATGGATTGACCGAGGGGATGGTGTTGATGTCCCGAACAAGCTTAGGACCCTGCACGCAGAGTCCTGAGCTGGATAGGGCAAATGAGGAAAGAAGGAGAGAAGCAAGGTTGCGAAGCGAGAGATCAAACATCTGGATCCTCAAGGTTGCCAGGGCTCCAAGCTCATCATGCACTTTGCAGTTTCTTCTTAGCTGGAAAAAAATCCCTGTAAGATGAAACAAATAAGCTGCGAGAACGGAGCCAAAATCCCGAGCTGGCGCCCGGGGCGAGAGAGAAAGAGATATGCATCCTGGTCCCTTTCCTTCCTCTTCGTCAAGGACTGGAATCATGTCTTCTTGGCCCTTGTGGGTTTGGTGCGAAGCAAGTCCCCGTCCCAAGGATTCTTGGGGCCGCCTCCGAAAATCGAATAAAAGATGTTATTTGCAATCAACCTTCCCCCTTCGATGCGACTCTCTGGCTAGTTGAACCCTGGAGCTTCGGAGCTAACCTCCCCGCGGGGGGGAGAAAGGAGGCGGCAATGGCGGTGGTTGTTCTCTTGTCCGATTTTGGTCTTGAGGATCCCTACGTGGGACTGATGCACTGCGTCCTCGCAGGGATTTCGCCATCCACTCGGGTCGTGGATTTTTGTCATTCGGTTCCCGCCCAAGATGTCGAGGGGGGGGCCTGGCTCCTGGGATCGGCAGTGGACTATGTGCCGAGGGAAGCCATTGTTGTCGGGGTGGTGGACCCTGGGGTCGGCAGCTCCCGCAGGTCGATTCTCGTGCAGACAGAACGGGTGTTTCTTGTCGGCCCGGACAACGGCTTGTTTACCAAGTGGTTTGAATTCGATCCTCCCCGGACAGCCTGGCTTCTGGAGAACCAAGAGTTTCACCTGGATCGAGTCTCTCCTACCTTCCATGGCCGGGACATTTTCGCTCCAGTCGCCGCCTGGCTGGCCGAGGGGAAAGAGCCTAAATATTTTGGACCCAAGATCCCCTTGAAATCTTTGGAGCGTCTGGATCTTCCCCCAATGCGGATTCATTCAGACAAGATCGAAGGGCAAATCCTCTATGCGGATTCCTTCGGAAATCTCGTCACCAACATCGAGAGAGGAAGAGTTCCCCCGGGTGCGAAGGGACCTGTTCGGGTCTGCGGAAAAGAGCTCCCTCTGCTGCGCTCCTTCTCGGATGTTTCCATGGGGGCCGTACTCGCCTATTTCGGATCCATGGGGCTTTTGGAGATTGCCCGGCGCCAGGGTTCCGCCGCGGATCTCCTCGCTGCCCGTCGGGGAAACCGAGTGCAGTTGTTTCTAGGGGAAGGTTCATGAGCCTGCCCCTTCCAGAAGGGCTGAATCCCGAGGAAAAGGACATCCTCCTCACCCTCCTGAAGCTGGGAAAGGAAAGCGGGAAAAGGCTCCGTTCCTTCCTGGAGGGCCGGCACGGAACTGATGAGCATCCTGACTTTAAGGGCCGTCGGGAGCTTGTCACCGACGCAGACCGTGAATCGGAACAGCGCTTGGTCCAGGGGATTCGGAAGGCCTTCCCCGATCATGCAATCCTTGCGGAAGAAGGAGTCGAAACGCCCGCGGGGAAGGTCGATCGGGAAGCGCGGATCTGCTGGGTCCTCGATCCCCTCGACGGCACGACCAACTTTGTCCACGGACATCCCCACTGGTCGGTCAGCATCGGGGTCCTGAAAGAAGGCAAACCATGGTTGGGGGGGATCTACGCTCCCATGCTGGGGGGCCGGGAGGAGGGAACCTTCTGGTATGGCAGCACCCTGGCTGGAGCCTTCTGCAATGGGATGCCCATGCGGGTGAGTCGGACTCAAAAGCTTCGGGATGCTGTGGTCTCCACCGGCTTTTCTTACAACCGCAATGAAGAAGGCGTCAACACCAACCTCGACAACTTCGGACGGATGCTGATGGAAGTCCGGGGGATCCGTCGCTGCGGTTCCGCGGCCATCGACCTCGCCCTCTGTGCCCAGGGAGTCTATGATGCCTTTTGGGAAATGTATCTGCAACCTTACGATGTGGCAGCGGGGATGGCGCTCGTTTACGCTTCGGGGGGGTGGATCGGGGATCTCGGCTCGGGAGAAGACCCCCTTTTCGGATCCGAAATTCTCGTGACCAACGGGAAGCTACAGGATGAAATGCGCCCCCTTCTTCAAGGAAAGGATTGTTCGTGAAGCATCCCAAAGAGAGCGCCACCATCTTTGGTGGGAAAACACATTTCGTTCAAGAGATTCATATCCGAGAGCATCGGCTTCAAAGTGACGAACCCCCGGAGTTGGGAGGAGGAGACAAGGGGCCCAATCCCTATGAGCTTCTCCTTGCTGCTCTCGGTTCTTGCACATCCATTACCCTTCGGATGTATGCGGATCGAAAGGGTTGGCCTCTAGAATCGGTCGAAGTTCGGCTCAGTCACGAGAAGGTTCCCGCAGAAGAATGCGGAGGAGATCCCGGCGACCGCAAGCCGGTCGATTGCTTTCATCGAAAAATCTTGCTCCAAGGCCCTTTGGACGAAGAGCAGCGGGCCCGCCTCCTGGAGATCGCCAACCGCTGCCCCGTACACCGCACCCTCCACTCTGCAATCAAAGTTCGCACTGAACTATGAATCTGAAGAATCAGCTGTCAATTCTCACCCTTCTCCCCTTCCTCCTCGGCCCCCTTTTCGCCCAAAGCTCGTTGAAACACAGGGCATCCCCTCCCGAGAGGGACCCCCAATCTCTGGTGATTCTTGTGACCATTGATGGACTTCGGGTGGAAGAAATTTTGGGGGGGATGGATGCAGACCTTTGCAACAGGGAGAGAGGCGGTGTCTCCAATCCTGCCGCCCTCCGCGCTCGCTATGACGCCAAAAGTCCTGAAGACCGCCGGAAAAAACTCATGCCTTTCTTCTGGAAGGTTTTGGTCCCCAAGGGCCAATTGTTTGGAGATAGGAGCTTGCAAAGTCCCGCCCGACTTCTCAATACTCGCCGCTTTTCCTATCCCGGTTATGGAGAACTCCTTCAGGGTTTTGTGGACCCCTGGATCGATTCCAACAAGAAACGTTGGAACCGCAACAAAACCGTCCTGGAGCACCTGGGCCACCTCACTGCTTTCCAGGGAAGCATTGTCGGTTTTGGTTCTTGGGATGTCTTGCCCTATGTCGTAAATACCCAACGGAGCAAGCTTCCCATCAACGCGGGCCTGGTTCCCCTTGTCCCTACCTTTAAACGCCTGAGCGGTCGCAAAAAAGCACCGAAAACATTGCTACTTCTGGACAAACTCCAAAAAGAGCTTTGTCCTGTGTTGGGTAAGGGGGAGCGCATGGATGCGTTTTCCTTTTACGGTGCTTTCGAAGTCCTCAAAACCTGCCAAGTTCGGATCCTCTGGCTCGGCTTGGGGGACACGGACGAATGGGCGCACCACAAGCGTTATGACTTCTATTTGGACCAGATCCATAAGGCTGATGATTATCTGCGCCGCCTCTGGGAATTCTGTCAAAGAGATTCCCGTTACCGGGGTCGTTGTTCCCTTCTTGTGACCTGTGATCATGGGCGGGGAAGAGGTTCTCAATGGACTTCGCATGGTCCCAAGATTCAAGGAGCCGAGAACGTTTGGATCGCTCTTCTGGGACGCAAGGTTCCAGCACGGGGGGTCCGTAAGAATCGTCCCGCAACCCTCTCCCAGATTGCTCCGACCCTCGCCTTTCTTCTGGGATATGACCTGAGGGTCTTCGAGCCCCGCGCCTCTCTTCCTCTGGATTTGCGTTAACAAAAAGAAAGGTGCCCAAGGATGCCCCAAGTCTTTTTGAGCCTTGCCAAGCCCTGTGAATTCGAGATCGAAAAAATTAAGGGCTCTCGTTTCCTTGGGTTCGCCCGCCCGGTCGAGGAAGAGAAACAGGCACTCGCCTTTGTCGAAGAGCAGAGAAAGCGCTACCACGATGCCCGTCATTGGTGCTGGGCCTACCGGTTGGGTAGGGCTGGGGAGTCCTTTCGCTACCAGGACGATGGCGAGCCCTCGGGGACGGCAGGGGCGCCCATCCTGGCGGCGATCGACGCCAAGCGGCTGACCTATGTTCTGGTCTTGGTTGTCCGGTATTTTGGAGGGACCAAGCTTGGGACAGGCGGCCTCGCTCGGGCCTATGGACAAGCCGCCAAGGCGGTTCTGGAGAAGGCAAAGATCCTCGAGGTCAGGATTGACCGACCGGTGGAAGTGGTCTTTGCCTACGAAGACACTGCGGCGATCCAGGGTGTGATGCACCGATTTCAACTACAACCAATTCAAGCCCTGTACGAAGAACGCAGTAGGCTTTTCTTTTCAGTTCCAAGCGAGCAGGCTGAGGCTTTTGCGGGGGCCCTCCGGGACGCCAGCTCCGGCCGGGCGGAGATCACGATCGGTGAAGAGGGCGTGCAGCAAAAAGCCTGAAGCCGATCTTTGGCATCCCTTCTCCATGGCTTACTCTATGCCCCATGGACGAAGTCAGGATCCGGGGGGCCCGGGAGCACAATTTGAAAGGGGTGGATCTCCGTTTTCCCCGGGACAGCCTTGTGGTTTTTACTGGTGTTTCAGGTTCGGGAAAGAGTTCTCTGGCCTATGACACTGTTTTTCGTGAAGGGCAGCGCCGCTACCTGGAAAGCCTCTCAGCTTATGCTCGGCAGTTTCTGGGCAAGATCGAAAAACCTCGAATTGAAAGCATCGAAGGGCTTTCGCCGACGGTTGCGATCACCCAAAAGACCATCTCTCGCAATCCACGCTCCACCGTTGGAACGGTTACGGAACTCTACGATTTCTTTCGCCTGTTGATGGCTCGTTTGGGGATGCCTCATTGCCCCACATGCAATGCGGAGGTCGTAGTCCAATCTCCTAAACAGATCGCCGACCGGGTCTTTGCCGAAGGAAAGCCCGGGGAACGAATGCTTGTTCTCGCACCGATCGTCCGGGGTCGTAAGGGGAGCTACCGAAAAGAACTCGAAGACCTTCGGAGGAGAGGATATCTCCGTGCCCGCATTGACGGGAAGATCCTGCGTTTGGACGAGGAACTGTCTCTGCATCGATACAAGAAACACGATATCGAAGTGGTGATCGACCGTCTCAAGGTGGACCCCTCGCGGCGTGAGCGTCTCTTGGATTCGCTGGAGCAGGCGATGGCTCTCGGCAAGGGTTTCGTTGGGATTCTTTGGCAGGAAATGGAAAAAAAGAAGGTTCGGAAGGAACGTTTCGAGATGTTTTCTTCCCTGTCCGCCTGCCCCAAGGGTCATGGTTCAGTCCCAGAATTGGAGCCCTTGCTCTTTTCCTTCAACAATCCCAAGGGGGCCTGTCCCGAGTGTCAGGGCTTGGGGGAAACTCGGGTGTTCGAGGAGGAGCTTTTGATCGAGGACCGGAACCTCTCCCTCCGTGAAGGGGCATTGCGCTGTTTTAATAAGAAGGGTTTTCTGCATTACAGCCGTCTTCATCTGGATGAGATCGATCAGATTTTGGAGGAGTTCGGGGCTTCGGTGGATATCCCTTTTGCCAGGTTGAACAAAAGGGCGCGGGAAGTTCTGTTCCATGGCGCAGGGGATCGTCGTTTTGCAACTTCCTTCCGGTATGAACGGGAGGGGATGGTGGTGGAGGGGGACGATCGAAGGACCTTTCCCGGGGTGATCGGGCAGCTTCGATGGATTTGGGACGAGTATCGTCCTCCGAGTTTGGGACGTTTTCAGAAGGTGGGGCTGTGTCCCTCCTGTGGGGGGGCAAGGCTTAGGCCCGAAGCTCTTTCTGTGACTTGGGCGGGGAGGAACCTGGCGGAACTGGTGGGGATGACCCTGGGAGAGGCCTTGGATCTTTTTGAGGACAAGGCCAAGGAGATTCAAGCGGCCGGAGGAAGAGAGGCCTTGATCGCAAAGGATCTGTTCGCCGAAATCTTGGATCGACTGCGTTTTTTGAACAAGGTGGGCCTCTCCTATCTCCGTATGGACCGTCGCTCGGGAACCCTGTCGGGGGGAGAAGCACAGCGGATCCGCTTGGCCGCTCAGGTGGGATCAGGACTGCGGGGAGTGCTCTATGTTTTGGATGAGCCGAGCATCGGGCTGCACGCACGGGATAACGCACGTTTGATCGAGACGCTCAAAGAATTGCGGGATCGGGGCAACACGGTCTGCGTGGTGGAGCATGACGAGGAGACCATGCTGGCTGCGGACTATCTCGTGGATGTCGGACCCGAAGCAGGAGTGCATGGGGGAGAGGTTGTCGCCGCCGGAAACCCTCGGGACGTGCTGCAGGATAAGGATTCGCTCACTGCCCGTTACCTGCGCGGAGAACTAGGAATTGATCTCCCCACCCGTCGTGCTCCAGGGAAAGAATGGCTGCGCCTGAAGGGGGCGAGGATTCACAATCTTTCCGGGCTTTCGTTGAAGATTCCCTTGGGCTGTTTTGTCTGTGTGAGTGGAGTTTCTGGTTCGGGGAAAAGCACCCTTGTGCACCATCTCCTAAAAAAAGCTTTGGCCCACCGCCTGGGGGGCGTGGAGGAGGACGCGACGGAGGGGAGCTTCGAAAGGCTGGATGGCTACCAAAGTTTGGAAAAGGTGGTCGAGATCGATCAGGCGCCGATCGGGCGGACGCCTCGGAGTAATCCGGCGACCTACACGGGGCTTTGGACCCATGTGCGGGATCTTTTTGCTTCTTTGCCCGAGTCCAAGGTTCGGGGTTATCCCAAAGGACGGTTTTCTTTCAATGTCAAGGGCGGGCGCTGCGAAGCCTGTCAGGGTGCTGGGGTCAAGCAACTTGAGATGCAATTGCTCGAGGCTGTGCAGGTGCCCTGCGAGGTCTGTGAAGAAAAGCGATTCAACCGTGAGACCCTGGAGATCCATTTCAGGGGGCGCAATATTTTCGATGTACTGGAGATGACGATCGAGGAGGCTGGACGTTTTTTTGAGAACCATCCCAAGATGGCGCGGATCCTGGATGTCCTGAACAAACTGGGCCTTGGATATCTTAAGCTGGGGCAGACGAGCACCACCCTTTCGGGGGGAGAGGCCCAAAGGATCAAACTCGCAAGCGAACTGGCAAAGCGAGGTCGCGGAAACACCTTGTATATCCTGGATGAGCCGACAACGGGCCTGCACTTTGCCGATGTCCAGAAACTCTTGGACGCTTTACAAGCCTTGGTGGAGCAGGGCCATAGTGTGATCGTGATCGAACACAACCTGGATGTCCTCAAGTCCGCAGATTGGATCCTGGACTTGGGTCCCGAAGGGGGGGAAGGGGGGGGAAGGCTGGTGGGGGAAGGGACTCCCGAGACCCTGGCGGAGACGAGGGGGAGCCATACAGGCGAGGCGCTGAAAAAGGTCTTGAAACCCAAGAAGCGGGGTGCGAAGAGCCACCCTAGCCCTCAGAGGAATCCGAAGAAACCCAAGAAGACTTCGCATGATCTCCTTGTGCGGGGTGCCCGCCAACACAACCTCAAAGGAGTGGATGCGCGTTTCCCTGCAGCTTCCTTTTCGGTGGTCACCGGTTTGTCCGGGTCGGGCAAGACCTCCCTGGCCTTCGATACGGTGTTTCGAGAGGGGCAGCGGCGTTTTCTCGAGTCCCTTTCAACCTATGCGCGACGTTTTCTGGGGCGGCTCGAGCGTGCGCCGGTCGACAACATCGAGGGCCTTCTTCCTGCCATTGCCATCGATCAGAAGAGTGCGGGACGAAACCCTAGGTCCACGGTCGGGACCCAGACCGAGATCCTGGACTATCTAAGGCTTTTGTTTGCCCGGGTGGGGGTGCCCCATTGCCCGGAACATGGTGAAGCCTTGGTGCAAAACAGTCCGTCCATGTTGGCGGGGAGGATGTTGGAAGGGAGCGAGGGGGAGCGATGCCTGGTGCTTGCACCTTCGCCTCTGCCTCCGGGCCTTTTGGACCAGGACCTGTTGGCCTTGGTAGAGGAACGGCGCCGGGAATGGAAGGAAGAGGGCTTTGTGCGCTACGGGGTTCTCGGGGAGGGCGGTGGGCTCCAGGTTCTGCGCATGGAGGAGGAGGTTTTGGCCGAGGAGCTTCGGCGGGGCTTGTTCCTTGTGGTCGACCGTCTCAAGCTGAAAACCCGCGTCCGCTCCCGCCTGGCTGAGGCCTTGGAGTTGGCGGGCCGTTGGGGGGAAGGCCTTGTGGCCGCCGAGATCGAAGGAAAGGGGATCCAACGCTGGTCCTTGGAGCGATCTTGCACCCAGTGCGGCTTCCATCTTCCCCTCGAATTGGCGCCGCGTTTTTTCTCCTTCAACCACCACCAGGGAGCTTGTTCGGACTGCGGTGGGATCGGGACACGCCTTTCGGTGGACATGGATGCTTGGATCGATGCTCCCGAGAAGCCGCTGTTTCAAGGAGCCCTTCGGGGAGGCTTGGGTCCAGGTTTTGGATTCTTGCTGCATCCCCGCCGCTCGGTGGCGCGCACCGCCCAGGCAATGGCCAAGGCTCATGGCTTCGATCTTCACAAGAAGCCATGGAACTCCCTTAACGCCAAGCAACGCTCCCTGGTCCTCGAGGGGACGAAAGGGGAGGTGTACCAGGTGACCTTTGTCCGCGAACGGGGCGAGCGAAAGCGGAGTTACAAGACTCAGGAGCGATGGCCGGGGCTTGTCCCCATTCTCGAAGAGAAGCTGCTCGGGAATGAACGGGAGCTTCCCGAGGGTTTGCGCTGCGAAACCAGTTGTCCCAGCTGCGGGGGAAGCAGGCTCTCCCCGGGCGCGCGGCACGTTCTTCTTGGGTCTTGCAACCTTCCCGAACTTTGCGCCCTTCCCATTGGAACCTTGCGGGACTACCTCCGAACCCTCCGTTTGCAGGGAGAATCAAAAAGGATTGCCAAGGACTTGCTCGCGGAATTGATTGGACGGCTTGGCTTTTTGGTGGACATGGGCCTTTCCTATCTCAGCCTCGACCGCCCTGCTTCGACCCTGTCGGGGGGAGAAGCGCAGAGAATCCGCCTTGCGGGTCAGTGCGGGAACCAGCTGACTGGGACTCTTTATGTTTTGGACGAACCGACCATCGGTTTGCATCCCTCGGATACGGACCGTCTCCTCAAATCACTTCTCAATTTACGGAGCCTCGGAAATACGGTCATCGCCGTAGAACATGACCAGGAGGTGATCAAGAAGGCCGACTGGGTTGTGGACATCGGCCCTGGGGCAGGTCGCCAGGGAGGCGAGGTCTTGTTCCAAGGAACTCCTTTGCAGCTCATGCGCTGCAAATCTTCCGAAACCGGAGCTTGGCTCGCGAAGGACCCGGAGTCTCCACGGAGTCTTTCTCGCGGTTCCCAGGCCAAGCTCTGCGTCGATCGGCTTCGCGTCCATAACTTAAAAAACCTGAAGGTCGAGATCCCCCTTGCTTGCATGACCGTGGTCACGGGTCCTTCGGGGTCGGGCAAGAGTTCATTGGTCCTCGAAGGCATTGTTCCAGCTCTTCAAGGAAAGTCAGGGCCCTATCGACTGAGGGAAAGCGGGGGTATCCAGCAAATCCAGATTGTGGATCAAGGACTTCCCTCTAAGAGTCCCCGATCCTGTGCGGCCACTTACCTCGGCATTTGGGGCAGCGTCCGTGAACTTTTCGCGAAGACTCAGGATGCCGCCCGGCTCGGTTTCGGCCCCGGTCGCTTTTCCTTCAACAACAAACAGGGCCGTTGTCCTGTCTGCCAGGGGCAAGGAGAACTTCAAATCGAGATGCACTTCCTCGCCGATGTTTGGATCCCTTGTGACCACTGTCGGGGGCGGCGCTTTAATGAACAGACCCTCCAGGTTCGTTGGAAGGGGAAGACGATCGCCGACCTTTGCGAGATGGAGGTCGAAGAGGCTGCGGGTTTTTTCCATGCGCATCGTCGCATCGCCCGGCCCCTTGAAGTCCTGAGGGAAGTTGGGCTCGGTTACTTAAAGTTGGGTCAAGGTCTCCATATCCTCAGTGGGGGAGAAGCCCAACGCCTCAAGCTTGCCGCCGAACTCTGCAAGCGCCCCGGTCCCGGCCGCCTTTACGTTCTCGATGAACCCACCACGGGACTGCACCGTGCCGATGTCGAAAAGCTCCTTCGCGTCCTCGATCGTCTGGTTGAGCAGGGGGCCACCGTCCTCGTGATCGAGCACCACATGGCAGTGGCC
>Ga0256841_1003896_pt1 | contig 10997 bp, 8 predicted proteins | sample 356308metaG_FD_185971 | JGI IMG/M metagenome (GOLD analysis project Ga0256841, IMG submission 185971) | Hydrothermal vent microbial communities from Mid Atlantic Ridge, Atlantic Ocean - 356-308 | ecosystem: Environmental > Aquatic > Marine > Hydrothermal vents | place: Atlantic Ocean: Mid...
ATGCCGAAACTCGGCGTGATGATAGAAGTACCGGCCGCGGCCCATCAAGCCGAAGCGCTCGCAGAACGCGTCGACTTCATCTCCATTGGCAGCAACGACCTGACCCAATACCTGCTCGCCGTGGATCGTAACAACAGCCATGTCGCGCGACTCTATGACGACCTCCATCCAGTGGTATTACAGACCATTCGTCAGATCACCACCGCCGCCACCGCGCACGGCACCCCGGTCAGCATCTGCGGGGAACTGGCCGGCAACCCGGCCGCCGCGCCGCTGTTGCTCGGCATGGGCATCTCCAGCCTGAGCATGAGTTCCGGCAGCCTGTTGCGCGTGAAGGCAGTGATCCGCGCCACTAGCCTGGCGCGCGCCCGCGAGCTGCTGCGCGGCGCGATGCGCTGCCATGACGGTGACTGCGTGCGCAAGCTGATGGAGCATGCGTTGGACGGCATGGGGCTGGGTGGCTTGGTCAGACCGGGGAAATGACCGGTCATCGAAACAAGCGGCGAGTCCCGTTCAGCTCAGCGCGCCTCCGCAACTGGAACCCTGCCCCGCCGCGCAGGCCCAGCAATGTTCACCGACCTGAATCGGCAACTCGGCCAGATCGACCGCCTTCAGATCGCGAATATGCAAGCACGTTTTTCCAGTGCCATTCAGCGGCATGTCCAGCATTTGGTTGAAATCACAGTCATAGACCCGGCCCCGCCAGTCGACGCTGAGCAGGTCGCGACACATCAGCGATTCCAGGTTTTGCGCCTGAAAGCTGTCCTTCAGCAGACGCAGGTAGTCGTCAAAGCCCCGGGTCGATTGCAGCATGCTGCCAAAGCGGCTGACCGGCACGTTCGTCAGAGTCAGCAAACGATTGAAAACGATGCCATGCTCGTCGAACAGACGCTTTTTATAGTCTGCCTCCAACACGGCTTGGGGCGGCGGCAAGCTCGCTCCCAGTGGGTTGTACACCAGGTCGAGACATAGCTCGCCGCCGTCGACTCCATAACCGAGCCGGTTCAGGCGTTGCAACGCGCGAATACTTGCCGCATGGACGCCAGCGCCACGCTGCCGGTCGACGTTCTCCGGCAGATAACAGGCATCGACGCGACCACCCGTACCCGCCTAGCGGCGAGAAACCCGGCGAGATCCCGCTGGCCGGGTTCTTCGAGTATGGTCAGATTGCAGCGGTCGATCACCTCGCAACCGAGTTCGCTCGCCTGTTCGACCAAGTAGCGAAAATGCGCATTCAGTTCCGGCGCGCCTCCGGTGAGATCCAGCACGCCGATCCGCTGTTCACGCAGGCAAGCCAGCACATCATCCACTGTTTGCCGAGTCATCGCCTCGGTGCGCTTCGGTCCAGCGTTCACGTGACAGTGCTGGCACTGCTGATTGCAGCGATAACCCAGATTGACCTGCAAGATGCGCAAAGTCTTCCGCCGAGGCGCGGGGAAGGAAGATGGAAACAACAACGGCTTCGAATCAAGCATGGAAATGACATTCATAATTTGGCGAGGTAATAGCATAACAGGCATGCTGGCCACGGGTAGCCTGTCGATCAGCGGCATGCTATTTTCCCTTTCGTAACCCTCACGCGACAACAGCATGACCGCACATTTCCGCACCATCGGCATCATCGGCAAATACGTCGCTCCGGGCGTGCGGCGCACCCTGCGACAACTGCTGGATTTTCTTCGTCAGCGCGGCTGCGAGGTGATCGGCGACCATTACACCGCCGACAGCTACCCCGATCTCAGCGTCGCCCGACTCGACTGGGATACCTTCGGCGCGCATGCCGACCTGGCGATGGTGGTCGGTGGCGACGGCACCATGCTGTACGCGGCTCGCCACCTGGCAAACCATCACACACCGCTGCTCGGCATCAACCTCGGCCGGCTCGGCTTTCTCACCGATGTCTCGCCAGACAGCATGGAGGCCACGCTCAAGCGCATCCTCGATGGCGAATACGAACGCGACGAACGCCTCACATTGGAACTTCAATTGGTAGAGGACGACCGGATCGTCCAGCGCGATTTCGCGTTGAACGACGTGGTCGTGCACAAATGGGACATCGCGCGCATGATCGAGCTGGAAACTCATGCCAACGGTCGCCATGTGGACACATTGCGCTCCGATGGCCTTATCATCGCCACGCCCACCGGCTCCACCGGCTATGCCCTGTCCGGTGGTGGCCCCTTGATGCCACCGAACATGGATGCCTGGGTGCTGGCGCCGATCTGTCCACACACGCTGAGCAACCGGCCTATCGTGATCCGCGGCGACAGCCGCATGGAGATCCGCATCCATGGACGCACCGAAGCCCGCCATGTGCGCATCAGTTGCGATGGCAACGACAGCCTGCCGATCCGCGAAAACACGCTGATCCGCATCGTCCAGGGGGCGCATCCGGTCCAACTGATCCACCCACGCGGCCATGATCACTTCTGCCTGCTACGGGCGAAACTCGGTTGGGGCGGCTGATGCTCGGCGGCTTGTCGATCTCCAATCTGGCCACCGTCACCTCGGTTGAGCTGGAACTGCGTAATGGTATGGTCGTGCTGACCGGCGAGACCGGCGCCGGAAAGTCTATTCTGATCGACGCCCTGTCCCTGGCGCTTGGCGCCAAGACCGACAAACGCATGATTCGTCACGGCGAGCAGCGCGCCGAGGTCAGCGCCAGCTTCCAGATCGATGCCGACATGCCGATCGGTGCCTGGCTGCGCGAACACGAACTGGATGCCGACGATGAATGCATCCTACGCCGCGTGCTCAACCAGAACGGTCGCTCACGCGCCTTCATCAACGGTAGTCCAGTACCTCAGAAGATCCTCCAACAGGCCGGCGGACTGCTCGTCGCGGTACATGGCCAGCATGCCCACCAATCCTTGATTCGCGGCAGCCATCAGCGTCACCTGCTGGACCGCTTTGGCGGGCACACTCGGCTGACAGCTCAGGTGGAACACCTGTATCGTGAGATTCAGACAACGCGCGCCGAACTGGAAGAAAAGCTCGCCGCCGCGCAGGAACGCCTGGCACGCCGTGATCTGCTGAACTACCAGATCGGTGAACTGGAAGCCCTGGAGCTGGACGAAAACGAATGGCGGCGGCTCGACACGGAACAGACCCGCCTGTCCAGCACCGACAGACTGCGCAGCGGCAGCGCGGCGATACTCGATGCGCTGAAGGGTGAAAACGCGTCATTGCATGGCCTGCTTGCCGCCAAGCTCGGACAACTCGATGAACTCGCCGCCGCCGACCTGAATCTAGGCGAACCACGTGAACTGCTCGAATCCGCGTTGATCCAGATCGAAGAGTGCGCCACCGGTCTTCGCCACTATCTCGATGGCCTGAACCTTGATCCACAACGTCTCGACGAGGTGGAGCAACGCCTCGGCGTGCTGCTGGACATGGCGCGAAAATACCGCGTCAAACCAGAGGAACTGAACCGTCATCTCGGCGAGCTACAGCGGGAGTTGGCAAATCTAGAGCAAGAAGACAGCAGCGCCAAGCAGTTACAAGATCGACTCGCCACACTGGAACAGGAGTACGCGGCCAACACGCAAAAACTGACGAAGAAGCGCCGCGCCGCCGCGCGCAGACTGGCTGCCAGCGTCACCGACTTCATGCAGACGCTGGCGATGCAGGGCGGTCTGTTCGACATCCGCCTGGGCCAGGCGCCAGCCGGACCCGGCGGCATGGACAAGATCGAATTTCTGGTCAACGCCAACCCCGGCCAGCCGCTGGAACCGCTCGGCGCGGTCGCCTCCGGCGGCGAACTGTCGCGCATCAGCCTGGCCATCCAGACCGCCACGGCGGGCTGCGACGATATCCCAACCTTGATATTCGACGAGGTCGATGTCGGCATCGGTGGCGGCACCGCAAGCATCGTCGGCGGCCTGCTGCGCAAACTCGCCAGCAAACGTCAGGTGATATGCATCACCCACCTACCGCAAGTCGCCACCTTTGGAGAACAACATCTCGCGGTGACGAAATCCAGCAGCGACGGACAGACGAGCACCGGTATCCAGCCACTGGACGCCAAACGGCGTATCGAGGAGCTGGCGCGCATGCTCGGCGGCGCGAAAATCAGTGAAAAAACTCGCGACAACGCGCGCGAGCTGCTGCGTCAGGCCGCCACATCGGGCGATTCCGGATAAAACCGCTTCACAGATTGGGGAGGTCCACGCGAGGTGACATTGGGAATCTTCCGCATCCAGGCGCGCTTTTCGCTATAATCCGATACATTGCGGCATATAACCTGTTTTCACGCTTGCGCAACAACTCGCCCAACCGCGCGAAATATCGTCGAAGGCCACGCAGCAGAATACCGAACTCCCAGGAAGACACTACCATGCAACACATCCTCATCGCCGACGATTCACTCACCGAGCGCACCCATCTGGCGCAGATCCTCGAGGAGGCCGGTTACCATGTGCTCACCGCCAGTTCCGGCAACGAAGCCGCCAGTATCGCGACGAAAAAACAACCAGACCTGATCTTTCTCGATATCATCATGGAGGATGGTGATGGCTACAAGACTTGTCGCTCGCTGAAACGGGATAAGAAGACCCAGCGGATACCGATCATCATGGTGTCAAGCAAATCCAACAACGTGGATAAAAAATGGGCCCTGCAACTCGGTGCCAGCGCCTACATCACCAAACCCTACGCGGCGGAAGACATTCTGACCGAGATCGAAAAAATCTAGGTACACCGCATGGATATCCCAGAAGACAATCTATCCGAAGAACATCCGAAAGCCGAGCAGGGCATCGATCCGCTGGCATTGCTCGATGCACTGCCGGAGGATATGGACACCGCCGTCAGCCGCGCCCTCGATGCCATGGATATGCGTTACATCATCCACGGCGCCAACATCGATCTATTGCTGCAAGCGGGACTGAAGATGGAAGTGGTCGAAGCCAGCAAGCCTTGTTACGTGCCGCACGCGCCGGACTGGTGCGAAGGCCTGCTCAACCTGCGCGGAGAACTGCTACCGATCATCGCGCTACAGCAGCTGCTGAGCGATCGCGCGGGTACCGTGGAAAAGCGCTTCGCCTACCTGTTGGTCATCCGTCCAGCCGATTCCGCCGCGGTTGCCATCACACTCCAGCGACTACCGGAGAAGATCCAATTCACCGAAGTCTCGCGGACAACACTGCCGAATCGTATCCCGGCGGGTATCTCGGTGGCGGTTCCAGCCGCGTATCGCCACTTGGATCGCGTGCTCCTCGAATTCGATCATATTGCCCTGCTCGACTCACTGCGGGGAGGCCCATCCACGCAACCCAGACAGGCATGACGCCGTCCCAATGATAATCAGCACATACATTTTCATTTTAGGTGATACTGGTCCAGCAATGGAGATTGCCGAGTCAAATTGAAAAACACGCTTTATTCAATGGCGATAAGCCATTGAAAATGAAGGAACCGAAGACCTCGTTTTACTGATTTTGTTATTGAAATGGTCGTAAAGAGCCTTTTCGGCACCCTATTTCAAGTTACCTTTAGCCATTGTGTATAGGCCCGCAAGATGACATCCAAAAAACCGCCTCGCTCCCTGGTCATTTCACTCATCCATCGGCATCCCTCGTTCCCGGGCAAGTCGCAATGCAAACAGTCGGTAACCGCCTGGCTCCTGTTATTCTCCATGCTGCTGGGACATTCCGCGCAGGCTCCGGCCGCCGAGAAAGGGGTATCCAACGACGCCATCCGGATGGGCGGGGTAATGGACCTCGAAGGGAGATCCAAGGGTCTTGGCCAGGGTATGTCGGCGGGCATCGAGGCCGCGCTGAAGGGTGTCGCCATCCAGCATCGGAAACTCGAATTCACGGTATTGAACGACTCCTACAACCCGGAGAAAACCATCCAGGCCACCCGCCAACTGGTCGACAGCGGTGTCTTTCTCGTCGCTGGAAACGTCGGCACGCCAACCGCCAAGGTGTCGTTGCCGATACTCCGGAAACAGGCCATCCCCGCAGTCGGCTTCTTCACTGGAGCGGGTCTGCTACGCACATCGGAGCAGACCAATATCATCAATTATCGCGCCAGCTACGCGCAGGAGATAACGGCGGTCATCCAAGGCGCCCTGGAACACGATATCGACGCTTCCGCAGTGTGCGCCTATGTGCAGAACGACGCCTATGGCATGGCCGGCATCCAGGGCATCATCAACGCCATCCAAGGCCGCAAAGGAAGTCAGAAGATCATCCAGCCGCTGGAGAAACTCTTGCACATGCCGGGGGAGAATCCGCCGCGTAACGGCATAGGTCCGGTCGGCGTATACCAAAGAAACACCTATCTGGCCCGACCCGGCTACACTTCCATCAAGCAGTGGGAGAAAAAACAAGGAACCCACTGCCGACTGGTGGTCACCGTGGGAGCCTATACCTCGGTTGCCAAATTTATTGGCTACGCCCGCTACAAGCAGGAGGACTGGCTGTTCAGCGCCGTTTCGTTCACCGGCGCGGAGAACTTCAAGACCGCGCTGAAAGAGATGAATATCGACGGCGGCGTGATCATGACTCAGGTCGTGCCGCAACTCCATAGCAACCTGGAGATCGTCAAAGATGCGCGACTCGCGCTCGGCGCCAATTTCAATTCGGTATCGCTGGAAGGCTATATCGTTGGCCGGCTCATCATCCATGGTCTGGAACACATCGACGGCATGCCGACACGCCAGCGCTTTATCGATGCGCTACTGGGCAAATCATTCGACCTCGGCGGCCTGAAGATGAACTTTCGCGATGACAACCAGGGTTCGGATCTGGTCACGTTGACGATTCTGAGAAGTGAGGGATGGCAACCGATGCAACATGGCGACTGGACGAACATCCGTTGATTATCAGTCACGCCCGGGAAACCACGATCCGATTCCATGTCGACCCTGACGGAAACACACCCCGTTGTCATGAATGCTGCCTTTGATTCAGCCATGAAACGTCCAGGGCGGGAACGCCGGGGCCAAGCCTACAAGAACGCATTCACGGCGTTCCCGCTGACGAATCACAGGTAACCGACTATGTACTTTTACGGTAAATCATGCAGGAAACAGGTATGTCCAATACACCGAAAAACAGCTCCTGGCTGAACAATGTCTCGATTGCGACACGCATCGTCTGGCTGATCATCGTATCCAGCGTGCTGATAGGCCTGGTCGGCGCCATTGTCGGCCTCACACTAAATCAGAACCTCAAGGTGCTCGGGGAAACCAACCAGCGCGTTACCCGCATGAGCCTGAGCAGTAATCTGATCAACGAGATCAACAGTGATTACCGTACCCTGTTGTATGAAGTGAATAGCGGAATCAAAACCTGGAAGGATGGGCACAATGCGCTGCGTATCGCAAAGGCCTCGCTGCTTTCCGACCTGGACGAATATCTTCGGTTGGATAAAAGCCAGGGTGGCAACGCCGAACTCGAAGCGCTCGCCCAAGCGTTTCTACCCGATATCGACGAAGCGCTGAAACTGCTGAAATCTGAAAGCCACGCGAATCTGTCGCTGTTCGTCACCAATGACTTGAATATTGCGCTGAATCCACTTCTGGACGCGCTTCAGCAGCAACAGGCCGTGGATGTCAAGGAATCGAAGAAGATATTGAACAACGCCACCCAGGGAACCCGGCGGTCCTTGCTCGTCGCGCTCGGCATCAGTCTGATCGGCCTGGCCCTGGTCGCTCTGCTCGGCTATCTGATCTACCGTTCCATCACCCGCCCCACCCAGTCCCTGGTGAACACCGTGAAGATGCTTTCCGTCGGCGAGTTCAGCGCGCGCGCGCCGGTCAGCGGCAAGGATGAACTCGCGCAGCTCGGTCAGGCCTTGAATCGCCTGCTCGACGACCGTGTCGCGACGCTGAATCAGATCGAGCAGGAGCACGAACAACTGAACGATTCGGTATTCTCGCTACTCCAGGCGGTGAGTGAGCTCAGCGACCGAAACCTGACCGTGCGCGCCACGGTAACCGAGGATGCAACCGGACCACTGGCGGACGCGATCAATCAGCTTTCGGAAGATACCAGCGAGGTACTCGGCAAGGTGCAACAGGTCTCGCGGGCGGTGGACAAAACCGCCGCCGAGATCAACCGCCATGCGCAGTCTATCAATCAGGTCGCGACCATCGAGCAAGCGGAAGCGGAAAAAACCGCCGCCGAGCTGGATACCATGAGCAAGCGCTTCGACAACATCGCCGCCGCCGCCAAGGTCATGAACGGCACCGCCGAACAGACCGCCAACACCACTCGACACGCGCACCAATCGGTAAGCCTCACGCTCGAAAGCATGGCTGAGATACGCGACAAGACACAGGATACCGGCAAGCGCATCAAGCAACTCGGCGAACGTTCCCAGGAGATCACCCACATCGTCGACGTGATCAACACCGTCGCCGAGCGCACCACGGTACTCGCATTGAACGCCAGCATGCAGGCCGCCGCCGCCGGCGAGGCCGGACGCGGTTTCTCTGTCGTCGCCGAGGAGATTCAGCGACTCGCAGAAAGCTCGCGCGAGTCGACTGGCCAGATCGCCACGCTGATCCGCAACATCCAGTTGGAGACCAACGAGACCATACGCACCATGGATCGCACCATCGAACAGGTGAGTGAAGGCTCCAAGCTGGCCAAAGATGCCGGCGAGGAGATGGAACAGGCGCAACAGACCACGACCCGCCTAGTCTCCGAGGTCGCGCAGATCTCCGAGGCATCACAGCAGCAGGCGCGCGCTGGAAAGGCCTTGCAGACACGCGCCAAGCGCATCGTCAGCGCGACCAAGTCCACCGGTGAACGCCTGCGGCTGCAAGCCAAACTGATCGAGAACATGGCAAACTATGCCCGCCAACTGGTCGAATCGGTCAGTGTATTCAAGCTCGGCGAATAAAGCCCGCGACGTGAAAGACCCGTACCCAGAGAACGGAATGAAGGCACAACGATGAACGGCGACACTCCGGAGTTGACCGAGGAACTCGAAGATATCGCGCTGCTTCTCGCCGAACAGTGCATGGCCCTGGGCGAGCGGATGGGTAGCGATCCCCTGTCCGCCGAACAACTGCTACCGCTGGAAGAGGAATACGCGCGTCTCGCCATGGCCTGTGATCTCTATCGGCACAACGAGCTCGCCTCCGTGGCCGCGTGGGCGGAACGCAACACGCATGCGATGGCCACCCTGCCGATCGACGCGCAACGCGGGCTGCTGGACGACGGCCAGCCCTACCAATGGGTCGAACTGTGCGCCGCCTACCTCGGCAACCCCGGCGACGGCAGCCTGTTGGCGGAACTGAACAACGCCTTGCAAGATCCGGCCTGGCCCGAACCCTTTCCGGCGGATCAAATGGAAGCCCTGCTGACGGAACTCTGCGCCCCGGACAGGGCATCAGCGGACAGCGATGCCCCGGTCGAAACCACTGACACGGCGGAATCCAGCGGAGACTACCCGCTACACTGGAGCGAGGATGTCCACCCCGAACTCCTGGACGCCTTCTTCATCGAGGCCCCCGACCAGACAGCCCGGCTTGCCGGCCTGTTGAGAACAATCGCCGCCAGCGATACGCCGGTCGACGAGGAGACACATCGCACCGCGACCCGGTTGGCGCACACCCTGAAGGGCGCCAGCAGCGTCGTCGGTATCGCGCCGGTCACCGAGCTGACGCATCTGCTGGAAGACATCCTGAACTTCTCCTCCGAGGCATCCCTGCCCGAGCCGCTGCGTGAACACATGGACGCCGCCGCCGACTGCCTCGAAGGTCTGTTCGACGCGCTACAGGACAAGGGCGCCGCGCCCAACAACTACCTCGCGCTCCGCCACCAGCTCGAACAATGGCGAGAACGACTGCTGGAGACGGCCAGAAGTGAAGACGACATCGCACCCGACACACCACGCAAGACCGCCACGCCCGCCAAGCACGCGCGCAACAGCGAACCCAACCTGCTGGTGCCAGTATCGCTGATCGACCGGCTGCTGAACCTGGTCGATGAGATGGCGACGACCACGGGACGCGCGTTGGCGGAACTGGAAAGCACCCTGAACTACAGCCTTCAATCACGAGAACAGGCCGACCGCGCGCGTCGCACCCTGACCGAGTTTGGCGCATTGGTCGACGAAAGCCTCGCGCTTGGCAATACCCAGACAAGCGGCAATGCCTCTGCTGCGGACAGCCCGTTCGACCCACTCGAAATGGACCGCTACAACGCCGTTCATGGGGTCAACAACGCGCTGGAGGAAGCACTCGCCGACAACCGTGAGATCACACTGGCAAGCGCACGCCACCTGCGCCGCATGAACGACATCCTGCACGATCAGAACCGCGTGCGCGAGGAGATCGGCGCGACCCTGCTGCGTACCCGACTGATTCCAATCAAGACCCTGACGCCACGACTCGAACGCATCGTGCGCGAAACCTGCCGCGCCACCGGCAAGCAGGCCGAACTGGTCGTGAACGACAACCAGCTCACCCTGGACACCGATATCATCAACAGTCTTGCCGAACCGCTATTGCATCTATTGCGCAACGCCGTCGACCACGGTATCGAACCCACAGCGATACGCGTCGCGGCGGGAAAACCGGAGATCGGCCGCATCACCCTGAACTGCGAACGCGCCGGCAACCGCGTCCATCTGGAACTGCAAGACGACGGCGCAGGCATGGACATCGATGCTATCCATCGACGCGCGCTCGCGTGTGGCCTGATCGACGAAACCGAGACACTCGACGAGGAAGCCACCCTGGCGTTGGTCATGCAACCCGGCTTCTCCACCCGTGAAGAGGTCAGCACCGTCTCCGGACGCGGCATCGGCATGGACGTGGTGGAAACGAGCATCCAGCATCTACAAGGCAGCATCCACCTTGAAAGCGACGCCGGTGCCGGCAGCCGCATCCACCTCCAGGTGCCGACCACGTTAGTATCCATGAATGCAGTCGTGGCACGCATCTCCGGCCATGCCTTCGCCATTCCTGGAGATGGCATTTCACAATTGCTGTATATCGAGGACGACCCGCTGCGCCTCGGACACTGGCCCGAGGA
>Ga0256841_1003899_pt1 | contig 10996 bp, 3 predicted proteins | sample 356308metaG_FD_185971 | JGI IMG/M metagenome (GOLD analysis project Ga0256841, IMG submission 185971) | Hydrothermal vent microbial communities from Mid Atlantic Ridge, Atlantic Ocean - 356-308 | ecosystem: Environmental > Aquatic > Marine > Hydrothermal vents | place: Atlantic Ocean: Mid...
CAGGTTGATCCCCCGGAGGCGGAGTGAAAGCAACCCGATCAGAGCTCCCAGGGGTACCGCCGCCAGGCCACCCACCAGGATCATCAGGACGAATGGAAGGTCGTGGTTGACGTTCAGCCAGCCCACCACCCACGCCCCCACGGCGGCGAAGGAGAACTGACACAGGGAGACCATTCGGGCCCGGCCGTACACGATGCCCACGCTGAGCGCGATCAAGCCGGTGGTGAGGGCGCTGATGAACAGGAAGGTCCAGAAGTCGGGTAGCCAGAGAACGAACAGAACCAGGACCCCGGTCAGGGACAGCGGTAGAGCCCGGGCCCGGGTCGCCACGGCCACCGTGGTGACGGGTTCACCGGGCCTCATCCCACACCTCCCCCCGCTGACGCCACAGCAACACCGCCAGGATCACGAAGAACGGCAGGGTCGTGCGCCACGTGGACACCGTCGGCCAGCGAACCGCCATCGCCTCGAGTACCCCGATACCCAATCCGGCGACCACGGTGAGTCCCAGACTGTGGAACGAACCAAGGAGGGCCGCGGCCAGTGCCGGTACCACGAGGAGCCCCAAGGACGTGAAGTCGGCCTGACGGGTGGGAGCAGCCAGTATCGGAGCCATGGTCGCGATGGCTCCGGCCAGGGCCCAGATGGCGACCGTGTAGGAGCGAACCGGTATCCCGAGCAGTTCCGCCGTCGTGGACCGTGCGGCCATCGCCGAGACCTGCACCCCGATCCGGGTATTGCGCAGGAACACCCATATGAGCAGGGCCAGGGCCGCGGCCAGACCGAGGGCCACCAGTCCGGAGAGCTTCAGGCTCACCCCGGACAGGGAGTAGGAAACGGAGGGGAACAGGGGAGGAAATGATCGGGGTCGGTCACCGAAGATCCTGAATGCCACCGCGAAGAGGGAGATCGCCATCCCGATGGTCACCACCGAGCGGGTGATCGAGTCCGTGTCGGGGAACAGTGCCGCCATCACCCCGCCCATCGCCGCGCTCAGCGTCAGGCCAACGAGGACACCCACGACGATCGCCAGTCCGAACGGCAGGCCTCTCTCGAACAGAGAGACCATGACGAAGGCGCCGAACGCCCCGAACACGGCAATGGCGAAATTGAGGACCCCGGCCATGCGGTAGAGCAACACGACCGCCACACCGAGCAGGGCATAGGCCGCGCCGGAGGGAAGGCCACTGAGAGCAGCATCAACCATGTCGGATGGCGGGGGATTCCGAGGCGCAGGGGTCCGCCCTGTGGAGATCCGACTCACACAGGGTGGACCCGCCTGTCGTCATGTGCCGCCGTCTACTTCACGTCGGGCAGAACGATGAAGTCATCGGTGACGGTCGTCCACTCCCCGTCCACCAGCTGGACGAACTTGCTGGCCTGGTTCGGGTTGTGGGCCGGGGCGTCACCGAAGACATAGGGGGATCCGAGCATCGGACTCTCGAAGGGCTCCATTCCCAGCACGGCCGCCTCGACCTTCTGCCGCTGGGTGCCGGTGTCGTCGCCGGGCTGGATTCCCGCCGACTCCAGCACCTGTATGGCCGCCAGGGCCGCCAGGTACCCGCCCTCCCCGAAGGACGTGAGCGGAATGCCGTTGTCATTCATCAGTTGGACCCAGTCGGCGAGGGCCGGGGACTCGAGGTCGGTGAAGGGCTCGAACTCGGAGTTGGCGTAGGTCGGGGTCGCCGGCGAACCGATGGCCTGGGCCGCCTCCGCGGTATAGGCCGAGGTGAAGTGCACGGTGTCGAAGGACGCCCCCTGGCCGGCCACGGCCTCGTTCCAGGCAATGGCGGTCGCATCCAGACCGCCCTCGAAGACCGCCGTACAGCCACTGTCGATGGCCTTGGTCACAAAGGGGGTGAAATCGTCACCAGGGGCGTAGAAGTCGAATGAGGTCAGTTCCTTGCCGGTGATGTCGGTCCACCGTTGGACGGCGTCGGTCAACGGCTGCCGCTGGGTCCCGGCGTCGAACTGCACATAGCAGATGCTGTCGTGACCCAGGATCTCCGAGGTGAAGAACAACGAGGCGGTGAGACCGGCGTAGGGACCGGTGTTGATGGGAGCGATGTTCCTGGAGGTGAAACAGCTGATGTCGACGCCCGTTCCCTGAATGGCGTAGAGACCGTTGTCGTCGTAGAGGGCACCGTTCACGGCGCAGTCGACCAGGCTGGCTCCCCCGGCCATGAGTACGACGTTGTCGTCGTCAACCAGTTTTCGGGCCGCCTGTGTCGCCAGAGCCGGATCGGCACCATCGTCCTCGATGGTGTACTCGATGGTCAACTTCCCGGTGGGGTCGTTGTTGTAGCGCTCGAACACGGCCGCCGCGGCCTGAGAGGCCTCGGGGAACGGAACCGGTCCGGTGAGGCTGTTCACCGAACCGACCTTCACGACCGGGCGTTCCGCCGCCGGAACAGTGGTGTCACCGGAACCGGCCGTGGTCGCCGTCGTGTCACCGGAACCGGCCGTGGTCGCCGTCGTGTCGTTGGACGCGGTACTGGTCGTCGACCCATCGGCGGCGGAGTCACCGCCACCTCCCCCGCTGTCTCCGCAGGCCGCAGCCAGCAACATCAAGGCGACAATCAGTATCGCGATCCTTGGTGGTCGTCTCATCCCCAACGCCCTTCGTCCCCGTAGCTGTCTGGACCGAATCCGCTCAGAGGTCATCTGATCAGAAATCACAGTGAAGCTAACTACCTCACCTGCGATTGTCAAACATCTAAGGACTTTTCATCCGCTCCCCGGGCGCCGGTGGGTCCAGCACGGCCGAGACCTCCGGACTACCCCCAGGTCGGGTCAGCCCCGGTTTCCGGGTATAAACCCGACTGATTTGGTCGCCTTTCAGATAGGGTTGGCGGGCCACTATCCAGGGGGATGAGCATGACCGACAGTTCGTGGGGTTTCGAGACCCGCCAGATCCACGCCGGGCAGGAGCCCGACTCAGCCACCGGGGCCCGGGCGGTTCCCATCTATCAGACCACCGCCTATGAGTTCCGCGACACCACCCACGCCGCCTCGTTGTTCGCCCTGGCCGAACCGGGGAACATCTACACCCGCATCATGAACCCCACCCAGGGGGTGCTGGAGACGCGTGTGGCGGCCCTCGAGGGGGGTCTGTCGTCCACCGCGGCGGGTGTGCCCGGAGCCCTGGTGGTCGCCTCGGGTCAGGCGGCGGAGACCCTCGCCATCCTCAACATCGCCGAGGCCGGCGACCACATCGTGGCCGGAGCGGCCCTCTACGGCGGCACGTACAACCTGTTGCACCACACCCTCCCCAAGCTCGGGATCACCACCACCTTCGTGGATGATCCCGACGACGCCGACGCCTGGCGAGCCGCGGTCACCCCAAAGACCACGTTGTTCTACGGGGAGACCATCGGCAACCCCATGAACAACGTCCTCAACATCGAGAAGGTGTCGGCCATCGCCCACGAGGTGGGTGTGCCCCTCGTCGTGGACAACACCGTGGCCACCCCGTGGCTGATCCGACCCCTGGAGTGGGGTGCCGACATCGTGGTTCACTCCGCCACCAAGTTCCTCGGAGGTCACGGCACCTCCATCGCCGGGGCGATAGTCGACGGCGGTTCATTCGAGTTCTCCGACCCCGACCGCTATCCCAACTACAACAATCCCGATCCCAGCTACCACGGGCTCACCTACTGGCCGGCCCTGGGCCACGGTTCGTTCATCGCCAAGGCCCGGGTGCAACTGCTGCGGGACCTGGGCCCGGCCATCAGTCCCTTCAACGCCTTCCTGATCCTCCAGGGGCTGGAGACCCTGTCCCTGCGGATGGAGCGACACTGCGCCAACGCCCTGGCCGTGTCCCGCTGGCTGGAGGACCGCCCCGAGGTGGAGTCGGTTCGCTACCCGGGGTTGGAGAGCTCCCCCTGGCACCATCTGGCCCGTCGCTACTCGGGGGACCGTGGGTTCGGATCGGTGCCCGCCTTCGTCATCAGGGGAGGCCGCGAGGCCGGTGAGAGGTTCGTGAACGCCCTCGAGCTCCACAGTCACGTGGCCAACATCGGGGATGTCAGGTCGCTGGTGATTCACCCCGCTTCCACCACCCACTCCCAGCTCACGGCGGAGGAGCAGTTGGCCACCGGGGTCGAGCCGGGCCTGATCCGTCTCAGCGTGGGCCTGGAGACCATCGACGACATACTCGCCGATCTCGAGCGGGGATTCGCCGCCATCTGACCCCCCTTGGAGCCGCGGCCCGGGAGCCACCGATCTCCTCGGCGCCGACCCGTGGCTGAGCAACGCCGGTCCGCCACCGTTCACGCCATCCCGACGTGATCGGTGCCCCGCTGCCCGACGACCCCCGGTCTCCTCATGGGGGGAAGCCGGGTTCAGGTCAGCCTGATGGACACGTTGTGGCCGAACACCCTGACCCGCACCCGCAGGCGGTAGGGGTTGGTCGAGCCCGTGGCGCTCAGCGTCAGGAGCGTTCTCCAGCCGGAGGCGAAGGTCTTACCCCGGATCCGCACCCGGGCCCTGATGGTGGCTCCTGCGTCGATCTCGGAGGCCTGGTCGAGATCCACTCTGAGATCCAGGGAGAAGCGGGCCAGGGCCGAGGCCTTCACCTCCGCCACCCCGATACTGACCCCCCCGCTCACCCGGGCCTCGGCCCGGACGCTGGCCGTGAGGATCCCCTCGGTGGTTACGAGCCCCTCGAACAGGAAGGACGTGGGGATGCCGAAGGCCCGGTTGACCCGGGACCGGATACGCATCTCGGTACGACCCGACTCCTCGACGAAGACGGCCACCGCCACCTCCGACCGTCCCAGGGCCCGGCCCAGGGTGCCCTCCAGCCGACCCACACCGTCGAAGGCCATCCCGCCGTCGGGTGAAACAGCCACCGTCATGTCCACCGTGCCCACCGCCGGGGCCCGCAGCGATGCCGCCCCCACCAGGCCGGAGCGGATCCCACACCCCTGGCCACAGGCCGGATCCACCAGCTGGGCCCCGGAAGCCGGTCCCCTCTGGGCCAGTTCCCTCAGGGCGGTGGTGGAGTCCTCCCCCCGGGGGGCCGCGTCCCGAACCAGCAACAGCCTGGTGCCAATGAATTCGAAGCTCCCGACGCTCAGGTCACCCACCCCGTAGAGACGGAACAGGGTGCCGTAGCCGGGTCGACGCTCGAACGCCCCGGCGAAGCCGACCCCCGAACCCGCGATCCTGATCACACCTTCTACGGAGAGGCCGACCTCACCCGCCACCGGGTCGGACACGGCGGTGAAACGGGCCCCGCTGATCACCATCCCCGCCACCCGCAGGCTTCCCTCGCCACTGAGGTCGAGCGCCCCGCCGGTCCCCAGTTCCCCCTGGAGGTCCAGGACGGCGCCCAGATCACTCCCGAGCCCCAACCTCAGGGTGGCGGCCACCTCCGCCTCGGGGATTCCCCCCCGGGAGGCCACCCGGACCCTCCCCCGCAGGTCGAAACCACCCAGACCGATCCGGACGTTGTCAGCCGTCAGCTCGAAGTCGCCGGGCCGGGCGTCGGCGGGCACGGTCAGGTTGGACCCCAGGGTGCTGGTTCCGCCTTCGGTGCGGACCTCCGCTCCGGCCGTGTTGTGGTCGAAGGCCACCCAACCCCCCAACCTGGCGTTGAGGACCGGGTCGAGGTCCAGGGACCCGAGCAAACTCAACCCCCGGGGGGTGACCCGTCCCGTCACACCGGCCAGCCTGAGACCGGCGGCCTCGGCCTCACCCACGAGGGTGATGTCGGGGAACCGGCCCCGGGACAGATCGAATGCCACCGCCGTGTCCAGGGTGAGGGCGGGCATTTCCGCCCTCAGACGCCCCGACCCCCGGGCCCGGTCGAGGCGGCCGTTCACCAACTGGAACTCGAACTCGGCCTCCACCCGTCTTCCGAGGATCTCCACCGTTCCCGAGCCGGTGACGGTCAGATCCCTCATACCGTCAGCGGTGACGAATCCGGCCTCCAGGTCACCCACCTCGAATCCACCCACCTCCACTCCGCTGAAGGTGCCCGAGAGGGCCACGTCCACCCCGGCGGGACCCCGCTGGAAGCTCCCCTCCACCGTGGCCGTGGCCCCCAGCAGGCTGGCCACCCCGGAGAAGTCGAGTTCCTGGCGGGTCGGGCCGGCATACGCCGTCACCTCCACCTGCTCGACGCTGAGTCCGGCCAGGCTGATCCGCCCCACCGACACCTCGGCCTGCAACACCGAGGCCAGGGGGTCGACCGCCACCGAAACGTCCACCGGCACGGAGAGGACCTCGCCCCTGAACCCAAAGGACATCCCCGGCGGGTACACGAATTCGCCTATGCGGCATCCGGCGGGGGCGACCACCAGGGCGGCCTGGCGGGCGGTCAGCACCCCGGTATTGAGCAGGTCGACGGCCACGGTGGTGCCGTCCCCGATCTCGAAGGCGAAGCACGGCGGCCCGGCACCCAACTGGGCGGCCAGGGTGATCGGGGTTCCCGAGCGGATCCCCAGGGGTCGGGTTACCGAACCGGGGAGGATGGCCGTCCCGGCCAGTCCGAGACGACCCGCACCACTCCCCATGCCGACCTGGAGGGCCACGCTCAGGTCCAGGACGTCGAGGCCCGGTAGCCCGAAGGCATTGTTCCAGCGGGTACCGGGTCGGAGGGAGAGGGTGGCGTCGAAGGAGCGTCCGTCCCCCGAGGGGCCGCCCTCCAGCACCAGGGGCAGGGAGGTGGGGGATGCACCGGCCACACCGGGAAGGCGGAAGGTCACCTCACCGGACAGCCTCGAGACCAGCAGACCACTGGTGTTGTCCAGGCTGACGGCCACCGAATCCACGGTGAGCCCCACCCCTCCGACATCGAGCAGCCTGGTGCCCCCCAGGTCCGGTAGGGCGGCCACCAGGTCAAAGCGGCGTCGGGTCGGGTCGACGGCCCCCACAACCGTCATCTCCGGTCGGGAACCGGTGAGATCCCCGATCCAGCGGGGGGAGGTCATGGAACCGGCCAGGGTCAGGGCCCCACCGGCCAGGGATCGGGACTCCCCCGCCAGTCGCACCGTGCGGGGGGTCGAGGCATAGGCCAGCTGGACGTCCCTCATGGTGGGGATCCCATCACCCAGACGGACCGCTCCCAGGGTGGTGGTGAACCACCAGCCCCGGTCGTCCACCTGGAGGCGGGCGTCGAAGGCCGAGCCGAACACCTCTCCCGCCAGGGAGATCCAGACCTCGGCGGCTCCCGAGCCCGCGACCGACCTTTCAATGTGGAGCTCGGCCCCCCTCACCTCGAGACCGGGGACGAACACGACCCGGTCCAGCGTGGCCACCAGGGACATGGCGCCCGTGCCCCGGTCGACCGAACCGGTCAGACGCCCGCGCATCGGGGTGCCGTCGAGACCCACGGCCACCCCGGCCTCGACCGTGAGGGTGGTGGTGCAGGGAGCGTCGGCCTGACAGGCCAGGTCCACGACGAAGGAGGCGTCGCTCACCTCCACCCCGGTGGCCGGGGTCCAGTCGGCGGCGAGGGCCAGGCTGCCGTCCAGGTCACCCTCGGACCGGACCAGGCGACCAGAGACCCTGACCGATCGCAACTCCAGCCCAGGGGCCGGGGAGACCGGTCCGTCGAGGTCGGCGGACACCTCCACCCGCCAGTCCCGGGAATCGGCGACGGTCATGGCGCCGGTGACAACGAAGTCCCCCAGGCCCACGGTGACATCTCCCGACACCACACCGTCCACCAGGGTCAGGATGCCCGAGGTGATCCTCACCCCGTCAGCTACCACCACGGGATCGGTGACCGTCACCCCCAGATCGGAGGTTACGTCCGCACCCCGGGCCTCCCGGCGGACCCCCCCGGTGAGGGTCAGGTCGGCACCACCCAGGCTGACCACCCCCGCCAGTTCACCCTCGAGAGCCAGGGCGCCACCGGCCCCGTAGGCCCCGGCCACGTGGAGACGGCTGGCCGGACCATCGGGACCGGTGGCCGTGGCCTCCACCTCGATCCCCTGCTCAGCCCCGCTACGGAAGCCCACCCGGGTGGTGGCCGTCCATCCGGCCGGGGCTTCCACGAAGGCGAATCCATCGGCCTCCAGATCACCGGACAGGCTGAACCCCTCACCGCCGAAGTCGACCCTCAGCCCGTCCTCTCCCAGACGGAAGGTCAGGTCCCCGAAGACGGCGTCGGCGACGGTCATGGTTCCCGAGGTGATCCTCACCCCCGTGGCGTCGACGGTGCCCGAGGCGTCGGTGAGGGCGAACACGCCGTCAACCACCAGGTCAGCCCGGCGGAAGGAGGCCTGCAGGTCGGCGTCACAGTCTCCCGACACCGCGGTCCCGGTACCCACCGAGAAGGAGATCCGGTCCCCCAACCGAAGGTTCGTGCCCGGGACCTTGACGGCCGAGACCACCTCGCACAGTCCGGGCGGAGCCTCCGGGGGGGCGTAGGACACCGACACGCGGGCGCTGGCCGTCTGTCCGTTGCCACCGGTCACGGTGTACTCGAAGACCAGGGTTCCCCCTCCGGTGGCGGGCACGATCACGTCGGTCTCATCAGCCACCACCCCCTCGGGGGGCAGCACCGGCTCCCCCGAGACCTGAGTCCAGACACCCACCGGCTCCAGGGCGGTGGCGGTGGCCGACAGCCGCACCGTGGAACCGCGGGGCACGCTCGGTTCACCCGAGGGAGAGATGGAGGTGATGACCGCCGGCTGGACGTATCGCACCACCACGTCGGCCACCGACACACCGTTGGTGGCGGTCAGTTCCAACCTGAAACCCAGGGTGCCGTCCCCGGTGGCCGGTGGGGTCACCGCCAGGGTGGGACCGTTCACGACGGTGTCGCTGTCCAGCGCGGGTGGACCCGAGGTCTGGGTCCAGCGGTAGAGGAAGGGCCCCACCCCTGTCACCTCACTGCCGATGGTGAGGGGGACCCCACCCACCGCGGCGATCTCCCCTCCCGTCGAGGGAATGGTGACACCCACCGTCTGGGCGTAGTTGACCACGAAGTCGTGGGAGGCCGACTCCCCGTTGGCCGTCGAGGTGACCACCACCCGCAGGAGGATGCTGCCCCCTCCGGTGGCCGGGGTGTGGATCGTGACCTCGGGGCCGTTGACCACCAGGTCCACGGGGACGAAGGGATGATCGGGGGTCGAGTCGTCGATCTGGGACCAGGTGTAGGTGAGGGGCGCCAGCCCCGTGGCCTGGGCGGTGATGGTCACGTCCACGTCCCCGGCCACGTCGATGGAACCCTGCCCCACCGAGATGGCCACCGGTTGGCGGTAGTCCACCTGCACCATGGCCGTGTCGGTGGCCCCGAACACATCGGTTACGGTCACCTCCAGCACCAGGCTGCCGTCCCCCGCCGGCGGAGGGGTGAACTCCACCGTGTCCCCGGTGGTGACCAGGGCGACCACCGGCCCCGAGATCTGGGTCCAGGTGTAGGCGAACGGCCCCACCCCAGTGGCCGTGGCACTCAGAGTCGTCGCCGTCCCCCCCGGCACCTGCACCGTCGTGCCCTCGGCCACGGACACCGCCACCCCCTCGCGGTACTCCACGTCGACCTGGGTGGAGGTGCTCTGTCCGTCTCCCTGGGTGACGGTGAACACGAAGGAGTAGGTGCCCGTCCCCGATGCGGGGGTCACGAAACTCAGGGTGCCCCCAGAGAACGAACCCGGATCGAGACTGGCCTCACCGGTGTCGAGTTGGCTCCAGTTCAGGCTGAGGGGGGCGAATCCGGCGCCACCGAGGGTGAGGGTCACGGCCTGCCCGGTTCCGACGACCAGGGGGCTGGTGACCGAACCGGTGATGGTGGGGGGGTCCCGGGGTGTGACGGCGGCGGTGGGCGGGGCGGCCAGGGGCGGGGCCGAGCCGTGGACCGAGGTGGCCACCACCGAGGCGCACAGGGTGGAGCCCACGTCGGCATCGGTGACCGTATAGGTGAGGGTGTCCGTGGCCAGCACCGTCGTCGGGGTGTCACACCGGTACCAGGTGGCGGTGGTGGTGACCGTGGCCCCGTCCCAGCTCGACCACTGTCCCGGATTGAGGCTGAGATCTGCTCCCACCTGGGCCGCACCGCTGATCAGGGGGGTGACGGCACCCACCACCGGCAGGTTGGTCTCCACCGGATTGGTGGCCACCGAGGTGGCCGAACCGGTGGAGCCGGCCGAGGTGAAGGCGGTCTCGGCCACGACCAGGGTCTGCCCCAGGTCGGCGGTGGTGACGGTGTAGGACGTTCCCGTGGCCCCGGCGATGTCCGTGCAGGCACCCGAACATCGCTGCCACTGGTAGATACGGGTGACGACGGGGTCTCCAGGCAGGGAGTTCCAGGTGGCCGGGGACAGGGTCAGATCCTGGCCCACGTGGGGGGCGGAGTAGCCACCGGGAATTGTGACGTCGGGGCTCACGGTGGGAGTCAGGGTGAAGGCGGCCACCAGGGCCGAGGGGCCGGTGGTGGCGGTGCCCGTACGACCCCATGAATTGGTGACGGTGAGTACGGCGCGGATCCTCCGTCCCACGTCGGCCTGGACGGGCTGGTAGGAGGTGGCGGTGGCTCCCGCTATGGCGGCGCAGGTCCCCAGGTCGACCGGGTCACCGCCATCACAGCTCTCCCACTGCAGGGCCGTGCCGAGGGGAGCGCTGGTGGCGAGGGCGTCGCCCCAGTACCAGAGTCCGGGATCCACCGTCAGGACCGACCCGACCTGCAACACACCCAGCACCGCGGGCGGTGACCCCGGGTCGTTCACCGGGTCGGGCTCGGGAACCGTGGCCTCGGTGGACGTGGCGGCGGCGGCGATCTCGGCCGCCAACCCGGCCCAGTTCAGAACCTCCACCGTGGCCACCAGGGTCCGTCCCACCAGGGCGGCGTCACTCTCGGGCTGGGTGACGGGGACCGGTGCACCGCTGGCCACCGCCGGGGTGCCCACCACCGAACAGGAACTCAGGGCCGAACCCGGGCCGGGGCAGGAGTACAGGGTCACGGTGCTGGTGGCGGAGACCACCCCACTCCAGGTGCCGGGGTCGACGGTGATGAGGAACCGGTCGGTGTCCTGCACCACCGTGA
>Ga0256841_1003900_pt1 | contig 10992 bp, 11 predicted proteins | sample 356308metaG_FD_185971 | JGI IMG/M metagenome (GOLD analysis project Ga0256841, IMG submission 185971) | Hydrothermal vent microbial communities from Mid Atlantic Ridge, Atlantic Ocean - 356-308 | ecosystem: Environmental > Aquatic > Marine > Hydrothermal vents | place: Atlantic Ocean: Mid...
TGACTCGCTGTGCCCAGGGGCTATAGTTGATCCTCTAACTCCTTTACCTTTTCCAAAAGGATTTCCTGCGGCGGATGGTAGCCAAGGAGTCTTACAAATTCCTCGTTTCGCAGGCAAAAACTGAGCCTAGACAGAAGCCTAAGGTGAATCTTAGTGGTGGCGCTTAGCATGATGAACATCACAAAGACCGGTTTTCCATCCACAGAATTAAAATCTACTTCGTGCTTAAGAAAACAAGTAGTCACCCAGGCCTTAAGCCGAAAACCTTCCATTGGATGCCTGGGATGCGGTATGGCTACTCCTTCTCCAATACCAGTGGAACTCAACTCTTCCCTCTGCAAAAGCCTTTCAAGCAAGACCTCTCTATCAACGTCATCGGGGAGATCCATAAGTTTAACAGCAGCCTTCAGTACCTCTTCAGCACTGTTTCCCTCCAAATCATATAACACTCCACCCCGTTCCATTGCCTCAGAAAGCGTGATGTCATCCTCATTATTTTCCTGCCCCCTGGCCTTGTCCTCATGGAGTGTAATATTATGCGTTTGGGCCCAAGCCCTTAGCTGTTTTTCCTGGAAGATATAACGACCATTTTCCATTTTCGCGGGTATCTTCCCCTGCCTGATCCACCTTACTATTGTGGCCTCGGGAAGATCCAGCATCCGCGCAACATCTTTTACCTCAAAAACCATTTCTTAATCCTTCACTATACCTATTTTCCAAAATTGATTCATGGATGAGCAGCAGCTATGATTTCAAAGACGCAGATAATATCCACTCATGGGCATAAAATCAACAAATCTGAAGACAAAATAACCACGCATTGACAAAATTGTCCATTCAAGAATATATTTTTTTGAGATAGACTACCTATGATAATCAAACCAAAAAAAGCCTGGATCACTCCGGCCCTTGTTACTGTCCTCTTAGCGCTTTACTCATGCGCTCCTGGCCCTGTGAAAGTATCTCAACCAGTCCCATCACTGCGCAGACGCGCTGTGAGACTTGGCTATACTGTTCAGGTCGGGGCATTCTCCCGCTTACATAACGCGGCCGTTCTTACCCATAGGTTACAGAGAGCAAACTTATGGGCCTTTTATTTCAAAGATGTCCATGGCCTCTACAAAGTCCGCTTCGGGAACTTTTCCTCCCGCTGTTCTGCCCTCACAACAGCCAGGTCTTTGCGCAGACGGGGAATTATCACCAACTTTTATATCGTCACACCGACCCCCCTCTCTAGACTACTTTCCACTCAAAAAGGAATAGAAAGGCTACGGTCCAGGTTAGTTAGGACAGCTTACAGTTTTATCGGACTGCCTTACCGGTGGGGAGGTACCTCTCCTGGAAAAGGATTTGATTGTAGCGGCCTCACCATGGCCGTATACTGGCTAAATGGACTGGTTTTGCCTAGGTCCTCGTACCAACAATGGAAGGCTGGAACCCCCGTCCAGCTCAAGGATATAAAAAAAGGAGACCTTGTATTTTTCGCTACCTCCGGCTGGCATCGTGTATCACATGTGGGGATTTATGTTGGAAATAACGGGTTTATACACGCCCCCGGAAAAGGCAAGCGCATAAAGATGGGCTCCCTGAACAATCCCTACTTTAGAAGACACTTCGTTGGTGCAAGGAAATATGTATAATCTGAGCAATAAGGAGGAGAAAATGCAAATAGATATGCATTTCTATGGAGTCTATGCCCTTTGCAGAGCGGCTGGATTAAAAACGGAAGTATCACGTACCATTGCCCATGCCTCTCAATTCGTCGATGACGCAATCGATGCAGAGGTAGTAGCCCTACGCGATGGTAAAGGACTCCTTCCTACTATGACAAGCCACAGACCCATTGATTATCAAAATACATTGCCAGGGGATCAATGGAGAATCTGGGTCCCTTTTCATTTCTTGCCAGGGGCAAAGCGTATCGGACCGCAACCCGACGATGCCAGGAAAATCTTAATCGACGCCCTGGTATGCCAGAAAGACAGTAGCCTTGCCCAAATGATGTTGCGCAATGCTCTGAGCAAGAAAAACCGCAAGCATTGGCCCCACCTTATCGGCATTGTATCCCATGTGTACGCCGATACCTTCTCACATAGTGGATTTGTAGGTCTTGCCAATAACTGGAACAAGGTTAAGGCCGAATCCATAAAAATCACAGGCTCCCACAACGCCTCCATCCTCCATTATTTGTGGGCCAAATACGAGGAGTTCAAGACCCGTTTTGTGAGCGATTTTGCGGAAATTGTACCCGTGGGCCATGCAGCAGTGGCCACATTCCCTGACAGACCCTATCTTACGTGGGAATTCGAATATGAGCATGCAGGCGACGGTCCGGCCAAGGTAAAAAGGGACAACCCCATCATTTACATGGAGGCCTGCAAGAAGATATATGAGTTTTTCTCTCAATTTAAAGAGGTAGCTGAGGATACTCAAGACCCTTCCGGCCCAAGCCCTTGGGATGACATAGAAGATACCCTGCAAACTCTGATAAGATATGAGGCCCCAAAGAATGAGCGTGTGGCCAAGTGGAAGGCCGCGATCTCAAGAGGTAAATTTTGCAAGGTTGCCCCCCTTGATAGAAAAATCCACTATGACGAAAATCTCTGGCGGCCAAGACAGGTGGAATATGAACGCAGTTCCGGTGTAAGTATTCGAGAAACGGATACATACCGGTTTATCCAAGCGGCCCATGAACACCGAAGATATATTCTTCTCCAACTGCTACCGAAGTTTGGGATATTGCTATGATGGCGAATGGACAAGGGACCAGGGGGGTGATTCAACTAATGTGTGGAGGATTTCCATGGGAAGATTGGTCATAACCGTCAAAGAAATCAAAGGCACCTGCCCCGTCTATCGAGTTGGGGACAAGATCGTCCTTGACGAAGGGTACAGGTTTAACCTAGAGGAGACCGATAACGTGTGCATCCACTCAGTGGCCTCCATTATGCCATACCATGTCGCCCTTTACCGCGGAGTCGATCCAAGGGATCTTGGCCTATCCAAGGACCCCGATGTAGCCTATGTCCAGTGCCTCGACCCCTGCCAGTACACGGGGGGAGGCACTGTGGTCTTTGAGATAAGAAGATCCGGAACAATAGAATAATGGGGTGCCGGGAAAACCTAAGAGGTAGCACAGGGTGGTTCCTTGACCTTTAGCTGTCTCTTTTTCTCTGGTGTCAACGCCCTTTCTAACTTCCAATTGGGGTCCTCAAGCCCGTCCCTTTTCTTTATTAAGAGCCATTCATCCCCTCTTTGGCTCCTCTTTAGCTTTGCAAGGGTAAACTCTCCCTTGAGCCTATTGCCATTCAGCTTGAAGGAGATCTTGTCAGGCCTTTGCTCAATCAGTTCAAAATCCCCTTGGTCCCAAATAACTACAGGCCCGGCCCCATAGCTGCCCTCAGGTATTATCCCCTCAAAGTCACCATATTCCAGGGGATGATCATCCACTTGAACAGCCAACCGCTTTTCCTTTGGATTCATGGAAGGCCCCTTTGGCACTGCCCAGGAGCGCAGCACTCCCCCCATTTCCAGCCTAAAATCATAGTGTAGTCTTGATGAATGATGTTCATGGACGACAAACCGGCCACCCATTTTCTCCTCCACAGCACAAAAACTTGACCCTTGCACATAATAAACCTAACGTGATAGAAAGTCAGGGAAAAAGCATATCGTGCTCTAAATTACATGAATAAAAGAGAGGTTATATGGTCCTAGAACAGGCAAAAGAGGTCCTAAAGATAGAAGCCCACGGTATCTTAGGCCTCGTGGATAAAATCGGCCCTGAATTTAAAACGGCGGTTGACATGATCCTTAGTGCAAAAGGGCGTGTAATCCTGACTGGTATGGGTAAATCCGGTCTCGTGGCGCGTAAGATTTCCGCCACATTAAACAGTACCGGTACGCCTTCACTCTTCTTGCATCCTGCCGAGGCCATCCACGGTGACCTCGGGATGGTGACTGCTGACGATATTGTGCTGGCAATCTCAAACAGCGGAAAAACCGCGGAGATCAATACTATCCTGCCTATCTTAAAAAAGATGGGGGCCAAGATTATATCCTTTACAGGCGATGGTGAATCTCCCATGGCCCTTGCAAGTGATGTGGTTATAGATGTGGGAGTTGAGCGTGAGGCCTGTCCTCTGGGGCTGGCCCCCACCGCCAGCACCACTGCAGCCCTTGCCATGGGTGATGCCCTCGCTGTGGCTCTCATCAGCAAGCGCAGATTCAGGAAAGAGGATTTCAGGAAATTTCATCCAGGTGGTTCACTCGGAGAAAGGCTCTCTGTTAAGGTGAAGGAAATAATGCTTACAGATAACAATGTGCCCATGGTTGAGTCGGGCACCTTAGTGGCCCAGGCAATTGAAGAAATAAACAGGAAAAAGATAGGTGCGACCTTGGTGGTTGATTCCAAAAAGACACTAAGAGGCATCGTCACGGATGGAGACCTCAGACGGGCCCTTCTGCAGCACAACCAGATTCATGATCTCACAGTAGACAGTATCATGTCCATCTCGCCCAGGACTATTGAAGAAAACCAGACAGCGGCAGAGGCCCTTGCAATAATGGAACTACACGGTATAACCCATCTCGTGGTGGTAGACAGAAATAACAGGGTAAAAGGCATCGCACACCTTCATGACCTTCTGGGCAGGGAGGAATTTAGAATCAATGGAATATCAGGATCCACCCAGAGGATTAATTCTTGATTTAGTTACCCCGATAGACAGCGGGGATGGAATTGATATAGGGGGGCTTCAAAGGCTCTTAGAAAAGGTGGCTGAGCATGTCCATGGCATCTTGATCGCAAGCCCATGGGCAGGAGAGGGAAATGCCCTCAGTCTGAAGGTACGAAAGCAGCTCCTGGAAAGGACGATGGCCCTTGTCCCGCAGGCCCTTCCCCTCCTTGCATGGATCACGGGAAAAGACGAAGCAGATACAAGACGCAACCTCATTGCCCTTCAAAAAATTACAGAAAGCAGGCTGTACGACGCTCCTATCTACTGGGTAGACACGCCACTGCTTTACCACAGCAACAGAGGCCTCCCCAGTCTTTATAATGAATTATTTCGCCTGACTGAACGTCCTTTCATATTGGTCAACGACCCACAGTCAGTGGCACGGGTTCGAAGCTCTATCAAACGAAAAAATATCCGCACATCGATATTGAAGGAAATAGCAGCAACGGAATTTATTGCAGGCCTCATTTTTATGGGCTCCTTAGAACGTGCACACAATTACCAGAAAGCCACTAGGAAGCGGTCCAATTTCAGGATATATGATGGTGAAGAGGCAAGATTCCTGGAATTTCCCAGCTTGAGTGGGGTAGTATCCGCTGGGGCCAATCTCGCGCCAGAAAAATGGAGGATAATCACTGAGTCATCTTTGCACCTGAATGAGGGTGCTGCAGACTATCCCGACACCATGAAACAGTTGTGGGACGCTGGCCAGGTCCTGCACCGATTACGTGAGATTTACTCCAGCAACCCGCCCGGCGCCATAAAATGGGCGCTTGCACAGACAGGAATTCTTGAAGGTATTTACAATAGTGAATGGAGCGGGACAGACGAGATCGATGTGAGAGAGAATCTTATCAGGCTGCTGTCCCAATAAGACCACCCGGTGAAATGAAAATACTCCTTGTAGAAGATGACCAGAAAACCGCAGCCTTCATAGTTAAGGGCCTGAAGCAGGCAGGGTTTGTGGCTGAGCATGCGGTTGATGGACAAGACGGCCTTTATAGAGCTACTTCCGAGCATTATGATGTGCTGATCGTCGATATAATGCTGCCAAAGCTCGATGGACTGTCCTTAATAAATAAAGTCCGAGAGGAAAAAATATTGACGCCCATTCTGGTGCTTAGTGCCAAAGGGACGGTTGATGACAGGGTGCGAGGTCTTGAGGTAGGTGCCGATGACTATCTTATCAAACCCTTTGCGTTCTCAGAGTTGCTTGCTCGTGTCAATGCATTGATTCGAAGGGCCACGGCTGTGCCTGAACCCACAACACTTGTTTTTGAAGATTTAACAATAGACCTCTTACGCCACAAGGTCTTCCGCGGAGGCCGCGAGATTGAACTGCAGCCTAAAGAATTTGCTCTCCTTGAGTATCTGATGCGAAACGCAGGCAGGGTAGTTTCAAAGACCATGATCATGGAACACGTGTGGGATTATAACTTCGACCCTGAGACAAACGTGGTAGAAGCCAGAATATGCAGATTGAGAGACAAAATAGACAGAGAATTTTCTCCAAAGCTTATACATACTGTCAGGGGCATTGGGTACGTTCTTGAAAAAAAGCAATAGTCTCACAAGATCCCTCACCTTTAGGCTTACCATCTGGTATCTTGCGCTTTTCTGCGGCTTGTCTTTAGCCATTTCCTTGAGCTTTTACTTTGTCCTCTCAAGTAACCTTAAAACACGGGTTGATCACAAACTTATGGATAAGGAACGGGAGTTCGAGGCTACCTACCAGGAACAGGGGGAAACCGGACTCAGGGAGGAATTTAACAGGGAGGCCAACTCAGAGGGAATTAACCGGGTTTTTTTCAGGCTTCTGGGTCGGGAGGGGCAGGTCCTGGCATCCTCAGATATGAGCCAATGGCCTTTACATGATGTAAACACCGCCATGGCCCACCATGCACCCAGCGAAGGATTTTCCTTTACCACCATTCCCCTCAAGAAAACAGAATTTGCTGTCAGAGTGGTTGAGAAGAAACTGGCAGATGGTAACAAACTCCAGATTGGCTTCGCGCTTCGAGAGAATCAGGCACTGCTCGAAAGGTACCGAGAGGGATTTTTCACTGCCCTTGTTATCATGCTCATCTTTGGAGGCGCTGGTGGATGGTTTATGGCCCGTAGGGCCTTGTCAGGAGTAGAGCGCGTCACTCAAACTGCGAACAGTATCAGCAAAGGGGATTTGACCCTGCGTGTTCCCCTAGGAAATGAGGGCACCGAAATTGAGAATCTGGCCTCAACTTTCAACGAAATGTTGGACAGAATTTCCAAACTGGTAACTGAGCTGAAAGAGGTAACCAATAACATCGCCCACGATCTGAGGAGCCCGCTCACCAGGATACGCGGCATAGTTGAGACAACCCTAACTTCTGAAGATAGTATCCGTGCATACAAAGAAATGGCCTACTCTGTGGCAGAAGAAACAGACCGTCTTATAAATATGATTAACACAATGCTTGAGATCGCCCAAACCGAGGCTGGCCTTGCCCGAATATCAAAGTGCGCAGTGGACGTGAGAACACTTATCCAGGATGCGGAAGAACTCTTTGGGCCCGTGGCTGAAGAAAGGGGCATAAACCTGCAGATATCCGTTCCTGATGATCCTCTGACTGTTCAAATAGATATTCCACGGCTTCAGCGGGCCATAGCCAATCTCCTTGACAACGCCATCAAATACACTGATCCAGGTGGACTGGTGAACCTTTCATGTGGAATGGAGCCAACCGGTGTGTTCATAGCGGTACAAGACACTGGCAAGGGAATCTCCGAGCAGGACTTACCCCATATATTCGAGCGCTTTTACAGGTGCGACAGAAGCCGTTCACTGCCAGGTAGCGGTCTGGGGCTCAGCCATGCCAGGGCCATCGTTGAGGCACACGGTGGGTCCATATCTGTTAGAAACACCCCGGGCAACGGTTGCACATTCACTATACACCTTCCAGCTACTGACTTTGACCAACCTTGATTAAACCGTAGAAATTCCGACCAGGTCCTTTTCCGCCATTCCCGCGCCCGGCTGCCCTAATGCTTTGGCATCTTACGCCCACTGCGTTGTGCCAATCCTCGGATTAAGTTCCTTTAATAATGAAGCGCAGATTACCAAATGATAATCTTCTGGCAAGCATCTCATAACCAGCCATCCCGTATAATCAATAACCTGAAATTGACATTGAAAGGGGACAGTACCATTGCCCACAGCAAAACTAATCAAAGCACATTGCAAGCACTGCCTCTTTATGGCCATTGTTGCCATGATTTTCTTCGGAGGCTGTGAGACCTACCATGAAAAGCCAATTAATCCTCGGGCAGTGGCCAACGCCATCTCTAGACCTGACCTCTCCCACATCCAGATATCTGCTGCCAGGCTTCAACACCCTATCTTCAAGCCCATAAACATCGACCTCAGTAATGGCCTTTCAGCGGATGAGGCGGCAGTAATGGCAGTGATACTGAATCCGCAACTGCGCACAATTAGGGACCAGAAAGGTATAGCTAACGCGCAAGTCTTGCAGGCCGGGCTCCTGCCTAATCCTCAGCTTTCCCTTTCCCTCGAGATACCTTTTGGCGCAGGAACTGCTGATAAAACCACGGCCGGGGGACTGGGGCTAAGCTGGGATATTTTCTCGCTAATTACTAGGCATTCCAGAGTCTCTGCCGCCCGGCGCACTGCCCGTTCTGTGGATCTGGCCGTAGCCTGGAAAGAATGGCAGGTGGCAGAAAAGGCAAAATTAGAATTCTATAGACTGCTCTTTGCAAAGCAACAAAACTCGATCTCTCGAAAATTGATGCACACCTATGAAAAATTTCACGATTTGATGAGGAAAGGCCTTGCCATGGGACAGGTGACAGTTCTTGACGTGTCTGAATCCCAATATGCCCTCAAGGGAGCAAAGGAAATGCTTCTTAGGTCGCACGAGGAGGCAGCGGCAGCCAGGCTGGCGCTTAACCGCGCCATAGGTCTGCCACCACAGCAAAGCCTCCCGTTGGAGAAACATGTTGAAATGGGCCTTCCGCTTGCCCTTCCACCCCAGAAACAGTTGGTAGAGGGCCTTCAAAGGACACGCCTCGATCTTGTTGCCTTACGGCTTGAATATAGCTCTCAGGAAGCGCACCTTAAGGAGGCTATCCAAGGACAGTTCCCAAAGATAAGCATAAGCCTCTCAGGCGCCAGGGATACTGACGCCATAAAAACCATAAGCCCCAGCATTACTATAGGGCTTCCATTCTTCAATCATAATCAGGGCAAAATTGCCATAGAAAGGGCCACCAGGCAAAAACTCTATGACCAATACCTGGCAAGGCTTTTCAAGGCCCGGGCTGATGTCGCCAGGATATACCAGAGCATCCTTCACACCCAGAGGCAACTCGACCTGAAGAGCAAGCTCATCAGGGAGATAAAACAAACGGCTAGGGTATACATGGATGCCTCCATGAGCGGGATCCTGAGAAGGGTGGATTATTATAACACCCTGATCAAGCTCTACCAGGCACAACTTAACCGATTAAATAAGGAGAAGCATCTGGCCGAGCTTGGGGTTGCACTCGAGTTGGCCACAGGATGGTATGGAATTGCGCCCCGTCCCCAGGCTCTCAGTCGCGAGAGTAGTAAAACAAAGGGAGAAGGGAAATGAAACGATATCTTGTTGGCATATTAATCCTGATCTCAATAGCGGCGGTGATCACCGGAACTATATGGTTTTCAAGGGCTAAAGAAACAGGCCTCACAAAGCAGAGATCTGAGCTACCAAAAATGCAGTTGATCAAAACCGCCTACCCTCAGTTGCGGGACTTCAAACAGATTAGGCGCTGGCTTGGAAAAGCGCAGGCAGAAGTAAAAATAAGGCTCATGGCCCTTTCTGATGGTACCATTACCTACATAGCTCAAAAAGATGAGCAAGCGATAAAAAAGGGGGAATTGTTGTTCAGAATCGGTGGCACCACTGTGCGGAGACAACTTGCATTTCTCGAAACTAAAATAAGCGCCCTAAAACAAAAGCTGGCTATTGCAACGAAAACCCTGAAGATCAAAAAACGCGCAATAAAGGAAGGATTAGCTCGGGCAGACGAGCTTAGTGCAGCCCAAAGCTCACTGATCACCGCGAAGACAGATCTTAAAGATGCCCAGACAAAGCTCTCTATGTTGCTTCAGTCGCTATCAATCCACTCCCCAATATCAGGCGTATTTACCAATCGGCGCGTCAACATTGGGCAAAGGGTCGCAAGGGGTACTGAGCTTGCGCAGGTAATAGAGCCACATAGGATCCGAGTTGTTGCAAAGATCTTTAGCGCTCACCCTGAGTCTCTAGTGGGCAAACACACCGCAGTTCATACGCAAGATGGAAGACAATTGACGGGAACCATTACCAAAGTGCTCCCAAAGTATGATCCTTCTGGTGCTGCTCTTTTATGGATAGAAGGCCCAGAGCTTGATGCTAATCTGAAGCCTGGGCAAATGGTAGACGGAGCAGTCCTGGTCACAGTTCATAAATCTGCCATTTGTGTGCCTCGGTCTGCCATTGTCTATGACGAAGGTGAACACCCATATGTGTTTGTGAAAAGACCTAACGGCTATGAAAAACGGGCAGTTAGAACAGGCCTCAGTTCTGGGCAGTGGATAGAGATTGTTTCAGGGCTCACGACACAGGATGAAGTCGTCACTCAAGGAGGATATGAACTCTTCTATCGTGAATTTAAAAAGATTTACAAGGTAGCCGACTGATGAGAAACCTGCTCAGGCTTATATCGCACAATCCCATAGGTGTATACCTTGCTATTGTTATAGTTGCGCTATGTGGCGCTTACTCTGTACTTCACATATCAGTTGATCTATTCCCAAATCTTGCCGTGCCGGTGGTTAATATCATCTCCCATTACCCTGCGGCCGCCCCAGGAGACGTCCACCTTATGGTCACGCGACCGATTGAAAGCGAAATGAGAACCATACCAGGTGTAAAGAGGGTTGCTACCACTTCAACCCAGGGGATATCCCAGGTTACTGTTCAGTTTGGCTGGGGTACGTCGCTCGATACTGCGAGACAGCTTGTCTTGGCCAAGTTGAGCCGCCTGGCGGGTATCCTGCCTCGTGGAGTCCAACCTACCCTTGAAAATATAGGAAGCACGCTTCAACGTGTGGCCGCTTACGCTATCTATGGGGGAACTGATCCCATCTCACTGCGCAACATTGTTCGCTATGATCTTGCCAACCGCCTAATGGGGGTAAAGGGAGTATCCTCTGTGGATATATTCGGAGGCGATG
>Ga0256841_1003902_pt1 | contig 10982 bp, 9 predicted proteins | sample 356308metaG_FD_185971 | JGI IMG/M metagenome (GOLD analysis project Ga0256841, IMG submission 185971) | Hydrothermal vent microbial communities from Mid Atlantic Ridge, Atlantic Ocean - 356-308 | ecosystem: Environmental > Aquatic > Marine > Hydrothermal vents | place: Atlantic Ocean: Mid...
GGAGAAACAGCTGTTGTCGACCCGGCCCTTGCCAATCCTGTCCTTGATGAGCTTGCCAATAAAAACTGGCACTTGACCTATATATTCAACACCCATCATCATTGGGATCATGTTGGAGGAAATCTAGAATTAAAGCAAAAAACAGGGTGTCAAATTATAGCTTCAAAAAGTGACAAAAACCGAATTCCCGGCATTGATCTAACGGTTCAGGAGAATGACAGAATTATGTTAGGTAACCATCTGGTGGTTATTTTTGAAACACCCGGCCATACCAGCGGCCATATTGTTTATTTTTTTCCTAAAGATAAACTGCTGTTTTGTGGTGACACATTATTTGTCATGGGTTGTGGACGATTGTTTGAAGGAACACCGGAACAAATGTGGCAATCCCTTGAAAAACTAAAAAAACTACCGGACTCAACAAAAATCTATTGTACGCATGAATATACCCAAACTAATGCCAGATTTGCACTGACTATTGAACCAGAAAATCAAGCATTGATTGCTAAAGCTCATCAGGTAGATGAATTGCGTGCGCAAGACTTGCCAACTGTGCCTTCGACCATTGCCGAAGAATTGCTCACAAATCCATTTTTAAGGACTGATAGCCCTGATCTGCAATCAACGATTAATATGCAAGGAGCATCTTTAGTCGAAATATTTGCAGAAATCCGAAGGCGAAAAGACAGCTTTTAAATGCTATTTGAAGTTATGATGGGGGCCGAATACAGCCGCTATGGTTAATTCATTTTTTGCCAACGGTTTAATTATTTTCAATGCATCCCAGATCATGCGTATAGCTTTTGGAATATTTCTGACACTTTCCTTAATCAGGCTTTTCGCACCAAATAAAGCTACCGCAACAAAATGCTTGATCAGGATTTTTTGATCTTTATTAAGTCCAGCAAGAATTGAAATTGGTTCAATGGCATGATCCCCGCCTTGTTTGATATATTGAAAAACTGCATTTTTCAATAAATCATTTGACATCACTCCATACAAAGCATTAGCAAGAATATTCACATTGGCATTGGCATGGCGTCTATCTTTATAATACATCCTAACTTTTTTATGAATCAGTTCAGAATCCGAAAAATCAGGCATTTTCAACAAATGCGAACCCAGAATTTTAACATCAGAGAAAATTGCGGTAATACCGCCTCCTGTTAAGGGGTGACGCATATTTAAAGCATCACCTAACAACACCGCACCTTCTTTCAATACCGGTCGCGCAGCCATATAATGATTAGGCATGACTTTGAAATTTTCCTCAGCGACCGCCTCGGAAAAATGTTTTTTCATACCTTCTGGCATATAAGGTTCAACATTATTTTTTAAATGTTCCTTTATGGCAGGTCGTTTTGGCGCCTTATCCCCTGGGAAATCAATCAATAATCTGACCTCAGTGCTGGAGATTGGGTAACAAAGAAACGGAGTGGGACCAGATAAAAATACGTGACCATGATTAGGATACGGCAGTGGACAATCTTTCAGAATTAAACCAATGAAAAACGATGTTACACGTTTCTCATTTTTACTCAATTTTTTTCGAAAATGTGAGAAAAAACCATCACTGGTAATCGTTAATTTGGCTTGAACTTCACTGATTTGACCTGTTACTTTATCTTTGAATTTAACACCCTGAATGACTCCATTCTGGTTTTCAATCAAGCCAGTTGCAATCCCTTCCAGCTTGGTGACTGAAGAGTTCTTTAATGCACTTGCTCTGAGTTGCTGTAGAAAACGACCATTATGCAAACCGACTCCATGAAACTGTGTCCTGTGATCTTTATTATAGGGGATGCTGAACTGTTGCTGATCCTGAAGCAAAGCATAACCATGAATATCCTGACCGTCGAAGCCTTCAAGCAAATGTCCCAACCCCATTTCTGACAAAGTTTCAACAGCGCCAGGCTGTAATAGCTCGCCTACAATCCTGTTCTTCTCGGAAAATCCTCTGTCTATCAAGGCAATTTTAATGCCCTTGGGCGCCAGATAAGCAGCAATCGTTGCCCCAGCCATACCAGCACCAATTACACAAATATCAAATTGTTCTTTCATAATTTTGCCCATCTCTTTTCTCTTTGCTTTCCTACCTTCATATAAACCAAAGTCCATAATTTTCCATAGCTTACAGTACAGTCTTTATAAAACAATTGATTAAACAACGGATTCTAACATAGAAATAACTTGTAATACCGATTCAATGCCCAAATGGGAAAAGTATTTCTATAGGCACTGTAGGTAATCATGCAATTATAATTAAACACTCCGGAAATATTTTCCTGTGGCCAGTCACCGATTTGTGTTTGCCTTTCCAGCAACAATTGAATACCACGATCAACCAAGGTTCTATCTTTATATTCACACGCCATCAATGCCAAAAGTGCCCAGGCCGTATTAACTACTTGAGATTTTTCTGCTTCTGTATAAACCATATCTGCGCAGGACTGATATGTTTCCCCCCAACCGCCGTCTGACTTTTGCTTTGAACATAAAAACACACATGCTTTTTCAATACAATGGTTCAAAAGTTCAGAAACATAGATTTTATTACTTCTCGCCTTGCTTAACACTTCTACAGCAAACCAGGTGGCATAAGTAAAACAGACCCCCCAGCCACCATACCATGAGCCATCCGCCTTTTGTTGTTTAATTACAAAATTAATGCCTTGGTTAATAGCAGATTGTATTTGCCGGGCTTTATAATCAGGAAAATCCCGCTGGAATTCAATCAAACTCAAAATACAGGCCGAACTACACTCAGTCCAGGAATAATCAATCATAATATCAGCAAAAATTTCTGAAGGATTGATTTTTTCCAGCCATTTTGGAGCACGGGATAATTCGTAAGTTGCCCAACCGCCATCCTGGTTCTGATAAGAAAGTATCACATCAACGGCAAGCTTGATTCTGTCTTCAGATATTTTAGCCTTCACTAACCCCGAATGATGGCATGCTAAAGTGGAACTCAGTCCTTCGGCTGTACAATCAGCCACCGGCCATCCTTGTTCTGCCGTGGAAAACGGCCAGCTTCCAATCATTGGATGCCTGAAATACTGTTCATGGGTTTCATGTTGTTTCAGAATCTGGGACTCATCAATGAATTGATATGCTTTTTTTATTGTCGGGCCAAACAATTGACCCAGATCACTTTCCAGAAATGCCCGGGTTGTAAAAGCGACATCCCAAAGTTGGGAGCCATTATAGCCAGTCATTTTCATACCATCTTCAGCAACCCAAAGATAATCATACCAACGTTTTACGTGTTGTTGAAATTGTTCGGATTGCCGTCCAAGTGCATGCCAGACACAAATGGAATTAATCGCTTGGCTGACCGGTCCTATATCCAAATATTCAGTTTGCAAATCTTCGGCATGAATATAGTTCAAAATAAATTGTAAAGCTTTTTTTCTTAACCAAGGTAAATGAATTTTTTCATAGCCGTTGGTAAAGAAATTCATCCATTTCAATATTGGCGACTGAACAGTGTAAATATCCTTGTCACAAACCACATTGCGCTGTTTCGGCCAGTCAATCCCGGCAAAATTTTCAACATAAATTTCTTTACGTAAGGAGAGAATCAAATCATTTTCAGGCGCTTTAATCCGGTGCGCATAGCAATAAGCCATCGGTAAATAAACCATCCTTGAGTGGCACCAATAACGCGAAGGATGCACCGGCAACCATTCTGGTAATAACCACATTTCCGGAAACAGACTGTTAAATCCCGACCAGTCATACAAATTCATGACGGCTAAGTAAAACTTACCCCAAGATGGAATTCCTACCGCCCCGCCGTTTTCCATGATCCAGTTTCTTGCTTTGATCATCTGCGGATCGTCAGATTTTACCCCCAATATTCTTAACGAAACATATTGCATCACGGTTCCAAACATAGTGGAGTCGCCTTCAATATGCATCCCCCATCCACCGTCAGAATTCTGATGATTATTGATATAAATTTTTATCAAAGCCTTGTGAGGTTCTGGAAACCCAGTCCCTGTAATATAAGATGCGATAAGCAAACCAGGCAGAAGAAACATTGGACCAGCATAATCACCAGGCCAATGACCTTCTTCACTTTGTAAGCTAGAGAAATAATTGATGCCATCGATGATTGAATCAACTACCCGCTGATCTTTACTGTCGACCTGGTTGGGTCTGTCTCCGGTGAATGGCTTGAATTTCTTATTGACCCATTGATTTCTTAAAACCTTATCAGCAGAATTAGGATTCTTCTGACTATCAAAATTAAAGTCTTCAGAAAATTGTTGTATTTGGCTTGGGGAAATCTTTGAACTATTTTCCAAATGCCGATCTAAATCATTCGAATCGGGTTGGTACGCCCAAATATGTCTACCCTTATTAGTCAGTAACTGCCAATCTTTCCAGCTGTGTTTTATTTCTAACATACTCTGACAGTTGTTTTTAATCGCTTCACTTGTCGTTTTTTTACAAACCGCAACATAATAACGTCATCATTTTACAACATTTTTTATTAAAACACCCGTATTTTGCGTTTTTACAACACAAATTTAACGCAAAAAAAACACCTGAAACCTTCTTTAAACATATAATTTTACAATAATTAAGTTGATTTTTTAAAGATTGCCCCATATACTTAGCAGCATGAAGAAAATATTTTTTGTTGTTTTTTGCCTACTATTTACAAATCTAAGTTTTGCAACTGCTTTGGATTCTGCATTGCAAAAAATAGAATCAAAATGGGAACTGGCAGAACACAACTACCCAGAAAATCAACGCAAACAAGAATTTAACAGCTTATTGGATCAAGCGCGGAATCTGGCTGCACAATTTCCCAACAAAGCCGAGCCTTTGATTTTGCAAGCCTGTATCATTTTAACGCGCGCAAAAATCGAAAGCTCTTTTAATGCGTTAAATTCTGTTAGAAAGGCTAAAAATTTGCTTGAGCAAGCGATTGCAATCAATCCCAAAGCCGACAGGGGATCGGCTTTTGTTACGCTTGGCGTTCTTTATTACAAAGTACCTGGCTGGCCAATTGCTTTTGGAGACAACAATAAAGCTGAAACTATGCTAAAAAGAGCATTATCAATAAACCCCAAGGGCATCGATAGCAATTATTACTATGCCGAATACTTGCTTTCACAAAACAAATCAGAACAAGCCGCTCGTTATTTAGCAAAAGCGGTCATGGCTCCACTTCACAAACCAGAACTTTTCTCTCGAGATATCAAAGCAAAAGCTAAAAAAGCATTAAAAGATATTTCCACACTGCTTGCCTCTAACGGCAGCGCAAATTCTCTTTAAAAATTCTTCAGATTTTAGAGGTGTTAGCGTTAAAATGACGCCTCTTTCTCATTCGTTCAAAAAAATAAATCAATGGCTCAAAACAGCCCAAGCCCACTTAAAATAGTCTTTGTTGCCGATGTTATCGATGGCGAAAAATCGGGAGGGGTAATTTCGGCAAGACGATTGACAGATTATTTAAAAAACCGGCACGATCTCAAAATCATAAGCACCGGCAAAAAAGAGCCTCAAAAAATTGTACTAAAACAATTTTACCTGCCTTTTGCAAAAAAACAGATGCTTGAAATGGGGTTTTTGTTTGCTTGGCCCAACAAAAAAATTCTAATCGACAACTTTAAGAATGCTGATATTATCCACATCCAGTTTCCTTTCTTATTGGGCTATCAAGCGTTAAAAATTGCTAAATCAATGAACAAACCCGTGGTACTGGGCTTCCATGTACAACCGGAAAATCTAATCTGGAACGTAGGCATAAAATCTGAATGGCTTACATCATGGCTGTACAAGTTCTTTGTAAAAAGCTTTTATAACAAAGCCAACACTGTCATTTCACCTAGCCCCATGGGCAAAGCCATGCTAGAAAAATTTGGCATTACTGCACCTGTAAATATCATTTCTAACGGTTTACCCACACAATTTCAGCCTCAAAGCTTCTCACGTGATCGCAAATATAATGATAAATTCATTATTCTGATGGTCGGTAGACTAGCCAAAGAAAAGCGGCATAATCTAGTTATCGAGGCAATTAAACGATGCAAATATGCCAATCAAATCCAACTTATTGCCACCGGCAAAGGGCCGTTGCTTGATGAACTCAAAACACTTGGAAAAGAGCTACCAAATCCCGCTGAATTCACTTATGTTAGCCAGGAACAATTACTCAGGTTTTTTAACACTGCCGACCTGTTCATTCATGCCTCAGAAATTGAATTGGAAGGTATGGCTGTAATGGAAGCCATTGGCTGTGGTTTACCTGCATTAATCGCTAATGCCAACCATAGCGCATCCACACAATTCGCGTTAAATGAAAAATTCTTGTTTAATTCCGAGGATGCAGATGACCTGGCTTTAAAAATCAACTACTGGTTTGAGAACCGCGATGAGCTAACTGATTCAAAACAGCAATATTTGGAAAAAGCCAAACAATATTCTTTTGAAGAATGTATGCAACAAACTGAGAATTTATACCGCCAAATTATTAAAAATTCTACGCTTTCCCCATAAACTTCCCGGTTCCGGTATTAATTTTAATCACCTCACCTTGATCGATATACTCAGGAACCTGAACTTCCAGCCCTGTTGTTAGCTTCGCCGGCTTGGTTCTTGCCGTGGCACTGGCGCCTTTGATGCCAGGAGCTGTTTCAATAATCTCCAAAGCAACCGAAGAAGGTAATTCCAGAGCCAAAGGAGCATTGTCTATCAGCAACATAATTAATCCCTCAAATCCTTCAGTTAAATAACCTACCTGCCCTTCAAGATCCTCAGCATCCAAAGCATATTGTTCAAAATTTTCCATATTCATAAAATAGTAGGCATCACCATCCTGATATGAATATTGCACAGATACCCGCTCACAATCAGCTTCTTTCAGAAAATCGTCACCTTTAAATGTCTCATCCAGTTTTTGCTTGGTTTTCAAATGGGCAAACCGGACTTTGTACAGTGTAGAAGCTCCTCGAGAAGTTGGATTTCTGATTTCTATTTTTTTTACTGCGTAAGGTTCGCTATTGATCTCAACAGCTACATTTAATTTTAATTCACTCGCTTTTGGCAAAATAATTCCTCGAGTTATTTTTTCTTGATATAAAAAACCTGCTTTTCTGACTCTTTAATAAAATGAACAATCTTATGTCCAGATTGATCTGAGTAGACACCAAAATCGAGATGCGCAGCAGGATCAGTTGCAATAACTTTAACGATATCGCCACTTTCCATCGCCATCAACATTTTCTTCAATCTCAGCAATGGCAAAGGACAATTAAGTCCGCTGGCATCAACCTCAAAATCAAATTCAGTCATTTTTACTTAACTATTTTCTAAACTTTCTAATTGAACACTTATAATATACTTCGTGCGGTACAACTGCGAATTTCTAACAACTGAGTATTTGCCGATAGCTGCGTTACTAAAACAGTTGCGTAGCTTGCTATGCGCCTGTTTTAGCGCCTTGCTCTCGACAATAATCAATTTGCAATAAATTCCGCATCCGAGACCGGCGCGAAGCATAGAGTATATCATTAACCCAATTTTCCGAACATCACTGTTAAACATGGAGTATTTTCCACTCTTTTTAAAATTAAAAAACCAGCCCTGCCTGATAGTCGGAGCTGGTAATATTGCGGCGAGAAAAATCGAATTACTGGCTAGAGCGCAAGCAAAAATTACTGTTATTACAGAATATATTGGCAAAGAAGTTGCCAATATGGAAAGCTTGCATCAATTAACAATTATAGAAAAATCTTTCGATGCAACTGATTTAGATTTAAATACATTCAGGCTCATTGTTGCTGCTACAAGTATTCAGTCGATTAATGAAAAAATTGCAGATGCGGCAAATCAACACAATATTCCCGTCAATGTTGTCGATAACCCACAGTTATGCAGTTTTATTTTTCCTGCCATTATTGACCGCTCTCCAGTCATTGCCGCAATTTCATCCGGCGGCGCTTCGCCAGTATTGGCCCGTTTACTCAGAGCCAAAATAGAAAGCCTAATCCCTCCAGCCTTTGGTCATTTGGCAGAATTGGCCGAAAAATACCGTCAGACAGTGAAAGAATTTATCTCCAATCCATCTCAGCGCCGTATTTTCTGGGAAAACACTTTACAAGGACCAATTGCAGAATTGGTTTTTTCGGGAGAAACTGATAAAGCTGAGCAGCAATTAATCAATACTTTACAAAATAGCACCCCTAATAATAACCATTGTGGTGAAGTTTATTTGGTTGGAGCGGGTCCTGGAGATCCAGATTTACTGACTTTTCGAGCATTGCGGTTAATGCAACAAGCTGATGTCGTGGTTTATGACCGACTGGTTTCTCCCGAAGTCCTTGACTTGAGCAGACGGGATTCTGAAAAAATTTATGCCGGAAAAAAACGCAATGATCACACTCTCCCCCAGGAATCGATAAATCAGTTATTAGTCCGTCTTGCTCAGGAAGGTAAACGTGTCGTTCGTCTGAAAGGCGGAGACCCTTTTATCTTTGGCCGGGGCGGTGAAGAAATAGAAACACTGATGTCATTGGGCATCAATTTTCAGGTTGTTCCTGGTATCACTGCTGCCTCGGGCTGCGCTACCTATGCTGGTATCCCGCTTACTCATCGGGATCATGCCCAATCTTGCACCTTTGTCACTGGTCATTTAAAAGATGGTAATATCAATTTAGACTGGAAACAACTAGCCAAGCCCAACCAAACCATCGTCATCTACATGGGCTTAGTTGGTTTAAGCAGTATCTGTAACGCACTCATTGAGCACGGTTGTGACCCGGATCTACCTGTCGCTTTAATTCAGCAAGGCACAACAGCTCATCAGCGGGTAATAACGGGCACATTAACTTCTTTACCAGAACAAATCGCAAAGATGAAAATAGACCCACCAACATTGATCATTGTCGGATCAGTGGTTACACTTCATAATAAACTTGCCTGGTTCAGAAAACCGCACACCGACTAAATTTTACTGCCTATGTCTTTTTTTAAAGTTCTGATAGCTCTTGGCTACCTTTTTTTATTATCAGCTTGTGACAACACCCCCAAACCAGAAAAAACTGTTAATTTAGCCCCTGAAGGACTTTTTTCAGCAGCCCTATCAAAACAATATGCACTTATTAGCACCTCTAAAAGTAATGCAGAACTGTGGCAATTAAAACCAAAAAAACTTCTCCATACCTGGCAACATACCGATGAAAATAATGGCATTATTGCACTGGACATTTCTGATAACGAGCAATACGCAATCACCGCTGAACGCAATTCCATTGCATGGTGGCGCATTTCAGATGGAAAACTGCTGACTATTTGGAGCTTGCCTGGCATTACACATGTCAGTCTGTCTGCAACAGGTGATTTTGCCCTGATTGGTCTTCATGATGAAAAAGCCATCTATTTTGCCCTACAATACGGAAAAACTCTTTATGCCTTCCCCCACCAGGATATCATCACAACAACAGCATTATCCGCTAATGGCAAATATGCACTAACAGGATCAAATGATGGTGAAGCAAAACTATGGGAGCTTTCGGCTGGTAAATTAACTCATTCTTGGAAAAACCCTACAAAGCTATCGGTCGCTGCCTTGTCAGCAGATGGAAAATACGCCTTAACCAATGCAGCATTGGGTTTAACCCAAATCTGGAACACCCAAAAAGGTAAACTTTCCAAACAAATTGGACCAAAACTAATGACCTTAACCTCGGCAAAATTCAGCAAAAATAGTAAATATCTAATTACCGCAAGAACCGCCCAAAGAATTGACTTATGGCGAGTCAAGACCGGAAAAAATATCAAACATTGGCGACTTGTTACTGGTGAGGAATGGCCGTCGGCAGCAACAATTCTCGCTCTGTCATTCACCAGCAACGAAAAGAAATTTTATAGTATAACTTCTAAAGGCATTCTACAACGCTGGAGAAAATAACATAAAGCTTTGATTTTATAAAAAATAGCTATAAATATATTTAACTATTTCATTAATTTTACAAATCAACAGAATTAATATTGGCATATTGCAATATTACCATTCCCTAAATTCAGTAATTATTAAGCTATTTCATTGATAATAGACTTAACGTTTGATGAAATTAAATCTTAAAAGGTGTTGATTAATTTTTCTAAATTGCCTATCCTTTGACGGTTTGAATTTTTCATCCAACGAATAACAACGAAAAACTTTTTTCACAAAGAGAGGTCAACATGAAAAAATCATTAGGAGTAATCACAAGCGCCGCACTATTAGCATTAAGCAGTCAAGCATTCTCGGCTGGTAATGTAGTACCAGAAAAAATCTGGGTTGGCGGTAAAGTATATGATCGCGCATTTGGTCGTGGTTGTGGCGCATGTCATGACATTTCATCAAACCCTAACCTGTTTGAGAGCGTTAAGGTATTGTCAAAAGAAGAATTTATCAATGTCTTGAAGAACGGTAGAAATGGCATGCCTAAAGCGGTCGCTGCCATCATGGCTGTTGGGCCTGTTAAAAAAGCCGGCTATTCTGAAGACGAAGCTTTAGAAGCAGTTTACGAATATGTTAAAGGACGTGCTGATGGTAGCGTCCCTGAAGGTAAACTGAAAAAAGCCAAATAAGCTTTCCCGGCTACTTAAAAAAACCGCTTCTCAAGAAGCGGTTTTTTTTGTCTTTTTACTTATCACCAGAAAAATTTATTTTAGATCAACTAGGCTGACGTATAGGAAGGAAGTGTATTGGAATCTTTAATCCAATGTCTTACCTGATTTACATCAGGCAAAGGAATTGAAGCCGGGATACAGTGTTCACGTTGATTTACTGTTCGCATTTTTTCAGTAAGTTCCTCGGCATCAGCATTTGCAAGATCTTGTACTGACACTATTCCGCTGACTTCCATAAGCTCGGCATATTGTCCATCAACGTCAGGAACTCTCATTAAATCTGCCCTAATCACCCACTGTTTCACAACAGGCTCAACGACCTCACTCACTTTTACAACTTGTTGAAA
>Ga0256841_1003903_pt1 | contig 10981 bp, 13 predicted proteins | sample 356308metaG_FD_185971 | JGI IMG/M metagenome (GOLD analysis project Ga0256841, IMG submission 185971) | Hydrothermal vent microbial communities from Mid Atlantic Ridge, Atlantic Ocean - 356-308 | ecosystem: Environmental > Aquatic > Marine > Hydrothermal vents | place: Atlantic Ocean: Mid...
AAGAGTGATATTTTGGAAATCACAAAAAACAAGCAACAAATAACAATGGCGCTAAAATCCAAAATTTAATAAGTCACCCAAGGGATGAAGGGTTGCTTAATATTTGAGTTATTTTTTTTGGGATTTATTTGATTTTTGTTATTGTACTTTGAAATTTCAGGTTAAATTTAAAGGTATGTAATAAAGTATTAAGTTCATAAACCGATTTGCGGTTAAAACGATCCTGGTGCGCTTTAAGGCTGTTATATATCGTTTGCGTATTCATTTTCCCAGAGGGAAAATCTGAGATTAACCCGCCAATTTTTTGGCGGGAAATGATAAGAGCGTATTTTGGGTCGTCCCGTCAGGGACGAATGAGAAATTCAGGTAATTTAGCCGAATGTCTCTGCCGGGATTTTTCATTTGAAAAATCGATATCATTGTGAAATTTACTAATTAGCTTACCCGCACAAAATACATAGCACAAAATAGTTTTTATTTTTTGACTGAAATCAATTAAATTATCCCTAACTTATCTTCGATAAAAACATTTTCCGAATAATCGCTAAATCTGTTAAGAAGGAGGTCTGATTCCGAAGATCAGGATTGGCATGTATCTGTCCTGCGCCGGATATAAAAGAAAATTAAGAATATTTTGATTAAAGGGGCCATTATGGATTACGAAAAACTGGGTTTATTCTATATCGGCAAAACCTACGATATCCGACAAAATCGTTTGACGGATGAATATACACTTTACGAATCGGAAGATTTAGTGACCCATGCCGTGTGCATCGGGATGACCGGCAGCGGCAAGACGGGCCTGTCCATCTCGATTATTGAAGAGGCGGCCATTGACCATATTCCGGCTATAATTATCGATCCAAAAGGGGATCTTGGCAATTTACTGCTTACTTTTCCGGAATTTAAAGCGTCAGATTTTTTACCCTGGATCAATGCGGATGATGCCAGGAAGAAAGGGGTGTCCCCGGAAGAGTATGCCCGGGAACAGGCGAATCTCTGGAAAAAAGGATTGGCCGACTGGGATCAGGACGGACAACGTATCGCCAAATTTAAATCGGCTGCGGAGTTTGCGATCTATACGCCGGGAAGCAGGGCCGGACTACCGGTTTCCATTCTCAATTCGCTCGCGGCGCCGGATCAAAAGGCCCTGCAGGACCTGGATTTGGTTCGCGAGCAGATCCAGACCACGACTTCGGGGTTATTGCAATTATTAAACGTCAAGGCGGAGCCCTTAACCAGCCGGGAGCATATTTTGCTTTCCAGCATCATCGAGCACGAATGGCTGGCCGGACGGGATTTGCAAATCAGCGATCTGATCAGCATGATCCAGACGCCTCCTTTTCAGAAAATCGGCGTCTTTGATATGGATTCTTTCTTTCCTGCAGCCGATCGTTTCAAATTGGCTATGACTTTTAACAACCTGCTAGCCGCGCCGGGGTTCAAATCCTGGATGGAAGGGGATACGCTGGATATCGATCACATGCTCTACACGCAATCGGGTAAGCCGCGGATCAGTATTTTTTCCATTGCTCATTTATCGGACTCGGAACGTATGTTTTTTGTAACCCTTCTCCTTAATCAGATGATCAGCTGGATGCGCAGGCAATCCGGAACGACCAGTCTGCGGGCATTACTTTACATGGATGAAGTATTCGGTTTCTTCCCGCCTGTCGGGGAACCGCCTTCCAAAAAACCGTTGTTAACCTTACTGAAGCAAGCCCGTGCTTTCGGCGTAGGAGTTATGTTGTCTACCCAGAACCCGGTTGATTTGGACTATAAAGGATTGTCCAATGCCGGAACCTGGCTGATCGGTCGTCTTCAGACGGAACGGGACAAAGAACGCCTGATTGACGGTTTAATGGGCATCGATTCATCCGGTAGTCTGGATAAAAAAATGCTGCTGAAATTGATTTCCACTTTAAAGAAACGGGTATTCTTGCTGCATAATGTACATAACCAACAACTAACTTTTTTCCATACCCGATGGGTTTTGTCTTACCTGCGCGGTCCTTTAACCAGAACACAAATAAAAGAATTGATGAAGAGTAAATTCCAGACAGCATCCGGTTCACGCGAAGAACAGGTCGGTTCGGCTCGAACTCCGGCCGCCGAAACCAACACTCCCTTTGCAGACAAACCGAATGTTCCGCCGGCAATCAAACAATATTTTGCCCGGATTCCGGCTTCCTTCAATAGCCGGGATCAGATCATCTACCATCCCTATCTGATGGCCGGAGGCGAGGTAGTTATTTTTCAGAGTAGATATAATGTTTCTTTTAAACAGGAAATCGGCTATGCGATCGATTTAGCGCAGGATTCGGCCTCATTTTCCTGGCAGCAGGCGCTGCATTTTAAACCGGATACCCGTTTGTTTTCCGGCAACAGGGAAGCGGGTGCGAAGTATCTGGCTTTAGACGCTATGGCTCTTAACCTGGGCCGTCTCAATAGCCTGGATAAGCAATTTGAAACGTATGTTTATCGAAATTTTCAGCTATCGCTGTGGAAAAGCAACACATTCAAACAGCTATCCAAACCTTTAGAGAGTGAACGGGATTTCCGGATCCGGCTTTCGGTTGCGGCCGGTGAAAAAAGAAATCTTGAAAGAGATCGAATCAAACGAAAATATGCGGTCAGGTTGGCTTCTCTGGAAAGACAATTGCTAACCGCCCGACAACGCATCGAACGTGAAACCGATCAATATAACCAGAAAAAGATGGATTCAACCATTTCCGCAGGGGTATCCCTGCTTGGTGCTTTGTTCGGCGGCAGGCGATCCGCAAGCGGTTTTGCCAGAACGGCCCGATCCGTGACCCGTTTATCAAAGGAAAAAGCGGATATCCAGCGTGCCAAAGAAAAATATGAACAACTGAATACCCGCCTGCAGGAACTGCAAGATCAACTGGAAAATGAAGTCAACCTGCTTACGGAAAAATACGATCCTGAAGCGGAAGAACTTCAGACCGTGCTCTTAAGACCCAGGAAGGCCGATGTGCTGCAGCGTTGGTTCGGGATTTGGTGGATCCCTTTCACCTACAATGACGGGAACGGTTTACGTAATTTATATCCCGATCTGTTCGGGCATGCCGGATGAATATAAAAATTATTTAATTCGTCGCCTATTTAAATTTGCAATGATTGGATAAATATGTAATATTTGTAATACTACTTCATCTAAATCGGGTATGGCAGGTTTTATTAGAGAAAGGATGTAAATATGTCTGAAAAACCTGTTGGCTGCGCTCGGCCAACCGGGGCGGTGGTTGGCGAGTCGGTCACTTCGGAGTCACAGGAAAATGAGGAACAAACAACAGAGGAGCAAAGTATGGTTTTAGCCAGAGTGGGAACTAAGGCCCCGGATTTTCAGGCCCCGGCTTATTACAAGGGAAGCTTTACCGAAGTTAAGTTGTCGGATTTCCTTGGAAAGTGGGTTTTGCTATGTTTTTATCCGGGCGATTTTACTTTTGTCTGAGCGACCGAAGTGTCAGCGGTCGCTGCAAATTATGACACCCTGCAGAAGCTGGGGGTCGAGGTCATCTCCGTTAGTGTGGACAGTCAGTTTGTCCATAAGGTTTGGAATGATCAGGAATTGTCGAAAATGGTGAATAAAGATATTCCTTTTCATATGGCCTCAGACGGTCCCGGGAATGTAGGTAGAATTTACGGCGTCTATGATGAAAATGCCGGTGTGGAATTAAGAGGCCGGTTCATCATCGATCCGGATGGTGTGATTCAGGCGATGGAAGTACTTACCCCTCCGGTAGGACGCAAAATTGGTGAGACGATTCGTCAAATCCAGGCCTTCCAGCTGGTTCGGGCTTCCAAGGGAACGGAAGCTTGTCCGGCAGGTTGGGAGCCGGGTGGAAAGATTCTTAAACCCGGACCTGATTTGGTAGGAAATGTTTGGAAAGAATGGAACCCTGCCAAAGATATGTAACCGACAAAATCCAGCTATACTCGATTTAGATCATTAAAAAAGGAAATCCTGAAAAATAAGGATTTCCTTTTTTTTTATGTAGGATTCCGGCAGAATTGTTTTTCTTTCCATACGGATGACTTTCTTAAAGCATCATTAGCGAAAGAAGACGAACCTGCCGGAAAGCGGCCTTTATTTCAAAATGAACATTTTTCTTGCTTCCTCAAATTTCCCGGCCCGAATCATGTAAATGTAGGTTCCAGTGGCTAAATTTTTCGCCCGGAAATCTATGACATGAAAACCGGCGGAAAAGTTTTTATTCACCAGGGTGGTAATTTTTTGTCCCAGCATATTAAAAATATCAATGCGCACGGAAGCGGAACCCGGGAGACCGAATTTAATTTTCGTAGAGGAACTATTCCCAATGGGAAGACCATTACCAAAAGGGTTCGGATAGTTCTGGAAAACAATGAATTGCTTCGGAATCTGACCGGAATACGATTCGATTCCTGTTGCCGCTTGTACGTTTAAAGTGAAGGTCTGGGCATCCGTACCCCCGTTCTGATCATCCACCTCGACGACCACGGTGTGCTCTCCCTGGTCACCGGTTTGCGGTGTACCCTGAATTAAACCGCTTACGGAGTCTATTCCCAGAAAAGAAGGAGCGGTTGTAAGACGGAAAATAAGTGTATCTCCATTGTTGTCACTGGCTGTTACCTGATATTCATACAGCGAATCTACTCTGGCCACCGTATCCGGGAGCGAAGTGATGACAGGGGAGTAATTAAAACCGAAGATGAACTCATCTGCCCCCATATCGGGCGTCGAAGCATCCCGCAGCTCACCGTCAATGTCATCACTCACTTCCGTGAGGGGTGTACCTTTGCCGTCGATCCAGGGAGCGATTGAATGTAAATCACCGGCATCCGCATAAAGAGGGAACACCGAGAGGGAATGTAATTACACTTACGCTGCGGGATGCAAAATCTATTCAAATGGAATGCGCGTCAGTTCGATTAACAGCGCCCGTTCAAAGCAAACGGTTGCAAGTAAAATATGGAAACTTAAGCACGCAAATATCAATTGTCGGTACTACACCGGATTTTTTAGGAATGATCCTGGGAATTGCTGGCGCCTTAATGATAGGATTTTTTACCCAATGGCCTGTAAGTATCAATCATCATTGCTCTTGTTTTCTCTCTTTTTAGCGAGTGATTGATCGGCAGATTCATTGACGTATATATAAATAAAGGTTCAAGTCGTTCATAATCTCAACAGACGTAATTCGTTTGTCGGGATGTTGTGCGGCACCTAAAAAAGACATTAACTGAATATTTCCGATGAAAATATAACGATTCATTTTACACTATCTTTAGAAAATTTGAACATTTCAAAACTGCCAAACTATTTTTTCCGGGTAAACGGAAACTCTATCGAAAGGAATCCCTGTCGCCTCATTTTTGTTAATAAAGTACGAAGAAGGCAGCTATCTATCTGTTTGGTTCCCGAAGGGATATCACTCCGATAGAGCGGAGACTCATATCGTCATTCGGCAAAGGGATCGGCGAGGGGGGTAACTAATTTTACTTTCCTCAACATCTATTTTATAGTTCAACCATAAAATCTATAGGTAAATCTATGCATAGGTAATTCTCCGGGAGTACGATCCAGGACGTATATCACATATTTTTCATCTTTAGAACCGCATGCCTTTTTGATAGTCGGTTTGGCTTTATTGTTCAATCCTTTTACAATCCCGGAAGAAAGTCCCGGGTCTCTATCAAACCCATGCATTATCAAATCACTTTTTTCATAGGAGCGAACCCGGTACGGTTAGTTCGCATACCCTGTTTTTTTAAAATTTTGCAGCCATATATTTTTCTATAGACAAATAAAGGAAACTTTTCTATTTTGTTTAATATTGTTTTGATAAGCATCTTTCTCTGCAAATATTTTGGTTGGGATAATCAAAATTTCGGAGATGGATGCTCATCTTTTAAATTTTTTACATTAGATATTTAGGTAATATGAAATATCCGAAACGATTAACGGAAGTGGATCTACTCATCAAACGCATATACGCCCATGTCCGAAAGTAAAAATACATCCGCCGCGGTCCCATTTTTAACTTGCTCTTCTGATGGGCGTACACACTGCCCATCCTAAAAAAAGATTTTCTGACTTTTGTGCCGAATAACTCACTTCCGTTCCGGGTTGCACTCGGGACAGGTAAAAATAAATGGCGTCGTTCCAAATCTCTGCATATATTTACAAGTGCAGAAAATTAGAACGGAATAACGTATGCAAGATATAACAGAGATTTTCCAAAAACATTACGGATATGCCTATCTGAAAGACCTGAAAGCGCAGGGGATCCATACGGATACGATCCGAAAATTGTTGACGGAAAGGAAAATTGAGAAAATAAAACCGGGGCTGTATCGGCTAGCCGATTTTTCCATGATGACATATCAGGGATTTGTGGATACCTGCATGGCCATGACCAAGGCGATTGTTTGTCTTCATTCGGCGTTGTCCTATTATGAACTAACGACTACGGTTCCTGCGGTAGTTATGGTTGCTTTGCCTAGAGATGCCAAAGAGCCCCGGCTTCGGTATCCACCGGTGAAGGTGTTTTATTTCTCTCCTTCCAATTATGAAACCGGGATTGAACGGATGCACACGGAAACAGGCGACTTCAGGATTTATAATGTGGAAAAAACAATTATCGATTGTTTCCGCTATCGAAACCGATTGGGGGAAGACTTGGCGGTGGAAGGTTTGAAAAACTATATCCACGGAAAGGAGGCCCATCTGAACCGGCTGTTTTCCTATGCCCGCCAGGGGAGAATGTATCGTATTATTAAGCCTTATGTAGAGGCGCTGATGGCATGAGCCCAAAAAGCCCCGTAAAAGACCTGTCGGCTTCGGTCCGGGCCCGTCTGCTGAATATGGCCCGGCGCCAGCAAATTGATTTCAATCGTCTGCTTTTGCTTTATTTTCAGCAATGTTTTCTTGACCGGTTGGCCCATTCAAAATATAAAGAAAAATTTATTTTAAAGGGCGGCCTGCTTTTTTACGGCATAGAACCCTTGCTGTCTCGCCCAACAAAGGATATTGATCTTTTGGGTAGAGGTATTTTAAACGAACCCGAAGCCATTGCAGCCGCAGTGCGCGAAATGGTGGCAAAAGAGTTGCCTGACGGCGTAACCTTTTTTCCGAAGAACGTTGGCTTGGAAGTAATTTCCGAAAAAGGCGCCTATACCGGCGTACGTATTACGTTTCCTGCCAGCTTAGGCGCGGCCAAACAAAATCTGCAAATCGATGTAGGTTTTGGGGACCGCATTGTTCCCGGAGCGGTGGAATTTGATTATCCCGATTTATTGAGTGACCGGAAAATTGAAATTTACGCCTATTCATGGAGTTCGGTCATTGCGGAAAAATTTGAGGCCATCGTCCGATTCAGCGATCTCAGCAGCCGGATGAAAGATTATTATGATATTGATTACCTGCAAAGTCATTTCAATTTTGACGGAAGGGAATTGAGCCGGGCCGTGGAGGAAACATTTAAACGCAGGAATAGCGATGTTTCAGACGCCGAATATATTTTTTCGCGGGATTTTGCCCAAAGCAGGGATAAACAAAAGCAGTGGAGGGGCTTTCTGCGGAAAAATGCTCTGGACAGTCCTGTAGCGTTTTCCACGGCGCTGGTTCATTTAAAAAATTTTTTAGAACCGGTTGTTTCCGCCATTCTTCGACAGAAAGGCTTTGACAGCGTATGGAATTTCAAAAGTAAACAATGGCTGAAAAAAAGTTGAAAAAAAAGAAATTATAAAATTAGTATTACAAAAAAAGGGAAATATAATATTCATAAATATATTACTACACGCAACAAAAAATATAGCGTATGCTGCCTGTCTGCCGAACAGGCAGTAAGGAATGCGGCACACACCCTATTCAAACCCTGGTATTCCATGATGAAAAACCGAATGGCCTATATACTCATTTTGTTTTTATTGTCCACCTTTGTTTTTGGACAATCGGATACCCTGAAAGCACTCCAAACGGAAACGTTTTTGCACCCTGCCGATGGATTTACTGCCTATACCCTAAAAAAGGGGGAATTCGTTTATAATCAGTCTCCATTCACCCTGCCTTTCCCGAGTTGGGCCTGGTGGGGCATAACCGATAACATTACCGCTGAAATAGACCTTCTTCCATTAATTGGCGGCCTTTTTCAAAAGCCTAACCTTCCTGTTCCAAGTTTCAATTTTAGATTTAAATTGCTGGATCAAGAACAATGGATTCCATCAATTGCCCTGGAAACGATGTATCAGCATCTTTGGAATGAAATAATCCAATCCGATCAACCGAACGCGATCGTAAGCAGAAAGGGAAATAGTTGGTATAACCGTTTCAATTTTAGTTGGAGAATGAATCCTAAACTATACACGCATCTATCCATGGGAGTAACCTATGCAGAAAACTTGTATTTTTCGAATAACGACCCAGTGCATCTCATAGAAAAGTTTTATCCGAAGTCATTTACACCGGATATTAATTTAAGTTTGGATTACAGGTGGAAACCCTGGATGAGCCTGCACGTAACGGGTTCTTATGGAACTACATTTGTATATTTGGATAATATTCCAAGAAAACAGCAAATTTCCTACGGGTTCAGAATGGCACCTTTTTATAAAAATAAATGGGGAATACTACGAACCTTTCGCGCAGAATTTATAGGATATTACATACATCTACCTGATATTAATGAATCGATAGAATCCATGCTTCCCATATTCCCATATTTTTATTGGCAATGGATGTTCTAATGAAAATAGAAAAACAAAGTACAGTGCATTTGGTACCTTCTTGCCGGCAGGCAGAGAGAGTGAGAAAAATGAAATCAATAGATAAACCTGACGCTAAACTGAAAAATTTAAAATGTTGAAATAGCAAACATTTCCTGTGCAAAGTGCATACTGCGCAGAATCAAAACTTTCCCATAAATAAGGAGAATTACAAAAATGAATCGAAAACCGGAAAATTCTGAATCAATTCGGCAAAGCCGTGGTTTGGTCCCATCCCAATGAATTCGGGGGATTCAATTTGTGGTATCATCTGGGAAAAGAATACGGAATAAACCAATTATATAAAAAACGATGGGAAAATAGTGAACACCGGATAAAAGGTTCTTTATTTATTAAAAGCGACCCGAAAGAAGCGAAAAAAATCGTAGAAGTTTTTGGCAAAGATAATTTCCTCAAATATGGGGACCTACCCGTAAAAAACTTTGGGGACCTTTATTCGCTGAGCGATTATCTATATCTTGCCAAAACATCGGGAATCGATAAGAAAAGAATTACACAAATGTATGCATTGATGGAAAAAAGAAAAATAAATCCGAAAATTTCGATACCGTGAAAAAAACCTCCCAATTGCAGGTAATTCATTAGCTACATGGCGTTAGGTGGAATATGATGAATATTAATAACCCGCTCTGGCGGCGGTCAGGTTGAAAGTATGCTGTTTTAAAACAGATACTCATCGGTAGTTGTAACGGAAAAGGGACTCTTATGAAAAGAACTATCATGGTCATTATCACGAGCTTCTTAGTTATTCTTCTGAATCGTTGCAGTAACAATCCAAAAGATGAAAGCGGCACTCATTGGATAAAATTTCTCTGGCAAGGCGATACCCTTGGCGGTAAATACTATGATAAATTAGCCATGTTCGTTCCGATCAGAATAGAAGGCATCCCTTATACTTTTCGGGCTCAATTAGACCTCGGAGCGCCTTCTACCATGATTTACGGAAATTCTTTTAAATCTATATTGCAAACCTATCCCAAAGTTGCAGCTAAACTGGATACCTTTGATAAACCGTATATGATTCAAGGAAAAAAAACGGGCGGGTTTAAAAATTTGACCTTTTACCTGGATTCGGTAGCGTTTAAAAATAAGGACATTGCCCTTTTTGAGGGTTTCGGCGATTTTATATCCATGGACGCCCTGAAAAAGCAAAACACGGCTCGTCCGACAATAGGAACGATCGGTTTAAATCTTTTCTCGGATAATGTGTTGTTGATTGATTTTCCGCACAACAGGCTGGCCATATTGGATTCTTTGCCTGATCCAAAAGATTTTAGCCGAACGAAAATCAAATTAGAAAAGAGTCGGATTAAAATCCCCGTACAAATAAATAAAGAAACGCTTTATGTTTTATACGATACGGGCAGCAGTTTTTCATCTCTTTTTTTATCTACCAATAATTGGAACAGTCTCCGGGATACGACCGCTAATTTGGATACAATCATGGTATCGGCCTGGGGCACGCAATATCCGCTATATATATCCAAGACAAGAATCCATATAAAAATAGCGGGCATCGATTTTAAACCGCAAGTAATTATGGGCACAGACCTCGATATGTACTATAAATTTTTCAAAAGAGAAAATATTATCGGTTTGATGGGGAATCAAATGTTTTTTAAGAGAATGATTTGTATTGATTTTAAAAATAAATTATTTGGTATTGGAAATTAACATACATCTTGAAAAATCACGGAAGGAAAATGTATGCAAATTATGTACCTGGAACCCGATTCAACGCAAACAGACACATTACATCAAATGAGAGAATCTATAACAAAAAATAGATTTATTGGAAAGCGTGCCGCAGATGCAATTGAAAAAATTACATTACAAAGACCCGAATATTTACGAAATACCATGGGGATCTGATTCACTTGATAAACACGGCCGGTGACAAAGAATTAAAATGGCATTTGGCCTTAATCGTACCGAGACTTAAGATGACACCCGATGAATTGGCAATTGTCCGGAGGAAACCGACTTCCCGGGCAACAAACAAAGAAGAAAGCAGGATTGTTATAGTAAATTCCATACTTTTTAACAGGAAAAAAACAGTGAGATATATTCCCTCATTCAAGTTTTTAAATTGAAAATGGAAAATAACGGCCCTGCAAAAAAAACAGAGGGTCTGCAGAACAGGCAGGCAGGTAGTTGGAATACCGGAAGATTGCGGCCCGCACCCCAGGCCACT
>Ga0256841_1003904_pt1 | contig 10980 bp, 10 predicted proteins | sample 356308metaG_FD_185971 | JGI IMG/M metagenome (GOLD analysis project Ga0256841, IMG submission 185971) | Hydrothermal vent microbial communities from Mid Atlantic Ridge, Atlantic Ocean - 356-308 | ecosystem: Environmental > Aquatic > Marine > Hydrothermal vents | place: Atlantic Ocean: Mid...
CCCTGATCCTGAGCTCCAGCCACCGCTCCTCCTCCAGCGTCGCGCGATCGTTCTCATCGGCTTCGCGTTCCTGATTTTTCAAATGCTCATTGGTTTCTTTCAAGCTTTCCAGAAGCTCCTTTTTCTGAGTCAGCAGGAGATTCTTGAAGAACTCAATCTGTTCTTCATTCATATAGTTCTTCTTCGGCTGTTTGAGTAGGGCTTTTTCTGTCAACACAGTCTACTCTCCTCTTCAAGTCTGATAAGTTGGCGGCAACCCGGTGGCTGCCCTGTTATCCCGACTGCTCGCCTGTTGCCACCGTGCAGCGAAATGGCGCGGTATTCTATAGCGATTGATAACAAATTACGACTACTGCATGCGCACGGATGTGTAATCCTGGACCGTTTGTCCATCACATGGAACCGAATCCTCCAGGTTGTGTCTGTGTCGATACAAGCAACATGCAGATTGGAACAACGGGAAATCAAGCGACAACCTCGTTCGAGGCGTAACAAAACCGTATACGCTCCACAGTTTTAAACGGTGATCTGCCCGGGAAAGCGAAAAATGGATAAAATCCGGGGCGATTGGGGTTATAGTCTCTGCATGGGCAGCAGAAAAACAGGCGCTTGATCCCCACCCCGGCACCACGGGATGCGCCTCGAGATACTGCCTGCAAAATGAATAATGGCTGAAACTTTTTTCGGTATGATGATGATTGTGCTATATTTTTCCGGAAACCCACGCCAAAACATGTCATTGCGAGACAATTTCCGGCGAATGGCCTTACCCGGTTGTAACTATTCAGTTGGTAGACAAATGGCACTGTAACGACTCAGATTGACACTGAAACGCGCCAGATCAAGGCGGGAAATAGCGAGTTTACTCGTGTAAATGGCCATTTCCCGATATAGAGATGGCACATTTCAGTGGTGAACCGAGCGTTACTCCGGTTGAACAGGAATTCACCGCGCAATAGCACGTCACGTTTGAACAGCGACACGATACAGATCTTATGGACAAAAGCACCCAAACACGTACACTCGCCGGCCTCATTGGCCTGAGCCTTTCCCTCATGGCCACCACATCGGGACTGGCCATTGGTATCGGGGACATCCAGGTCAAGTCCGCATTGAACCAGCCACTCTACGCTTCCATTCCGATCACATCGGGTACTGATGAAATCCTGTCCGGCGAAAACATCCAGGTACGACTCGCCTCGCCGGAGATGCATGCCCAAGCTGGCCTACGTTACCCGGCCGAACTGGCAGGTACACACTTCGATCTGTATCAGACAGCGGACGGCCAAACCCAGGTTCTGATGGGAACCCGCGACCCGATCCGTGAACCGCTGGTCAACTTCCTGCTCGAAGTCGAATGGAGCCACGGAAAACTGCTCAAGGAAGTTTCAGTGCTGCTCGACCCGCCGGGCTACCAACGTCTGCCTGATGCAACACCACTACCCAGCATCGCCGATAGCAGCGCCCCGGCCACCCAAGCTCAACCCACTGCGCCACAACCCGTGGCATTGGCCAGCACGACCCCGTCACGGCCAACAGTGACCGATATCGGTTCCATCGATGTGCCGGTTTTCGTCGAAGTGCCCGCCTCACTGAAAACCAGCGCAACCCACAGCCTTACCCGGCTCCAGCAAGCCCCGATCAGGAAAAAGCGCACTTATAAAATCACCAACGGTCAGTATGGCCCAGTGCGTAGTGGCGACACACTGATGGAAATCGCCCGGGCAGCCGTCCGCGGCACGGGTCAGAGCGCCAAAGCCATGGCCCGGCGCATCTACGAGACGAATCCCGAAGCATTCCTCGGTTCGATGAACAATCTCGAAAAGGGCGCCATACTGTATATTCCCGAGGAAACCTACAGCCACGGCGTTTCCGGCAATCACTCCATTCAGGTCGCCCAAGCCGATACAGCGCCGATCAGCGGCATCTCCACCATCAGCGACTTTGCCTTTGAACTGCCACCGGAGGAAATCGTCGTCGAGACACCAGCCGCGGCGCCACCGACTACAACACCGACAGAGACTCAACCGGCGACCTCCAGCAAATCTCTCGAGATTCTACCCGCTGACAAGACTTCCAGCAGAATCGCCCAGGACATTGCCAAGAAGCTGGAGGAAAACCAGCAACAAAAAACATCCACATCGGAAGCCGTAACCCTGGAAAAAGCTGAAGAACCCACGCTGCCCGCTCCCAACAGCAGCCTGAAAAGCGCGATCGGAAAACCAGCCGAACCGGCGCAGGAACCGTCCCCCACAGCGGCGCCGCGAGATGAATTCCAACAAACCGAAACCAGCAAAGACAAGGGAACCGCCGCGGCAGAGGATACCAGCCACAACGAGCAACCCGAACCATTGCGCGCCGCCGTGGAAACCGACGAACTGCCCGGTTCCAGAACCACGGAAACCACCGGTTTCGACAAACTGCTCAAGTGGTTACCCTGGCTGCTGATTCTGCTGACGCTCCCGATCATGTTGCTGCTCGGATTACGGCGCAAGGAAGAACCACCGGTCAAGATCCCCGCCCGAGAACCACAAGGCTTCGACCCGAACATGCCGAAACACCGGGGCGATACGCACCGCGACGAATTCAGGCCTGCCAGCGTACCCGGCACGCCCGACAAAACCAGCGAATTCACGCAAGATACTGCTGTGTTCGAACACGGCGGCAAAGCAGCAGCACCGGGAAGTACCACGGAACTGCCACGGCCTCACACGCCGGGTGGTCACAGCGACCTGCCGCATCAGGACGATCTGGCACCCACGGCCAGTGACACCCAGGAGACCATCCAGCCCTACTCGGACGGTCCCTCCACCCAGATCCTGGAGATGCCGGAATCATTCGGGGAAGAAGCGGAAGCGGAACTGGATGCAGCACAAGAGGCGGAGATCTACCTTGCCTATGGCCAGTACTCGCTCGCGGAAGTCGCCATCAACAAACTGCGTGAACAAAGCCAGGACAACGACCGGTTCAAGCTGTTGCAACTCAAACTGTTTGCCGAAACCGGAAAGCTCGAAGAAATGCAGGTATTGGCGGATGAGCTGTTGCAAAACAGCCAGGCGGACAGTGGACTTGCCCAACAGATTCACAAGATCATCGACCGTGCTCACGAACGCCATGGCCAGCCGCAGACCGGTAACAGCATACCCCAAGCCGAGGCGGAAACGCCCGCTGACGACCTCGACACTGTTGCACTGAACAAACCCGAAACGCAACAGATTGATCCGGCAACCGATCAGTCCGCCTCGAATGCCGCGCTGTATACCGAGGACATACGTGACTACCTGCACGAGAAAATCGAACCAGAACCCCCAAAATCCGCTCCAAACGAAGACCCGCTACGGGACTCACTGGGTTCTCTCACATCCGGTGGCGATACCGAGACCGACACCGGCATGCCGGAGATCGTTGAAGAAGAAGCGTTTACCGATGCCGAGCTTGATGCCATCTCCATGGAACTCGACCTCATGGATGACCCGGGCGATTCACTCGAAATCGGTGATGAACTGGATCAATCTTACGCCGACGAAGCTGTCGAAAATTTCTCCGATACCGACTACCGGCTCAGCCCGCTCGGCCGGGAAAACAAGCATGACGACAAGTCCGAACGGCTGGATGTGCCGTTTGACCTAGAGTCGGAACTGGAGAAATTGTCACGTACTGACACCACGCCCAAATCCTCCTGAGAGCAAGGGAACCATTCGGCGCTTTTCCGGCCTCAGCCAGGAATAGCGCTGGCCTTGGAACTCGATCCAGCCACCACGGATGTGGCCTCGTGGATCATGGTGGGTCCAGTGCAACACGCCACCGCGCGCATTCCACTCATAGCGTCCCCGGATTCTAAGTACATCACCCTTGCTCAGCGGCACCCGACGCGCGAGATCGATATTGTGCGCCACCATCACAGTATGCCCATTATTCAATCTGAGGATAAAACGTTGGTGCCGGCTACCTTTGGTGTCATCGGGAAAGATGCGTGAAACCCTACCTTCAACCTCGACCCACAGATGGGATTGCCTGGATCGATAGGCGGACATCAGCGCCGAAACACCCGAGTCTCCCGAAACACCGGCCTCGAGCGCTTCGACTCCCCGATGCCCCTGAAAAAACTGCAGCGCCAGCAATGCCAGTGCCGCCACCACAGACAACAATCCATACTTTGTCTTCATGACTGAACAACCTCCGGGCGTCGTTACCCCATGTTCTGTAAAATGGGGCCCAGTTTACTCAAATCCCGCCCATGAGCCAGCACGACACCCTCTACCGCAACCCGGACAGGCATGACAGCCCGTTTGTTTTCGACAGGGCCGTGGCAGAAGTCTTCTCGGACATGATCAACCGATCGGTGCCCGGTTATGCCACGATCCTCGGCATGCTTGGTGTCATTGCGGAAAAATTTGTCCAGCCTGGCAGTCAGGTATATGACTTGGGATGCTCCCTTGGTGGCTCAACCCTGGCTCTTGGACAACACATTCCCCATACAGACTGCCGCCTCATCGCTGTCGACAACTCCGAAGCCATGATCGACAAATGCCGCCACAACCTCAGCACGGCAAAACTGGCGCCAGAACTCGAGATACGCTGTGAGGATCTGCGGCAAACCCCAGTTCACGACGCCTCACTCATCTGCCTGAATCTGACGCTACAATTCGTTCCGCGAGCACAGCGTGATGAACTGATACAACAGCTCTATCAAGGCCTCAACCCGGAGGGCGCCCTGATTCTGGTCGAAAAAACAATATCGGAAGATGAAGACGAACAGGCCTTTCTTACTGACCTCCACCTCGCCTTTAAACGCGCCAACGGTTATACCGACATGGAAATCAGCCGTAAACGCGCCGCGCTGGAAACCGTACTGAGGCCGGACAGCGACGCCCAACATCTCCAACGCCTGCGCCAATGCGGCTTTCGGACAGTCCACCGCTGGTTTTCATGTCTCGGGTTCAATGCCTATCTGGCGGTCAAATGAGCGAACACTCCCACTATCGGACACTGACGACTGCACTGCAAGCCAGCACTGCGCGCAAATGGGCCGGCATTCTGCCCAAGCAGATCGAACGGGCATTTTCCAACCCATCCCCCATGCAACAGCGCTGGCAGAAACAACTCGAATCCCTGCCGCCCGTCCCACCGGGGCTGACCTATTCCCTGGACACATCGATCGTTACCCTTGGGACACCACGGGATCTCTCACCAGAACATCAAAGCCGGTTGCAGACCGCGCTCGAAAGCCTCAAGCCCTGGCGCAAGGGGCCCTACCAACTGTTCGGCAATGACATCGACAGCGAGTGGCGCAGCGACCTCAAATGGGATCGGCTCACGCCCCATATCACCCCATTGACCGACCGGCTGGTGCTCGACGTCGGATGCGGAAACGGCTATCACGGCTGGCGGATGCTTGGCGCCGGCGCTGGTAGAGTCATTGGCATCGACCCGACAATGCTGTTTGTCTACCAGTTCCTGCTACTGCGCCATTTCCTGCCACAACTGCCGTTCGATGTCCTGCCACTGGCCAGCGAAGACCTGCCGCCCAATCTCCAGGCTTTCGACACCGTGTTTTCGATGGGGGTGCTCTATCACCGCAAATCACCGATCGACCATCTTCTGCAGCTACGGGATGCCCTCAAAATCGGGGGAGAACTGATTCTCGAAACCCTGATCGTCGACGGAGAAGAAGGTTATTCACTCATGCCGGCCGACCGCTACGCCGGCATGAAAAATGTCTGGTTCATCCCCACCATCCCGACACTGACCAGCTGGCTGCAACGCTGTGGATTCGACAACATCCGCTGTGTCGATATCGCTTGGACCGAAACCAGTGAGCAACGTGGCACCGAGTGGGTCAACCATCATTGCACCCTGGAACAAACGGTTGACCCACAAGCCCACATCACATGCGAAGGCTATCCGGCGCCCCGCCGCGCCATCCTCGTTGCGAACCGTTGCTGATTGGGTAATAATCCTTGAGCCGAGTGAACCTTCCAATGGCCTGCTTGTCATAAGTTACGTCCCGAAACACCACCAAAGGCAAAGTTCTAATCCAAGTGAACATCTTAGTCAGACAGACGTTTGCCACCCTTGTCAGCATCGTTACAATTCTACAGTTGTCTGGCTGTAACGCATGGAACGGCTCCAGCTCGAACGATACACTCGGCTCAGCCCTGCCATCGCCCATGACTCTGGTAGAGAAATCCTCCACACTTCAGCGGCTGTGTGCGACAGGCACCGGCATCCGCGTCATCCACGGCCTGGATTACAATCACGATGGCCGGCTCGGGCCTTATGAGCGCCGTCATCAGGATATCGTTTGCAACCCAACGCCTGAAGCGCCAACAGGCAAAGCCGTCGCCGCATTGCCCTTTCCGCCTGCAGATTAACCGCTGACGCGAATGGCAATCTATTCCTGATCACCCCGAGCCGAGCCAGGCCCCATCGGCAACCCCAAATGCTGATAGGCACGCCGGGTCGCCACCCTTCCGCGTGGCGTGCGCATCATGAACCCCTGCTGGATCAGAAAGGGTTCGATCACATCCTCGATCGTACCGCGCTCCTCACCAATCGCAGCGGACAAAGAATCCACACCCACCGGCCCACCATCGAACTTTTCGATGATCGCCAGCAACAGCCGCCTATCCATATGATCGAAACCATGGATATCGACATTGAGCAGATTCAGCGCCTGGCTGGCAACCTCAGCAGTGACTTGGCCATCGGCTCGGACCTCGGCAAAATCCCGCACCCGCCGTAGCAAACGATTGGCGATTCTCGGTGTTCCCCGAGAGCGGCCGGCAATCTCGGCACAGCCCTCGGCGGTCGCCTCGACGCCCAGAATACTCGCCGAACGCTGCACAATCCGGGTCAAATCACGCGTGGAATAGAACTCCAAACGCTGAACGATGCCAAAACGATCCCGTAAAGGGGACGTCAGCAAGCCCGCCCGTGTCGTTGCACCGACCAGGGTGAATGGCGGCAAATCCAGCTTGATGGAACGCGCCGCCGGTCCCTCGCCAATGACGATATCCAGCTGAAAATCTTCCAGAGCCGGATACAGGATCTCCTCGACGACCGGGCTGAGCCGATGGATCTCGTCCACGAACAGCACATCGCCCGATTCGAGATTGGTCAGAATGGCTGCCAGATCTCCGGCCTTTTCCAGCACTGGCCCGGATGTCTGGCGCAGATTGGCCTGCATCTCATGCGCAATGATGTGTGCCAGCGTAGTCTTTCCGAGCCCTGGCGGCCCAAAAATCAGCACATGATCCAATGCCTCACCACGCCCACGGGCCGCACCGATGAAAATCTCCATCTGCTCACTGACGGCAGGCTGTCCCACATAATCCGCCAACCGCCGGGGTCGAATCGACTGCTCGAGCAGCGCCTCATCGCCATGGATAGAGGGATCGACCAACTCATCCCGACTCACAGTGCACCTTTCAGAGCCTGACGAATCATCTCCTCACTGGACAATCCCTGCGCCGACACGGCTCGCACCAGCCGACTCGCCTCTTGCGGCCGGTAACCAAGCGCCATCAGCGCCTCCGTCGCCTCGGCAACCGGATCCTGACCCGCGGAGTCACCAGCCTGCGCCACCGCTGATGCTTCGCCAAAACCGGTATCTTTTTCCAGACGATCACGCATTTCGACGATCAACCGTTCCGCCGTCTTCTTGCCGATACCGGGAATCCGCGTCAACGCCGCCTGATCCCCCCCCAGGACACAAACCCGAAACTCGGCCGGATTCATGCTGGACAACACCGCCAGCGCCATCTTGGCCCCGACACCATTGACCTTGAGCAACAAGCGGAACAACGTCCGCTCACTGGTTGTCAGGAAACCGAACAGAATCTGGGCATCCTCGCGCACGTGGAAATGCGTCACCAGCGTCACCTGCTCGCCTACCGGCGGCAAATCAAAAATGGTCGACATCGGAGCTTCCACCTCATATCCGACCCCATTGACATCCACCAGCAATGTCGGCGGCGACTTGGCCATCAACCGCCCACGCAAATGACCAATCATCGGCCGCCTCCGGCATCCGCCAGCCGTTGCCGCGAGGCCCGCATGTGCGCATGGCACAGTGCCACCGCCAATGCATCGGCCGCATCCGCCTGCAAAGTCTGTTTCAGATTGAGCAATACGCCCACCATATGCTGAACCTGGGCCTTGTCCGCCGCACCACTGCCCACCACCGCCTGCTTGACGAAACGCGCCGAATATTCCGACACCGCCAACCCTTGTTCGACACCGGCGCAAATCGCCGCCCCACGCGCCTGCCCCAGCTTCAGCGCCGACCCGGCGCTGCGCGAGACGAAAACTTCCTCGATCGCCATCTCTGCCGGTTGGTGATCGTCAATGACGGCTGTCACCGCTCGAAAAATCAGCCCCAGTTTCTCCGGCAACGCATCGCGATCGACCCGAATGTGGCCGCTGGCAACATGGCGGCTGTAGCGACCATCACTATCGATGATTCCCCAGCCGGTAATCCGGGATCCCGGATCGATGCCCAGCACACGGATCAACCAGCCGCCTCCAGCGCCTCATCCGGAATATCCGCATTGGTGAAAACCTCCTGCACATCATCGAGATCTTCCAGCATATCGATCATACGCAGAATCTTGGCGCCATCCTCCACACTCAACTCGGTCAACACATCCGCCCGCATCGTCACCTCAGACGCCGCTGGCTCCAACCCCGCCGCAATCAGCGCCTCCTTGACCGCCTGATAACTCTCCGGTGTCGACAACACATCGATCGAGCCATCATCATTGACCACCACATCATCCGCGCCCGCATCCAGTGCAGCTTCCATGATGGCATCCTCATCGGCACCTGGCGCAAAGCTGACAATCCCCGTCTTCTCGAACATGTAGGAAACCGAACCATCGGTTCCGAGATTTCCGCCCATCTTCGAAAAAGCATGCCGAACCTCCGCCACGGTACGATTTCGATTATCGGTCAGACAATTCACCATCACCGCAATCCCGCTGGGGCCATACCCCTCATAGCGCACCTCCTCATAATTGGCGCCCTCGGTCTCACCCGCGCCACGCTTGCACGCCTTCTCGATCGTATCCTTGGGAATATTCGCCGCCAGCGCCTTCTCCACCGCCAACCGCAAACGCGGATGCGCATCCGGATCCGACGTCTGCCCCTCTTTCGCAGCCACCGTGATCTCGCGAATCAGCTTGGTCCAAATCTTGCCGCGCTTCTTGTCGTTCGCAGCCTTCTTGTGCTTGATATTGGCCCACTTGCTATGTCCAGCCATGCGTTGTTTTCTCCAGCAAAATTCACCAAAACGACCTGTCGGCCACTGCACGCAAGTTTACCACACGAACTCACCCCGACTGAGATAAGCACAAATGGCCGTCGCCACCGGACGGGCGAACAACAGCCCGAAATGACTGTACGGAACCTGCAAATGCTGCGTCACCTCCGGCGCCCGTGTCTCCGACACCGCCACCGTGCCATCGTTCGGCGACGACAACTGGCCAAACAGCATACCAACCCCCAAGCCCCGATTACCGGCAACCATCGCCAACTCCCGTCCGTTCTTCCAGCGTGGCCCATCACCCAGTAACCCTTGGACCATACTCCTCCCCAGCAACAACCCATCAAGCTTGAGACGCCGCAAGGCCACCGCCGTCGCACTGCCATTCAACGGCGTCCCCAGCATCACCACCTTGCCCGGTGGCTGCTCCGGAAACGAATCGAACAAATGCGCGATCACTATTCCACCCAGACTGTGGCCAACCAAATGCACCACATCCGCATCCAGCGCCTCGATGAACCGTTTCAACGCCTGCGCATTCTCAGCCGGCGTGCGCCGCAAACTGCGATAGTGAAAAATCTTCACCAGTGGGAAACCACATTGACGCAACCTCACAGCCAGCAACTGCATCTCCAGCCCCGTCATCAACACCCCATGAACCAACACCACCGCCTGCTTCAAGTGCACCACTCCCAAAATCTGAACACCTCACATGAAGTATACCCAACGGAGACGCAGCCCGACCGAGCGCACGCCAACCAAAGCACCGCATTGGGCAGTCGCAGTCGTGATCCTGTGAGAAATGCAGGCTTGTCTGACCAATGCCCCACCAAGTATCATCCAGCCAGTGAAAAACCCAAACCCCTCTCAAATAACCACCCTACACCGCCGGTGGTTATGGCCATGCCTGCTGCCGTTGATCACCTCCTGCGGCCCCACCGTGCTGGTCAGCCTACCCGACACTCCAAAAACTCTTCACCTGACACATAGCGCCATCATTCAACCCTGCGCGGTCAGAGACACCACAAGCCGCCTCTGGTTCAACGCCCGTCAGGCCCTGTGCCTACGCTTCAACCCAGCTGCCAGCGACACCCCCATCTTCTGCCACCTGCCCGCCCACAGCAAACTCGAAATCCTCGAAATACGCGACCTCAGAATGATAGACGCCACCCAAAAACTCTACCGCCTGCGCCCTCCAAAATCCTGCCCCGAATCCAACCAACCTCTCTACGTGGACGACAACACCCTCGAACTCAACAAAACCTATCGGCCAAACGCGCACGGGAGCAAGCTGTAGAGAAACGGCCTCCAAACCTACAGGGAACCAACTTGCGGCTCCTCGGAGCAACCCGGCGGGCAACGGCTGGTCACGGACGTCGGCCGCAGGGACAGCGGCCGTCGAGCCTACAGGGACGTATTCACGGCGATCCGTGAACGACCGATGACTGCCGGGATGCGGAGGTCGGAAAAACACCCAAAACGCAATAACGCAAGCCTGACCCCGCCGGGCTACGTCGGAGCAGCCCGGTGGGCAGCGGCTGGTCGCGGACGTCGGCCGCAGGGATAGCGGCCGCCGAGCCTACAAGGATGTATTCACGGCGGTCCGTGAACGACCGATGACTGACGGGATGCGGGGGTCGGAAGAACTCCAAAACGCAATAACGCAAGCCTGACCCCGCCGGGCCACCTCGGAGCAGCCCGGTGGGCAGCGGTCG
>Ga0256841_1003905_pt1 | contig 10980 bp, 11 predicted proteins | sample 356308metaG_FD_185971 | JGI IMG/M metagenome (GOLD analysis project Ga0256841, IMG submission 185971) | Hydrothermal vent microbial communities from Mid Atlantic Ridge, Atlantic Ocean - 356-308 | ecosystem: Environmental > Aquatic > Marine > Hydrothermal vents | place: Atlantic Ocean: Mid...
CACCAAGGTCATGCTGAACGGACTCGATCTTGGTGTAGGGGTGCCGGAACAGGTTGTTGAGCAGGTCCTGGCTGTAGATCTTCGGCAGCTCTGTACGGATGCGGTGTTTGTAGGTCATCATGATTTCCTTGATCCGCTGGATGATCCAGATGGTCTGGCGCGAGGTGCATTCCACGCCCTCCAGCATGTAGAGGATCCAGGCTTCCCACTCGCCCGTCTCGCGGGTCTGTTGCAGCAGCCGGTAGTATTCAGGCTTGGTCCGGATGATGTAGCGGCTGAGGTAGAGCACTGGGATGTCGAGTAAGCCCTTGGCGACCAGGTAGAGGATATTGATGATGCGGCCGGTACGGCCGTTACCGTCGTAGAAGGGGTGGATGCTCTCGAACTGGTGATGGATCACCGCCATCTTCACCAGGGGGTCGGCATCGCAAAATGCGTCGTCATTGATGAACCGTTCCAGGTTGTCCATGAGACGGACGATCTCATCGTGGTCCTGGGGCGGGGTATAGACGATTTCGCCGGTGCGATCGTTCTTGAGTGCCGTGCCAGGCAATTTGCGGATGCCGGCGTCGTTTTGTTCCAGCACCCTATGGAGCTCGATGATCCGGTTGACGGTGATGAGCCGGTCCTGCCTGACCTGCTCGAAAGCGGTTTTCAGGGCTGTGGCGTAACGGCTGACCTCCTTGGCTGCGGGGTTCCTGATATAGTCCGAAAACAGGTCGGCCTTGTATAGGTCATCGTGGGTGGTGATGATGTTCTCGATCTCGGAACTGTCCTTGGCCTCCTGCAGGGCGAGGGTGTTGATCAGGATGTGCTCGTTGGGGATGGTGGCCGCCATGCCCTTGAGTTCCGCCAAGTAGCGGTGGGCTGGAGCGAGCCTTTTCAGCACCGACCTGGACTCCAACTCGGTGTTCGGCGGTAATGGGTGAATCGCTTCCTCGGGCACGTTGCTCCTCAACATAGTCTCAATGTGTATAGAAAATATCTATTTTCTATACTCAAATATTCCTCGTGTCAAGTAAATAGCTATTTTTTATGCATGTGATACTCCATATGCATAGAAAATAGCATCTGGCTTAATCTCGGATCAGATTATCCATGTTTATGATGTGGTTGTTCTGACTTAAATCCACGCCAGAAAATCCGCCATCCCACTGCACGCTTTCTTCTCCATTTACCTCGCCTCCCTGTGCTAGGGTAAATGTGATGATGCCGTAGTCGCTGCGGTCATTCAGCGACACCCTTGCCGGCCGAGCCGGCGCCTTCGCCCCTCAGGCCCGAATCAGGTGCGGGCAGCCAACGGGCTGCGGGCCATCCTTCCACGCCATGCCCTGCTCCTATGCCGCAGGGCTTCCTGACCAAATCGTTTGGTCCACAGCCGCAGTCGTCCTGGGTCTGTGACCCGGAAGGTGCCACGTGGCACAGGGGCCAGGGTCTGACGGATCAGACTTGGGTCTGCGCCAAGCCATCTTCTACGTGTACCTGCGGCAACCCCCCCGCCCGTCTCTGCTGGAGGCGCAGCGCGCCTCCAGCAGAGACGGGCGGCATCGGACTGGCGCAATGCCAGCCTCAATGCGGCTTTGCGGACGCCTGCGCGGATGCAAAAGCCTCCAAAACCCTCCAAAACCCACCCGGGCGGCCACTGACCAGCGGAACGGTCAGCCGGCCAGCGCCCGACCCGCGGTCCGCGCAAGGCGGACCGTCCAGGGGCGCCCTGTCCGGGTGGCGTCGCTATTGCCCCGCTGTCGGTCGGAGACAGCCGCGCGGCCGAGCGTGAGAGGCCATACAGCGCGACCGGCGCTCTATCCGGTTCAACACTTACCGATTTTTTGGGTGATCGATGGGCAAAATTGGCGGCCGAAGAAACTTCGGCTATGGCAAGCAGATGGCCTGGGCGGGCAAGAATGCCCTGGCCGACCGTTATGGCGGGGGGCGCTATGCCACCCGGGCCGCTCACGCCGAGCGGTGGCAGCGATTCGTGGCCTTTGCCCGGGAGGCGGGCATCCGCGATGCACGCCAGGTGGACCGGGAACTGGTCACCGCCTACGGCCGCCACCTGGCGGACCAGGTGCGCCAAGGCCAGATGACGGTGAGCTACGCCCAGAACCTGCTCTCCACGGTCAACGTGGTGCTGGAGGCCCTGCGCGGGGACCGGCGGCTGCGGGTCTCACCCGCCGCGCTGGTGGGCCAAAGGGCCCATGTGCGTAGTACCGCACCCGCCGGCCTGGAAAGGGAACGGCTGGAAAGGGTACTCCAAGAACTGAAAGGGCGTGATGAGACACGCATCGCGGCGATGGCCGACCTGGCCCGCGAGCTGGGCCCGCGGTTCCGCGAGGCCTCGCTGCTGGATGCGAGGGGTGCGCTGGTCCAGGCCCGCCACCTGGGTCGGGTCAACATCACCGAGGGCACCAAGGGCGGCCGCGGCCGGGAGGTGGATCGCTGGGTGCCGGTGACGGAAAGGGTCCTGTGGATCCTGACGCGGGCAGCAGAGGTGCAGGGCGAAGGCCGGAACCTGGTGCCGGGGGCCATGAGTTTCAGCCAGTGGAAGGCACATGCCTATCACGTCTGGTCGTCGGTTGCGGGACAGCACGGTCTGCGCGGCTTCCATGACCTGCGTGCCGCCTATGCCTGTGAGCGCTACCGGCAACTGACCGGTGCAGTGGCGCCGGCAGTGGCCGGACGGCGCAGCGTGGACAAAATGACCGACCGGGCCGCGCGCCAGGTCATCTCCCGTGAACTGGGCCACGGCAGGATCGAGGTGGTGGCGGCCTATGTGGGGAGTGCCCGGTAATGGCCAATCCGGCCAGCCAGCGGGAGGCGGCTCGGCAGGCCCATGCCTTGCTGGCCCGGACCCTGCCGGGCGCGCGCCGGGGCTCGGTGCGGGGCCACCTGCAACGTGCCGGGCGGATCGCCGAGACGATCTGGCGGCGCTGGCAGGTGGGGCCTCATCGATGGCAGGTCAAACACCTGCGCTGGTACTTGGCCACCCGGACCGGGCAGTACACCGCCGGCACGCGCTATCGCCACTGGCTCACGGTGCGCGCCCTTGTCCATGCCCTGGGCCGGCAGGATCACTGGCTGCCCCACCTGCAAGGCCCCTGGCTGCGGCCGACCGGCCGGACCGGACGGTTCAAGGCGGGCCGGCCGCCGAAACTGCCCGGCTGACTCCTGTCTGTGTGATCCCTGAGGTGATGGCACTGCCATCACCCGGTTTCCTGGCCAGCCGTTGCGGATGGTGACGGGGGCTCAAGCTACCTGTTCTCCTCAGGGTCTCTCCACACCGCCATATCTTCCGCGTATTTTGGATGAAACGCGCCTGCCTGCGCGCGCTTCACCAGTGAGCGGAGATAGCCAATGGGCGAGCGGTGGATGGCGCCCAGTTCGAGCAACACGGCCCATTCGTCGATGACCATCTGGGCAACCGGGAGATCGAGCGCGGCCACCTGCTGTCGTGCCGGTTGCCTCAGCTCCTCGGCCACCCAGGCGGGGATCTCCACGGGAGGTGGGCCGGAAGAATGACAGTGGTCACCGTCGTTAGTTGTTGTCTGTCTTGTAGTAGTTGTTCTTTCTTTGTTCCTCTCTGTATTAGGTAAAGCTTCCGGCCTGGCCGGATCCGGTGCCTCCGCATCCGGTCCGGCCGCATGCGGCAAATCCGGATGTGGCGACAGCGGGACTTCGTGGATGATGTAGACGCCACTCCGGATCCGCCCCTGGGCATCACGTATCTGGTGATATTCCGCATACCCGACCTTGAGCAGTTCCCGGAGCACGCGGTAGATGCCGTCCCGACCCAGATCGCCCCGCTTCTGCAGGTCCCTGGGCAGCACCTTCCAGTTGCCCGGCCGGGACAGCAGGTAACAGAGCACACCCCGCGCCGCCCAGGAGAGGCGTTCATCCTCCACGACGCGCTGATCGACCACCAGAAAGCGCTGGCGCCGGGGCGCGCGGATGATGGTGGTGGTCATGTCTCACAGCCCCCGGCGATGATCCGGGCGATCTCGGCGGCCGGGTAATAGACGCGCCGGCCGATCTTGCGCCCGCAGGCCTTGAGGGCGCGGGTATGGGCATCACAGGGATAGCTCAGGCTGTAACGCAGGCCGCCGGGGGTGCGGCCGAGCAGTTCGGCCAGTTGCGTCTGCGACAGCAACAGACCGTAGCGTTCGGTGATCTGGTTCTCCAGCGCTGCCACGCTGGGGCTTTCGGTGTCTTGCATTGCTCGTGATCTCCTGTGTTTGGCAATGGAGACACGAGATTGACAATGGCGGACTGGGTTAACCAGCGTGAAACCGCACGGGTTGGCGCGGGCTTTCAGGCTTGATTGTCGGCGCGAACGCTGGAACGGGATCGGTTCATCACCTGGTCCAGGCGCTCCACCAGGTCCTCCGCCCGCAGGTGGGTGTAGCGCTTGAGCATCTGCATGGACTTGTGGCCGGAGATGGCGGAGACCTCCTGGTCACCCAGGCCGGCCTCGACCAGTCGCGAGACCGCCTCATGACGCAGGTCGTGGAAGCGGAAGCCCCGGATGCCGGTTTCCTTGAGGATGCGGTGCCAGGCGGGGCGGAACTCGTACGGCCGGCGGATGCCGTCGCGGCCGGGTTCGCCGAAGAAGACGAGGTCGGTGTCGTCGGGCCGCAGGGGGGTGTCGAGGGCGGCGCGGAAGACGGCCACGGCCTCCCGGGTCAGCGGCACGGTGCGGGCCGAGCCGTTCTTGGTCTCGGTGAGATAAACGAGGCGCTTGTCCAGGTTCACCTGGCTGCGGGTGAGGCTTTTGATCTCGCCGGCGCGCATGCCGGTGTAGAGCGCGATGCGCACGATCCAGCCCAGCATGGGGTTGGAGTGGCCGTCGCAGGCCTGGAGCAGTTTTCGTTCTTCCTCGGCAGTCAGGCGCCGGTTGCGGCCCTGGGGCGGCGCCGGCTTGCGGATGTTGGCCACCGGGTTGTAGACCAGGCCCACGCGCCACTCCTTGATGGCGATGGTGAAGAGATGCGAGAGCAGGGAGAGTTCGAGGCGCACGGTGCTGGCGGACTTGCCGGCCTCCAGCCGCTTGTCCCTGTACCCGGCCACCAAGTCGGGGGTGATGGCGGCCAGGCTGTAGTCGCCCAGCTCGGCCTTCAGCGCCTTGGCCTTGTGACGCTCGGCGCTGTGGGTGCTGGGCTTCTTGGTGGCGGAGACCTCGCCCAGGTAGCGGTCCAGCGCCTGTTTCAGCAGCAGCCGGTCGGACTCGGCGCGGTCGATGTAGACGCCGCGCACCATCTCGTCCTCGGTGCGGCGCGCCCAGTCCTGGGCGTCGCGCTTGGTGCGGAACGTCTTGATGGTGGTGGGCCAGCCGCGCTTGCGGACGATGGCCTTCCAGGTATTGGACGGGGTCCTGGTGATGGTCGCCATGGCACCTTCCGATACGGCAGTGTACCGAAAGTGTACCGCATGACACAGGGATTAAAAAGCGGGTTTTATTAACTTGTTGAAATTATTGGTGGCCAGGGACAGAATCGAACTGCCGACACGGGGATTTTCAATCCGAAACCAACGGCTCTAGGTAATTTGGAAACACCCTCCTAATTAACCCAAGGGGGGTGTCATGATTGTTGTAACTATTTGTTCTACAAAGGGTGGTGTCGGAAAAACAACCCTAACTGCCAATCTGGGCGGAATACTAGCAGATGCCGGCAACCGGGTGTTGCTGGTGGATGCGGATATTCAGCCCACTCTGAGTTCGTATTATCCCATCGAGGAACAGGCCGCTGATGGTCTCCACCGTCTCATAACCGGCGGTTCGGTCGATGGCACGATCAGCCGCACGGCCATCCCCAATCTGGACATCGTCATTTCTGACGATCCCGAAGGCAGCCTGGAAAACTGGATCCTCCATACCCCGGATGGCCGGGTCCGGATGAAGCATGCGTTCCGGAACCTGTCCGGCTACGACATCGTTCTGATCGACACGCAAGGCGCTGTCGGTCCGCTGCAGGACGTCGGGGTATTGGCCGCCGACATCCTGGTCTCTCCCATCCCCCCTGAAATCCTTTCTGCCCGTGAGTTTGCCCGGGGCACGCTGGCGATGCTGGAGCGCCTCGAGCCGATGCAGTACCTGGGCGCACCGGTTGGCCACCTGTATGGCCTGATTTACCGCATGGACCACACAGTGGATGCCCGACGGGTAGCTGACAGCCTGCGGCAGGCCACGTTCGGGGAATCCCGCGGCGCGATCTCCATTCTGGATACGGTGGTGCCGGCCACGGTGGCCTGGCGTGAGGCGGCCACATCCCAGGTGCCGGTGCACCGCTGGGAGAAACAACGCCGCGGGCCGACCCCCTGCGCCCGGGAAACCATGATCAGTCTCGTGCGGGAGCTTCTCCCTCATGTGGAAATGCCGGTGGAACTGACGGAGGTATGAGATGCGTGATGCCGATTTCATTCCGATCCCGCTTTGCCCGGATCTGTCCGGGGAGTCTCCAGTCATGCTGCCAGCCGATGCCCTGCCAGGCGTGTACGGGGTGGAGGTTTGCTGGCCTGAAGGGCCGGTGATCGACTGCCGGAAGCTCACGGTGCTCGCGCACGGGGAAGCGGATGCTGCACGCAGGGCGCTGGCTACCGGGCGGGAGTCGTTCAGCCCTCATGCAGAGGTGGTGGATGTGCGGCGAATGCGCCGGCGCCCCACGACGCGGGAGATTTCCAGATGGAAGAGGGGGGACGGGAAATGAATACGCAGGAACTCGTGACCATGATTGAGCCGGCCGTGGAGTATGGCGAAGAGATGGGCCTGAATGCGGGCTGGATAGAGTATGGGACACCGGTCCGGGCGGGCTCGCACGCGACACTGGCCTCCATGTACTACGCACTCGAGAAGGCGGCCGAGGACGGCGACCAGGATGCCATCCGGATACGGACCTCGCTGGCCAGAATCCTGGATCTGAACAAGGAGGTGCGCTCATGAGCAAGAAACGTCCAACAGATGCACAGTTGGCCAACATGCTTAGTCAGCCGCATTTCGGACAGCGGCGGGCAGAGCAGCCCTCTCAGGATCCGATCACGGCAACGCCGATGATCGTGGGGATCGAGGACATCGATTTCTACGATCGCAACCCGCGCCGTGCACCGAACAGCAAGTACCACGAGATCAAGGCCTCGATAGCCGCCGGCGAGATGGATCAGCCGCTGACCATCACGCGGCGACCGGGGGCGCCGCGGTACATGGTATTCAAGGGCGGGAACACCCGTCTGAGAGCGCTGAAGGAACTCTACGCGGAGACCGGAGATGAGCGCTTCCGGCGCATCCACTGCCTGTTTCAGCCCTGGACCAGGGAGTCCGACGCCCTGCTCGGACACCTCAAGGAGAATGACCTTCGTGGCGATCTGGTATTCATCGACAGGGCGCTGGCCGTCCGGGATCTGCAGGCAATCCTGGAGGAAGAGCTGGAAGAGAAAATCTCTCCCCGCCGGTTGTCCGAGCTGCTGAAGGCGCAGGGATACACGATCGGAAGGACGATTATTGAATGGTTCAATTACACCGTCGATGTCCTGTTTCAGGCCATTCCAACGGCTCTCCAGTCCGGCATGGGCCGCCCCCAGATTGAGCGGATCAAGTCGCTGGACAGGGCCTTCGGTCAGTGTTGGCAATCGCTCGACCTTGGCGGGGGCGACATGGCCCAGGGCGTGTTCCTGGAGGTCCTTTCAAGGCACGATGCCGAACTGCTTGATCTTGATGCGATACGCCGGGACCTTGAGACAGAGCTTTCCGTTTCTGCCGATATTGACGTGCAACGGGCCAGCCTGCTCTTCGGGGCGGCGATCGATGGCCATGACCTGACCAAAGCGCCTTCCGCGAAAATCGGGACCGGCCAGGATCCCGAAGCTCTTGTTGATGATAACGAGGGAACGGAAAGCTATACGACCACGACAGCGGTTACGGAAAAGACCACAAACCGAAATACCCGGGATGGTGGTGAAGTCCCGTCAGATCCGCGCATGGCAGGCGGTGGCGTTGGTGGACAAAGCCATGCAGAAAAAACCGGCGCGGGTGATTCTGCCGAAACACCGCCCGCCCCCGTTGCGGGAGTCCCGAATCCGCCACCAGCCGAGGACGTGCAGGAGCGTCCGGCAGTAGGGCGTTACCAGGATGCCGAGAACCCGGGGATCGTAAGCGATCCGGTTCCGGCAGAACCCACGGCAGACGATCTTCCCGTGCTCAGGGAGCGTGCGTGGGCGCTGGCGAGAGGTATCTGTGTCATGGCGCGGCTGGGTTCCGACATCATTCACCCCATCCCGTCAGGTGTCGGGTATCTGATCGGTCCCAACTCCTATGAAGCCATCGCCGAGGCCGAACAACAACTCGGCCCCGAACACATCAATCACCTTCGCCATCTATGGTGGATGCTGGCCGGTATATCGGAGCAGTTCATGCCGGGCAACCGAGCCGCGGAATACCTGCCCGATGGCTGGCGGGGCAGGCCCCTCGAGGAAGGAATCGCCGTGGCTCGGGAAGGCAACGAACCGGAATTTCCCGCATGGCACATGACCGCCATGGATTTGTTCGGCACTGACCAGGAGCCGCGTGCCGAGGCCATGTGGCAGGAGATGCCGCCTGCCTCCATCAACTTCCATGGTGCCCTTCTGTGGCCGCGGATGAGTGATTACGCGAGGCGCTCACTGTTCGTGCTCCTCGATGTCTATTGCGCGATCCACAAGGCATGCAACGGCAAGGTGTGGGGGTGAATCATGGCAAGGAAAGAATTCGAGCTGACGCAGGCCGTGCTGCGTTACGTGGCGTCCTGTCTGAGCGAGGGTGACTGGTCAGCGTTGCGTGATATGGGCATCGGTCCGAAGGAGGCGGAGGCGCTCATGACCATATCGCTGTCGGAACTGACCAATCTCGAGCGCAAGCTCGCCGGCCATGTTCTCCGCGTGGAGCTGGACCGCGAGGCATTCTGGACCGTGATGGACCAGATCCGAAGGGAAGCGGAGTTGCAGCAGTTGCGGATGAAACTGATCCGTCTCGACGCGCCTGCGGACATGATGCAGGCGCTTTTCGGGATGGGTGTCAAGGAGTACACCTCTGCCAGACGGGTGATCGGAGCGCCGCCGGGAGTCGGGAGACCTCCGGAACCAAGCGAAGATCAGGCCAGGGCCGTCTGGCTGGCCTGGAGGAAACTGGGGCAGGAACCTGGTCTTGCGCCGCCGGAGGTCTGGATAGACCTTGCCGAGGAGACCTCATTGTCCCTGCGTCTGATCTGGAGGGTTACACAGCGCTGGTTCGGAACCGAAGAAGACGAGGCAGCCAATCCGCCATGGACGCATGATTCCGGGCCGGTCGACCGTCTAATCAGTGTGGGGTAGCGCCATGTCGTCGAACCACGCCACTTCGCCAAACTCGGTAGCCACCATGGTTGAGATAGCCGCTCAGCAGATGCTGAACGGCCAGGCCGTAGATGACGCCCAGGACCAGATGTTCTTCACTGGCGTCTGGAACGATGCCTACCCGGCCATTCTGGTGCGAGACCCTCTCCTGCCTGACAGTGCCAAGATCCAGTTGCTCTACCTGATGCAGGCAGGTAGAGCCAACCCTTATGGCGCAAACCCTCTCCCCTCGGTCGAGAAGACCGCCCGCGACCTGGGCAAATCGACCACGACCGTGGTACGCGACCGGGCGATCATCCGCATGGCCCGCTGGGCCACCCAATGCAGGAGGGTACGGGACGCGCAAGGCCGGATGCGAGGCCTCGTCTGGAGTATGCACGGTGAACCCGTCTCTCTCGCGGAGACCACATCACTCGACCCGGAATACATGAGGCTCCTGGAGCAGGCAGCTTCCGGACATTTCGACAGGATTGCACGCCGTGTAGCGAATCTGGTGCTGGAAGCCATCGATCATGACATTGGCGAGGGCCGCGATCCACTCGGTGTGGTCGACCCGATAGAGCGTCGACTCGAAGCGCTGGAAACCATCCGAACTGGTCGTGGACGCTGTTTTGCAGGGTATTTCGCCGGCAAACCGCAGATTTCAAATTCTAAATCCGGGGCGGATACCACAAAAGAGCCTGTTTCAAATTTTGAAACCAGTGTTCCCGAGAGGAAAAAACCGGTTTCAAATTTTGAAACCAGTACCGGCAAGCTTCTTTCAAATTTTGAAACCGGAACGCAAACCATTGATTCTTCTGGCACTTCAAATTTTGAAACCAGTGTATGTAGTAGTAGTAGTAGTAATAATAAAACTACTACTACAGAAACAGACAAACCGAATCATGAAGAGAGCGCTTACACTGTAAGCGCGCCCACGCTGGGAGACGGCAATCTTCTTAATCCTTACGAAGGTGCTTACAGTGTAAGCACCCCCGTCCTCCATTGGCCCCCAACCATCGACGACAACCGCAAGCGGCTGGTTCAACGCATGCTGCAACACCACTTGCCTGAACGGCATGATGACCATCAGGAAGTCGTCAACGCACTGGCAGCAAAGCTCGCGGACAAAGAGGACCCGATCCGGAACCTGGGTTACTACGTCAAAAAACTGTGTCAGTTGGCCAAAAACGGGGAGTTGTGCCCGGTGGAGCCGCCGGGATTACCTGAGCAAGCCGGATCCGGTGGGCGCAAATCGCGCCCCCCGGATCGGAAAGTGTTGATCAGTCGTATCCATAGCGAAATCAAGGCATTGCAGGATTTGATCTCGAATACGCATGGAGCCAACAGCGCGGCCCTTTCTTCCCTGCGTAACCAGGAGGCCAAGTTGCGTGACCGATTGCGTGAGCTGCAGAGAGGGTGAGCCGGAGGAGGCCTCCGGAGGGCGGAACGGCCGTTCCGGAGGGGTGGCCACAGTGTGGCCACCTGCCGGAGGAGGCCTCCGTGGCCGGAACCGGCCGTTCCGGAGGGGTGGCCACAGTGTGGCCACCTGCCGGAGGAGGCCTCCGGAGGGCGGAACGGCCGTTCCGGAGGGGTGGCCACAGTGTGGCCACCTGCCGGAGGAGGCCTCCGGAGGGCGGAACGGCC
>Ga0256841_1003906_pt1 | contig 10977 bp, 10 predicted proteins | sample 356308metaG_FD_185971 | JGI IMG/M metagenome (GOLD analysis project Ga0256841, IMG submission 185971) | Hydrothermal vent microbial communities from Mid Atlantic Ridge, Atlantic Ocean - 356-308 | ecosystem: Environmental > Aquatic > Marine > Hydrothermal vents | place: Atlantic Ocean: Mid...
AGGCGAAGTCCGGGCTCCAGCGAGGCCACCAGATGCCATCCTGGACCACCCGGTCGAACTCGAAGAGGAAGTAGACGTGGTGGCGAGCGTCGTTGGCCCCCCAGAAATAGCCGGGCAGGAGGAAAGGAGCCACCGCGAAGAGGGTCAACGCCAGGGCCAGCCAGAAGAGACCATCCCGCCAGAGGGGCGGGCCGAGCCGGATGGCCTGGACGCGTTCGGGGACGGGCTTAGCGGCCATAGAGCACCACCTTGTCGTCCGCGCCGCCGTCCACGGGCAGGCGGCTGCCGTCCCGCCAGTCGTAGAGGCCGAAGTAGTAGCGGAGGTCTGCCTGGGCCGGGTCTGCGGGCAGCTCCAGCCGATAGGTGGCGGTGATCACCTGGCCCACCTGCCAGGTGGTGGCGGGGCGATCTGGCAGGGGCTGGATGTCCAGCTGGGCCACCACCTGGAGCTGGCCGCTCTGGGGATCCGGCTGGAGGGCCTGGAAGAAGACGTTGTAGTCGAAGCCGATGGGGCGCAGAGGCTGCCAGACCACATCCAGCCGGGCCTGGGGCGGCTGGGACTCCTCGGTCAGCTTCGCCTCCAGGAGCAGGATGTCGTTGTGCGGGCCCAGGATGGCGGCAGGACGCGCGGGAGGCCGGTAGTTGACGAAGTTCGGGGCCAGGTAGGTGTAGCTGCTCAGGAGGACCAGCAGGAGCAGGCCGCTCCAATAGCCGGCGCAGCGCAGGCGGGGCCGAAGCCGAGGCAGGCTGCCAGCCATGAGGGCCAGGAAAGGCGCGGTGAAGATCAGCACCTGCCAGGGGTAGGTGAGAAGGCGTTGGCCCCGGGTCAGGCGCCAGATGGGCTCACTGATCGCCAGGCTGAGGAGAACGCTCAGGGCCACCACGAGACCTCCGAACCCCAACAGCCTGACGAGGGCTGGGTCCCCACCGGGGGGAAGCGGCCCGGACCAGTCTGGGTCCCGCCCGTTCTGCCAGAGGATCCAGGCCAGGATCAGGGCGAAGGCGATGGCGGGGAAGCCAAGCTGGAAGGGGTAGCCATCCTGCCAGCCGGGCTGGCTGGGCGCCACCTGCCAGCCGTTGCCCAGGAGCTGGAAGACGTGGAGGAAGTGTTCCTGGAAGGGGACCGAGGCCGGGGCCCGCTGATCCCAGAGGGGCAGGAGGGCCAGGAAACCGGCCAGGCCTGTGACCAGGACCACCAGCCCGCCCAGGCGGTCCCGCTCCACCCAGAGGACGTAGGCCAGAAGGATGAGGGTGGCCAGGAGGGCCAGACCGGCCTGGGTGCGCCACATCCAGAGGGTGGCGATGACGGCCACGCCGGCCGCGCCAGGGAAGCGAGTCCCGGCGTAGAGGGTGAAGCCGGCCAGGGCCACGGGCAGCAGGGCCAGGATCAGGGCGTCGCCCAGGCTGCCCCGAACGTAGACCGTGGCCAGGAAAGGGGGAAAGAGGGCGTAGAGGAGACCGGCCAGAGCCGCGCCCCGGTCCCCCAGCCGGGGGTAGAGCCAGACGTAGGTCCCCAGGCTGGCCAGGATGAAGGCCAGGGCGAAGGTGAGGCGCACGGCGGTCACCGGGGCCAGGCCCAGGAAGAGGATGAGGGGGCGGGCGATGAGGAAAGCCGCGCCGCCGACCCCCCGCCAGAGGTCTGGCTCGGTGGCGATGTCGGCCAGAGGGCCGGGGTTGGCAGCGTTGAGGACGGGGACGAAGCCCTCCAGGGCCTGCCAGTAGCCGGGGTAGGTGGTGGGGGCCCAGGCGAAGACGCCCAGGAGGAGCAAGGTCCACAGCCCCAGGCGGCTGGAAGGCCGGGTGTCGATGGTGTTCATGGGCTGAATTATAGCGCGGGAGGGAGGAAAGGGGGAAAAGGCGGCAGGCCTAGGAGGTTGGTCGACTGGTCAATTGGGTGGTTGTGGGTTAGGACCTGGGAGGCGTTCCGGAGATCCGCGGAGGGCAGCGATGATCCACGGCCGCTCGCCTCCCACCCTAGCGGAATTTCTTGGACTCGGCGTTGGCGTGGAAGTCCAGGTAGCGGATCCAGCCCCGGGCGGTGAGGGGGCCAAACTGGTTGTGGGGCACGCGAGTGGTGGCTCCTGGATCTCGGCTGGCCAGCTCCTGGATCAGGGCCAGGGTCTGCCTCCGGGTGGCCTGGAAAGCCTGGCCCAGCTCGTCCCAGCCGGCGTCCTGGGGCGGCCGGTAGCCGTCGTACTCGTCCAGGGCGAGGGGTTCCCCCAGGAAGACTCGCAGCCGGGATTGCCCCCAGCGCTCAATGCCGATGATGTGGCTGAGGATCTGGCGGTTGCGCTCTGTGTCCCGGGCCCGGCGGATGCGGTCCTCCAGGATCTGCCCGGAGAGGGCCAGCTTGTCGGCCAGCTGGGCGAAGCTCTTGCCCCGGACGGGGCGCTCCAGGATGAAATCTGCGGCTATTTTCTTGATAGGATCCAGCACGCCCATGGGAAGGTCCTTGTCTGTGACATGTGATCTTACCGATTCAGCATCAGGGTAGCAACACCCTCGCGCTTCACCCCTGAACGTTCCCCACCTCCACCCCTTCCAGGGGCTCCTGCCGGCCCTGGTCCAGGAGGACGCCGCCCCCTTCCGCGCCGCCAGGTTCGTCCCCGGCTTCTGCCTGGGCTTCCTGGATCTGCCTGCGCCGCAAGGCCAACAGCTCCAGCTCCGGGAGGCTGAGGCCGTAGCGGTTGGCCGGGTGCAGGAGCAGGTCGATGAGGTCCAGCTGGACGATCCGGGCCAGCTCGGCCTGGCTGCGGAAGGGGATCCACTGGACCGGGGCCCAGCTCAGGAAGGCCTGGGCGGCTGGGGTGCGGGGCCCCACCTTGCGCAGGGGAAGGACCGAACGCTCCAGACGCCAGGCCAGCTCCCACTCCGCGCCGGCCGGCGCGGTGATGTCCTGGCCCAAGAGGAAGTAGAAACGGTCGCAGCGGGCCACCCGCTCGAAGAGATCCGCGTAGGCGATGCCGCTCAGCGGGCTGCGTTGGATCTGGGCCCGGATCTGGACGGGCAGCTCCGCCAGGGTGCGGCCGATGACCGCCCGCTCCGGCTCCAGGTCCGCGGTGGCGCTGACGAAGAGGCGCAGGGTCTCGGGCATGGCTGTTCCTCCGTCGACACAACCAGCACTGCCGCTCAACTGGCTCTGCCGCTCAACCGGCATGGCGGACCAGCGGCCGAAGCGCTTCGGGTCGCCTATCCCCTGGGCTGGGCCGCCAGCTCGTCCAGGAAACGCTGGAAGGCCTGGGTCACCGCCTGGGGCTGCTCCAGCATGACCATGTGGCCGGCATCGGGCGCCAGGACCAGGCGGCTGTCCGGCAGGTGCTGGTGGAGATAGTGGCTGTACTTGGGCGGCGTGAGCCGGTCCTCCGCTCCGCAGACGATGAGTGCGGGGGTGTGGATCTGCTCCAGCTTCCCCATGACGTCGAAGGCGTCACAGGCGGCGAAGTCGTTGTGGATCACCGAGGCCGGCGTCTCTCGCATGCGGGCCAGCACTGTGGCGCGCATCTTGGGGTCCACAGAGGGGGCCAGGGCCCAGTCGGTGATGAGCTCCGTGGTGGCCTGGAAGTCCCTGAGCAGCCCCTCCAGGATGGCCGGAGCCACCCGCAGCCGGGCTCCGGTCCCCACCAGGCCCATGCCCCGGAGCCGTTCCGGATAGTTCAGGGCGAAGTCCAGGGCGATGGCCCCGCCCATGGAGTGGCCGGCCAGGACGAAAGGGGGCAGATCCAGGGCCTGGGCGAAGGCCCGGACCACCTCCCGGTATTCGGCGATGGAGGGCCGAGGGCGACCGCTGGAGCGACCGTGGCCGGGCATGTCCAGGGCGTAGACCGGGCCGCCAGGCAGGCGACGCAGCTGGGGCGGCCAGTGGAGGTGGTTGCCGCCAGAGCCGTGGACCAGGAGCAGCGGTGGGTGCGGAGGGCCTTCCCCTGGGGTGTGGGAGAAGCCGTAGAAGATGGTTTCGCCGTGCAGGTCAACGGTGGGCATGGCTTTCGCTCCTCGCTGGAATCGAGGGGGTGGACACGGGGAGGGTCCCGTGCAGGGCGTCGGTGCTTTCGCTCTGGAGATTCAGGACTGCTGGGCCTTCAGGGCCTTCTGCTCCCGGCGCAGGGCCTCCAGGTCCGCGTCCACCATGATGCGCACCAGCTGACGGAAGTCCACGGCCGGCTCCCAGCCCAGTTTCTCCCCGGCCTTGGAGGGATCCCCCACCAGCAGGTCCACCTCCGCGGGGCGGTAGAAGCGCGGATCCTGGACCACGAACTCCTGCCAGTCCAGCCCCACGTAGCTGAAGGCCTCCTCCACGAACTCCCGGACGCTGTGGGTCTCGCCGGTGGCGATGACGTAGTCCTCGGGCTCGTCCTGCTGAAGCATGAGCCACATGGCCCGGACGTAGTCCGGCGCGTAGCCCCAGTCCCGGCGGGCGTCCAGGTTGCCCAGGCGCAGTTCCTTGGCCAGGCCCAGCTTGATGCTGGCCACCGCGTGGGTGATCTTGTGGGTGACGAACTCCAGGCCCCGGCGGGGGCTCTCGTGGTTGAAGAGGATCCCCGAGCAGGCGAAGATGTCGTAGCTCTCCCGGTAGTTGACGGTGATCCAGTGGCCGTAGACCTTGGCCACGCCGTAGGGGCTGCGGGGGTGGAAGGGGGTTTTCTCGCTCTGGGGCACCTCTCGCACCTTACCGAACATCTCGCTGCTGGAGGCCTGGTAGAAGCGGATGGAGGGATCCACGATGCGGATGGCGTCCAGGATGCGGGTGACGCCCAGGGCGGTGAACTCCCCAGTGAGGACGGGCTGGGTGAAGCTGGTGGGCACAAAGCTCTGGGCCGCCAGGTTGTAGACCTCCTGGGGGCGGTATTCCTGGAGGATGCTGATCAGGCTCATCTGGTCCAGCAGATCCCCCTGGACGATCTCGATCCGCCCCTGGATGTGCTTGATGCGGTCGAAGTTGATGGTGCTGGTCCGGCGCACCATCCCCACCACGTGGTAGCCCTTCTCCAGGAGGAAATCGGCCAGATAGCTGCCGTCCTGTCCTGTGACACCGGTGATCAATGCTGTGGGCATGGTCTACTCCTTCCTCGGTTGAACTTGGGTTGGGGGAAAGGGAGGCGGGGCCTGGCACCAGCTCACCCCGCCATCCTGCGAGCCGCTCCCGGCCTCCTCATCTCGTCAGCGGCCCTCCAGGGCGATCTCTCGGCGCCAGTAGTCCAACAGATCCTGGAGGGTGCGGCGCAGATCGTAGCGGGGCTGCCAGCCGGTGGCCGCCACCAGACGGCGATTGTCGCAGATGCTCACCGGCACGTCGCTGGGCCGCAGGCGCTCCGGGTCCAGCTCCACGTGGATGGCCATGGGGGTCATCTCCAGCAGGGTGTCCAGCAGCCAGCGGATGGGCCGCCCCTGGCCGCTGCCCACGTTGTAGGCCTGGCCCGCCTCACCGCGCTCCAGGAGCAGCCAGTAGGCCCGCACCACGTCCCGCACGTCGGTGAAATCCCGCACCGCGTCCAGGTTCCCCACCCGGAGCACCGGCGGCTGGAGACCAGCCTCGATGGCCGCGATCTGCCGGGCGAAGGCGCTGGCCACGAAATCGTCCGACTGGCGGGGGCCGATGTGGTTGAAACTCCGGGCCCGGACCGTGGGCAGGCGGTGGCTGTTCCAGTACTGGAGCCCCATCATGTCCTGGGCGATCTTGCTCACCCCGTAGGGGCTGTTGGGCCGAAAGGGCGTCTCCTCGTCCACGGGCAGATCCTCCGGCCGAACCAGGCCGTAGACCTCGTTGGAGGTCACCACCAGCACCGGCTGCTCCGGTGCGGTTCGCTGCAGGGCCTCCAGCAGGTTGAGCTGGGCCAGGATGTTCAGCTCGTAGGCGTTCCACGGCTGGCGCCAGCTCCCGCCCACATCGCTCCAGGCCGCCAGGTGGAAGGTGCGGTCCGGCTGCACTGCCTGGACCACCTGGCTCACCCAGAGGGGATTGCGCAGGTCCCCTCGGTGGAGGTGGAGCTGTTCCAGGCGATGGCGGATGCGCCACTGGTGTCGGTGGAGGATGCCATGGACCTCCGCGTCCGTCTCGTCCAGCAGAAAGTCGGCCAGATGGCTGCCGGCGAACCCGGCGATCCCCGTGACCAGCACCCGCACGTCTCGCTCCTGTCTGTGATGCCTGGGTCGGTGACGCCACCGCCACGAGGCCCCGGGAGAGGACCGACTCCCGGCGCTTCGACGGAGTCCGGTGGCCGTGCAAAAAAGGTCCAACAGTCCGTTCAGTATAGCAGAAAGCCTTTTTCATGGGTAAACTGTCGGCCTGAGCTTTCTGACCGATCCATTTGCTCCGGCTATCGGCCAGTGCTATACTGCGCGGGCGACACCCACCGCCAGGGTCCATCTCCTTCCGTGACCGGATGACAATGCGACCAGGTGGCAATGCGACCGGATAACTGTGACCGGATAACCGAGACCGGATAACCATGACCATGTGGCGAACGCTTGCGGACAAGATCCGACCGGGAAAGAAAGCCATGAACATACTGATCACCGGAGGCGCGGGCTTCATCGGCGCCCATCTGGCCAATCGCCTGCACCGCCAGGGGCACCACGTGCGGGTGGTGGACGACCTGAGCAGCGGGGACCCATCCCGCCTGCCCTCGGACATTTTCTTCCGCCGGGGGGATGTGCGGGACGTGCCCAACCTCTGGGCCCTCCTCCACGATGTGGATGTGGTCTATCACCTGGCCGCCAAGGTGAGCGTCCCCGCCTCTATCCTTTACCCTCGCGAGTACAACGACGTGAACGTGGGGGGCACCGTGGCCCTGCTGGAGGCCTGCCGAGATGTGGGGGTGGGCCGGGTGATCCTGGCCAGCAGCGCCACGGTCTATGGGGACCAGCAGCGGCAGCCTGTGGACGAAGAGGCCCGATGCCGGCCGGGCGTCCCCTACGCGGTGAGCAAGCTGGCCGCGGAGCAGTACCTCTTCACCATGGGCCGGCTGAGCGGCTTCGAGACGGTGGCCTTGCGCATCTTCAACGCCTACGGGCCGGGCCAGCCGCTGCCCCCCAGCCATGCGCCCATCATCCCCTACGCCATGCGCCAGATCGTCCAGGGGGGCTCGGTCATCGTCTTCGGCGACGGTCGCCAGTCCCGGGATTTCGTCTACATCGATGATGTGGTGGACGCCCTGGTGGCCGCGGCCACGGCCAGCCAGGTGGACCAGACCATCATCAACGTGGGCTCTGGCCGGAGCACCTCCATCAACCAGCTGGTCGAGCTCATCGGCGCCACCGTGGGCCGCCGCCCCAATCTGCTCCACAACCGGGAGAAGAGCGGCGGCATCCACCAGCTGGTGGCGGACATCCGCAAGGCGGAGCAGCTGCTGGGCTACCACCCTCGGGTGACCCTGGAGCAGGGGCTGCGCCGTCTCCTCAAGGAGGACCCCCTCTTCCGCGACAGCGGCAGACCTTCGTCTCGAGATCCCCTGTCCACCCAGCCAGCCACCGATGCGCCCAATCAGTGAACCCGCGCCGCAGCCCAGACTGCCCATCCTGGCCCTGCGCGCCATGGCCCTGGCCCTGCTCCTGGGGATCCTGGCCGGCGCCCTGGCCGGGTGCAGCCGAAGCGAGATGCTGGCCAGCTACCTGGAGAGCCACCGAGACGAGCTCCAGCGCCCAGCCAGCATGGATCAACGGCCGGTGCGCTTCGTGGTGGAGCCAGGCGCCCCCGCCCGAGCCATCGCCCAGGAGCTCCAGGCCAAAGGGCTGATCCGAGACGCCACTCTCTTCGAAGCCTACGTGCGGGCGCAAGGGGTGGCCAATCGCCTGGAGGCCGGCACCTTCATCCTTAGCCCCAGCATGTCCCTGGTGGCGATCGTGGAGGCCCTGCAGAACGCCCAGGCCGCCAGCATCACGGTGACCATCCCCGAGGGCTGGCGGCTGGAGCAGACGGCCGATTTCCTGAGCCAGGCGGATGTGCTGGACGGGGAAGAGTACCGACGCCGGGCCCAGCTGGGGGATCTGACCGGCCTGGATGTGAGCGAGTACGGCTTTCTCTCGGCTCGACCGGCCGGGGCCAGCCTGGAGGGCTACCTCTTCCCGGACACCTACCAGCTCCCCGCGGAGGGGACCACGGCCCTGGACCTCCTGGGCCGCCAGCTGGACAACTTCGGGGTCAAGGTGGCGCCGCTCCACCGGCAGGCGGTGGCGGAAGGCGCCACGACCCTGGACCTCCACGCGGCCCTGACCCTGGCCAGCATCGTGGAGCGGGAGGCGGTGCTGCCGGAAGAGCGGGCCCGCATTGCCGGGGTCTACCTGAACCGACTGGCCGCGGGCATGCGCCTGGAGGCGGATCCCACGGTCCAGTACGCCATGGGCTACCAGGCCGAGAGCGGCCAGTGGTGGAAGACGCCGGTCTCCTTGGCCGAGTACAGCCAGGTGGATAGCCCCTACAACACCTATCTCTACCCCGGATTGCCGCCCGGGCCCATCGCCAGCCCGGGATTGGAGAGCATCCGAGCCGTCCTCTACCCGGAGACGCACGACTTCCTCTACTTCGTGGCCACGCCGGACGGCAGCGGGGCCCACGTCTTCGCCCGCACCTTCCAGGAGCACCAGGAGAACGTGGCCCGCTATCTGGGCCGCTGAAGCTGGGTAGCGAGGCTTCGGCCTGGCCCTTCCAGGGTCGCTCCAGACCTGGGAGGGCCTCCTGGGAAAGCGAACGAGACGCAGATTGACAGCCCTATCCGGGCTGGCTACAATGCGGAAGAAGGATCCGGGGAGCGGGTCGGTGGCGGAATGGCAGACGCGGCGGACTTAAAATCCGCTGGGGGAAACCCCGTGTGGGTTCGAATCCCACCCGACCTACCACGCACAGAGATCCACAGACAAGACAGACGCGAAGGGACCGGCGCTTTCACGCCGGTCCCTTCGCTCATGGGGTATGGGATGGGATAAGGGGAGGCATAAGTGCGGGCAGGAAAATCCCTTGAACAGAGCCGCCTGAGCAGTGCTAGAAGATGCCGGCCATGCGCACCACCGCGATGACGGCCACGACCAGGGCCAGCAAGCGCAGGCCGTAACGATGCAGCGCCACCTCCCGCTGGGGCGAGAGCTGGAAGCCCAGGGTGGCGATCCCCAGGACCAACAGATGGCCGCCATCCAGGCCGGGCAGGGGCAGCAGGTTCAGCAGCGCCATCAAGGTGGAAAGGGCAGCCGTGGCCAGAAGCCAGGGGTAGATCCCTGCGGCGGGTCCGATGAGAGCTGCCAGCCCCACCAGGCCCAGGGAGAGGAGGAAGCTGGCCACAGGCCCTCCTGCCGCCATGAGGATATCGTGGCGGATGGGCCGACGCAGGCGACCGTCCGCGTCCCGGCGGCCAGGCACGCCGATGGACATGCCTGTGGGCAGGGCTCGCAACACCAGATTTACGCCATCGTCCCCGGAGCGCTTCCAGACAGCAGGCCCCAGCCCCAGAGCGATCAGCTTGACCGGGATGCCCACCAAGCGGGCCACCAGCAGGTGACCGGCTTCGTGCCAGATGGTCACCAGCAGGAGAGCTGTCAGAAATCCGATTGGAGAAACCGCCATGCTTGCCGACCAGTCCATCGCACATCTCCCTTAGCTACGCTGTGAATCCCTTGGCGACATTGTAGGCGACACTGTAAACGATTCGGTGTGATGAGGGGATGGGGGGACCTCGTCCGTCCGAGCCTGTCTGAAATTGCCAACCCGTCTATATTGTCAACCCGTCTATGCAGATGCGACTACGTTTCCTGCAAATTTCTCCTACAAATTTCATTGGCTGCCTGGAGTTGGAGGAGCAACCTGACCGGCCAAATACGTTTTCGTCAGCCCCGGCCTTACATTATCGGCCTTCGTTTCCTTTCGATATAGCCTCTTTGTGCCATTCGGTCCAGGGAACCAGTTTGTAACCTTGTTGTAACTTTTGCGCCCGGTAAACCCGTTGACAGAGCTGCTGGCCGATGCTACACTGGCACCGAAGCAAGCAGAAAGTACTCCTCTACTCGAGGCAAACATCGTCGGGACATCATTGTCACAGGTTGCCTTTCCTCACCTGGTTCACTATTCCCAGCTGACAACCTGAAGAACAAAAACCACATATCGTGTTCGACTTGCTTACCCCCGGCGAGTTAAGGAAGCTTGCTTGTTGCTGTCTCGTAGGCCAGGAACCCACAAGTGGTCATGCTCCTTGCCTGTGAGAGACGGCGCCTGCTGGCGTCGTTCGATCTGAGAAATCGTTTCAAGCAGAAGCCAAGCTGTACCGCCCAAGTTGTACTGTCAAGGAGGCGCCCTGCCTGAAAGATGTAGCGTGACAATCGTTCCAGTGGGATGGCAGCCCCCATGTCCCTAGGATATCCGAACGGTGTCCGCGTTCAACCCTAAGTACTACGTCTCTATACGTAATCCATTATTCCGAAGACCCGTGCTTGTTTGACCTGTACACCCTAGCAAACTGTCACATCAACACCGTCACACCAACAACGCATCGCAGACCATTTTCGTTCCCAGTTTCATTCCAAGGAGGAGCAACATCATGTTCACACTCACCCACCTGCTCAACTGGCTGTCCCGCAACGAAGAGGGCCAGGACCTGATCGAGTACGCCCTGCTCATCGTCCTCATCGTCCTGGTCGTGGCCGCGGTCCTGCCCGGCGTGGGCTCCGCCATCAGCACCGTCTTCACCGACATCACCACCCAGCTGGGCGGCTAAGTCGCCAAGACGCTTCAAGGGCGGTGGCGGTGACCGGTGACCTGCTGGCCGCCACTGCCCTCTTCTACGCACCATGCCTGTGCACCGCACACGACCGAACGCATCTGTGAAACAGAGCGAAACGGGTTTCGAGGAGAGACGGCCATGAAAGCCAGAATCCGTGAAGAGAGGGGCTCCAACCTCATCGAGGTGGCCTTGCTCATTCCCCTCCTGTTTTCGCTCCTCATCGGCGTTGTGGACTTCGGCAGGGCCTACCACACCTACATCACCATGATCAACGCCGCCC
>Ga0256841_1003907_pt1 | contig 10977 bp, 9 predicted proteins | sample 356308metaG_FD_185971 | JGI IMG/M metagenome (GOLD analysis project Ga0256841, IMG submission 185971) | Hydrothermal vent microbial communities from Mid Atlantic Ridge, Atlantic Ocean - 356-308 | ecosystem: Environmental > Aquatic > Marine > Hydrothermal vents | place: Atlantic Ocean: Mid...
TTTCCAATTATCTTAAAGACAGAAGGTTAATTTAGCAAATAATGATAAATAAAATAAAGAATATTTTTAATACAAAAGATAAAAAAAGGTTATTGGAAAATTTCTTATCTTTAACTGTTTTACAGGGAGCAAACTATATATTGCCACTTATTACATTACCTTATTTGGTCAGAGTTTTGGGACCTGAGAAATTTGGGCTTATTATGTTTGCTCAGGCCTTTATTCAATATTTTGTAATACTAACTGATTATGGTTTTAATCTGTCTGCTACAAGAGAAATATCCATACATAGAGATAACAAAGACAAAGTTTCTGAAATTTTTAGTTCGGTTATGATTATAAAATTCTTTTTACTAATATTATCATTTATAATAATGACGATTATAGTTTTTTCTTTTGAAAAATTTAGAAAGGATTGGTTAATTTATTACCTAACTTTTGGAATAGTATTTGGACAAGTCCTGTTTCCTGTATGGTTTTTTCAGGGAATGGAAAAAATGAAATATATAACTTTTTTAAATATTACAGCTAAATTAATTTTTACACTTTCTATTTTTATCTTTATTCGCGGGGTTGCGGACTATATTTATGTACCTTTAATCAATTCTCTGGGATTTATATTAGCTGGATTTTTATCCATATATATAATTTTCAAAAATTTTGGCATTAATTTTAAACTGCCAGATAAAAAGGCTTTAAAATACCACATAAAAGATAGCTCTCAATTCTTTTTGTCGAGAATTTCTTTATCTATTTATACATCTACAAATACATTTGTATTAGGTTTATTTACAAATACAAAAATGGTAGGTTATTATTCTATTGCAGAAAAGATGTATACTGCTGTTCAACAGTTATTTCATCCATTAGTTAACACATTGTACCCATATGTTGCATATAAAAAAAATGTTTTTCTTTATAAGAAGATATTTAAATTAGTTCTTTTAATAAGTTTTTTTAGCGTAATAATACTATTTTTCATATCTGATAAAATCATTACGCTAATTTTTGGTCAGGGATTAGATTTATCAATTGATGTTTTTAAAATTTTGTTAATTGCTTTGTTGTGTGTTGTTCCTTCTATTTTGTTAGGTTATCCTTTTTTAGCAGCTTTAGGATATTCAAGATACGCAAATTATAGTGTGATTTTTGGTTCACTTTTTCATATAATGGGATTAATTTTTTTAGTAGTCTTTGATTTAATTAATATATATAATATTGCCTTAATGGTACTTTTAACAGAAAGTTTTGTTCTGTTTTATAGATTATATGGAGTTTTTAAAAATCGATTATGGAGGGAAACTTGAAGGCAGTAATACTCGCAGCTGGTGTAGGTAGTAGATTAGGATATTTAACGAAAAATAAGCCTAAATGTATGTTGTCTGTTTTACCCAACAAAACATTGATAGATTATCAGATTGATACATTAAATTATTTTGGCATTAGTGATGCTAATATTTATATAATAGCTGGTTATAAAGTAGATGTTTTAAAGTCACATTTAAAAAATAGAAAAGTGAACATAATTTTTAACCCAAAATATAGGAATTGGAACAATATATATTCATTCTATATGATTTATAATATCAAAGATTTAAAAAATGAAGACAGTTTTATATTGCTTAATTCAGATACTTTTTTCCATAAGGAAATATTAGAAAATCTTTTGAAAACAAAGTATAAAAATTGTGTAGTGTTAGATACTTATAAAGATTTAAAAGATGAAGAAATGAAAGTTTTAACAGAAAACTCAAAGGTGATAAAGTTTGGTAAAGATTTATCTACCGAGGAATCTACGGGAGAGTATATAGGTTTGGCTAAATTTAACAAGGGTTCTCTAAGTATACTTTTTGAGAAAATGAAAAATCTTATAGACCAAGGTAAAACAGATATATGGTATGAAATTGCATTTAATTATGTTCTCGATAGATTAAATATATACTATATAGATACATTAAAAAAACCTTGGATTGAAATAGATACATATGATGATTTTGAAAAAGCCAAGTCATTAAAAATTTAAGTATGATTTACAGGAATGTAAGTTTACCAATATTTTCAAGAATTGGAGAAGGATTATTAAATAGATTATCTGAAATTATAAAGGAGGAAAATTTCTATTTCAAGAAAGTTGCTGTTTTAACAGGTAATCATGGAAAAGATTTAGTGGAATACTACGATCTAAAGAAACATTTTTATTATATGTTGATTTTTAATATTAGAAATATTAAAAATATAAGTTATATAAAATCAGAAATTATATCTCAGAGGGTAGAGTTAATATTATCTATAGGAGGAGGAGAAGTAAACGATTTATCTAAATATATATCTATGGAAACTTCTATTCCTCTTATTTCTATACCAACAACGTTATCTAACGATGGAATATCATCTCCTATTAGCATAATTAAACTTAATGGAAAAAGTTATAATAGTATAGGAACAACACCTCCTATAGGAATAATTAGTGATATTAAAGTATTAATTAACTCTCCCAAAAAATTTTTATTAAGTGGTCTTGGAGATCTAGTATCTAATTTGTCAGCAGTCTTAGATTGGGAATTAGCTGATAGAGAAGTTGGGGAAAAAATAGATATTTTTGCAAAAGATATTTCTTTAAATAGCGTAATTCGTATCTTGTATAACTTTAAAAGTAACAAATATAAAGATGTAGTTCAACAGGAATTTTTAGTTGATTTGTTTGACGGGCTAGTAAATAGTGGTATTTCCATGATTATTGCAAGATCTTCTAGACCAGCTAGTGGAGCTGAACATAATATAAGTCATGCTCTTGATAGATTAGGTTCTAAAAATCTACATGGTGTTCAAGTAGGGTTTGCTACATTGTTTACACTTTATTTACATGAGAAATATAATTTAATTAATGATGTACTTTCCTTATATAAAGCTTTGAAATTTCCATTATCCTTTAGAGAATTAAATATAGAAAAAGATGATTTTCATAATGCTCTCAAATTAGCTCCTTACATAAGAGATAGATATACTATCTTAAATAAATTTTCTACAGAAGAACTTAGTAAAAAATTTTCATCTTTCCTAGAGGAGTATATTTTATGCAAAAAGTAAAAAATATTTTAAGAAAGTTAAGTAAACTTGGCATCTATATATTTATGCTTCCACTATATTGGCTTTCTTATATAATCCCTAAAGATAAAAATTTATGGATATTTGGAGCGTGGTTTGGAGAAAAATATGCTGATAATAGTAAATATTTATTTGAGTATATAAATAAAAATCATTCAGAGATAAAAGCAATATGGTTAACTAAAAATAAAGATACATATAATTTAATAAAAAATAAAGGATTTAAAGTATATAAGATGTTTAGCATTATGGGATTAATATATTCGCTAAGAGCAAAAATAGGTGTTATTTCTACAGGTCTTAATGATATAAATATGTACACATCAGGTAAAATAAAAATTATTCAACTTTGGCATGGAATTCCATTAAAAAAAATAATGTTTGATGATAAAATAACGTTTAGACGACCTACAATTATAAAAAAAATCTTATTTTTCATTTTTCCTTTTTTGAAAAAGAACTTATACTACAACGATTCCTTAATCATTGCAACATCAAATGAGGTTCAGAAGGTTCTTAGTTCTGCTTTTAAAGTTCCAATTAATCAGGTAAGAGTTACAGGCTATCCTCGCAATGATTCATTTTATCAAAAGGTAAATACGAACATACCCTTTGTAAAAAAATTGTTAGAACTAAAACAAATAGGAAAAACAATATGTATATATGTGCCAACACATAGAAAAGAGGGGAAAGTTAATATAATTCAAATTTTATTTTCTAACTTGGAAGAAATTGATAGCGAGTTAAAGAAAATGAATTCAATTTTACTAATAAAGCTTCATTATTATCATAATAAAGAAATTAGAAAATTAATTCAAGGAAAAAAATTAACAAATATAATAGTTGTAGATGATAAATTAATTGAACAGGATATATATAACATTTTAAAATTAGCAGATATTTTAATAACAGATTACTCCAGTGTTTATTTTGATTATCTATTAGCAAATAGACCTATAATTTTTGCTCCTTTTGATATTAATGAATATATAAAAAAGGATAGAGAGTTTTATTATAATTATGATGATGTAACTCCAGGACCAAAGTGTAAAAGTTGGAATGAAGTATTAGTGTGGATAAAGAAATTTAAAGAAAATCCTAAATTATATGAGAAAGAAAGATTAAAAATTAGAGACATTTTTCATACATATAAAGATGGTAAAAGTAGTGAGAGGGTTTATAATGAGATTATTAAATTAATTTCTTAGATTTTGTAAGACTTTCTTAAATCAATAATGGTTGTGGATTTGATTGAGTGTTTGTACAGGAGATAGGATAGATGAGCAATAACTAGGATAAAATGGAATTTTCAAAAAAAGTAAATAGAAAATAAAGAAAATAAAAGAGGCTGTATATGAAGTTTTTTGGAAATCGTTGAAAAATTGATTACAATTTCCCAGAATCTAATTTTAGGAATATTTATATAGAAGCTATAAGAAATGGGTTAGAAATATGATCAAATATCCGAAGGTTTATATCGTTATTCTGAATTACAACGGTTGGCAGGATACAATTGAGTGTTTAGAAACTGTAATAAGGAATAATTATCTAAATTATCAAGTCATTGTTATGGATAATAATTCTCCCAATAATTCTATGGAATATATAAAAGCATGGGCAGAGGGAAAATTAGATGTATGGGTAAAACCAAACCACCCTTTAAGACATTTATCTTTTCCACCTGTAAAAAAGCCAATTCCTTATGTTTACTATACCCATGAAGAAGCTGAAAAAGGAGGAAATATAGAATTAGAAACTAAATTAGCAGAAAAAATTCCAAAAGGAATTACCACCAAATATCCTTTAATTTTTATTCAAGCTGGAGAAAATTTAGGTTTTGCAGGTGGAAATAATATAGGAATTAAATATGCTTTAGCTAAAAATGATTTTGAATATATATGGTTTCTGAATAATGACACTGTAATAGAAAAAGATACATTATCTAAAATGGTTCAGAAGTTTGAGAGCTACAAAAAAGAAGGAAAAAAGGTTGGTATCTTAGGTTCTAAACTTCTTTATTATGATAGACCTAATATTATTCAAGGTATTGGTGGAATCTATAATAAATGGTTCGCTGTAGCTAAACATTTGGGAGTTTTTGAAGAAGATAAAGGGCAGTATGATAATGAACAAATTCTTGATAAAATAGATTATGTAATTGGAGCATCCATGTTAGTTAGTAAGGAGTTTATAAAAGAAGTTGGTTTAATGTGTGAAGATTATTTTTTGTATTTTGAAGAATTGGATTGGACTTTGAGAGGAAAGGAAAAAGGTTATCAGTTAGGCTATTGCTGGCAAAGTAAAGTTTATCATAAGGAAGGTGGAAGTATTGGTTCAAGTTCAAAAGGTAGTGATAAAAGTGAAATTGCAGATTACTATGGACTTAGAAATAGAATTCTTTTTACAAAGAAGTTTTATCCAAACTATTTATGGAGTGTTTATTTAGGATTTGGAGTTGTAATATTAAATAGGATAAAAAGAAAAAAAACAAAAAGTTTGCTAAGAATCCTAAAATATATATTTACTTCGTAAATTAAAAAAATGCAAACTAAAAAGTTGTTATATTTTAGCTTATTTGTTTTTCTTATTAGCTTATCTATTTATAGGGTTGATTTAAGTTTAGGTTTTTTACCATTTAAAATTACCCCTATTTTAATATCTGCCTTATATTTAATCTTATTATTTTTATTCTTTTTTCTGAGAACTAATAAAATTAAAATAAGAAAGTTTAATTTTTTAATAGTATATATAAGTCTTATATTATCTGTTATTCAATTTTCTTTTATTATAAATATTATTAGGATGAGTGAAATAGAATATTTGCAAATTCTACGCTTTATTTTATTCTCTGTTGTATTAGTGTCATCAGTTATTTTTATATACTTGTTTGACAAACTGTCTAACTTTTACAAATATACTTTAATATCAAAATTTATAAATATAAGCTTGTTTATTTATATTTTTTTTTCCATCTTAGAAGTGTATTATTTTTTTAATGGTAAATATTTCCTTATGGAAAATAATACTGTGCTTCATGGTTTAATCTATCCTTATCCACATACTATAGGTCCATATTTTCCAAGAATTACTGGAGGATTTGTAGATCCAAATATATCTTCGTATTTTTTAACATCTATATTTTTTTTATCTATATTATTAAATAAAAGTAAAGCAAAAATTATTTCTTTTTTATTAATAATTTTAACGTTTTCGCGAAGTGGTATATTTGGCTTGTTATTAGGAAGCATAGTTTATAAGTTATTTACGATTCTTTATAATTATAAAATATATAAAAGGTTTAACATATATTTATATTTTAAATCATTCATAAAAAAAATTATTTTATATATGTTTATATTATTTTTATTTTTTGTTTTGCTACAAATTACATTAAATATAATATTACAAATATTAACTGTTAGATTTAATGAGGATCTCAAGGAAGGATCTGGAGCTATACACTTGAAGTTAATTTTTTATGCTTTATCTAAACTAAATGATGATTTTGTTTCAATATTAATTGGATATGGTTTCAATTCATCTTATATATTCAGTCAAATATTTTTTCCGGGAAACAAATATGCAAATTTCCATTCAGAATATATAACATTTTTATTTGAGGAAGGTATTATTGGTTTATTGTCTTATTTGCTTATTTATTATATAATTATATATCATTTAATGCTTAAGTCTAAATGTTTAAACATAAAAACCAAGGTAATAATATTTTCCAGTTTAATTTCTTTAGCTTCATTTAATATATTTTATCAGCAATTTATTTTTAATTACTACTGGGTATATTTGTTTATAATGTATTATATATTGAAAATAAAATGCAATAATTTTATTATTCTAATTCAAAATAAGGGAACTAGAAAATGATTATAATTAACTCTCGTTTTTTAACTCAAAAGATCACAGGAACACAAAGATTTGCTATAGAGATTTCATTGCAATTAAAAAAACTTATCCCTGATATAACGTTTATAGCTCCGAAAAGCATTACACATAAAGATGTTGCAAAAAAATTAAATGTTAAAATTATAGGTACGAATACAAGGCACATATGGGAGCAGATAGACTTTCCTTTGTACTTAAAAAGGCAAGGTAATCCTCTTTTGATAAATTTAGTTAACACTGCTCCTTTACTATATGAAAAACAAATTGTTACTATTCATGATTTAGCTTTTTTAAGACATCCTGAATGGTTTTCAAGAAAGTTTTACCTATTCTATAGAATTTTGATTCCCCAAATAGCTAAAAAAAGTCGCAAAATCATAACAGTTAGTAACTTCTCCAAAACGGAGATCATAGATTTATTTAATATACCTTCGGAAAAGATTGAGGTTATTAACAATGGAGTTCCAAAGAAGTTTTTTTATAATCCTTTAATTAAAAAAGAAAACATTATTCTTGCTGTATCTTCTTTAGATCCGCGAAAGAATTTTAAGAATTTAATCTTGGCGTTTAAAAAATTAAAATTGAAAAAATATAAACTCTTAATAGTTGGAAGTAAAAATAAAGTTTTTTCTAACCAAGAAATTGAACAACTAATAAATGAAACTCCTAATATAAAATTTACCGGCTATGTTTCAGATGAAAAATTAATTAACCTTTATCAGAAAGCAAAAGTATTTGTATATCCTTCTCTTTATGAAGGTTTTGGCTTACCACCGCTTGAAGCTATGGCTTGTGGAACTCCAGTTGTAGTATCAAATGTTGCAAGTCTTCCAGAAGTTTGTGGAGATGCTGCTTATTATATTAATCCTTATGATGTTAACGATATTATAAGAGGTATAGAAACCGTATTAAAAGATGAAAACTTACAAAAAAAATTAATACAAAAAGGATTAGAAAGGGTAAAATTATTTAGTTGGGAAAAATCAGCAGAAAAACTAGCAGAAATTGTAGAAAGGACATTAAAAGATTGAAAATAGCTCTTATTCATGACTGGCTTGTTACATTAGCAGGTGCAGAAAAAGTTTTAGAATCAATATATGAAATTTATCATAAGGCTGATATTTTTACTTTAATAAAAGATGAGGAAAAATTAGAAGGAACTGTTTTTGAAAAAGCCAAAATTAAAACATCATTTATACAAAATTTACCAAAAGCTAAAACTAAATATAGGAACTATTTACCACTTTTTCCGTTAGCTATAGAACAGTTTGATCTAACGGAATACGATGTTATTATCTCTTCTTCTCATGCTGTAGCTAAAGGGGTTTTAACTAATTCTAATCAGCTCCATATATGCTACTGCCATACTCCTATTAGATATGCTTGGGATTTATATCATCAATATTTAAAAGAAAGTAATTTAGATAAAGGTTTAAAAGGTTGGTTAGCAAAGTATTTCCTCCATAAAATAAGAATTTGGGATTATTCTACAGCTAATAGACCAGATTACTATATTGCAAATTCAAATTATGTAGCAAAAAGAATAAAAAAAATTTATGAGAAAAAAGCAACCGTTATTTATCCTCCTGTAGATGTTGATAAGTTTGAGGTTTATACGCAAAAAGAAGATTTCTATCTTACTGCTTCAAGAATGGTTCCTTACAAAAAAATTGATTTAATAGTTGAAGCTTTTTCTAAAATGCCAGATAGAAAACTTATTGTAATAGGTGATGGTCAAGATTTTGAAAGGATAAAGAAAAAAGCTGGAAAAAATGTAGAACTTTTAGGTTATCAGCCATTTGAAGTTTTAAAAAATTACATGCAGAGGGCAAAAGCATTTATATTTGCTGCAGAAGAAGATTTTGGAATAATACCAGTTGAAGCTCAAGCTTGTGGAACACCTGTTATTGCTTATAGAAAAGGTGGAGCAACCGAAACAGTATTAGATAGAAAAACTGGTATATTCTTTGAGGAGCAAACAGTAGGAAGTTTAGTTAAAGCAATTAAAGAATTTGAAAAAATAGAAAATAGTTTTGATTTTAGTATAATAAGAAAAAATGCTGAAAGATTTAGTAAAGAAAGATTTAGAAGAGAATTTAAAGAATTTGTTAATGAAAAGGTTGAGGAATTTTTTGGTTAGGAGTAAAGTTAAATGAAATCCATAATATTGGCAGGTGGTAGTGGAACAAGGCTTTTTCCACTATCAAGAAAAAAGTTTCCAAAGCAATTTCTAAGTTTTGGTGGTAGTGAAACACTTTTACAGAAAACTATAAAAAGAAACTTAAAAGCTGTTGATAATATAGAAGATATAATTATTATTACAAACAACGATTACCAATTTCATGTAAAAAATCAAATTGAAGATATTATTGATTTTCCTGTAGAGAAACTAAATATTATACTCGAGCCTATAGGAAGAAATACTGCACCGGCTATAGCTTTGGCTGTAAAATACGCTTTAGAAAAGCTTGAAACTACAGAAGATGAAGTTTTATTTATATCTCCTTCAGACCATATAATTTCACCAGATGATAAATTTGTAGAATATGTAAAGAAAGCTGAAGAACTTGCAAAGCGAGGATATATAGTAACCTTTGGTGTTAATCCTACAAAACCTGAGACTGGATATGGATATATAGAGGCAGATACTGAAAACAAAATCGAAGAAGGCTATAAGGTTAAACAATTTCACGAAAAACCAGATTTAGAAACAGCTAAAAAATATCTAATGTCTGGTAATTACTACTGGAATAGTGGTATGTTTGCTTTTAGTATAAAAACTATTTTAGAAGATTTCAAAAACTATATACCAGAAATTTATGAGAAATTACAAAATCAAACACTTGAAGAAATGATTATAAACTTTGAAGACATGCCGGATATTTCTATAGATTATGCAGTAATGGAAAAAACAAATAAAGCAGTTGTATTACCGCTTAATATTATGTGGTCTGATGTTGGTTCATGGGATAGCGTATATGAGGTTTTAGAAAAAGATGAAAATCAAAATGTAAAAATAGGTAATGTTTTAGATATTGATACAAAAGGCTCATTAATATTTGGGAATAAGAGATTAATATCAACAATTGGGCTTGAAGATTTAATTATTGTAGAAACAGATGATGTTTTGCTGATTGCTAAAAAAGGTGAAGGACAGAAGGTAAAAGAAATAGTTAATAAATTAAAAGAGAATAAAGAAACAAAAGAACTAACAGAATTTCACACAACAGTTTATCGCCCATGGGGAAGCTATACAGAGCTTGAAAAAGGAGAAAGATATAGAATAAAAAGAATAACAGTACAGCCGGGAGAAGCTTTAAGCCTTCAAATGCATTATCACAGAAGCGAACATTGGGTTGTAGTAAAAGGAACAGCAAAAGTTATATTAGAAGATAATGAAGGAAACAGGAAAGAATACTTTGTTCATGAAAATGAAAGTATCTACGTACCAAAGACAACAAAACATAGACTTATAAACCCTGGTAAAGTTCCTTTAGAAATAATAGAAGTCCAGGTTGGAGAATACGTGGAAGAAGATGATATAGTGAGATTTGATGATTTGTATAAAAGATGCTGAAGCTAAGTTTTTCAAGTTGCAAATAATTTTCTATATAACTATAATTACATAGTTAAAATCACAGGTTAAAGCATATACATGTAAATACGATAATATAAGTATACGTCTATAATAGTGATTATATTAAAGGGGTTATATAAATGAAATTTCCCAGTAAGAAGACTATAAAAGCTTTATTAGATATATCTTTATATCCAGTTTATGCTCCTGAAAAGGAAGAAATTCTCTGTAATATACCATGGTGGAAAAGGCCTTTTGATATAGTAGTTTCTTCATTATGCATTATTTTGTTTGCGCCTATAATGCTCTTAATTGCACTTGCGATAAAATTAACAGATGGCGGTAAAGTTATATATTCCCATACACGCATTGGATATAATGGTAAAAAAATAAAA
>Ga0256841_1003908_pt1 | contig 10975 bp, 10 predicted proteins | sample 356308metaG_FD_185971 | JGI IMG/M metagenome (GOLD analysis project Ga0256841, IMG submission 185971) | Hydrothermal vent microbial communities from Mid Atlantic Ridge, Atlantic Ocean - 356-308 | ecosystem: Environmental > Aquatic > Marine > Hydrothermal vents | place: Atlantic Ocean: Mid...
TAATTAAAAATGTTTTTGTTAATTTTTAATAATTTTCTTTTTATAAACTCCGCCGGTAATGCAATTCCGTTGCTTTTAATTCCGGTCAGATAACTATTATCTATTTTTCTTTCTTTTGTTTTTTTTATATTTAATTCTTTTGCAACTTCGCTAATATTAGATTTATTATTTTCTACCTCTTTTTTAAGATCCGTATATTTTCCCTTTTTTAAATCCGTTACACTTAAAAATAATTCTTCCAAGCTTGAATTATCTTCTAACAGTTTTATGATTTTGCTTTTGAATTTCCACCTTTCATTTTTAAGTATCTTTATTAGGGTTTCCTTATCGCGTTTATAATACCGGATGTAGCTCATAATTTCTTTGTATTTTACAGCATTAAATTTTGTTTTTGATTTTTTAATATTCTCATTTTTTTGTGAATCTGTTAATTCGCTATTTATATAATCCGTCACAATAGCTATTTTATCATAAGGACGTAAAGGTTTACCGTTTCTATTTAATCCGTTTTGATTATTATTAAGTTGAAATAGTATAAACTCAATTCTATTTAACACTTTTTGTTTTAGTGTAACTTTATCATTTGTATCTTCAATTTTTGCTCTTATAACCTTAGGTAGATTTTGTTCACCTACATATTCAATATCTTTTAAATAATTGTTAAAATTATTTATATCTTCAAGTAATTTGTTATATGTTGTATAAAACTTTTTAACTTCATCGGAGATAATTGAATAATTTGGTTTTAAAAATGCAGCATAAACCAAATAAACTAATGTTTGGTATCCGATAATTCCTTTTAATTTTTTTGTTTGATTATTATCTTCAATTTTATAGTTAAAATTATCAATGTTCCATTCAAAAAAGATATTATTTCTATTTATTAAATATTGATATACGTTATTTTCCGATATTTCGTTTTTTGTGTCATCTTCATTTAAGTTATTATATCTTTCCTTTTTTAGGAATTCAATTTCCGGAAACACATTAAAATCATCAAAAAACTTAACCACAAAATGAATAAACATATTTGTTTTTCTAAAATTATCTTCGTTCTCGTTTGCAAAGGGATTTCGATTCAAATACTGAATTATTTGTAGAAAATGCTCAAAATCCGGGTCATCATTTTTAACATTAGTATTTTTGAAATCAGTACAATAAAAGGAAAAGAGCTTATGTTTAGATTTGTATAATCCGGTATTTTTTTTAAATCCGCTAATGTGGGGAAATAATTGTTTTGCTTGAAATTTATAAAGGAATAAAGCTACAAACCAGATAACACCTTCTTTAGTAAATGAATTATTCTCAAATAAAATTATTTCTTCCGAATAATCTTTTTCAAACGCTAAAGCATTATTAAATAACTTGGTAATTAAATCTACCTCGTCTTTCCCAATTTTCAAAACTTCATCGGAATGACAAAAATGCGAATAATAATTTCTTAAATTATTCAGCCTTTTAATAATAATAGTAAGATTATTTTGTAAAGTTTTTTCAGGTGTTTTATAAAAAAGTTTAAATTTAGCTTCATGCCAAATAAAGTCCGCTAACTTTTCATTAGCATTATGAGTTCTATTTGCAGAAATAATTTTAGATATATCGACATTTTTTTTCCCGTGTATATGATTATAAAAATATTCCAAATTTGCTACAGCCAAATTAAATCCGATTGCTAAAGCAATACCTTCATTATCATTCCTCAAGTTTTTAAATTTCATTTTATAAGCTCGGATTATTTTATTAATATTGTTAAAAAATATTTATTTTAGGAACAAATACTTTTTCCAAACTTCGTCAACACGGCTGACTGAATTTAATATAAACATTATATAATTCGGTTTGAACGGTTTAATTTTAAGCTGCATATTGGCTTCTTCCGGTGTTCTGTTTCCTTTTTTATTATTGCAAGTAAGACATGCTGTTGTTAGGTTTGCCCAACTATCTTTTCCGCCTTTTGCTTTTGGAATAATGTGATCAATTGTTAAAGGTAAATCTCCTCTTCCGCAATAGCTGCATTTGTGTTTGTCTCTTCTTAAAATATTTTTACGTGTAAGGTTTATATTTGAGTAGGGAACTTTTACATATTTTTTAAGACGTACAACACTTGGCCATGGCAATGCTTTGGAAACCGTACGGAGTGTAAGGGTGGATTTCTGCTCAATAAGTTCTGCCTTATGCAGATAAAGAAGTATTATTGCTTTTTTAGCGGTACATAATGTTAAAGGTTCATAACTTTGGTTTAGTAAAAGAACCTTCGCATTCAACACATGATTATTTTGGTAACGGTGTTCGAAATTAAGGACCTCCTATAAAAATATTTTTAAGTTTAAAATATATTTATTCTTTTTTAATAATTCCACCTGCCAAAACATAACCTTGTTCATCGTAAATTACAACTGATTGACCCGGTGTTATTGCTCGTTTCGGTTCATAAAAATCTAAAATGATTTTTTCTTCATTTGCCTCTTTTATTTCTGCAAGAGAACCTTTATCGGAATAACGGATTTTTGCAATTACTTTTTCACCTTCTTTTAACTTTCCGGTACTGACATAGTTTATTTCTTTTGCAATAACTCTGTTGGCAAGCAAATCTTCATTATCACCAAGCTCAACAATATTATTTTCAACATCAATATTTTTAACATACACAGGTTTGCCAAGTGCAATGCCAAGCCCTTTACGTTGTCCGATTGTATAAAACGGAATTCCCTTATGTGTTCCCACAACTTTATTTTTATAAACCAAACTTCCCTCTTTAACATTTTTGATTTGTTCCGGTACACGTTCGCGTAAAAATCTTTCGTAGTTGTTATCGGCGACAAAACAAATTTCTTGACTATCGGGTTTGTTAGCTGTTTTAATTCCCATTTCTTCGGCAATTTTTCTAATTTCGGTTTTCTCCAAATCCGCCAAGGGAAATAAAGTTCTGCTTAAACTTTCTTGAGTCAAGCCCCACAAAGCATAGGTTTGATCTTTGTGAGCATCCTTTGCATTTTTCAAACAATATCTTTTTGTTGTGTCGCTATATTCTACTTTTGCATAATGTCCGGTTGCAATATATTTTGCGTCTAAGGAATCTGCTTTTTGTAAAAGTTCTTCCCATTTAATTTTTCTATTACAAATAACGCACGGGTTCGGTGTATGTCCCGACAAATATTCATCAACAAAATCATTTATTACTGTTTCTTCAAATGCTTTTGTAAAATCCACTGTATAATGCGGAAAGTTAAATTGATTAGCAATATTTTTAGCATCAAATATAGCATCCAAAGAGCAGCAGCCGGATTCGTGTTTGGGTGCACCGCCAACTTCCATAAATCCCCAAGTTTTCATTGTAATGCCAATTACATCGTAACCTTCTTTTTTTAATAATGCCGCAGCAACGGAAGAATCAACTCCGCCGCTCATTGCTACTATAACTCTTTTATTATCCAAATTATAATCTTTCTTTTTTATTTTAGTATTGCAATATAGGAAAATAGATTATTTTATTCTATGCAGTAATTGTGTAGCACGTTTTTGTGAATCATATTTTTTTTGTTTAATCTTAAGGATATATAAACTTTATGCATAACGTTAACGCCGGCATAAAGCCGGCGGCTACTTTTTATATTTTTGTGTGTTGGTAAAAGCTATAATTATGTTTCATTCTGAAGTATTGTTTATATAAATTATAGCAAAGCAAGTTACATAGTGGTGAGAATGACTCATTGTTATCTGCAGGGATTTGTTATCACCCAAAAATTCAGCTAAATTTCCGGAAAGTTTCACTTTAGGCAAACCGGATTTTTCATTATAAATTTCAATATCTTTCCATCGGAATCCTTTGCTCCAACCGGTTGCAAGGGCTTTGGCAATTGCTTCTTTGGCGGCAAAACGCGCTGCAAGGTGTTGAAATTTATTTTTTTTTGTAAGCGAATATTCCAATTCAACTTCGGTAAATATTTTGTTTAAAAACCGGTCGCCGAATTTATTAACGCTTTCTTCAATTCGTTCTATTTCTATTATGTCAATCCCTATTCCAAATATCATATTTTATAACTTTAATTAAAATAAATCCACATCCGCTTTAACTTCCAAACCGCCTTCTTCCAATTGCTTGTTTACTGTTTTTACAAGTTTTTTTATTTCACTGAATGATGTTTTTAAGTCTTCTACAAGTTGTTTATCATATATAATTTTACCGATGTTATTTTTCTTATTGGTAATTTCATCACTAAGTTTATTAAGTTTTACCATTAAAGTACTTGAAGATTCTAAAGTTTTGTTCAAGTTTTTAATTGTTTCTTTTATTTCAACTTTATTACTATCTAGAAAGCTATTTGCATTGCCGGTAAGCTGCTTTGTATTTTTAACAATCTCTTTTATCATATCCCTGTTTTCTAAAATCAGATTATTTAGATTGTTGGAAAGATTATTTATTGTTTTAATTGATGACGAAGCATTGTAAACGAATGAAGAATCACCTACAAATTTATTTATTCCTTTTAGTGAAACTTTTATTTCTTTAATTACATCAACCAAATCATTTTGAACAGAACTTAACATCGCCATCGAAGTGGAAACATCGCCGGCAAATTGACCATCTTGAATTTTTGAAAAATCAAGTTGATTTGCAGAATTACCTGCATTAATCACAATCTTTTTCCCTCCCATTAAATCTAACATCATTATTTCAAAAGTGGCGTCTTCATTTAATTGAACAGATTCGTTAAACTTAACTTCAACAATTGCATTATTTCCGCTAGTTCCAATGGAATTTACAAGACCTTTTCTAACTCCGTTTACCGTAACCAAATCTCCAATTTCAAGTCCGGCAACCGTTGGGAATTTTATCTTTAACAATTTTTCGTTACTATTAACAGTAATATTTTTTGCCCAGCCAAAAATAAGAAAGAATAGTATTATTGCAGATAAAATTGTAATTCCTACTTTTATTTCCGTTTTCTTTTCATTTGTCATTTTTAGTTTCTCTTTCAAATTATACTCGGGGAAAGCATATCCGGTATATTTATTGTCATATTTTAAATTTCATATATTTTAAGCAAAACCATACACTAAGCTTCTTGTTTGTTCAATTTTTCAATTTCAACTTTATTTATTCTGTTATTTTCCACTTCAACAACTGTAAAACGGAATCCATATTCTTCGAAAGTATAACCGACTTCGGGAATTGTTCCGGCATGATTAAATATATATCCACCAAGCGTATCATAATCTTCCGGTGCATCTTTAATCTCGAAGCCCAACATTTCTTCCAAATCGTCTTTATTGATTTTCCCTAATGCAATAAATTTATTTTCGGAAATTTTTGTTATTTCATTTTCATCAGTATCATGTTCGTCATGTATTTCACCAACAATTTCTTCCAAAACATCTTCTAACGAAACTACACCTGAAGTCCCTCCATATTCATCAACAACAACACTAATATGCAATTTCTTCTCTTGAAATTCTTGCAGCAACTTACTTATAAGTTTGGTTTCCGGAACAAAAGATACTTCTCTCATAACAGACTCTATAGAAAACTTGTTGTTACTTTTTTTTAGATAAGGAAGTATATCTTTTGCATAAAGTATTCCAAGAATATTATCCAAATCTTCTTCGTAAACGGGTATTCTACTATGTCCCGATTCATTAATCACATCAAGCAACTCATGAAATGAGATTTCTTTTGGTACGGCAGTTACATCAACTCTCGGGGTCATAACTTCTCTTACCGTAACGGATTTAAAGGCTACTAATCCGTGTATTAGTTCATGTTCTTCTTCTACAATGGTTCCTTTTTCAATAACAATATCGGCAAGTTCTGTAATTTCTTCATTTGAAAGAGCTGTTTTTGTTTTATCAATATTTATTTTTTTAGTGATAAAATTAACAGAATTAGAAAGAGTTCTTGATATAGGGGCAAATAATTTGTGCGTCCAATAAAGTGGAAAGGCAATCATTTTAGAAAAATTAACCGGATGTTTATTTGCCCAAACTTTAGGTGAAATTTCAGCAAATATAATAACCGAAATTGTTAAAAGTACAATTTGAATAAGTAAAACCATATCCGTTTCCAAATTGTATTTTTTAGCAATATCCAAAGCTAAAGTAACAGATATTATAGAGGCAGCAACGTTAAAAATTGTATTGCCAATTAGAATTGTAACTAATAATCTTCGCGGATATTCCAAAAGACTAGATATATATTTCCCTATAAGTTTGGAACTGCTTTTAATTCCATCTAATTTTTTACTATCCAATGAAAAAAGAGCAACTTCCGAACCGGAAAAAATTGCAGAGAATATAAGTAGAATAATTAAAGTAATTATTCTATAAAGCCAGCCAACGTCCAAGGAATATAATTAACCTCAAGTTATTAAACAAACTTAACTAAAACGGAAGATCATCTTCTTCCGGAGTACTGGAATCAATTGATTCCGGCTTACTATAACTTTGCGAAGAGGATGCAGATGAATAACTACCGGAATCTCCGGCTGAATCTAGCGGAATAATACTAAATCTGTCAGCTATAATTTCGGTAACATAAACTTTTTGGCCATCTTTATTTTCATAATCTCTTTTATTAATTCTACCTTCAATATAGAATTTTTTACCTTTCTTTAAGGCATTTTTTAAAAAATCCGAAGCACCAAAAACAACTACATTGTGCCATGTTGTTTCATTAACATAATTACCGTCTCTTCCCTTGTAGCTATGTGTTGTTGCAATAGAAAATGATGAAACCTCGGTATTGTTGGTAGTAAATCTGTGTTCGGCATCTTGACCAAGATTACCGATTAACATAACTTTATTTAATGAAAATGCCATTGTATCTCCTTAAAAAATATTTTACCTAATTTTATTCAGTAACAATAAAACAATCTTTAAATTTTCTATTATTCCGTAGCTCATTTCTTATACTTTCAGCTTCTGTTCTGGTAGAGTAAGGTGTACTTCTAACAATATAGAACTCTCTGGAACTATCAAAAATAATACTTAAAGCAAAAGGGACTACAGAATCAATTTGCGAAGAAAATTTTTCAGCTCTAGCTAATGTAGAAAAAGCACCTAATTGAACATAAAATTGAACCTCATTTGCTGGTTCTTCATAAGTTGTAGGTTGTTCATAATTAGTTGTAGTTTCAACTTTTTCATATTCGGTTGTAACCGGCTCTGTTACAGTTTCTACAACTGTTTCATTAGGCTTAACTTGTTCATTATTATTAACATTCTCTTTGTTTTCACTAAGAGTATTGTCAATTTCTTTATTTAAATCTTTTATTTCCGAAGTTGTGCTACTATCTGTGTCCTTAACTTCATCAAACACATATACTTCGTCTGTTTTATCAGTATCCGGTTTATCAACTTCTTCATAAGAGGTAGTTTCTTGAAAAACCGAACATGCTGAAATAAAAACAATTAAGAATATAGGTATAAATAGTTTTTTCATAGTAATATCACATTTTAGTTGGCTGACTACGTAAAAATAGTCAGCCAAGCTTTAATTGTCAATTAATAAATAAATTTTGATAATGTTCCCGGAGCAAGATTAGGAATTCCATATTTATCAAAAGTTACTCTTTTGGCAAGAGTCAAACTTCCAGGAACAGTTGCTACATTAACTTTAGGAATTGCAGCATTATATTTTTTGTTGATTACATCAATAAAAAGATTAGCAATAATAGCATAACCTTGACTTGTAGGATGGATGCCATCCAAACTAAATAATCCGCCTTCAACATATTTAGATGTAAAAGTAAGACCATTTGTATGATAATTATTTACGGATACATCATTTAAAAACGCATTTACATCAACAAGAGCAAAACCTTTAGCTTCAACTAAATTGGAAATAGTTGCATTATAAGATGCAGTAACATTAGCAACTGTAGCAATTTCTTCGGCATCTAAAATTAGATTGTTCGGCCAAGGATTTTCAGGAGTAAGACCAAACGGATATGCAGTATTTACATTATCAGGAACAGGTATTCCAAAAAGTGAATAATATGCACCTGTTTTATCTCCAATTAATTTTGCTGCAGCAGATGCGTCTAATGTTAATAAAACTTTACCTGAAATTAGTTGATCAGGAGTAGCTACATTTATAAACGGAGCTTTTGTTGTTTGAAAAACTAGTCCCTTTACAGAGGGAATTTGTTTTTGAATGTCTTTTAACGAAGCACCTACAGGCGGACCAACAGTTGTAAAATATGGAACTGATGTAACACTTGGAATATTTGCTACAATAACTTTTGTACCGAAGTTATTTTTTAATGTTTCCAAACTATCCATTATTTGTTTGTAAAATGAAGCAAAGAATAATTCCGGAGTATATGGCATTGTTCCGCCTCGTGTAGCGTGAACTAATACATCATTATTTCCCAACCAAAATGTTAGTACTGTTGGTTTTTGCATTTTAGCTTGTTCAAATTGAGTTCCTATTCCGCGCAAAACAACATTAAACAAAGGGTTTGGAACACCAAACTGAGCAGTAAAACAAGTTGATGAATCTCGTGCATTTAGAGCATCATAAATAAAAGCCCATTTTACACCTAAATTATTGTAAGGGGCAGCATAATTTAGATTTGTAGGAACTCCTCTATTAGGATTAGCAGCAATTGAAAACGGAGCAACAGATTTTACTTCTAATCTACCGCCCGAACCGGGATCAGAAAATAAACTTTGTTCGTATTTAGCACCCACTTGTTTTGCTATTTGATTACCAAAAGAATATTCTTGTGCAGTTTCAAAAACAGCATCCGATTGAACACCATGAGTTAAACTATTACCTATTGAAACAAATCTTGAAAAGTCCACATCTCCGGTATTTACTTTTTCAGGAGCAGTTAATTCCGTTCTATCTTCACATGCAAAAAGCAATAATGCAGAAAGAACAAAAGTAACAAGTATTTTATAATTTATTTTTTTCACTTAAAGTTCCCTCCAATTTAAAAATTATATGATAATGTCATTGATAATAAATGAGCTGATGAATTATATACCCCATTCATTGGAGCGATACTATTTGAAATTCCGCTATAGCTTTCTTCTGAATTTGTAATTTTTCTTTCGTCAAAACGAAGAAACATGTAAGCAAGATCTACACTAAGATTTTTAGATAATTTATAACCGATACCGGCATTAAACCCTAAACGATCTGCATCGGGTAAAGTAGGATCAACTTTGCTGTCATCGATAGGATTTTTATCATAAAGTATGCCTGCACGCAATGCGAGAGATTTTGAGAATAAATATTCCATACCGGCTCTGGCAATAAAAGTATTATTATAATCTCTTACTGATGCAGTATTATTTGTTCCGTCCGGAAATGTATAATCATTAAATTTAACTTCTAATTTATCATAACTAGCCCAGCCGACATATTGATAATCAGCTGTGAATGTTAATTTTTTATTAGGTTTAATTGCAACCCCAAGTGTAATATTACTTGGCGTTGTTAACGGAGCTTCTATGGCTCCATGAGGTAAAAGTCCGTCATATTGTTTTGGTGCTCCTGTGGCAGTAGCATCACCTGTAAAATCAATTCTAACTTCACTTCTATAGGATAATCCTATTGAAATAGCTTTTGACGGAGTTAAAAGTAAACCGGCAGTAAATCCGGATCCGGTTCCGTTACCACTTAATTCCAAATAAGCTTCGGCGTTAAATGGTGATAAATTAGCTTTCTTACCAATTAAAACATCACCGTAAGCAAATGAATACCCAAACCCCAAAGACAATATATCAGATACTTTATATGATGCAACACCGGTAAAGAAAAATGTTCTTATGTTGGTTTCAACAGCCATAAATTTACCAATCCATTCTTTATCCCATTTAGTTCCCAAGCCATAATTATTATTTACGGAAAACCCTAAATGAAGTTTATCATTTACTTGATGCGTAATGCCAAAATGAATTGGAGTAAATAATTGTTTTTCCATCTTTGTTTCGGTTATGGAGGGCAAAGGTCCTCTAAATGAAGCTGATGGTGAAATTAAAGTTGCACCAACTAAAAAATTTGTACCTGATAATTGTGTAATACCAGAAGGATTAAAATAGATAGCCGACACATCATTTGCAAGTCCGGTAAAAGCTCCGCCCATTGCCATTGCTTTAGAGCCTTGTTCATTAATTTGAAAACCACTTGCAAAATAGTTAGATGTAATAAACATTAACACAATTGCAATAGTATGTAGTTTTTTCACACAACCTCCTTTTATTAAGATAAAATAAAAATAATATATAATTTACACTATAAAAAAACAAATACTTGTTTAATCTAAAATTATCAAAGTTTCATTCTTTTCAACAGAATTTCCTTCATTTACCGGTATTTCTTTTATAATTCCATCCGTTTGAGCCTTCAAATCATTTTCCATTTTCATTGCTTCTAATAATAATAAAGATTCACCGGCTTTTACTTTATCTCCAATCTTTTTATTAATTTTAAGTATCAACCCCGGCATTGGAGATTTTATAATTTTTGCTTTTTCTCCTGACGATAATTTATTTGCTAATTCATTTGCCATTTCTTCTAATTTTGTTCTAATGCTTCCAATAAAATAATGACCGTTTGTGAGAAAAGCTCTATTTCCATCAGCATTTTTTGTAGTTGTTATTACAAATACTTCATTTCCTATCTGAACTTTATAGCTATATTCAGAGATTTTATTTATCACAATATTCAGCAATTCTCCGTTAACAATAACCGATTTAAAATCATCCGATTTAATTGAATATTTTTGTCTTTCAATTGTAGCAATATATTCATTCATATTTTAAGCTTTCCCACTTATTTAGATTATTATTCTCTAATTTAACAGGATGTATTTTATTTTCTTGTTCGGTTAAATATGCTCCAAGAATGGCTATGGCTTTTTCATAATTACCATTATTATTTTCCCTCCATTTATTTGGAGTAAGAGGCAGAAAATTATTTTCCAAAAAATTATTATCAAATGAAGAATCTAAAAAATATTTATGT
>Ga0256841_1003909_pt1 | contig 10975 bp, 9 predicted proteins | sample 356308metaG_FD_185971 | JGI IMG/M metagenome (GOLD analysis project Ga0256841, IMG submission 185971) | Hydrothermal vent microbial communities from Mid Atlantic Ridge, Atlantic Ocean - 356-308 | ecosystem: Environmental > Aquatic > Marine > Hydrothermal vents | place: Atlantic Ocean: Mid...
GAACTTACAACCTTGTTTAAGTCAAATATCTACTCTGCCAACTTTTCCAATTTATCAACTGTCTGTTGTTCAAAAATATCTTTTTGCATATTGAAACAAATATGCAAAAAGATAGTTAATTGTCTTAATGAAAAAGATTCTGTACATAATATTGTCGGTTATCATTATAGTTGTATCCTATTTTATTGTTGCCGACGTTTACCCTAAGGCTACCGGCAGATTTCCCGTGTTTGTCATACTCTTCCTGCTCGACATTTACCTTTTCATTGCGTTGAGGCATAAGGTAAAAACCTGTCACACCTGGAAAAGATGGATACTTGCCGTTATCTACTGGTCACCTTTGCTGGTTTTGGCTACCTTTGTTTTTTCAAATCTCGTCCTCCCCTATTCCGAATGGGACAAGAGCATCAGGGCATATCTGATGGGCTTTGTGATAATGAGTTACACCTCAAAACTTGTGGTTGCAACATTTTTCATTATTGCAGATATTATTAAGTATGCGAGGCTGTTACTGAAAAAGAACGAGGAGGATTCCGAAGAGCATATCGGTGAAACGATCACAAGAGGAGCTTTTCTTAAAAAGATGGGGCTGGTAACGGGAGGAATACTGTTTGGAACTCTTTTTACGGGAATGTTCAAATGGGTTTATGATTTTAATGTTATAAAAACAAAAGTCAGGATACCCGGTTTGCCCGAATCGTTTAAAGGATTGCGCATTGTACAGCTTGCAGATATGCATCTCGGCAACTGGCTGCATAATGATGAGTTAAAGGAAGTTGTTAATATAATAAATGAGCTAAAACCCGACCTTTTCTTTTTTACGGGCGACCTTGTAAATTACAGAACCGATGAGGCGTTTGAATATGAGGATATTTTGAAACAGATAAAAGCAAAATACGGAAGTTACTCGGTTCTGGGAAATCACGATTACGGCGACTACTCAACCTGGCCCTCCGAAGCTGCCAAAGAAGAGAATATGATACAGATGTACGACTTAAACAAGAGGCTGGGCTGGAATTTACTATTGAATGAGAATGAAATTATTACAAACGGCGATGATTCTATTGCCGTTATCGGTGTTCAAAATTGGGGTTCATATGCACGTTTTCAAAGGTTTGGCGACTTGGATGAGGCTGCTCAGGGTGTTGAGGATGTGCCTGTCAAGATTCTTCTTTCGCACGACCCTACTCACTGGCAGTATAAGGTAAGACAATCGGATATTCATATTGACCTTACACTGGCGGGGCACACTCATGGCGGACAATTCGGTTTCGAGATCAAGGGCGTGAGGTGGAGCCCGGCGCAATATGCTTATAAATACTGGGCAGGGTTATACACAGACAGAAAAACAACAGAAGGCAAACCTAAATATCTCTATGTTAACAGAGGCCTTGGCGTTGTAGGCTATCCGGGAAGAGTGGGAATGAAACCGGAGATTACTTTAATTGAACTTGAAAGTTAAATAATTACAAAATTCCAAATCGTTTCTCTGTAAAGTAAAAAATAATAATTAGGTTTGCAATGTCATCGGAAAAAATGTTTTAACTTTTATGGCTTGGGTATAAAAGTTGATATTTTCGGGTTTAAAAATCTTAAATGAGGTTCGGTTATATAGTCAGATATTTGGTCTTTTTTAGTTTGATGTTGTTAACATCAGCTATTGTAAAGTCGCAGCATATTGCCAACTATTTACAGCTTGGCAAAGCGGAACTTTCGGAAAACCACTACCTTAAAGCTGTTGATTACCTTAATAAAGCCATTCAGATCAATTCGGCATCATACGAAGGATATTTCCTTCGGGGTATAGCAAAATTCAGTCTTGGTGACTACTCGGGAGCTGAAAAGGATTTTACGGATGCTATCGCCCGTGACCCTTATTATGCCGAAAGTTACCACTACAGGGCAATTGTACGCAGTCAACAGTATAACTTCGGCGGTTCTCTTGAGGATTTTAAGCTTGCAATTGAACGCGACCCGAAAAATGCAGTTATTTATGCCAACAGGGCAAGAACCTACCTTTTTCTAAAGCAGTTTAAGAAGTCAAAGGATGATTGTGATAAAGCCATTAGCCTGAAATATAAAAATTCGGGAGTTTATATACTTAGAGGAATGGCCGAATCCGGTCTTGAAAAGTATGATAATGCTCTTGCCGACTTCGACAGGGCAAGCAGATATGATCCTGAAGATTCATACTCTTATGTACAAAAGGGAGTTACACTGATGGCAATGAAAAAAGCCGATTCGGCTATTGTGGAATTTAATAAAGCTCTGGCAATTGATTCGGTTGATTCTTATGCACTTTTCAATCGTTCGATGGCAAGAATGGAAACATCCGACACAACAGGTGCAATGAAAGATTTGAACAAGGTCATTCAATTAGCACCGTTTAATTCAATGGCTTATTACAACCGCGCCATTCTCCGAATTAAAAAAGGTGATATGAAAGCCGCCATTGCCGACCTTGACAAGGTTATTGCCTTAAATCCTGACAATATCGCTGTTTATCTTTTCCGCGGGCAACTGAAGCAGTCCGTCGGTGACCCGGAAGGTGCCCTGAAAGATTTTGACAAGGCAATTGAAATTTATCCCGATTTTGCCGATGCTTATTTCGAAAGAAGCAGAGTAAAAAAACAACTGCTTGATTTTAAGGGTTCCGAAGAAGATTACAAAATGGCCTACAGTATCAATAAGTTTGATTTTGAGAATAATGACAGTTTAAAAATAGAAGAGGTAATGTATCTGAAACGACTGATGGCTTTCAGCGGTGAATTTAGTGATAAAAATACAAATGATACTAAAATTGAAAACGAATATGTTGACATTGACCTGAAATCACTTTTCGGGGTTGTGCTTTTTGCAAAAAGTATTGCAGGGACAAAGATGTATGATACCTACGAAAAGAAAGGATATCATACAACCGTCGTAACTCTTAAAGAAAGTGATGGTGATAACACGGATGAAGCTGTTACGGCAAGGCAAATAAGATTATTTACAGATAAAATTGAAAATGAACCGTATAATCCTGTAAATTATTACAACCGGGGATTAATGCTTGCCTGCAGCCGGGATTTCGAAAAAGCAATCAGCGATTTTGATAAGGCTATAATGTTTGATCCCGAATATACAATGGCATATTTCTGCCGCGCAAACACAAGATACAAACTCATTGAATTGATAAAGTCATACTACGATTACAAACACCCTTTTAATCCGGTCGGCAACAAGGCACCAACGATTAAGCGGGATACCACCTACATTAAGCAAGAATATAACAAGGTCATTGGTGACTATAACAAAGTGGAAAAACTTGATCCTGAATTTTATTTCACATATTATAATAAGGGTTATGTAAAAAGCCTTGAGGGTGATTATTGGGGTGCGGTAAGCGATTTCTCAAAAGCAATAAAATATGATGATAAGTTTGCAGAGGCTTATTACAACAGAGGATTGATATTATTATTTTTAAAAATAAACAAAAAAGCATGCAACGATTTAAGTACGGCAGGTGAACTTGGTGTTACCGAGGCCTATACGGTGATAAAGAGGTATTGTTCCAAATAGCTGATTTTGAAATTTTACAAAAATCCGAAATTATTAATAGCGTTTAATAAAAAATTATTAATATTGCGACGTGAAGTAGCGAATATTGTTTACCAATATTATCGAATATGAAGAATGAGTTTGATTTTATAAGGCCTTATTATGATTCTGAGGTGCCCGATGCAATAAAAAGAATTGTCAGCCATCCCCAGTTCAAAATAGCTCTAAATTATCTTTTCCCGGAAGAAGATCATCCGAAAATTCTGGAAGACGTTTCCAAAATAAAAACCTCGGTTGAATTTCAAAAGGTATTTATGTTACCTGCTATGAAGGCTGTTCTGGCTAAAACATCCGACGGACTTACTTTTGAAGGCTTTGAAAACGTAAAAAACGGGGATCCCGGAGTTTATATTTCCAATCATCGCGATATACTTTTGGATTCGGCTCTTCTTCAGGTTGTCCTTTACGATCTTGGTCTTGATGCTTCCGAAATAGCATCGGGTGATAATCTGATGGTTTCGGATTTTGTGGTTGATTTCTGTAAAGTAAACAGAATATTAACGGTTATACGCGAAGGAGCTCCCCGTGAAATGCTGGCTAATTCACGTATTCTATCAGCATATATCAGACACACCATCCTTGATAAAAAAACTTCGGTTTGGATTGCACAACGAAAGGGCAGAACCAAAAACGGTCTTGACAAAACCGAAACGGCAATATTAAAAATGCTCACATCCACAGGACCCGATAACATAAAGGATGCTCTGAGGGAAATAAATATTATTCCGGTTAGCATATCTTATGAATGGGAACCTTGTGATGTGCTGAAGATCAAGGAAAACTATTATTCCAGAAGAGATGGATATGTGAAAGATGAAAATGAAGACTTTAAAAGCGTTATCAATGGAATTATTAACTTTAAAGGGCGTATTCATATAGCAATAGGTAAACCTGTTAACACCATCCTTGATGATATTGAAGATGATATGGTAAAAAGTGCTGTTTTTAACCACGTCGCTACCTATATTGATAATCAGGTGTATAGCCTTTATAAACTTTGGCCGAGCAATTATCTGGCTTATGACCTCAAAAACAAATCTAAAAAGTACTCAACGAGATACACTGACGAGACGAAAAGGCATTTTGAAGAGAGATTAAAACGAATCATTGATACTCTTGGTAAAGATCCGGAAGAACTGACTGAGTTGTTTATTGAGATGTATGCCAATCCTGTAATACAAAAAGAAATTATAGGCACTGATTAACAGAAGATTACATAAAGGCTTCTCAAGAAATACGTAACTTTATGAAATTATGTTGATAATGGAGGCCGGAATATTATATTAATCCTATCTCTTTCATTTTCCAGAAACATTTTGCCGTAGCATTTATGTCGGCGGCAGCATCGTGAGCATCCTCAAAATCTTCACCGAAAAGTTTGATATGTAATTCTGACAGTTTCGGCCATTTATATCCGTAAGGCCCGGGAATCCTGCAATAGTTCGTTGAATTTTGCATTGTGCAAAGTCTCGGACGGTTGAAAAGGTTCGACGGAATCCGCTTTCTGAAAAACTCAGCACCGACAATTTTTTCATCAAAAGAGATATTGTGGGCCACAAGATAGTCGGCTTTTTCAATTTGCTCTGCAAAAACCCTCAGGACATAATCCAATTCATATCCTTCTCTGTTGGCACGTTCCGTTGTAATTCCATGCACCTTTGATGCTCCTGCCGGGATTGTAAATCCTTCCGGAATGATGATAAAATCCTCACCATCAACCCTGTTTCCGGACTCATCATAAACCAGCCAGGCAAGTTGCACCATCCTTGGCCAGTTATTGCTGTCACTAACCGGTGCCTTCCAGTTCCGGGGGAGCCCCGTTGTTTCGGTATCAAAAAATAAATACATAATATAACCCTCTTTTCCTGAATTGTTTCTGTTTTCAAAAGCAAAAATATAATATTTAACTACTCTTTCTAATAATGTAAACCAAATGTTTTGAACAGCTATTTTTTTGATGCTTCCCTTTTAAAAAAAACATATCCGTTCTTTCCCCCGAGTTCCCTGACTGTCCATACTGTTCGCCAGTGTTCCTCAACCGGCTTTTTGCCGACTATATAAACATCCTTATCCACATCCTCATATATAAGCCACTTCAGATCCGTATATTTGGGATTATCCGGCGGCTGCACTTTTGCATAAAAATATTGTGCATAACTTTTGAAATTGCTGGTCACAACATAACAATCCTTTCCCTGCAACGATTTGCAAAACTCTATTTCTGCATTTTGTGAATACATCTCAACTCTCCCGATAAAAAATATCAGCCCTGCAAAAACAAAAAGTGCTGTCCCGAAAAACAGAGTTTGTACACCTAGTAATATTTTATCTTTCCGGAATAAAACCATTGAGGTTATAACCACAATCAGAAGCAGAATACCGGGGATCATTTCCAGCCCGGTCCAGTTCACTTGCGCATTAAGACCGGCATACCCGAATGGGTCGTCTATAAATAACGGCTTTATGATTTCAATGTTCCTGCCAATCCAGGGTGCCGAAACGGTAACGATAATAAAAATACCGGAAATAATACTCATAAGCAATTTCATTCCTTTACTGATTTGTATCTTTCCGTCAATTATTTGCATAATGACCAAAGCTGCTAAAAAAGTAAAAGGGAAATATGCCATTGAGGAATAATGAACGATTTTTGACTGAACAATGGAAAACAGAATAAGAACAACCCAGAACAATACCAGCATCCATTTTCTGAAATCCTGCCTGTAACCCTTATCAATATTGATCTTGCGAAAACCTTTTATTGCAAAGACAGATGCGGGAAAACACCCGAGAAGCAGTACGATAAAATGATAACCCTGAATTCCGCCATGTCCGGCATCTGCCGTGCTTAGCAATCGTATCTGATACTCTATAAATTCTACAATGAATCTGAAACCATGGTGAAATATTTCAACCCCCAACCATATTGAAACGATAAGTAAAGAGACGAATGACCAAATAAAAACATCCGGAATATTAAAAGCTGACCCGGATTTATAGACTATCCTGTAAGTCAGAAGTGTCAGGATAACAATTAAATATGCAACGGGCCCTTTCGTGAGTATGGCAAGGCCGATAAAAACACCTCCCCAAATCAGATAATACAGCTTCGGTTTTGTGAGTTCCGGTAGTAGGTTATTCCTTCTCCATATAGCCTGAATGATGTTGTATAATCCAAGAAATATGAACAGATTGAAAAGGGGGTCAATAATTCCCGATTTAAAATACAGCAAAGGCAGGATACTGCCGAAATATGCCATTGCCCACAAATACCCGAATCTCTCATTAAAAAGTTTTGTCCCCATTCTGTATATGACAAGAAGCGTGACTATCCCCACTATTGCATTCGGAAACCGCGCCGCAAACTCATTAATGCCAAACAATTTCATTGACAGAACCTGAATCCAGAAAAACAACGGCGGCTTTTCCCAAAAAGCTTGGTAGTTAACCTGAACAGTCAAATAATCACCAGTGCGTATCATCTCCCTTGATATCTCTGCAAAATTTATCTCGTCCCAGTCGAAAAGATGAACCCCGCCAAGAAAAGGTATATATATCAAGGCTCCTATAAAAATAAGAAACAGGTAATTACGAATGTTGCTACTCATTCATTTTAAAATTTATGCCGCAAAGATAATATTATTATCAGTTTTCGTTTGTTACAGGTATATTACGTCTTCCTCCTTTATCATCGGTTCGCCGACAAAACACAGAAGCAACTGTGCCACCGTAAGTGTGTCTTTCTGGCAATATGCAGCTATCCTCTCAAGGTCTTTTTCCTTATAATAGACTTCGGCAACCATGCTTCCGTCAATATCATCCTTTGGTGTAGGTATCCCGAAAATAGAAGCCAGTAACTCGAGGGATGTGTAGTTTTTCCTGTCACCGAACTTCCATAATTCCATTGTGTCAAGGTGAGAGACTTCCCACGGTTTTCTGCCTGCCGTATTTAAAATACCGGGCAGTTTAATCCCGTTAACCAGCATTCTCCTTGCAATATACGGAAAGTCGAACTCTTTTCCATTGTGCCCGCAAAGCAGATTATCAGGTTTGTTATAATGCTTGTTAAGCAGGTCGGCAAAGCCTTTCAGTAATTCAATCTCATCATCACTATAAAAAGACTTAACTCTAAACTTTCCGTTTTTAATGAATCCGACGGAAATGCAGATTATTTTTCCGAATTCGGAATAAATTCCTGCCCTGTTAAACAAAATATCTGGAGTGTCATCTTTTTTTTGCCTAATCTTTTCCGCCTTCTTGTCCCATAGCCGCCTGAAGTTTTCAGGAAGCTTATCATAATCCGAAACCATTGGTACGGTTTCGATGTCGAGAAACAATATTTTTTCAATATTAAGTTGATAAAGCATAGTCTGATAATTTAATTGCATAAAATTACTATAAAATTCAATGCTATTTTATATTTTTACAAAATGATCTCATTAAGAAATATAGTGTTCCTGCTAACACTTTTAATAGCAGCTTATTCCTGTAATAAGGAAAATGACACATCCATTCCTGTTATAAACATCCTCTCCCCTACTGAAAATGAGACCTTTAGTGCATCCGACACAATAGCCGTTATTGCCAAAATTGTTGATGAAAGAAAGATTACAAATATTCAGGTTGTTTTGGTTAATGAAGATTTCACACCCATTTCCAAATCATACTTTTTTCATCCCAATAGTAACAGCTACGATCTGAATATGCCATATCCTCTTGATGACGACATTATGCAGTCGGGAAGTTACTATATTCTTATCAAAGCGGAAAATGAGTCAAAATTCAAAAATGCATACAGAAAAATTCAGATACAGGAAGTACCGGTCGCATTAAAAAAGGTGCTGGTTGTTTCGGGCCAGGGGCAACAGCAAATTAAGATAAGCTCCATTGATTCTTCACAAACAATCTCGTTATTATTTGATGTTGATTGCATTTATGCAGCTTCATCAGTAAGCAGTCTGTTTCAGCAGTTTTATCTTGCCGGAAAAAATTTGATTGACCTGCGCACTTTCTCATTATCGGATAGTTTGGTGGAATGGGAAATTCCAAAGATAATACCCAGCCCGATTCATAATGATAATTGCCTATGGTTTGACGATTATATTTTTGCAACCTATAACTCACAATATATCAGAGGATATGATAATAACGGAAGTATTATTTTTACTACCAATATTACAACTCACGATAAACCCGGAGCACTTTTCAGACTGAACAATTATCTCATTGTTGATATGCAAAAACAAAACAGTGCGGGAGCACCCGAATTAGTTACATATTTCATCCAGAGCGGGATAAAAATGCAAAGCCGCCAAACCCAATTTAAGGTATCCGGATTTTACAAACATTCCGAAAAAAAGATATTTATCTCTGCAAACAACAGTGGTTCAGGGCAATTGTTTATGTACAACATTGAATTTGACGAGTTGGAACACCTTGCAGACCTAACGGAGGAACTGGTATCATCGGACATAATAGATAGTGACAGGATACTGCTATGCACGGAAAATGATATTTATATTTATGATTACTCAACTCTGCAACTTGTGCTATTTATGCCGGATGTCGAAACCGTTAATATCAGATTTGAGCCTTTGAGCAGTAATCTCTATCTCTCATCCTCATTGGAACTCAGGAAGTATAAATTTCCTCAGATGATATTGCTGAATACCTTTTTGTTTGAGGACACAATAAAAAATGTTCACCTATTATACAATAAGTGAACATTTGACTTTTCGGAAAAATCATATATTGATCAGGAAGTAAACTTTTTCTTTTGAGCGTCCCATTTAATATAAATGGCTGTTTGATTCTTTGAGATGAATTCCAGATACTTTTTTGCTAATTCGGGATCATTCCTTTTGAAAGTTTCATATACCTGGCGTTTACCCGAGTGACCATAAATGATGTTCAATCCTTGTTGTTCCTTTTTTGTCATAATATTGATATTTTTAAGATTACATTACCTTGATTTGCATTCCGACAATTTCAATGATTGTGCCAAACACAACATTTGTTTGATTTAGCGCAAGTTACGAGAAGAGAGACATTTTTTTCATTCAATTGGTTGCTTCGCTTTTATGATTTCGGATATTGTTTTTTAACAAATCGTAAGAATTTTTAACCGGAGTCGTTTTTCAATATAAATATCTGTTTTTTTGCATTTTTTGCTATCAGGTGGAATTTCAGTGGATTGCGACTTATTAATGATATTTTCAAACAGGGATATTAAAGTGTTGTCCCTTTTACGTAATCGGAGAGTGACTATCATAATTATTGTTACTTTTGGGCAATGAAACCGGAAATAATTATCACGGAAGACGGCTCAAACAGCTTGTATGTCAGCAGCTTGAACGAAAGCTACCATTCAGGTTTCGGAGCAATCAACGAATCTTTACATGTTTTTATCAAATCGGGGTTTGAAAAAGCAATTGAAATCCGGAAAGAAATAAATGTACTGGAAATAGGATTTGGAACAGGTCTGAATGCTTTGTTAACACTAAAGGAATCTATTCAACAGGGAATAAGAATAAGCTATGACGGAATTGAGCCTAATCCGATAAAACGTGAAATCTATTCCAAACTTAATTATCCCTATTTAACTGATATGCCGGATGCTTCCGTGCTTTTTAATAGAATGCACGAATCCCCTTCGGATTCAAAAATCGAAATTCTTAAGGGCTTTAATCTTAGAAAGATCAAATCGGGTTTGGAGGACGTTGAATTAAAACCGGACTTTTATCAACTTATATATTTTGATGCTTTTTCTCCCGACGTTCAGCCTGACCTCTGGGAACTTTCGGTTTTTAAAAAATTATACCGGACAATGACAAATGGTGGTGTGCTTGTGACATACTCTGCAAAAGGACAGGTTCGCAGAAATATGCAGAGTGCGGGATTTGTGGTTGAGAGGCTTCCGGGTCCAAAAGGAAAAAGAGAAATACTGCGAGCATTGAAAACGGGAAAACGATGATTCCGGAACGGAGATTACTTACTTTCGGAACATCGGTTACTCACCCAAAACTCTTTCATACGCAAAAATCAATGATTCCGTCCAATAGGGTGGCGGAGCAACATCTTTGTCACGCGGCGACGCGGCGACGCAACGATTTTGTTTCACGCAACGGCGCAGCGACGCAATGTTTTTGTTTCACGCGGCGGCGCAGCGACGCAACGATTTTGTTTCACGCGGCGACGCGGCGACGCAACGTTTTTGTTTCACGCAACGGCGCAGCGACGCAACGATTTTTGGATCACGCAGGAAAGTGATTTTGAAAAGTCATTAATATCCGGTCCGTTCGATCCTGAAAGAGTCGAAGTCTTTCATCTCTCCTTCGGATTCATTTATATTGGTAACCTTTGCCATAGGCGGTCC
>Ga0256841_1003910_pt1 | contig 10974 bp, 13 predicted proteins | sample 356308metaG_FD_185971 | JGI IMG/M metagenome (GOLD analysis project Ga0256841, IMG submission 185971) | Hydrothermal vent microbial communities from Mid Atlantic Ridge, Atlantic Ocean - 356-308 | ecosystem: Environmental > Aquatic > Marine > Hydrothermal vents | place: Atlantic Ocean: Mid...
TGCAGATGCCCATGCGCGGCATCGTGGAAAACGCGGGCCTGGATGGCGGCGTGATCCAGCAACAAGTGCTTGTCAAGCAGGCTGAGGAAAACAACCCGCACATCGGCTACGACGTGATGCGCGGCGAGTTTGTGGATATGATCAAGGCCGGCATCATTGACCCGGCCAAGGTGACCAAGGGCGCTTTGGAAAACGCGGCCAGCATCGCCGCGATGATCCTGACCACCGAGGCGCTGATCACCGACGTGCCGGAAGAGAAGCCGGCGACGCCGCCCATGCCGGAATACTAAAAGCGGCGTTTTGCCCAACTCTCACCTATCGGAGCGGCTCTGTGTGGCAGGGCCGCTCGCTTTTTTCCCCGTAGCGGCCTCGCGTAAATCTTTTCTAAGAAAACGCTCAAATAAATTGACTGCGCTTGACTGAAGTCCTAGAATGAAAAAAGGAATTCGTGAGCTTGTTTTGCACATTCTTTATGCAGGCTTAAGGCTATTCTCAGATAGGTGTTGTAAATTCTACGGTGAGGCAGGCAATTGGAAATGGAATATCCGGACTACTACGCGATTTTAGGCGTGGACCGCAGCGCTTCGGCCAGCGAGATCAAAAAAGCGTATCGCAAGCTGGCGCGCAAATATCACCCCGACGTGAACCCCGGGGACAAAGAGGCTGAAGAGAAGTTCAAGGCGATCAACGAAGCGTATGAGGTGCTTTCCGACAAAGAAAAGCGCCGCAAGTATGACATGCTCGGCCAACAGTATCAGCAGTGGCAACAGCGAGGGGGCCAGCCCGGGGGTTTTGACTGGAGCGAGTGGGCGACCGGCGGTGCACCAGGTGGTGGGGGCGTATACTACGAGTTCGGCGGCGGAGACGCTGGCGATGCGTTCTCGGATTTCTTCCGCATGGTCTTTGGCGGCGTCGGCATGAATGGCTTTTCCGGCATGGGCACGAGGCGCTCGTCTGGCCGCGCTCGTCGTCGCCCTATGCGCGGGCAAGACTTGGAAACCGAGGCGCATATTTCGCTGGAAGAAGCGTATCACGGCACAACGCGCACAATCCAAGTGGGTCAAAAGCGGCTCACGGTCAAAATCCCACGCGGGGCACGCACGGGTACGCGCGTGCGTTTGCGGGGCAAGGGCCAGCAGGGGTTCGCGGGCGGCACGCCTGGCGATCTGGACGTGATCGTGACGGTGGACGAGCACCCGATTTTCCGCCGCGAAGGGGACGATTTGCATATTGACCTCAAAGTGCCGCTTTACGCAGCGGTGTTGGGCGGAGAGATGCGCGTGCCGACTTTGGACAAGCCCGTGAAGCTGCGCATCACCCCGGGCACGCAATCCGGACGCATTATTCGGCTGCGCGGTAAGGGGATGCCCAAGCTGCGTCAGAAAAACGCTTACGGCGATTTGTACGCCCATGTGCTGGTGCAAGTGCCGACCAACCTTAGCGAAAAGGAGCGCAAGCTCTTTGAGGAATTGCGTAAGTTGCGTCCGGAGATGGGTTAATCACACGACACAGAGGATGAAAACGCCATGAGTTGGGACGAACGAAACCATTGGAACACACCCCACGAGCTTTCGGGTGAGGAAGAACCGACGGAGTACGGCTACGAATTTGACTTGGGGTGGAACACCTACCCCGAGCCGGAAGAGCCGCTACACGGCGAACGGGGGCGGATGACGTCGCTGCTGATCGGCGCGGCGGCGGGGGTGTTGACGTTGCTTGTGATCACGGCGCTGGTCTTTACGACGGTGGCGTATCTTTTCACGCCATCACGTCCGGCCACCACCCAGCCGGTCATATTTCGGCGGCAAGTAGCGCCGCCTTCGGAGGAAGACTTGCGTCAGGCCAACTACCGCCCCAGTGGGTGGACAGCGCCCTTACCGCAACTTGCCGCTACGCCGACGCCCTTCCCGCCGGAATTGGTCGCTCAGGCTGACGTCGAATCGCAATTGCTGGAAAACATCTATCAGCGGGTTGACCCCTCGGTGGTGAATATCGAGATCGTTTCGCGGATGCACAGCGCCTCGGACATCATCGATAGCAGCGGGTCGGGGTTTGTGCTGGATGCCGAAGGGCATATTGTGACCAACGCGCACGTGGTGCGTGACGCCGAGGAAATTTTGGTGACATTCTACGACGGGGCGGTGGCTAATGCCGAGCTTGTCGGCTACGACGACTACAGCGATCTGGCTGTGATCCGTGTACCGAGGGACAAGGCGACGTTGCTGCCGGTGACGCTGGGTGATAGCAACGAGCTACACGTCGGGCAGCGGGTGATCGCCATCGGCAACCCCTTTGGGCTGCAAGGGAGCATGACCGAGGGGATCATCAGCGCGCTGGGGCGTTCGTTGCCTTCGGCGCAGATGTTAGACGCGCGCTATCAGCGCTACAGCAATCCCTCGATTATCCAGGTGGACGCCTCGGTCAACCCGGGTAACTCCGGCGGGCCGCTGTTGGATACTTACGGGCGCGTGATCGGCATCAACACGGCGATCCGTTCCGATACGGGCGTTTTTCAGGGGATCGCGTTTGCCGTACCGGTCAACACAATGAAGCGGATTGTGCCGCAATTGATCGAAAAGGGGCAGGCGGAATATCCCTGGTTGGGCATCTCCAGCCTTTCGACAGAAGGCGGGCATAGTGTGGCAGCGCTGGCCGACGAACTCGGCTTGCCGGTACATTACGGCGTGATGGTGACCGGCGTGGCGGAAGATTCGCCGGCGTCGCACGCGGGTTTGCGCGCGGGCACGGACTTTGTGCAAATACGCGGAATGCAGATCGCGCGTGATGCGGATATCATTGTCGCGATCAACGGGGAAACAGTGCGCGACATTGACGATCTGGTGGCGTATTTAGTGGAAAACACCTCGCCCGGTGATACCGTTGTGCTCACCATTGTACGCGACGGGAAAACGTTGGACGTAGACGTGACGTTAGGGGTACGTCCGTAAGCGGACGGGGAGAACAGCAGGCGATGAGCACGTGTCGAGACGAGCCGTGCTATACAATCGGCGTGGTCGCGCGCATGGTGGGGTTGCACCCGCAAACACTGCGTAACTATGAGCAGCTCGGGTTGGTGATCCCACAGCGCACCACCGGCAATATCCGGTTATATTCTGAACGCGAAGTCGAGCGGCTGCGCAAGATCAACCGTTTAACGCAAGAGTTGGGGATCAACCTGGCAGGTGTGGAAGTCATCTTGCGTATGAGCGACCGTATCGAAGCGTTGCAACAACAAGTGGCTGAGCTGGAAGAACAATTGGCGGCTCTGCGCGCACGTAGCCGTTAGCACCCGAAGGAAGAGACCATGCCTCCAACGCATATTTTGCCGCGCCTACGCATCAACACCGCGTTGGCGCGGACGATTTTGGTGCGCTTTTTGCGCGACGCGATTACCAAGGTGGGCTTTGAACGTGCGGTGGTCGGACTGAGCGGCGGGATTGATTCGGCCCTGGTGGCGTATTTAACCGCCGAAGCTATCGGCGCAGAGCGTGTGTTGGCGTTGCGGATGCCGTACAAAACTTCTTCGGCGGCCAGCTTAGAAGACGCCCAAAAGGTGATCGAGACGCTGGGGCTGCGCAGCGACACGGTGGACATCACGCCGATGGTTGACCCGTTGCTGGCGCGTTTTCCGCAAATGTCCGCGCTGCGGCGCGGGAACGTGATGGCACGGATGCGGATGGTGGTGCTCTACGATCAATCGGCGGCTTTCGGCGGCCTGGTGATCGGGACAAGCAACAAGACCGAGTCGCTCCTCGGCTATAGCACGATCTACGGGGACAACGCGGCGGCAGTGCAACCGATTATGGATTTGTATAAGGCGCAGGTGCGGCAGTTGGCGGCGGAAATGGGCGTGCCACGCAGCATTTTGGAAAAGCCCCCCTCGGCGGACCTGTGGGAAGGGCAAACCGACGAGGACGAGCTGGGCTTTACCTATGAGATGGCTGACCAAGTGCTCTATTTGCTGGTGGACGAACGTTACACGGTGGACGAAGTGGTGGCCGAAGGCTTTGAGCGCGAGTTCGTGGAGCGGCTGTGGCGGCAGGTGCGGCGCAACCACTACAAGCGCACGATGCCGAACGTCGCCAAGCTGAGCCGTCGGAGTATCGGGCACGATTTTTTGTATTTGCGGGACTGGGGCGGTTGAGCTTGGCGGCAAGGGCGCGGGCGGGGCGATCTCGCGCCGCGCCGCTTTTGCGTTTATGCGCGCTGCTCGCGGGTGGGCGCGGGCGGATAGAAGCCGCCCCGCGTGCTTTTGCGTCCGGTGAGGCCGGCTTGGGTCATGCGCACCAGGCGCGGGTGGGGCGGGTGAGCGGTCTGGTGGAAGGTGGCCTCAAAAAGCGCTTGTGCCACGGCCAACACGCGCTCAATGCCCAGCGCGTCCATTTGGCGGAAGGGGCCGAGTTCGAAGCCGGTCGCTTCCAGCAAGCGGTCGATGGTCGGCGCGTCCAGCGTGTCGCCGTTTTCCAGGAGCAACAAGGCTTCGCCGAAGTAGGTTTGGGCGAGGCGGTTGGTGATCCACCCTGGGCTGTCTTCCAGCACAATCGGGCGTTTGTGGGCGCGCTGTACCCACTCGGTCGCCACGTCGAGCACGTCCTGGCGGGTGATGGGGGTGCGCACCAGCTCGATAATCTCGCTGCGCTGGGCGGGGCGCCAAACGTGCAGCCCGATCACGCGCTCCGGGTAGCGGGTGGTGGCGGCGATTTGGGTCACAGAAAGCGCGGCGGCGGTGGTCGCCAGCACAGCATCCGGACGCACGAGATCGTCGAGCGCGCGGAAAAGCGTTTGTTTGGCGTCCATGCGGTCCGGCAGCGCTTCGAGCACCAAGTCGGCCTCGGCGCAGCGAGCCAGATCGGTGCTGAGCGTAAAGACGCGCCGCGCACGTCGCGCGGCCAGCGCGGTCAAGCGGCCTTGTTGCGCCATTCGCCCCAGCCCCTGGCTGATTTGACCCAGGGCGCGCCGCAGGGTGTGTTCGGCGGTGTCCACCAACAGCACGGCGTCCCCGCCGATAGCGAAAACTTGTGCCAACGCTGTGCCGTGTTCCCCAAGCCCTACAATAGCGATTTGCACGGTTTTTTGCTCCGTTCAAACCAGCGCAACGGGTGGCGTGCGCAACGCTGCCCACCAGCGCACCCCGTCGGTGCGCAGCTCAAAGACGCGCCCCTCGGCCACGCGCACGAGCAAGTGTTGCCCGTCGTCGGCGACCCAGCGCCGCCCCACATCTTGCACGCACAAGGTTTCCCCGCCCCAGCGTAAACTCTGCGGACGAGGGACGCCGTCCGGCGAGAAGGTCGCCTGCACCTCCACTTCGCGGAAGCTCATAGCTGCCCTTCCAGATAGTCCAGCACCAGGCGGAAAGCGGCGTCCGCGCTGAGGCGACGGTTTTCGGTGCGGTCGCCCGTCCAGACAAAGCGGCGCACCCACGTGCCTTCGGGGGCGCTCAGCCCGATATAGGTCAGCCCGACCGGTTTTTCCGCCGTGCCGCCGCCAGGCCCTGCGATGCCCGTCACGCTGAGCGCCACATCTGCGCCAAGCAAGCGGCGCACGCCTTCGGCCATTTGCCGCGCCACCGGCTCACTGACCGCGCCCTCGCGGACCAGCACGCCGCTTTCCACGCCGAGCACGCGCTCTTTGACGCTGTTGGCGTAGCTGACCACGCCGCCCAGCACATACGTCGAGCTGCCCGGGATGTCGGTCAGTCGCTTGAGGATCAGGCCGCCCGTGCAGGATTCGGCGGCGGCGATGGTCAGGTGAGCTTCGCGTAGCCGCACGCCAACGGTTAGCTCCAGAGATGGGGGCGCGCTCATGTTTCCTCCTCGTCGGGCAAGGTGAACTCCCACGCACAATAGCCATGCTGAACGGGGTCCGGCGGGCAGGCGATGCAGCGGGTGCGGATGCGCGGGTCTATGGTGGCGGCGAAGTTGGTGAACTCCACCGTGCCGACCGGTTTACAAGGGAAGGGCGGCAATCCTTTGCGCGCGCGGGTTTGTTGAACTCGGCACTCGGTCATGCGGAAGATCAGCGTGTGGGCGTCCGGACGCTCGATTTCCTGGCGGTTGATGCGCGCATAGAGCCGATAGCGGAAGGCACGCTCCAGCGCGTCCAGACCGCCGCCAGCAGGAATGCCGAACGCGCGCATGATACGGCGTGCTTCGGCGACGGCGAAGCGTTCCCAAGCGCGGCGGTCCATCTCGATGGCGGTCTCCAGCCCGTATGCTTCCTCTAGCGCCAGAAACCAACTGCCGTCGTGGGCGAGCCAGTTTTTGGCGTAAACGTCAAGCAGCGTTTGCAGCTCTTGGTGGGTCAGGTCATCGTGCGGGTCGGCCATGGACGTTTGCTCCTCTGGGTGTTTGGGCGGTCAAGGACGTTCGCCGGAGGGCGCGCCGCCTAGCCGCGCTCTGCGCGGCTGACGCGCGGCTCTGCCGCGCGTAGTGCGCTTTTCAGCGCACGGCGGCGCGCCCCGAAGCGTCCCCGACGCGCCACGTTTCCTATCCGCTCAGGCGCTCAACGCCGCTGCCTTCGGCGGCGCGGCACACGTAGACTTGTGGGGTCAGGCCGGTGCGCTGCTTGTACATTGGCGCGACCGCTTCCACGAACGCGGAGACGGCATCCGTCGCCACCAACGCGACCGCGCATCCGCCAAACCCCGCGCCGGTCATGCGCGCGCCGTAGCAGCCGGTTTGCGCATTGGCGATCTCCGCCATTGCGTCGAGTTCAGCGCAGCTCACCTCGTAATCGTCGCGCAAGCTGGCGTGGCTGGCGCGCAACAGCTCCCCAACGCGCACCAGGTCGTCGGATCGCAACGCTTCGACGGCTTCTAGCACGCGCTGATTTTCGCTCACCACATGGCGCGCACGCCGATAGAGCAGGTCGCCGAGCCGTGCGCGCGCCTCTTCGACCTCCGCGAGCGAGGCATCTCGTAGCGTCTCCACGCCGAGCGCACGAGCGGCGGCCTCGCACTGCTCGCGGCGCGCGGCGTACTCCGAGCTGACCAGGCCGCGCCGCTTGCCCGTATCCAGAATGACCAGGCTTACCTCGGCGGGCACGGGCACGGGTGTTGTTTCCAAGCTACGGCAGTCGATCAGCAGCGCGTGGTCGGCTCGGCCCATCGCCGAGGCCATCTGATCCATCACGCCGCAGGGTACGCCCACGAACTGATGCTCCACCTCCACGCCCGCGAGCGCCTTTTCCAGTTGCGGCATACTCGCTTCGGCCAGCGCCAAGCCCAGCTCCAGCGTGACCAGCTCCACTGCCGCCGAGGACGAAAGCCCCGCGCCGATGGGAATATCACCGCCGATCACCGCGTCGAAGGCGGGCACAAGGTAGCCGTGTTCCTGCAACCACCACAGCGCGCCACGCGGATACAAGCTCCAACGCGGCAGGTCTGGATCGTCCAGATTGTACAGCGAAAAGGTGCTCTGTGCGTCAAAGTCCACCGAGAGCATGTGGACGAGCGTATCACCCGGGCGCGGACGCGCCGCGATATACACGGCGCGGTCAATGGCGGCGGGCAGCACAAAGCCGTCGTTGTAGTCGGTGTGCTCGCCGATCAGGTTAACGCGCCCGGGAGCGCGTGCGAGCACTGCGGGGGACGTGCCGAAATGGTGGCGGAACTTTTGCAGCACGGCGTCGCGCACGTTCATCGGGTGGCCTCCCGCGTATAGTGTACGTCTGGGGCGGTGCGCAAGCGAGCGGCGGCTTGCTCGGCGGTGATGTCGCGTTGCGGCGTGCCGAGCATTTCGTAGCCGACCATGTGCTTTTTGACGCTGGCGCTGCGCAAAAGTGGCGGGTAAAAATGCGCGTGCAAGTGCCAATAGGGGTGTTCCGCGCCGTCGGTAGGTTGCTGATGAAAGCCCATGCTATAGGGAAACGAGGTGCGGAACAGGTTGTCGTAGCGCACGGTGAGATGGTGCAGCGCGTCGGCCAGGGCTGCGCGTTCGGCGTCGTTGAGTTGCGGCAGATTGCCCACTGCGCGGTGCGGGATGAGCATGGTCTCAAACGGCCAGATCGCCCAAAACGGCACGAGCACGGTCCAATGCGCGTTGGCGTAGACGATCCGCTCGGCGCGGCGTTGTTCTTCGGCCAGATAGTCGGCGAGCATGGTTGCGCCGTGTGCGTTGAAGTAGGCGCGCTGGGTGTGCAGCTCTTTTTCCACCTCGCGCGGCAAGCGCAAAGTCGCCCAAATTTGCCCGTGCGGGTGCGGATTAGAACAGCCCATCATCGCGCCTTTGTTTTCAAAGATTTGGACGTAGCCGATGAAGTCACGCGCGCCCAAGTCGAGCGTTTGGGCGGCCCATGTTTCGACCACCGACACGATGGCGTCCGTTTCCATGTGTGCCAGGGTCAGATCGTGGCGCGGGCTGAAGCAGATCACGCGGCAGATGCCGCGCTCTCCTTGTGCGCGGAAGAGCGGATGCTCGGCGATCTCGTCGGTGGGGGTGTCCGGCAGCAAGGCGGGGAAATCGTTGTCAAAAACGAACGTGCCGCGATATTGCGGGTTGCGCGCGCCGCTGGCGCGGACGTTGCCCGGGCAAAGGTAGCAGTTTGGGTCGTAAGGCGGGCGATTTTCGGGTGGGGCGTCGGCGGTTTCGCCTTGCCAGGGACGTTTGGCGCGATGCGGCGAAACCAAAATCCACTCGCCGGTGAGCGGATTGTAGCGCCGATGCGGATGGTCGTTTGGGTTGAACATGGCCCCCTCGTGTCAACGTGCAAAAAGCAAAACTCACGCCGCAAAGTGTAACTCGGCGTGCGATGAGCGCCCAGCACGGCGACCTCGCGCGCGCCGCTTCCCGTTCGGAACGCTTGCCTCTAGTCCCGCACCAGGATCAGCGGACGGAGCACGGTCGCGTCGCCCACCGTGATCGGCACGGTCGGCCAGTTGGTCACGGTGGTGAGCACTTCGGGCGCGCTTGCGGCCCGCACCAAAACCGTGTCCTCGGACTTTACCCCGCTGATGGAGGGATTCCACGCGCAGACCATGCCCGCTTCCAACGTGAAGCGTTCCCCGGGCAAAGCGAGCAGCTCGCGCGGTTCGTAGCCGGCGACGCCGCCCTGGTGATGCAAGCGCCACTCGTCCGCATAGCCCGCTTCGGCGTAAGCGGCGCGCAGGGCGTCGAAGAGCGCGCCCAACGTGTACCCCGTGCGCGAGGCAGCGATGATGGCGGCGTCAATGGCGGCGCAAGCCTGCTGTTTGCGCTGTAACTCGTCCGGCAGTGGGCCGAAGTGCACCAGACGGGTGAGCGAGACGGTCAGGCCGCCTCTTCGCGCGCAGAGCACCAACATCGCGTAGCGGCGCATGATGCGCTCGCTGGGCAGCGGATGCCGCACCCGATGGACGCGATCATCAACGGCCACCAGGGTCACGATCGGGCGCATTCCGCGCCGCGTGGTTTCCTCGGCCAGCGCGGCGGCGATGATGTGCTCGGTTTGGCCCGGGCGCACGCGCAAAATGGCCTGGCCCATCGCCTCCGCTGCGTCACGCGCCAGCGTGCGGAAACGCTCCACTTCGGCGGGCAACAGGCGCGCGCGCAAAATCGCCAGCTCGCGCGCCCAATGTTGTGCGCCAGCCAACGGGACGTCGGTTGCCAGCGTTGCGCCGAGTTCCACGCCTTGCGGTTCGTGCCAGGGCGTGACGCGCAGTGTGAAGCCGCGCCCCTCGACCGCGTCCTCGGCTTGCAAACGCGGCGCTTCGATGGTGTTGGTCCAAAGCGTGGCCGCCCGTTCGGTGATCACCACGCTGGCGACGCCGAGGCTATCCGCCGTGTTGACCGCCACATCCACACCGCCCGTGATCCACGCGACGCTGCTGGCCGAACGCAACCATAGCGCGCCGACGCGCTTTTCGCGCAGCAAGGCGCGCACGCGCTCTAGCTTGGTTTGCACTTCCTCATCCGTGCTCATAGCTCTTCGTCCTCGACATATTGCACAGCGGCATACTCCGGCGCCATGCGCAACAGTTCGTCTTCGCTGAGCACGCGCCCGTTCAGCGCGTCGTAGAGCGCGGGATTTTCTGCGCCGTCTACCGCGTAGCGCCAACGCCGCGTCCCGACCTCCCGCAACACCGAGCGGCACACGTCACAGCGCACTACGCGCCGCACACGGGGAATGCCCAACAGCCGATAGCGTCGCTCTTCCAAGTGCAAATGTCCCGCTTCGCAAATCGGGCACGCGCTGAGCACAAAGCCCTCGCGGTAGCGCGCCAAATGCGCCCAGTGCCGCACATACAGGCCCGCGTATCCCAGCGCCCCCAAGCCCAATAGCCCGCCCAGCCACCAACGCCAAGCCCGCTTGTCGGCAGGATGCACGTTCGGCACACCTGCGCCGGGTGGGGCGGTGGAAGGCGGCTCGGTGGGGAGCGCCGCGATAACTTGTGACGTGGCGCTGGGCGTGTGTGTGCTCGTGGCGGTTTGTGTGGCGCTCGCGGTGACGGTTGCAGTGGCGGAAGGCGTGTCGGTCTGGGTTGCGGTGGAGCTGAGCGTATGGGTTGGCGTGTGGCTTGAGGTGGCTGATGGTGGGGGCGCTGTGGACGTTTGCGAAGGGGCTGGAGAGGGCGTCAGTGTGGCGCTGGGTGACGCGGTGGCTGTTGCCGTTGCGCTCGGTGAAGGGGTAACGCTCGGCGTGACGCTGAAGGTGGCCGTCGCGGTGAACGACGGCGTGGCGCTGGGCGTGAGTGTCGCCGAGGCGGTCGCGCTGGATGTAACGCTGGGCGTGGCGCTGGGAGTTTCAGTGGGCGTGAGCGATGGCGTCGTGGTCCATGTCGGCGTGGGGGTGAGACTGGGCGTTCGCGTTGACGTGGCGCTGGGTGTCCATGTGGCCGAGGCGGTCGGTGTAAAGCTGGGGATCGGCGTGCGCGTGGCCGTCGGCAGGATGGGAATGGGCGTAAAAGAAGGCGTCAGATTCGGCACGTCCACCATCGGCAACGTCTCGATATCCGTTGCCCACGCCACCAGGTCATAGCGCACCCAGCCGTACCCATCG